>OGQW01000051.1_pt1 | contig 103186 bp, 111 predicted proteins | sample 1553301 | NCBI WGS metagenome assembly OGQW01 (sample SAMEA2579974, study PRJEB22360) | human gut metagenome
AAGTTGCAGATTTTATTTTATCAATCTGAGTAGAGTACGGAGTAAGAGTAGCTGTGCCGAGTTCGATATTTGACGAATCGTATTTAGTCGCCAAGGCGGTTTTATCGGCTTTAACAAGCAGAGCATTGTAAACCGTACCACTTGTGAGATAACACGGGCTGTTATTTTTTGGCTCGCTGTCAAACGGCATTGAATCGAGCTTTCGGGCAATACTCTTGTCTGTTTTATCAAGCCTTGCTCCGAGTGAATTTTGACCGCCTCTTGCCGTGGCTATTTCGGTTTCAAGTGCAATTGCCCCGTCTGTTGCCTGTTCAATCCCCTCGTCCATATGGTTGAGGTTGTCGGCATTGAGGGGCGGAGCAGAGCCGTTCACAAAGACAATTTTATTGTATTTGTTCATTTTCTTTTACTTCCTTTCCTAATCGTTTTTCGCCCTTTGATGTGAGGGCAGTTATAAATCCGTCCATTTTCTTATTGAACACAAATGTTTCGATTGTCGGCAAATCTTCAAACGGAGTTTTAATTGTGTACTTATCGCCTGCCTCAAGCCACCAATACGAAAACAGCTTAATTTTTGTCGGGCGGTATTTATATACATCACCAAAAAAATTAACAGAATTATATTTTGTGCCGATATCACTTGCTGTTGTTCTGCACCTCATCAAAATGTTATCGGAAACATACCACGAAAAATCGTTACTGTTGCCATACAAAAACGCTTTTTTATCAGCAAACTTAGCACTGTACATACGGATAGGCTCAAGTTCGTAATCTTCAAAGGATAAATCTTTGTACGAATCGATTGTTTCAACGGAAGATTGAGAATACAGCCTTTTAAAACGCATTTTTCCGTCGGCATCTATAACGGCAAAGCTCAAAGTTAATTCTGCATAAGCTTGGATTAAATCTGACAAGGTAATGTCCTTTATAACCTTTTCCACGCAGGTATCATCAAATTTCAGCGGTACACTAAAGACAGATAAGCTCGGCGGTGAAACCCCTGTAATTGCATAATCTTTGGCAAATTCTGCGATTATTGAATAAAAGTTCTTAAAATTATCGTCTTTTTGATAGTGCGCATAACCATAAGCAAAACTGCCGTCCTCGTTCTCTTTGCCTGCAAACCACAAAGACATATCCACCTTTGACATATCATAAAAAGCGTCATAGGCTGTGATTTTGACGATGTTACGCTGTTTTTTATCTCTTTGAGCCGACTGAATTTTACCGTAGAAAACAGGACATTCAACCGTTCCTGTTTCGGCAGGACAAATAAGAGTATTTGACGGGTACAAATCATCTGACGGATACAACTCTGATTCAAGATATGTTGCCGTTATGATGACCTGTACCGTCTTTCCTATCAAAGCCGAGCAATCATAATCAATGAGTTTCACGCTCATTTCAGAGGCTATGCAACCGCCGAATTTCAATTCTTTTTCAACGATTTCATTTTCAAGCGAAAAACTGTCAAGCACGATACTTTCACCTGTTATATCCTCAAAACTGCCGTCGGGGGAATGCAGGGCAACGGTGTTGTAAAGTGTGTTTGTTTTCAGCTTATCAGCAATTTCTTTAGATACAAGCATTTTTAAGAATCACCCCTTAATACTCAATCAGCTCAACAGTAATCGGCTGATAGGTTATATCATTCTTTTCGGCATCCATTACGGTATATTCAATATCGGGAATATAAAAATAAGAGGTGTAATAGCTGTTCGTTTCATCGTTCCAATAAGTTACCCTGCACTTCCTCTGTAACTTATTCGCCATTGAGCGGTTGATAATCGACTGAAAATCAATCTTTTCGTCAAGATGAAGAATGTGAGTTGAAAACGAAATTTTTGTTTTGTAATTTGGCAGCGTTGCCCTTTGAAGCGTACCGTTCTGATCTCGTTCCGCAGAAGTTTCAAGTCGCTGATTCGGAGTTGATGAAAATGCGGTAATGTACTTATTCGGCATTATGTTGTTGCCGAATTTAAGCAAATAGCCGTTATAATTTGACATATCATTTCCCCCTTTATGCGAATGCGGATTTACCGTTGTGTCTGCGTCTGTAAAGCTCATCCTGTCTTATCATTTCTTCAAAAATCGTTGAACCCTCAAGCTCGGCAGTAAATGAATAAGTGTTGCCGCCGTTATTGCGAAAGATAATGAACATTTCATAAATGCGTTTAAGCAGGTCAAGAATTTGTGTGAGAATCACTGTATCCTGACCGCCCGAATTGTCGAGCATACCCTGTAACTTGTTAAGAGGAGAAATAACCTCAGGGTTACCGCTGTTAGCACCTGCGTTATCGCCGACAACCGCAAGTGTCGGAGCTTTAACAATACCGCCTTTTGCAAATTTTCGTGCCGGTGATTCCGTGGGTTCTTCAAATCTCGGAATGAGAGGCGGATTTTCAGGCATTGAAAAACTCCAATCCTGTCCAAAAGCCGCTCCGATAATACCGGCTATTCCGCCGATTGAATTAACAACGCCAGAAACAAAGTTATAAATACCTGTCCACAACGCATTTATGCCGTCAATGATAGCGTTTATAATAAACTTAAACACGGCACAAATGCCGTCCCAAATACCTTTGAAGAAGTCGTAGATACCCTGCCATGCTTTTTTCCAATCGCCTGAGAAAACACTTGTAATGAAGTCAATAAGACCGCCGAATGTTTTCTGTATAGAGGTAACCAACCCACCGATAAATGTAAACACATTATCAAACACTCTTTTTACGGCATTGAAAACATTCTGAAATATAGGTCCCCAAAAGCTGACAAGCCAGTTTACAAACGGTGACAGGAAGTTATTCCACACGGTTGAAACACAGTCTGCAACCTTGCCGAAGAAGTTTATTGCACCTTCAAAAACAGGCTTCAGCCAGTTTTCCCAAGCTGACTTTACGATTGCTACGATAAAATCCCACGCAGGCTTAATCCATTGATTGTAAACATTCATCAGGGTTATGCCGATGTTGGTAAACATATTGCAGATATTCTGAAAAATCTGCTGTCCGTTGCCGTTCCACCAATTACTGATAATTGTTCCGATATCTCCGAAAATCTGACCGATAAAGTTAAACACATCTGCAAACTGCAATTGTAAATTTTCGAGAAATTCTGTGATTGTTGCACCGTCATTTTCAGTCCATTCAACAAGGCTTTCGGTTGCAGTTGAAAACGCACCCGAAACAACTTCGCCGACTGAGCCCGCAAAGGTTGTAAGACCGCTTAAAAGATTGGAAATTGATTCTTCCATTTGAGGGCGAACATTGTCAATTGCATTGCCTGCAAGTGTACCGAAATTATCAAAAAAGATTGAAAGGTTGTTATAGCCGTTTGTAAGATTGTTACCTATGGTGTCGATAAAACCGATAATCTTTTCCCTGTCTTTTGAGATCCACTTAGCAACACCGCCTGAAATGGTCTGAAACGACTTTCCGCCGATTGTTGCAACAGCTCCGAATGCAGAGCCGATTGTCCCGAGTTTTGCAGAACCGACCTTTTGCATTGTGCCGAATGCCTTTTGAACTATTGGAACAGCATTATCAAAAACAGTCTTGCAGTTCTTGCCTATAGCTGACCAATCAACCTTGTTAATACCTTTCTGTACATTCTCGACAAAGCCTTTGAATCCGCTTTTTTCGTATAGATTTTTGAATGTCCCCGAAAGGTTTTTGCTTGTGTCCTTGACAACATTCTTTGCAACAGGTCCGCCCGATGAGCTTTTTGATGAAGATGTATCTGACTTTGAAGAACTATCGGTACTTGAAAGCACATTCAGCTTATCAAAGCCCGCAACACTTCTCTTTGCTTTTTCGGAACTTTTCTGAACATTATCAAGTGACTTTGAACTGTCATCTGCCGTATTCGTAAGGCTTTTGGCAGAATCGGACGCAGATTTGATATTGCTTGCGGTGTTATTGCCTGTATCCCAGCCGAAGACCTTTGAGAGCGATTCAACCGCACCTTTGGCATATTCCGTTAAAGTTGCAAGTGCGGAACTCAACCGCTTTACAACCTGAGTTGCCACCTGAAGAATAGGCTGACCGACTACGGCAAGGAGCTGTTTCCAACTTTCTCTGAGGTTGCCCGTTACATTCTCCCAACCGTCTACTTCACGGCTTGCCTGTCCCATAGCACCCGAAAGCTGATTAGCGTCCTTGACCATTTGCAAAAGCGTGAGCTGTTTCTGCGATTCCGACAAATCCGTAAATGACTTGCCATACAACTTATTAGCCGCCGCATTTCGTGTGGTTTCAGTACAGGACAAACCGAGTGCGGCGTCATTTTCAAAGTTGCCTTTCAAGAACGATTTCAGGCTTTCTGCGGTGTCTTCAAGCGAACGGTCGTAATATGCGGCACTGTCGGCTGTTACTTGTAAAGCCTCCTGCATCATTCTCAAAGCACTTGAACTGTCCATACCCGTAGTTTTTGCAAAGGCATAAATGCTTGTGCCGACACCCTGTAATCGGGTTTCAAGAATACCGCTTTGATCGGCAACGCTCTGAATGGCTGATTCTGCCTGTGACTGCATTGTACCGAATGTCTGCTCAAACTGCGAATTTGCCGCATTGACTTCCGCAGCCGATTCAATGCACTGCTGACCGAACTCCTTGATTTTGGCAACGGAAAAGGCGGCAACCACAGCTGTACCGATTTTCTTAAACGAAGATGAAACCGAATTGCTTAACTGCTCACTGCTGCCTTTGATGTTTGAAAACTCTTTCTCGGTTTTCTGAGAAACGCCCTCCGAAACCTTTGAAAAGGACTGTTTCATATCCGTGCTTACATTTTCAAAATCTTTTGAAAGACTTGAAAATGCCGAATCAAACTTTTTTGTAATTGAATCGGAAATCTTATGCAATGTTTTGGAAATATCATCACCCGTAAGCCTGACATCAAGCTCAATTTCACCCGCCTTTGTCGCCATATTCACCACTTCCTTTCATTTTAGATTTTTTAAAAACAGGCATAAAAACAGCGCACACCGCTATGATGTACGCTTAAAAATTTTGCAAAAGAACAGCCACCCCATTTGGAGTGGCTTTTTGTTTTAGTTGTTGAGTTCGTAGTATTTGATGTCGATTTTCGGAAGTGACACATTGTTGCCCATTACGGTTTCATATGTATAGTCGCCGTCACAAGTTCCCCAGAATGTGATTACATCATCTTCAAGGAGTTTGTCCGCACCGTCAGGAATTTCTACAGTTGCGTAGATTGTATCAGTCCACAATGGTTCATCAAGATACTCATTTTCTTCTTTGGTTATATTGATTCTCAGGTCAACCGAATCGCCCCAACCTTCCTGAACCTGAATAATCTGACCTTCAAACTTGTAGTCATTACCTTTGTACTTGTCAGGGTTTCTTGAAAGAGTTTTAAAGTCGACTGTTTTGCAACCGTCTTTAAATTCTTTTTCAACCTTCTTCGGGTCTTTAGTAGGCTTTTCTGTTGCAACTTCTTTTGTGGTCGGTGCTTCTGTCGCTTTTTCAGTTGCTTTTTCTGAACTCTGATTTGCAACAGTAGTTTCCTGCTTTGATTTGTTTGAACCGCTGTTACCGTTAATTGCACCGTTTACACCGCCAACAATCATAATAGCAACAACGATAATAACCCAAAAATACCAACGCTTGTAAATTTTCTTCTTCGCATTTACAGGATTTACGGTTGCCGAGGTTGAATCGTTTCCGCCAAAGCCTGCACCGCACTTGTCGCAAAATTTTGCATCGTCCTTTAATTCGTTTCCGCAATGTGGACATTTCATAAACATACACTCTCCTTAATAAATTTGTTAGTGTATGTTACATTTTATCACTATATATTAACATTGTCAAGAATTTTGTAGATACAGCGAAATTTATGTACAAATTTACAGATTAGCAAAAAAGTTTTGAAATTCTGCAAGAACGGTGTTCATATCTTCGTCTGAATAGTGCTTTACATTCCTTGACCGCCATTTGTTGCGGATTTTATGCTGTGACGAAGTAAAGTTTTTCAAGACTTCTTTGTCGGTTTCAAGGCGAATTTGAACCGTTCTTGCAAGCGGTGTTTCGGGTCCTAAGCCTTGCAGAAGTGAGCAGAACTCATTCCAACTCATTTTTGCAAAATCCTTTGAATAAATGCTGACCCCGTACTCCGAGCGAAAGCTCGACACGATTAAATCAAAGTCATCAATCAGGTCGTAGCCGGGGTCTGAACTTCCCCCTCGTCAGTCAAATCGCCTGTTGCAATTTTGGCAGATTCGCTGATAAGGGCGTTGAAATCGTGCATATTCAGTTTTAACTTTTCAATCTTTTCTCTCTCGGATTCATCAAAAAGAAGATGATACATTTCGATAACATCTTTACTTTTACCGTTGCCGTCCTCAAAAAGTGCCGCAACTTTGAGCATTGAAACTGCGTCATTGTTGATTGCAAGGTCAACATTTTTAACTCTGACACTCGGCTTTTCCTCAAAATTAAGCTTGTCTGTAATATCAATTAACTTTGACATAATCGTTCATTCCTTTCGTTTTTTAAGCGGCTGCTGTATATACCGGCTTGCCATTTGACATAACTTCAAATTCAAGCGGAGCAACACCCGTACTTGCGCCTGCACCGTTTGATGTAACGGATACAACTGCATTTTTAAAGAGGACGGTTGCACCGTTGGGGAAGGTCCACATAAACGAAACTTCTGCCTTTCTGCCGTTTTCAAATGCAAGGGCGGCAATCTGGTCATTGCCTGCGTCACCGATTGTACGCTTGCCCTTTACCGAAATTGTGATTGACTTTGCTGTCATAAGCCTTGACTTCCAGCCCTCGTTTTCAAAGGCTGTCCATTCCTCGACACCGTTGTCAAATGCAACAGAAAATTCTTCGCAGTTAGCAATATTTGTCGTGGCGGATTCTGTTCCTGCCTTGCCAACCGCAAACTGATTTTCATAGCATGGGAATACTCCCGATTCAACTTTTGCCATAAAATTACTTCCTTTCGTAATAAAATTTAACTTCAATGACCTGCTCATACACACCCTTGTCGTCTGTTCCCACATCAACGGGTTCTTCCGTGAGCAGTTCGATTATATAGATTTTGTGTTCCTTAATTTCAACATTTTTAATGTCGTAAAGCGTTTCGTAAAGTCTGCGTGCAAACTCCTCGGTTTCTCTTGCGTTGTCGGTGTAATGGATAAGCAAAGACACGCTTATTGTATCGTAGGTGCTTTCACCGCCGATTGCCCTTGTGGGTGTTCCCGACTGCTTTAATGAATACACACCGATTGACCTGTCCTGCTTATTGTCAAGTTTGCCGATGTAATAATGCTCGGCTGAGGTAACGCTTTTGAGCCAATCTCTGATGTCCGATAAGTAAATCAAAGTCCTGCTTCCTTTCTGTATAATCTCACAAATGCCCGACTGCAAAAATTCTGCCGTGTACCGCCCTCAAGCCACGGTGAGAACCATTTACCGCCGGCGGCAATGTTTTCCTTACGGCTGAAATTATACTCGGGATGAAAATACAACCGTCTTGCATACGGAGTATCTGACACAATTTTAACTATCCCCTTTGCACTTTGTGAATAATCAACAGCGGTACTATCGTCTTGAAGTATGCTTGTATCAAACGGCATTACCTGCTTGTTTTTCACCCGTGTAAGAAGTGCGTCACCTGTCTGTTCAAGAGCCTGTTGCTTTGCCCTATCAAGCTGTTTTACAACAGGCATATTGAGTTTGATTTTTGATGATACCGAAAATCCCATTAAATCACATCCAATTCCGTAAAATTAACTTTGCCGTCGGGGTTGCGGTGTTTTGTACCCTGTACGATGTTTCGTTTTACGCCGTCAAGGATTACAAAGCCACCGCTTAAAGTGGGGCTGTCGGGAGCAATGTCGCCGTCAAAAAGCAAGACAGCCGACACCTGAACAATTTTCTGCTCTTTGGTATAGACCGTCTTTGCCTTTGACTGCATATTACACAAGGCAGAGCCACCGTGCAGGGTTGCTGACGGGTACAAGCTGTCGGAGGGATACAGATTTTTGCATTCAAACACGGTCAGGGGTGCTCCGTCTTCGGTAACACCCTCACCGTAGATTGTGACCTCGACAGGAGTTTTGCAGAACTGCTTTTTTACAAGTGACGGAAATTTCACGGTTTTCACGCACCTTTCAGATTGCAGGATAACAAAGTCCTGTTGATTTTAGCAACGCATAGAGGTCGGCAGGAATTGCCACTCCGCTGATACACATTAAATTCCAGCTTGCGCCAAATTCCATTGATGTACCGTTGATTGAATAGCTTTTCAGATAGGAAGAAATCATATCGGCATTTTCTTCTTCAAAAGCAGTAAGTCTGCCATGCACTCTGCCGATGATTCTCTTCTGCATTTCCGAAAGTTTTTCAAAATCAATGCGGTTAAAAGTCAGAACATCAATGTGTTCGGCAGAGATAATACTGTTTTCATCTCCACCCTGATGTTCAATGTAATCGGCATACATTACGCAACCGCCGTTGTGTCAACATCGGCATAAATGCTGTCAATTTTGCCGTCCTTGCCGTTCGGGAATACGAATGTGTCGGAAAGTGAACGGTTCTGATAGAGCCAGCCGTCACCCTCTGTGTGTGAGCCGGGAGCAAAGAAGTAAATGCTTGAAATCTTCGGAACAGTCTTGCAGGTTTCACCGCAGGCAACAAGAACATTGATTTTGTGAGCGCCTGTTGCAGGCTCAAAACCGCCGTCATCGGGGTTAAAGTTGAAGTTATCGTAGAAACGCTCATCGTCAATAACCTCGATGATAGGGCAACCGTCAATCTCGGTCACTCTTGTTTCAATGCCGATACCGCCCTCTGCAATCTGTGTAAGCTCAATCTTGCGAGTGAACTCTGTTGACTGTTCAAGGCAGTCCATAATGTGAGATGTCACATAGGCAACAAGTGTGCCTCTTGCCTTGTATCTGCGGAGCTTGCCGGCAGAGAGAATTGTTTTGAGCTTTGAATAAGCGTTCTCCTTAGTCCACTCCGATGTCTTTGTTGAAGAATGGTAGCCGTCTGTTGCCTGAGCCTTTGCTGCAACCTTTGAGAAGAAAAGTGCGTCTGTTTCGGGAGCAACCTGTGTCTGCTCAAATGTCTTTGAAATGTTCTCAACTCTTGCAGTCGAATTTGTTTCATCAACATCTGCCTTATCCACAAGGAACTCAATATCTCTGTCGTGCTCGCAAGTGAAAGGAACATCTGTCTGTGTATATTTGCCTTTGTTCCAACCGCCGTTGCGATTGTGGTTCTTAAAGCCTGATGTGCTCATCTGTGTGAAGTGGAAAGTTCTTGCGCCAACCCACTTTACATTTGAAGTGATGAATGGTGATGTAAGTGTGCCCTGAACAAGAATTTCGAGCAGATCAGGGCTGAACTGCTCGGCATAGTTATTTGTGTTTGCCATGATTTTTTCAATCCTTTCTTTGGTTAAATATTAAATCTGTTCCATTTTTTGGTAGGAACATTTGCCTTTGGTTTTGTACCGTCCGATGTACCGTTGCCGTCACCGCCGATTTTCTTAACTCCTGTGCCGTTCTCGGCAGGTTTGCCCTTGAGTGCGGGGATATCGTCAAGCACCTTTTTAACAGCCTCTGTCAGCTTTTCCGCATTGACCTTGCCGTCTGTCACAGCCTTTGAAAAGTCTGCAATTTTAAGCACATAAGGAACTGTTGCAATGTCAACGCCCTGTTTTACGGCTTCGAGGGTTGCCGATTGGTTGACTTCTGCCATAAGCTTTGCGTTGTTTGCAGATTCAACTTCCGACTGCATTTTTGCAAAGTCGGGAGTGTTCTCGGCTTTCTGCTTTTTAAAAGCACCGATAGCCTCTTTCATCTCATCGGCTGACAATCCCTGCTCCTTAAAATACGACTTCAAAACGGTGTCCTCTGTCACGCTCTGTTTGCCTGTAATAAGGCTTGCGAGCTTGTCGTAATCAAAGGCAGGAGCGTTTCCCTGTGGAGTTCCCTGCGGTGCAGGTGTCGGTTCATTGGGTGTTGGTGTTGGATTTGGTTCTGCCATTTTTTCATATCCTTTCAGTTTTTCGGGTGTCTCCCGTAATCAGTTTATAGAGTGTCTCTCTGTTTCAGTTTTGCACGGTGTCTCCCGTAGTTTAATGTCTTCGGACAATAAAAAAGCACCTTACATATTCGTAAAGTGCTTAATCCGCTTTTTCTGTTTTTTCTGTTTTAACTGCTTTGGCTCTCGGCTTTTTGGGAGCGTCAGACTTGACCTCTTCTGCAAAACCACCGTCAATGAGTTCCTTTGCTCTCTGCTCTGAGCATTCAAAAACTTCATTCACAGGTCGGGTTACATAACCGTTCTGCCTGTCGTTAAATGCTGTTGTTACTCTGATTTTCATTCTGTCACCACCTTTTCAATATTTTAAACTGGTCGATTTCGACCGGTTTAAATGCAAAAAGCACCCTATAATCAACATTGCTGTCGATTATAAAATGCTCAATTCGTAATTTTATGCTGTTTTTGTGAATTGCATATAACAAAACCGCCCTTTTTACGGAGCGGTTAGATTATGCCACTATTTTTTAGATATTGCATTTTTTGTTTCTCTCTAAGCTTACTGTAAAGTGCTTCAGCATCTTTAGCTTCTTGTGGAGCATCTTCACGCAAAGTGACATTTAAACCATTTGTTACAAGGTACGGCTTAAACGCATTCCATAGAGATTTTTGTTCTTCAGTTTGTATCAATCTCATACCATCATCACCCTAAAAGTTTGCTGACTCTGTACTCGTTATACACTTCATCCATAGCTTTATCTTTTAAGCATTCAAAAGCATACTCACTTATATCCTCTATATTATAACCGTTATTTATCAATTTTTCAACCTTTGGAGCATAAATTTTATTAAGGTAATCGCAATATTCAAAATAATCGTTAATACTTCCGAATTTTGCTCTGTAATTTTTAGCGTCTTGCCAATGAATCAGTTCGTGCAGAATTGTACTCAATCTGTCTTGCGGACAAGCCAAGTTTTCTTGTAAGCCTGACAAATCACTTGTTGAAAAGTATGCTGAATTGACATTTAGAACATTCTGCATTGGCATATATGAAGCAATAGCATTTACTCGCATTTCTTCGGGAGTGACAATACAAATTTCAGGCTTTCCGCTTGTTTCAACCTCTCCGAGCATATCAAACGCTTTTCTCACTTGCATATCAAAATTATGAAGTTCTTTTCGTTTTAGCTTTACCTTATCTGAAATATAAACATTATCACACAATGTATTTCCCTTGTGGGTATCAATTGTAATTGTTTCGCCCTCAATTTTGCGTTCAAAAGTTTTTGATATATCTTCTTCAAAAACAGGTCTGTAATATTTCTGTTCATTGGTGTTTAGTGAGAATTGTTTTGCCTTTTCTTCAAGCGTATTCGCCCTATCGTGCCACTCATCGGCTCGGGTTTGGGCAATGCGTTTATTGTCTCCATCAAGGCTGTATTCGGCACGGCGGTCAAAGCGTTCTGCCTGTCGCTGTGCATACTGCTGTTTTTCCTCAATTCCTCGCTGACGGTCAAGCTCTTTGATTTCATCTTCAGACAACGGTGCGTCCAAATCATCAAGTTCGGGATAATATGTACTTGTGCTGTCCTTACATCTCGGATGAAACAAACCGTTCTTGATTGCGGTTGAGAGGAGCGGATAGTTTCCGTCTGACTTTTTGCCGTTTGAATACACATCGTCAATAAACACCTTGCCGATATATTTTGCACAATCGGGGCAACCGCCCTGTCTTGAGTTCACAACAACGAGGGATACTCCCCATTCGGCTCGCTTTTCGCCCTCACCACGCAGATAGGCTCTTTTGTTGGCTGTTTTAACCGCCATATCCGCATAATCCGAGAGCGTATGCCTTGCACCGTTTTTGTATTCCACACAATTAAGACCTGCGTTGAGCATATCTTTACAAGCCATATCAACGGCTTTTTCGTATGTAACCGCACCCGTGTTCATTGCAACCTGTGCGTTAAAAATCGCCTTGCGGTACTTGTCGTTGCTCATACGCAAAACTGCCGTTTCTGCCCTCTTTAAATCGTCTGTGGTCGATTTTATGAGTGCGTCAAGTTTACGGTCATTCACCTTAAAAAACTCGGCTGTGCTGTGTGCTGACGGCTTTTTCGGGGCTTTGAAACCGTCCTTAACAGCTTCAAGAATTTCTGCCTCCTGACTTGCATTTCCGTCAGCTTTGGCGGTGCGAATCATCTCTTCAACCTTGCCGTTAATGGTTTTGAAACGCTTGCCAAATTTCTTTGCGTTGTGCTTACGGTACTCTTCAAGACTTTTGAGCTGTTCAGCCTGCCATTGTGTCCAGTTGTAACCCTCTTTGGTTTTTTCGGCTCTGTGACGGCTGAAATTTCTCATCATGCTGTTAATCAGTTCATCTTCGATTTTTTCAAAGGCTTCTCTGATATTGTAATCACTCATTGTTTACCTGTGTATCATTCTGTTCGGGATTGCTTTCGGTTTTTTCTGCATTATTTTCCGCATTTTCTTCATCATCTGCGTTATTGTCAGGTTCTTCTGTGTCGGTAAGGTCCACATCGTCAAGCTCCGATTTTTCTTCTTCGCCTGCAATGCCCTGTTCTTCCTTAATTCTCTGCACCTCTTCGGCTTTCCAATCCTCCGACTTGCTGTCGCCGTAAAGCTCGTCAACCGAGGTTTCAACTGACATCAAACCGCCCTGTCTTGCTTTTGACACGGTTTCAACCTGACTTTCAAAGCTCGGATTTGCATATTCGCCGAAGTTTACGGATACTTCCAAGCCCTCAACAATACCCTTGCCGTTAAGTTCACCGTCTGCATTGAGTACAACTGCAACAAGGCTTTGAAGTGCGTTCTGCGTAATTTTCACAAGGTTCTGCCTTGTGTAAAGGGTTGTCTTTTCCTTTTCACGCTGAGCGTCTGCATTATCAAGCTTCTTCGTATCAATGCCGAGAGTTGACGGCGATATAATGCCCTGTAAGCAGAGGTCGAGGGCAGTAATGTATGAACTCAAATAGCTTTCGTGCTGAATCTGCGGACTTTCGGTGTAAATCCTGTTGCCGTTGCCATTTTCAGACATATCGTTGCCCACGGTGATAAATCGGTTGTCAAACGGATTTGGCGATATCGGCTGACAGGTTTCGGGATTTCTCGGAACAAGGCAATCAGGCACATACTGCTTTGTTCGGCAGGCTCTGAGTGCGTCCATCCACTGTGACCACACTTCATCAAGACTGTCGAAAGCGTCTGTTTTTATGCCGATAATGCCCGCACCTCTGCCCTTGTGGCACGATTTGCCGTAAAGGACAGGTACAGCCCACATATATGATTCGTCAAATGTAACGCCCTTTGAATCAATCCACGAAAGAGCGTCAACCGTGTGCAGGTCAATCTCTTTGCCGTTGTCATCGTACAAAGCATAGTGAATATAGCCGTAACCGTATGTTTCTTCAAAACGGTAACGGCGGTGTTTTTGCGTGTAATCGGTGTAAAACTTAACCTCTCGGATTCTGCCGCGCACATATGTAAAGTCGATGTTTTCGGCAGGATACCATTCAACAATCGGAACATCTGATACAGCCGTGTCAAAGCTGACCTTAAAAGCACCGTCACCGACAACACATAGGTCACGGAGCATTTGCTTAACCGTGTCTGACAATTTGTTCTGCTTTTCAATATCTTCCCAACGCTCAGCATAAGCGGTTGAATTTTTACTTGTAACATCTGTGCCGTTGTAGTCGGCAATTACAATATTCACAAGCGTTTCGCAGATGAGTGCCGGCAAGCCCGTGTGTATTTTACGGATTTCAAGCCCCTCTGTACTCTTTGCCGCCCAAAACATAGTTTTGTTTGTGTCAATCTGCTTGTACAGCTCCGCAAGCTGTCTGCTGTTGCCCCAATACCAAATGCGATTGATAAAGCACTCGGTCAGATGATTGCTTGTTTCGGTGACGGTAATTGTTTTGTCGCTTGCAGGAGTAATCTGCAAAAAGTTTTTAATTCCAGATCTGATAGATTCAGCCATTCTGTTAATCAGCCCCATTTATTTCACTTCCAATAATATTTTTAAACGGCAGCCACGCATATTGACCGCTGTTAATGCAATGGTCGTGACCGTCCTCGGGTGTGTTGTCTTTATCCTCTCGCCAGCTGTAAATTTCAAACTCGGCAATCGTGTTTTTACAATGTTCAAGCACAAAATAACAGTCGGTGGCAAGCCAGCCGAGTACAAGATTGATTCGGTCGATAATCTTCGTTTTCTTCCATGCATTTGCAAAGTCATAGACACAGCCGTGCTGTCGCTTATACTTTTGAAATTCGGTAATAGTCGCTTGGTCGGCGCTGTCAATAAAAGCCGTGCGTGCAAAGCCCCATTCATCACGGTTGCGGTCAAGAAAATCAATAAAATTCTTCACCGTGTCACTCGGGGCAATAGGTGTTTGCATTTCAGCGTTGTTATAAACTCTTTCATCAAGCTGAACACACTTGCCGTGATTGGTAATGCCGTAAAATGTCATTGCGATAGTGTCAGGCGACTTCTGCGAATAGGCGGTATCAAGACCTGCGGTGAACTGAACAAAATGTTCCGACTTGCGGTTACAGTTCAAAAACTTTCCTGCCCACTCTTTTGATTTGATATGTCTTGCCCTCTCAAAATTCGGGAACACAAGACCTGTTGCTCTGCCTCGCAAACCTAAGATTTTATTTTTATAAAGCTTTGTACCTTTCGGTGCAGAGTTCTTTTTCTTTTCAATCTGTTCGGGTGTAAGACTTAAATTATCGGCAAAAGAAAAGAACCAATACCGCCAATTCGGTACAGGTTCTTCGGTAAGCTCCGCCGTAATCTCGGGAGGAACATCGTTTTCATATTTTTTAAAAGGACGGGAGCGGTTGACAAACTCCTTATACACAGGCAGGCTCGGATCATCGGGATTCAGCGTTGCAAGCATATAGTCATTACGGGTTGACATCTCTCGGATGAACTCGATATCGGCGGTGTTGATTTCGTCAATATAAACGCACCCAAACTGCGCACCGAGAACCATTTCCCACTTATCCCGACTGCTGTAACCGAGAATATAGATGATTTTGTCCTCAAACTTGATATGCGGCAGCTTGTAATCCTTGTCGCCGTTGCCACAGTAAACTGCGTTACGGTGCAGGTCGAGAATACCGTTATCCTGCTGAATAATCGTTTCTTCGGCTTTACCCGTTGTTTTGGCGGCAATTGCGTGAAGTTTCTTCGGCGACTGCGACACCATTCGCATAAACTTAACGCCTGCTCCGACGGTAGTTTTGCCGGACGCTGTAGTTCCTTCAAGAAATTCAGCCGACACATTTGTTGTGTTGATAAAGTCGATATACTTTTGTGACAACGGGAATTTGTTACTCACTCAGTCCCTCACCACCCAACTGTCTGAACACATCGGATAGCTTTTCAGACTGCTCAACCTTTGCGTCAACCTTAACGGTGTATTCGCCCGTCATCTTGTTGAGCGTGTCAATCGCCCTGATTCTGTCGGAGGTGTCCTGCCCGTCATTCCTTGCAATGTCGGACAAAGCAACCTGTCTGTCCTTTGCACTCATAATGCGCTCGTCCTTGAGCTTATCGGAAAGCTCCTTGATGTATTTTGAAACTCCAACATTCTCCAACAATTCATACGCTCTTGCGTTTGCGTAATTTTCGGAATATCCTGCCTGTATCGCACTCTGAACGGTGTTACCGCTCTGCGCATAATATTCCGCAAACTTCCTCTGTCTTGCATTTAATTTGTCTTTCACGGTATCACCGCCCTTTCTAAAAATAAGCAAAAGAAAAGACAGCACATTTCTGTACTGTCTTTAAACACAGGTTTCCGGAGTTGCACCGGAATCTGTAAAAACTGTTTTCCTATTTAAACTATCCCCTGCGTTTATAATATTATATCAATAAATTTTTAAATATTCAAGTGTTTTCTTTTTCTTTCCCATTTATTCAATAATGCACTTACATATTTCTGTTCTTTATCAGTCAATTGACGATCTCCAATTTCATTATGTTCATAACCCAAATGGGTATGTGGCATCATTCCATTATGAGGTCTACCTTTAACGTCAATTTGTTTTATTCTTTCGCCGTAGTTGTCATAAAAAGTAACACTTTTGATGTTGCTCTGTTTGTCAAGAGTAGCATACACTCTATTTTTTGTCATAGTTTCCATAGGAGCTTTTATCGAAGTATTACCATTCATATGAATTACTTTTATTTCACCAAATTGAGCAACTGTGTGATATTCTGTACCGTACTTCTTTCCCTTATCACTTATACCGCTTGAAGAGCCTCTTCCGCCCATTATTTTGACCTCCTGAATTTTTCCTGAAACGATTTGATGTTGATGATGTTTCCCATACATTCTTCGGGGACTCTGCCGTAGAAGATAATTGTTTCAGGCTGTAAGCGTTCAATCATTTCTTTGTAACCTTTCAAAAACAGTTCTTTTGATTCCGTACGGTTCTGCGTTCCAACACTTGATACGGCAACCGTACCACCCAAAGGCTCGCCGTCAAAACACCATTCAAAACTTTTTTCGTCGCTCCAACAAATTGTAGGTATTACCTCAATGCCGTAGAGTTGTAAATATGCACCTATCCAATGCTTGCGATAGTGGTTATAAATCTGCAACGCTGTCGGATAATCAGTGTAAAGACTGAAATCAGGCGATAATACACAACTGAATTTTTGTAGACTCTCAATATACCTGTCGGGTGTATTCCATAATCTTTGGAACTGGTAATCGTCCAAAAAGAAATGCACACCGCAGTTGTTCTGCTTACTGCTCAAAACTTCATTAAATCCGATAAAGTTGTTTTCTGTAATTTTTGTAGGCTCAATAATCGGGATGTCATATTCTCCTGCACCCTGAAAAATCGCTCTTGTGCTATTTTCGTAACCTGTACCGCATTTGTCTTTATACATCAATTTCACCTCACAACACAAAACCGCCCTCAAACGAGAGCGGTCTGTGCGATTTTTTAGGGAGACATAAATGCCTATGTCGTTTTGTTGCTTTCTTCAGTTTACATTATATCACCCTGAAACCGAAAAACCGAACAACTTTTACCAATGGTGGCGGTTGCACATAATTCTTATGTTGTCGGGGGTATTGATTCCGCCTGTATCGACTGCAATCTTCGCCCAGCTGTATTTTAAGCCGAGGTGCATAAACAGGCAGTTTTCCACAAAATCATCCCGTGAGAGGCTGTTCAGAGCCGAGTTCCTGCGGATTTCAAGGTTCTGAATATCACGCTGAATATCGGCAATCTGCACCACCGCATTGCCCACTCTGTCGGATGTCTGACCTGACGGGACAATTCGTTCGCCCAGCGTTACCGCCGTGTTGTCTGCCTCAGCCTGAATCCGTGCCATTTTCGCTCTGAGCCGTGAAATCTCTCTGTTAATGTCCTTAATCTCTTTAGCCGTCAATCCATATCTACCTCACTTTCAAGCCAATGTTTCGTGCAGTCAATGCAACTGCCATTGAATCGCTTTTCCATAGGACAACCGAAATATGGAGTTCCATATGGACAGGCAAAAAAACTCATACAACTCCGAGCCATTTCATCGATACTCATTGATTTGATTTTTTCAAAGTTTGTCATCGTTACTTACCTCTGCACATTATATACCAAGCTGATTACATGCACGATAAAATCCTTCTGCCCATAAATAAACACGAGGATGTATTCGTTTGCCACAATCATAAAGCCACTCAAAGTAATCAGTATCAAGTTCAGAACAAAAATCTACAATCAATTCTGACGGTATAAACTTGTTGCCGTAAATGCAGTTTGAAACTTCATGTTCAAGTTCTTCCCAGACATCATCTTCCGATTCCATATAACACGAACTATGTTCGCTATACGAAGATATTATTTCATCGGAATCAAAATCCTCAAGATTGTATTTAATACTCTCTACAACATTTTTTTCATCATAATAAAACAAATCTGATGCTGTTTGAATCTTGCTTATGTAATACCCAATATCATTTTTTACATAATTTTTAAGATCTGACGGCTTAATCTTATTATACCAAGTAGCAATGCTATCACCCAAATCACCGCTAACTATTAAGCTACCTCTTTTCTTATCTACTATGTAATTCACATAATAATCTCCGCTTCCATCAGCCCTTCGCCAATCAATAATTAGGTAACGGTCTGTGTCCTGAATAAGCGTTGCTTTGTGTGTGTTAAATTTCTCGCAGAATTTAGCGATTCTTTCTTTTGTCATTTTCTTCATCTCCTAAAAGTTCGGGATTGTCGTAGATATTGCCGATTACTTCAATTTGTTTCAAATCTTGATAATATCCAAACGATAAGGTTTCAAGTGTTGAATACACAAGACCAAAATACGCTGTTCCGTTTCTTTGTTCAAACACTACATTATGAACAGTATCACCATATTTTACAATATCCCCCTCAAAAATCTTCGTGCCGTTCTTGTCAGTCAAGCCTGTGTACTGTCCGACTGTGTCAGCGTCAATATGCCACACATTTGAGCTTTCGTTCTTGTATGGCTCTTTGATTACCAATCCTTTGGGTTCAATACTTAAAAAGCCGTACTTCCATTCGTTTCCGAATTTACCTCTGAATAATATTTCTCTCATCACTTAATTCACCTCTATTTCCAAATTAAGATAGCTTTCGTTATCTATCTCGTTTCTCAATTTCTGTCCATAGTCAATGCCTTTGTATTTTAATGCCATAGTCCTGTCGAACTCTTTGTGCATTTTAATAGAGGCATATTCTACATTGTTTTTGTATTCCTCGGTAAATTCTTCTGCCCCATCTTTAACATTTGCAATATATCTCAGGGCTTCAAGATTTAATTTATAAAGTCGCTTTGCTCCGAATCCGAAATGGCGACTCAATATTATGGAAGCAAGTTCCAGCCCGTAACCGATACCGGTATCAAACATTTCACCACGAATACGATCTTCGTGCTGTTTACTTCTTAATTTCCAGTTGCTTTTCATTTATCACAACTCCTTTTTGATTTAATATCGCATATTTTCTCTGTGCTTGCTTAATTCTCGCAGCTCTGCAGTCCTTGCAAATGTCATTACTTTTTCGTTCATAAAAGGTAATTCCACATCTTTTGCAGAATTGTGGTTCTATTCTATTAAATGATGTGCAGCTGTCGCAGTCTTTTTCGTTTGCCGTACAGCCGTTTATGTTATCCCAATAGGTACAACAATCTTTTTGCCAAAATTCAGCGTACTCACTCTCAACATTTGAGTTCTCTTTCGCAACACATTTAATTTCACCTGCAAGCATAGATAACAAGACTTTTACCTTCTCCTTGTCCTCATCAGACATAAACCTCTTGTATTTAATCGTCCTGTCCGGAAGATTATCGCCAAACTGACCATTGCCAATGTATGCTCTTACCTTATCAAGCCTTTCGGTCAAGTAATAGTCAAATACTCGACCTCTGATAGCTTTAGCAGATTTATCAAGCACATCTGACATTTCTTCATACTTATAGCCTGATTTAATCATTTCACCAAGCTTCTTAATTTCTTCAGCCGTCCACTTTATGTGATTATTTGCCTTAACCGGTCGCTCCTTAATACCAAGGTCTAATATTCTTCTCTGTATTGCTCCTTCCGTTCTATTAAGCAGTATCGATAATTCTCTATAGCTATATTTATGTTCAGCAAGAAATTTCTTAAGTCGCTCATCTTCAACAGCAGTCCAAGGTGATGTAATAAATTTATGGCTGTGCCTTATATCAGTTCTTCGCTTTTTATCAACCCAATCAGGTTCTACACCAAGATAATACTTTTCAAATTTGGAGAAATTCAAAAAGCTCTGATTCTTGTATGCCCATTCCCAAAATTCATCAATATAAACTACCTCAAACTTTTCTTTCTGCCTGCAAATCGTATGTAGAGGAAGGCCTCTATTTTGTGCCCAAGAAATTTTGATATAACCTCCGCTACTTTGATTACCATAAACAGCTTCGCTCAAATATGATAAAGTTACATATCTATCTCCACAGCTTAGAAAAGCTCCAAGCTTTAATTTATTAACTTTGTTAAGTACCGAATAAACAGAGCGTGATAAATGTTTTGTAATGTTTTTTACACTAACATTTCCCCACGCAGATGTTAAATACTCAACTTCTTCTGTTGTCCAATTTCGTCTCATTTTGTATACCTACAACACCAGCCCGTACCTATCTGCTCTGAATACGGACACTTTTTGCAGCAATAAACGCATATGTACAAACCTTTTTCAGAGTACGGGCATTTCCGTATGCTACACGGATGATATTCGTGTTTACACTTTCGACAAACCTGCAATTTCATAATCAATCACCCAATTGCAGATATTTTTCAATTGTCTGCTTTGCTGATGTACTGCCATAACATACCTTTACGGCGTATCCGCACCGCGAAAGATTCTGCAACCATTTATCCTGATGTTCAGAAGTCTTATTGTTGCCGACTTTAAGCTCAATATATAAGCCGTGATATTTACCTTTTGGCACAGCAAGGCATAAATCTGGAACACCTGCCCTAACTCCTTGCCTTTTAAGATGTGCGGCTTCGGCTTTATCTCTTCTGCCACCATTTGGAACAGCGTACAGCATTGAAAGTTCAGGATGTATTTTCATTTGCACACATTTATCCACCCATTTAATGAGTTTACATTGCTCCTGTGCTTCAGACATCATTTTCATTTCCTCTCGTAAAACGGTAATTCTTATTTTTATCGGCTTTAATAAAAATTTTCGGATTAGCCATTTCTGAAATTCTACTGCCTAAAGCCTCATCAATCTGCGAAATCTGTTCAAGTGATAATTCAGATGTTATGATAGTCGGCAATCCTTCATTGTATCTGTAATTGATAATCTTAAATGTAGCATTGACATCAGCTGTTGAGACAAAATCGCCCCTGCGAGTTTTAAAGAAATCATCAATGTAAAGAATTTCCGCTTGCTTATATGAATTTATGAGAGCTTCATACACCTCTAAATTACTCGATGCCTGCTTGATTTTGGTAATATCATCCTGCCAAAGCATATATTTAGGTGCTTTGCCTTTTTTGAGTAATGCTCCGACAATAGCCGTACATATATGTGTCTTTCCACAACCGGGCTGACCGCCGAAGAAGAACCAATCAGAGCATTTGTCAATGTACTCGTATGCTTTATCTTTCACATATTTCTGCCAATCTGATGTTGTCTTGTAACTTTCAAAAGTATATCGTTTAAGAAGTTTTTGAAGACCGCTGTTCTGCATTCTGTGAAGTTCATCTTGAATTTTCATACAATCACATTTGCAAGCAACCACATCATATGTAACCTGCCCGAAAGGCGTTTCGCCTGCCTTTACACGGTAAATATAGCCTCGGTTCATACATTTCTCGCACTCATAGCCAATGAGCTTACCGGGTGTTGAGTTAAACACTTTTGCTTCTTGTTCGGCTCTTTCTCTCGGAGTGAGTTCTTTAGAAGACTTTCTCGCCCGTTGGATAATTTCCTCCGCTCTCTGTGGTGACATTATTCTTGACATTATCGCTTGGATTGAATCCATATCCTAAACCTCCTCTGTCTTGGACCTTATTAAGCCATTTAGTAATGAACCCTTTAATGCCGGTTCTTGTTTTTCTCCTGCTTGGATTAGCTTCGAGCCACCCCAACATCGAACGCAATTGTTGTTCTACATCAACAGCAGGATACAAAATTTTGTAGTGCTGAACATCAGATTTTGAAACTGAATAATTACTCTTATCGTTCAAAGGTAATGTAATAAAAATATTTTCACCGGCGGTGTCGGCTGCATTTGCAGACGGCATCGCATAATAATTATTTCTATTTACTTTACTTTCCTTTACTTTACTTTTCTTTGTGTCGTTCTCGGAGAGATTATGTTCATTCTCGGAGAGATTATGCTCATTTTCAGGTATAACTATATAAGCCTTTGTTTCTTCCGTTTTCAAAAGCCAATATAATCTATTTATTGTGCGACCTCGCACGGAGCGTTTTTCGATAGCGTACATATATCGTTCTTGCATCATTTTGTTGGTCAGTATGCTCTCCCTATCAAACAGCCCGTTATCAAACAGCCCAATTCGTAAGCAAAGCTTAACTACCTGATTTACTGTATCTGATTTAATTCCACCGCTCATTCGCTTCGCTATCGTGGCAGCACTGGTTTCTTCACGCCATTCATAGTAGTAACCATTAGTGGCATATGCTTTGGTGCAAATAAAAAAGTACACTCCAAAGCCTGACCATCCCTGTGCATCAATAAGCACATCAAATCTCTCATCATCATCGAATAAGTGAACATCCCAAGCCGCGAAGTCGAGTCCTCGTTTAGGTTGTCCGGCCATTCGCCACATCACCCCTTTTGGATTGTATTAAGTTTTAGCTTCTTGCAAAGATATTCATCCAGTTTTATTCCGTAGATTTTATACTTATCAAATAGTTCTTTCTCGTGCCAATGTGCTTCATCGTGATGTTTTCTGCAAAGGCATATAGCTTTTAATCCTATATGTACAATCTGTTCCCTATCTCGCCCCATACCAATTCTGTCAACATGATGAACTTCACCTGGTGCATTGCATATTGCACACTTACGATTTTCAAGACAACTGTACAAGTATCTGCCTATATCATCTGTAACATTAAGCAGAGTATCTCTTGTTCCGATATTTTGGTAGAAACAAAAATCTATCAGATAGCTTATGAAATCTCTTGCTACGCTTTTTTCGCAATCAGACAGCGAAAAGTATTCAATGCCAAATTCACCGCAAAAATTAAACTTGAAATATTCTTTAATCCATTCGGGATTATCTCCGCACCAAAATGCTATATCTCTGATGATTGCGTATATTTTTCTTCGCTGTTCGGCAGAAATCGTGCGTCCGTCAACAATTCTGAGTTCAATTTCATGTACTTGTTTCTGTGCAAGTTCTCTGCCGATACGCTCATGCGGTCTTACTATTAAGTTATATCCGTCATAAGATACTATGTTCGCTGATGTAATCATACTAAGTCCTCGTGTTGGTGCATATAAACGAAGAAACTGTTATTACCCATATTTTGATACAACCATTCATCGCACTTTTCTTTGCTCAAATGTGTACGAAGAACTCTATCTTCGTACACATATTGACCTTTCAATCGTTTATCTTTTATTCGATTAAGTAATTCTGTTTTTGAGTAGTTAGCTTCTACAAGATACAAATCGTAGTTCTTAGCTGTTATATGAGCGATTTCCGATGTATCAGTTGCGTATATAACTTTATATATCCCCTGTTGAGTGTTGAAGTGTAACTTCCAGCCGATATTAGGAACATCGTGCCGAAGTGGTACTGCCGAAAAAGTAATGTTGCTTATTGAGTACCATTTATCCTGTGCGACAATAAATGAATTGTTTTGAAAGGAGGTATCACCTAATGAAAAAAGCTTTTTGCAAAGATAATTGGGGTAAATTATCCTAATAAGAGGGTGTTCGGAAAGTAGTCGCTTTAGAGTGGCAACATTGCAATGATCTCCGTGTTGATGAGTTAAGAATACATATTTAACTCGGTCAACCACTTTACACTCAACAAGTTTGCTAAACGGCACTCCGCAGTCAATCAAGACCTGACCGTCAAGAAGAACTGCGTTGCCCTTAGAGCCTGTACTGATTATCTCAACATCAATCATCTCACTCTGCAAGATCATCGATTGAGAATGCTTCATCGGAATCAATCTGCTGTTCAGATGATTCCGGTAATGGGGCATCTGACGGTACATCTGCGTCAATCATTGTATTCGTTTCATAATCGGGAGTACCGTCGGCATTGATTATATGATTGTCAGCTTCATACGCTGTCTGCATTTCAACACTCATAACGCCCCATTTGCTGATAAGCTGTCTGAGCATTGTTTTCTTAGCCATCGCATCAAAATCCTTTGCCCAAAATGTATAGCTTGTACCCTTCTTGATATCATTTGCATATCCAGCTGAATACTTCATAGCGTGCTGTTTCATCTTATCCTTACTCCAGTAAAGAGCTTTTTCAAAGCCGTTTACATAGCGAAAATAAGCATAATATCCGATTGTTTCAGCTGTTTCACGCTCTGTTTCATCTTCAATCATTTTGATTGTAATTTCTTCTGTGAGCGGATCCCAATTAAGAAGTTCTCCCTCTTTGATTTCCACCACATTAAGTCTTTTATACTGTCCTGAACGGATAGCAAGCTGAATATAGCCACGATAACCAAGAACGAATGTTGCTGTTGTACGATTGTTCTTACGGTCCTTAAACGGAACCATGTAATACTGTCCAAGCTGTGGTGATGGTGGCAAGCCGAGCGAATGTCCGCAAAGTGCCGCTGAAAGAATTGTTCCTGCATCACATTCTTCAAGTGCCGGATTGGTACTCACTACTGAGGTAATAGCCGCCGTGAACTTTTGGATTTCCTTCGGGTCTTTCATTGAATTTGAAAGGCTTTTCTGAAAAGCCACTGTCTGGAGCATGGCTGAAAATTTTGGTTTTCTCTGCTGAATCTGATTCTGAATGTTATAATTACTCATATCTTAATCCCCTTTCGCTGATTAACTGTTTTACCGTAAGAGCAAAATCTTTAAGCTGAGATTTTGTTCCGTATACTTTGAAAGACAATGACAGAATTTTTTCTTCATGCTGTTCTTCCGGTTCCCGAACCGCAGTTGTTTCATCTTCCGGTGGAACAACTTCTTCAGGCACATTTGCAACAAACGGTTCATATTCGGCAATAGTATCTTTCATGACCTGTTCAGCCTTTTCACGCTCTGCTTTTTCTGCTTCTGCTCTGGCTTTTTCTGCTTCAATATTCTTGTATCTGTTTGTTACCGCTGTAATAGCACCTGATACATTCAAAGACTGCTTGTATTCGTAAAGGATTTCGTCTTTGTGTTCCTGTATAGCAATAAGCTTTAAATCATCCATAACCTTGTCCAAAAAGGTCTTAATGGTTTCTTTTAGCTTTTTGAGAGATACGCTCATGGTTATATTCAGATTAACCTGCTCATATGTTACGAAGTCAATACCGAGTGATTTCTTATATTCTTCAAAATAACTCATAGACTTTTCGTATTTAACCCTTTTTAATTCCTGCTCGGTAGCGTTAATTTTGCCCTTGAGTGCCGAATCTGCCTTTTTGTACGGATTTGTTACACAATCCTTATAAACTGTTTCAAAGGCTTCATAAGGAGTCATTATTTCCGACTTAACCGCTTTTCTGCGACTTTCAAACTCAGAAAATTCCTTATTGAGTTCCGAACGAAGTTTCTTGATTTCTTTGTAATTTTCGTCGGTACAGACCATCTCACAAGCTGAATTCACTTTTTTCTCAATCTCAGATTTTACTGACTTGAGATTTTCAATGATAACAGGTATCTGCTTTACCTGTATCAATGATGATTCAGATTCGGTTTCTGCAACCTCATTAAGCGATGCAAGAACAGTTGTTTCTTGCATCTCCGGTGAATTGGTGGGTTCTGTAATTTTTGTCATAGGTTTAATCTCCTTCCCATTCTTCCTCGGTAATGCCATGAAAAGTATCAGCACATTCTCGCGAACAGAACATGTCATCGTTTGTATCTCTGAAATATGTATAATCAGATCTGAGTTCTGAATTACACATTCTGCAATATCCCATAACTTGTGGTTTTGGTGCATTAGGACAAGCAGATTTACACGGAGTACTTCTGCACACTTCACACATTTAAAACATCTCCTTTTTCGACTGATTATAACTATTGATTTTTCACTTCAATATGCTATAATAATAGGTGTTTAAATTTCTTTTTGTTTAGTCCCGTATTGCTATGCTCAAGCAATGCGGGATTTCTCATTTTTATCAAGCTGAATTTCAAATAAAGCCTTTGAAATTCTCTCTGCTCTGAGTTCTTCTTTGATAAGCTGCATAAGATAATAATCTTTCAGGCGTTCACCGTTTGCGTCACCGAAACGATTGATGATAACAGCCAGTTTGGTTTTAGCATGAGCCTTGGCTATTTCAAACTCTGATTCAGTGCATATGTATCCGTTTGAGGATATAAAATCAGTGTAATTCAAAATATTTTCCCACCTTTATATTTGATAAACATTTTGCTAAGGTCCGCAAAATGTTCTTTTCATCAAACAACCTTGTAGTCGTTGGCATTTTCAACCCCCACACATTCAAAGCCGATTGTTTCGGGTTCTGATGATTCATAGGCTTTGAGCTTATTGCGAAGTGTACGGTTTTCGTTGCGATAACCGCTTGATGTCACCAGTTCAAGGGCGAGGTCTGCCCTTGCGTTTCTCAGCTCAATGCTGAGATGTCTGTTCTCTGCTCTGAGGCTCTCATTCTCCTTAAGCAGTTTTCTGCGTGTAAGTAAATCTTTAAATGCCATTTTGTGTCGTTCCTTTCATTGGGTTTGAACCGAGAATATAATTGAGAAACGGTATTCTCGGAATACGGATAGATGTGCCGACTACAATTACATTGAATCCCAATTTTTCGGGTTCGTCCTTTGCCTGTTCACGCAAGTTTTGCGGAGCAACTCCAATAGCCTTTGCGGCGTCTTCCGAGAGCAGATAGACATCACTGCTATCCATAATTTCTTTGATTTTTTTGTTCATCTGAACTGTGTCCATATAAACACCTCCCTACTTTATTTCAATTAACATCTTTTTCGATTGTGCAGTCACCTCTGTAATCGCTTTTCAGCAGATTCATAAATTCTGCGATTTCATCGGGTGTGCCTGTTATCTTCATTGTTATCACCTGCTTTCTGTTTTACCTATCTTGATTTCTACACCCAAAGCCGTTAAGAGCCTGTCGGCATTTTCAAGAGAAATACTTTTCTTTCCTTTCTCCCAATACTGAATAGCTCTTTTGGTAAAGCCTGATTTCTTAGCAAGCTCACTTTGTGAAAAGCCTTTCTGTTTCCTGCTTTTAAGCAATATTTCAGCAAATTCATTGATGTGCATTGATTTCACAGTCCTTTTGTGTTATACTATATTTAGTGGTGAACCCCAATTCACTAACTATATACAGAAAGCGAGGTGAAATTAATATGAATCATTCATCACTTAAGAAAAGTTTAATAATAGCTATGTCTTGTATCCCGGAAGTTGAAGGTTTAGAAGAAAACAACTTGATATTAACAACTTCTGCCGGAATCATTTCAGGTAAAGTGCCGTCTGAGCAGGAAATAGACGATGAAAAATCTTTGTACAGTGTTTTCTATAAGATTTGCGATAATACTAAAGAAGAATACTTTAAAAATATTTCTTCTACAGGTTCTGAACCTGTAATTGTTGGTAATGATGGTTACATAATCTTAAAAGATGTAAAAATAAGGTCAACATCGTCCAATACAATTACTCATATGCCTTTTATGGTTGTATTCTATGACCAAATCATCGGCGTTACTATTGGAAATATTAACTGATGTTACTTTTGTTTGCTGACTTTGTACTTGCAATACAAGGTCAGCAATTTCTTTTGATGTACCTTTTACTGTTATTTCCACTATATCACTCCATTCCTACGCTGTTTTCTGCTGTGAGCCAAGCAAGAATGCTGTTGCGGCAATAATAGCTTTTTCTTTCTGCTCAGCTGTTGCGTTTTTCAGAAGTTCTTCGTACAAACATCTGACATCCTGCCGCTCGGTTTCTTTTTCAATTGCTTTGTCCGTATAAATCATAAATTCACCTCCTTATTGGTCTGTAAACCCATTATATACCTCAAAATACGGCTTGTCAACCCTATTTTAATAAAAATATTTTGTTTTTTAGGCTTGACAAGCCATTGAATACCGTATATAATGAATACATCAGATAAAATTCTACAGCGAGGTGATACATAAATGAGCATAAGCGAGCGTTTTAAAACTCTGCGAAAAATAAAAAAACTCTCACAAACAGAGTTTGGAGAGCGTGTCGGAGTTTCGAGAAGTGTCATTAAGAACATTGAAAATGAACTTGTTGAACCCAAAGAATTATTTATCAAACAGGTTTGCAAAGAGTACAGGGTAAACTTTATGTGGCTTACTAAGGGCGAGGGCGAAATGTTTGAAGATGACGAGGATTACATACTTGATGAATTGTCAGAAGAATTTAACCTTGATGACCTCGACAAACAAATTATTGAAACATATTTGAAATTAAGTCACGAAGATAAGATGGTATTCAAAAACTTCTTGAAAGAAATCTTTGAAAAAGAAAAATAAAAGAGGTGGTCACCCACCTCTCACAAAAATTCGATTTATTATTGCATAAATTTTTTTCAATGTTTTTTCATCTTCGATTTTATTTATCAATTCGATTATGTATTTTTTATAATCCATATAGAATCACCCCAAAGCTTTTTATTTTTCTTTACACATTCATTATAGAACATTTGTTCTGATTATTCAAGCGCTATTTGCAAGAATTTTTTAACTGTCCTAAAAATTGGACTTTGCTCTGTATTTTTGGCAAAGCCGTAGGATTTTACAGTAACATTTATTAAAATATCACTATTATTTTTTACAATAAAGCACTTTGTTTTTTGTTGTATTTCAACAACATTTATTACAAATTTAAAATACCTATTGAATAATGTCTTGAATTTGCATATAATAAAAATGTAGTATTACTACATTAAATTTTAATTTTATTGTTAGTGTAAACTCTTGGCAGTAAACCTCCCACCATATGGGATGTGTCGACCCCAAGAGTTTTTTACATAAAGGAGAATTTTCGCATGATAAGAATTGCTATCCTTGTTGACGGTGCTTTTTATTTAAGAAGAGCAAATTATTTATGGGGAGATAAAAACCCAAAAGATAGGGCAAGAGAATTGGTTCAATATTGCAGTAGGCATTACATGAATAAAAAAACTCGCAACAGTTATTCAGAAGAAAAATACCTTTATCGCATTTTCTACTATGATTGTCTTCCTTCAACTAAGAAAGTATATCATCCCCTCACTAAAGAACAAATTGATTTATCTAAAACTGATCAGTATAAATGGTCTATGGAGTTTTTTGAGGAACTAAAATCTAAAAGAAAAGTAGCTTTTAGAAAAGGTGAACTTTTAGAAAGTACCGTTGGATACACAATTAAGCCTGAATATGTAAAGAAATTGTGCAATGGTAAACTCGCCATTACAGACCTGGAAGAAAGTCATTTCAAACTTGATATACAACAGAAAGGTGTCGATATGAAAATAGGCTTGGATATTGCATCTTTATCTTACAAAAAGCAAGTTGATCGTATTATATTAATTGCCGGTGACAGCGACTTTGTTCCTGCTGCTAAGCACGCCCGCAGAGAGGGCATTGATTTTATTTTAGACCCTATGTGGCACACGATTAAACCAAGTCTCTTTGAACATATTGACGGACTTGAAACTAAAGTAAGTCGCCCCGATTCAGAAGAACTAAAGAAAGATAAGCTATACGCTAAAAATTTAGTAAAATAAAAAATCCGCCCTACCCTGCGCCAACAGGATAGAGCGGAAACCATTACACATAGGGTGCAACGGTACTTAAACAGCAATATAATTGTACCATACTCCCTTGTGTTTTGCAAGTTTTGCAGATAAATAACACAAGGAATTTTTGCACCCTTTTTTAAGTAAAAGGAGTGTATAAAATGAAACTGCCTAACGGCTACGGCTCTGTTTATAAGCTGAGCGGAAACAGGCGCAATCCGTGGGTTGCCTGCGTGACAATAGGCTACAACAAAGAAACACGCAATCAGGAACGTAGAGTTATAGGCTACTTTCCCAACAAGCCGAAAGCTCTGAACGCTCTTGCTGAGTACAATCAAAATCCGTTTGATGTTGATTCGGCAAGACATACTTTTTCAGAAATTCATGAACTTTGGTACAAGGAGTTCATCACCGAAGACACAAATCCAAACACCAAAAGACAGTATAATGCGGCATACAAACAATGCTCAATGTTATACAATCGCAAGATGTCCGATATAAAAATCATTGATATGCAACGAGTTCTCGACAACTGCAACAACGGTTATCAATCGGTTAGGCGAATTAAAATTCTGTTGAACAAAATCTACGAATACTGCATATTTCACGATATGCTCCGTAACAATCTTGCAGAAAAATTGAAAATCAATGCCAAGTCAGATGAAACAAAACGAGCACGCAGGGAGTTTTCGGAAAGCGAAATAAATCTTTTGTGGGAATATTCAAATCTTGATTCGGTAAAAATAGTGCTTATGCTGATTTATTCGGGAGTGCGTGTGTCCGAATTGCTCGACCTAAAAATTTCAAATGTAAACCTTGACGAACAGACTTTCTTTGTTGAAAGTTCAAAGACCGATTCAGGTGTACGAACCGTGCCTATAGCAGACAAAGTATTGCCGTTTTGGCAGAAATTCATCAGCGATTCTCAATGTGGATATGTTCTGAATAATACCAATGGCAAGCCGCTGAAATACGATAACTTTAAACGCAACTACTGGACACCTCTGCAAAACGATTTAGGTTTAGACCACACCATACACGAAACACGACATACCTGCATTTCAATGCTTGTATCGGCAAATGTGAACCACACAATCATCAAAAAAATAGTCGGTCACAAGTCGAAAATGGACTTGACCGAAAAGGTTTACACCCACGTTAACCCCAAAGAATTGGTGAACGCAATCAACAAAATATAGTCTTATATTATCCTGAATTGTTCATAATTATGCTCCGTAGCTTACATATAGCTAACAAAATCCCCCATTTTCCCCATTCCTATCCCCCTTGCAAGTTACCTGCACCAACAGCCGTTTCTTATGTAGGGACGGCTGTTTTCTACCACATTTTCGGTCTGTTTTATGGTGATTCTCAAAATATTTGAATTAATTCTGAATAAAAAACGAAAATTATGTTGACAAATCCGAAAATATGGTATATAATAATCAAGCTGTTGTTATTAAACAACATTTCGAGGTGTAACTCAGTTTGGTAGAGTGCTTGGTTTGGGACCAAGATGCCGCAGGTTCAAGTCCTGTCACCTCGACCAAAAAAGGTGGTTTTTTAACCGCCTTTTATTTTTTGTCAATTTTACTCAAGGTTGCTTTTTTCCCATTCCTATGCTGTCTGCATGAACATGTGACGGGGAGCGCTGTGCTTTTGCACAAAACAAGTCAGGCTGTGAAGAAATGAAGTTTTAAGTTTCATTTCTTCACAGCCTTTTTTATGCTTTATTTTATATTTGATGTAACGGTGATGCTTATGTCACGGCTTTTGTTAGCCATGTTTGTTACTGGTTTTTAATCAACATACCAGCCTTCACGCTGTACGCGTTCGCCGACTTTGATGAATACGACTTCGCTGTACCAACCGCCGGGTTTATTTTCGAGTACATGCTGGTGACTGTGTTCGTTGTGTTCAGCCTCAGATGTGATGAATATGCCTTTGCGACCGTCTTTGGTTTCATATTTCGTTCCGGGAGCTTTGGCATAACTGATGAGACGACCGCAGCCTTTGCAGACATCGACGTCCATTTCTTCATATACAGGCACGATGGCGTACTTGTGGTATACGCGTTCATAGTTTGTCGTTACCGTGCAGGTTGCTGTAGCATTGCCTGCTTTGGCTGTGATTTTTACGGTCTGTTCGACCTCGAAGTAGTTGAAGATGTCATTTGTAACAGTGAGCTTGCCGTTCGAGTCAACCTTTACAAGCTTAGGATTTGACGATGTCCATGTCACTTTCTGTGACGGGCTTACCGTAGCTTTAAGCGTACAAGGTTCGCCTGCACCGAGTGTTACTTTAGTCTTATCAAGCTTAATAGTTGTCTTGGCAGGTTCGTTAACGGTTACTTTGCAAGATGCTGACACACCGTCAACCTTAGCTGTGACCTTGCCGTTCTTATCAACGGAAGCAACGCTTGAGTTTGATGATGACCACGATACAGCCTTATTTGTGCCTGTAACGGCTGTCTTGAGCGTATATGTCTTACCCTTAGTGGAGAGTAAGGCTTGTCCTGTTAAGCTTAACAGAGGGCTTTACAGAGGTTGTTACGGTGACACCTTTTGAATCATATCCACTTGTGAACTTAGTTGCAGATGTATGTCTTGCCTGATGAAACCTTATTGTCAATATACGAGGTTGAAGTTGTATCGACCATTCGTGTCCAACCTTTATGGCTCTTGTAGTAAACTCTGTACTTTTCAGCACCGTTTGATTTGTTCCAACTGATTTTTACACCGCCGTTTACGCTCTCGGCTTTGGTAATCTTCGGAGCTGAAATATATTTTACAGTTTTGCCATTTGAATCGTATCCGCTTGTGAACTTAGTTGCAGATGGGTTGATACATCTCACGGTGTAGGTGTATGTCTTACCTGATGAAACCTTACTGTCTGTGTATGAGGTTGAAGTTGTGTCGGCAAGCTTTGTCCAGCCTTTACTGCCTTTGTAGTAAACTCTGTATTTTACCGCACCTTTTACCTTGCCCCAGCTTATTTTTACACCGCCGTTTACACTTTCAGCCTTTGAGATTTTCGGGGTTGCAAGACTTGTCTTTGCTGACTGTGCCGAAACAACAGAGGCATTTGTTTCAACAGCACTTGCCGTAAACGGAACTGCCGTTGCCGTGCCTACCGTCATTATTGCAGAAAGCAATAACGGCATTATTCTTTTTGCTTTCATTATTATGCCTCCTAAAAAGTATGTTTTGATGATACTTGCATCTGTAACTAAATTTTATATCTTTAATTATGGTTAGTCAATAATATGTAGGTAATTTTTTCTCATTTATGATGATTTTTTGTTAAATAAAAGAACAACCGCCTGCTTAGTATGCCTAAACAAGCGGTTGTTTTTATGTATTTGAATTATTAAAAGTAATTAACAATATCAATTCCGTACTATCATATTTCTGTTTATCAAACATCCCGTTTACAAGCAAAAGTATATCGTTGTATCATTGTTATTATACAGAATCAAATTTGCATAAAAAATCAGGCAATCGTTATGACCGCCCGATTTGTTTTTGGAAAATTTACAATTTTAATCCTATTTATGCACTGTTTTACACGCACTAACCGTAATCAGAGTGCCATGACTTTTTGAGAGATTTCTGCCGGAGATGACACTGTGCCGACGCATTTATAATCTTCGGTTTCTTCCTTGGTTTTAAAGCCCCAGCCGTATAGCACAGCGAGGAAGTCCATACCTATTTCTTCCGCACCCTTTGCCTCGATTGTGCTGTCGCCGACAAGGATACTTTCTTCAACGGAAACTCCTGTCTGCTCACACGCCTGCAAAAGCAGATGACTCTTTGTGAGGTTTGTACCGACATCTGTTGCACATACTGCGTTGAAAACATCCGACGCCTCGTAGGTTTCAAGAATATCCGTTGTGAACATTCTGTGCTTTTGAGTTGCTATTGCAAGCTTAAAACCGCTTTTCTTGAGTTCACGAAGAGCGTCATAAATTCCGTCATAGACGGTGAACATCTCTTTTCCTTTCTGGGAATAAAGTTTACTGTAATTCTTTACGGCATATTCAATTTCGTCATCACTCATATTAAAGAGCGTTTTAAATCCGTATTCAAGCGGTGCGCCGATTACTCCGTAGAGTGCGCTGTGTTCAACAGGCTCATAGCCCATTGCAACTGCTGTTGTATTGAAACAATATAAAATTCCGGGGGCTGTGTCGGCAAGAGTGCCGTCAAAGCCAAAAATAACTAATTTTTTCATAAAACCACCCAATCTGCAAATAGATAAATTCATAAACAATTTTTTACAAAAGTCTTTGTCCTGCAAATATGGAAATACATCTCAAGGGGAATTATACCATTTTACGGAGATAAATACAATACTAATTTTTCCACAAGTATTAATTTGGGAATAAAAGTGCCGAAAAATATGCAATTATTGTTCTTTTGCAAGCATATGCCAATCGAAACAAGTCGAAAACCAGAGCTTTCAACTTACTTTATTTCTTGACAACATCGTGCGTGCGTTATAAAATTGAAGTACATTACATTGAAAGGTTATTTTATTATGACTTCTGCAAAGCATAAAAATCCGCCTGCCAAACCCAAAGAAAAATATTCGGTACAGCAGGCGCTCACAAACTATTATCTGCTTGTTATGTTCACGCTTTTTCCGTTGTTTTTTACCGACGCATATTTTAACATCAGGCATGACAAGTATTACTTTTTCATTATATTGACGGGCATTCTCGTTATTGCGGAATTTCTTATTATTATGACCGCAAGCGTTGATAAACCGCCGGAAGACTCAAAGCTTGAAAAGCCTAAACCAAAGCATTTGTATGAAGAGCTTTCGTTTATGGACTGGGCATTTATTGTATTTTTAGGAATAAATGTCATTTCAACGCTGTTGTCTGCAAACCCTTTGGATGCACTTCTGGGTACTCAGGGGCGAAACAACGGTCTTGTGCTTATGGCATTTTACACCGCAGCATATTTTATGATTACAAGGTGCTTTAAATATTTTGAATACATATTCGTTGCGCTTGCGTTCGGTTCAATGATAGTTTTTGCACTTGCGGTGCTTAACTCATTCTATATTGATCCTCTCGGGATGTTTACTCTTCTCACCGACCAACAGACTATTACCGACTTCACTTCAACAATCGGCAACAAAAATCTGCTTTCAAGCTACATCTGCATCGCTATGCCTGTTATGATTGCAATGTCGGTTATCACGGAGAAAACCTTGCTCAGAGTAATTTATCTTATTGCAACAGGATTGGGCTTTGCGGCTCTTATGACTGCCGACAGCGATTCCGGCATTCTCGGCATGGCTGTATTTATGATTATTTACCTTGTATGGTTTTCAAACAGCCTTGTCAGACTGAAAAGATTTTTCCTTTCTGCAACAGTTATGCTGTTGTTTGCAAAGCTGCTCAGATTGTTCTCGCTCTGCTTTGACGACAAAAGCAAGGGCTTTGATAAGTTTCAGGAAATTTTCGTTTTCTCAGGCATCGGCTGGATATTGCTTGCAGCTTGTGCCGTTATTACAGGGATTTTGTATCTTATTGATTACAAAAAACCAAACATCACAATTTCAAAAGCCGTGCCGATTGCTCTTACCGTTGTATTCGGACTTTGTGCTGTTGCCATGATAGGAATTATGGTTTATTTCAGTTGTATTGACACCAAAACCGACCTTGGCAGTTTTGAAAGAATTATCCGCTTTAACGATATATGGGGTACGCACAGAGGCTTTATGTGGATAAGGTCGATATGGATTTTCGGCGACGCTTCATTCATTGAAAAGCTGTTCGGCGTAGGTCCCGATATGTTCTACTCCGCATTCAGTCCGTACTTTGACGACCTTTCAAAATACGGTGACAGCTCAACAAATGCCGCCCATAACGAATATCTAAACTACCTTATCACAATCGGAATTACGGGGCTTCTCTCCTATCTTGCCATTGTGTGCGGTACGATTAAGAACGCAGTTAAGTATGCAAAGGAAAATCCGATGCTGATTGCGTGCGTTTCGGCTGTTATCTGCTATGCTGTTCAGTCTGTTGTAAACCTTTATCAGCCGATTACAACTCCGCTGTTTTTCATCTTCATAGCTTTGTGCGAGGCTTTTGTAAGAAACGCCAAGGCTGAAAAATCTGCCGTATAAATATTATGACTGCATTTCAATTCGGATAAGAAGATTCTGCATTGACTCGTTGCGGTCACGGCGGTATCGTCCCAGCTCGTAGAGGCTGTCGGAATTTTTAGTAATTATATTGGGCTTTTCCGTACAGGTTAGTGTACACGAAAAGCCCATTTCTTTTATCAGCTTTTCGGTCAGGTCATTTTTTGCACCGAACGGATATACAAAGCAGGTCGGTTTTTTCCCTGTTGCATTTTCAAGCAAGGCTTGAGCTTTGACAACATCTTCCGTAAGAATAGATTTATATGCTTCGTCACTCTCCCCCGCTTTTGGCAAAACACCCTTTCGTGATTTCAAAGAATGCATATCGTACGAATGATTCTGAATTTCAACATAGCCCGAATCGGACATTTCTTTCATATCGTCAAAAGTTATATGACCGTAGGTCACGGAAATGTCCTTGGTTTCGGTGAATTTTTCGGACACTGACGCAATCGGAGATATGACCGCCTTGCAGTTGTATTTTTCGAGCAAAGGGAGTGCATAATAATAATTATTATAATAGCCGTCGTCAAAGGTCAGCATAATGCATTTTTCGGGCAATGATTTTTTGCCGTAAACATAATCGGTAAGGTCTTTTACAACAACGGTTGTGTAGCCGTTTTCGGCAAGATATTTTAAATCGTTTTCAAAAAGAGTCGGTGAAACGGTGTAGTCATTTTGCAATTTTTCATCCTTTAAAAGTGAGTGATACATTATTACGGGCAGTTTTACGCTGTCGGTATCAGCCGTTGTTTCTTTTGTTGCACCTGTCATTACCGATATTAAAATTACCGCAGACAGGAAGAATGCCGTAAAAATGATAATTTTTACTGTTTTGTTTGATTTCACTATATTTCCTCCCAATTATTTGTGCAAGATTTTTTATCTATAATTCTTTATTGTAAATATAATCAAACATCTGCGTGATAGAATATAGCCAAAGTTAATACTGATTACTGATTTTGGTCAATCGGTACTGACTAATATTGCATAAGGATTTATGAATTATGGCAAAAAGAAATTTCAGCTCAAAACGCAATGCAATTTACAACGCTGTGTGCGGTACGGACACTCATCCAAGCGCACGCTGGGTTTATGATAAATTAAAGCCCGAAATTCCCGACCTTAGTCTTGGCACGGTTTACAGAAACATTGCTCTTTTTAAGGATGAAGGAAAGGTCAGCGTTATATGCAATGTAAACGGTGAGGAGCGTATTGACGGCAACACAGAGCCGCACCCCCACTTTGTCTGCAACAAATGCAATGCAGTTATTGATGTTGAAGACAATCAAAATGCTGATGACCTTGAGTCACAGCTTGCCGAAGAGGGATTTAAGGTAGAAAACAGATTTGTTATCTACTACGGCATATGTCCTAAATGTTCGGCAGAAGTACACTAATATTTATTACAAAGGAGAAGTAATTATGAAATGGTATTGCACAGTATGCGGTTATGTTTATGAAGGTCCCGAAGCTCCCGAGGCTTGCCCTGTTTGTAAGGCACCGAAGGAAAAATTTAAGCAGATGGACGAGGAGGCGTCTTTCGCAACAGTTCACGAGGTTGGCGTTGCTCAGGGCGTAAGCGAAGATATTCTCAAGGATCTCAGAGCTAACTTTGAGGGAGAATGCAGCGAAGTCGGTATGTATCTTGCAATGGCAAGAGTTGCAGACAGAGAAGGCTATCCCGAGGTTTCTGCCGCATTTACAAAGTATGCTTTTGAAGAGGCTGAACACGCTGCCAAGTTTGCAGAGCTTTTAGGCGAAGTTCTTACAGACAGCACAAAGAAGAATCTTCAGATGCGTGTAGATGCAGAAACAGGTGCTTGCGAAGGTAAGTTTGACCTTGCAAAGCGTGCAAAGGCTCAGAACCTTGACGCTATTCATGACACGGTTCACGAGATGGCAAAGGATGAAGCAAGACACGGCGCAGGCTTTAGAGGTCTTCTTAACAGATACTTTAAGTAATCATTAAAACAATAAAAAATCAAAAAAGTCAGCTTGATAATCGTATGACCAACAACTAACCGATTACACAACAGACTTTGAACAGGAGATTTGATAGTATGAAATATGTATGCGATGTTTGCGGATATGTTTACGATCCTGAAATCGGCGATCCCGATAACGGCGTTGATGCAGGCACAGCATGGGAAGATGTACCCGAGGATTGGGTATGCCCTCTCTGTGGTGTAGGCAAAGACGAATTTTCCGCAGAAGAATAATTAACAAATTGGCAATTTGGGAGCAGGCAATGCTTGCTCCCTTTTGTGTGTACGGGAGTAAATTATGAAAAAATTGATTTCGTGGAATGTAAACGGACTTCGTGCCTGTGTTACAAAGGGCTTTGAGAACTTTTTTAAAGATGTTGACGCAGATATTTTCTGTCTTCAGGAAACAAAACTTCAAGAGGGACAGATTGACCTCTTGCTTGAAGGATATCATCAGTATTGGTGCTATGCCGACAAAAAAGGCTATTCGGGAACGGCTATGTTCACAAAGGAAGAGCCTTTGAATGTATGTTACGGGATCGGCATTGACGAACACGACCATGAGGGCAGAGTTATCACGGCAGAATTTGACAATTGCTTTGTTGTCACCTGCTACACTCCAAACTCGCAAAGCGAGCTGAAAAGGCTTGATTACCGAATGAAATGGGAAGATGATTTCAAGGCATATCTGAAAGAACTTGAAGAAAAAAAGCCTGTTATTATGTGCGGTGATTTGAATGTTGCACACAAAGAAATTGATTTGAAAAATCCGAAAACCAACCGTAAAAATGCAGGCTTTACCGATGAGGAGCGTTCAAAGATGACAGCGTTGCTAGATGACGGCTTTATCGACACCTACCGCTATTTCTATCCCGATACAGAGGGCGTGTATTCGTGGTGGTCATACAGATTCAAGGCTCGTGAAAAAAATGCGGGCTGGCGTATTGACTATTTTATCGTTTCAAAAGCTCTTGAAAGCAAGCTTGACGGTGCAAAAATCCATACCGAAATTTTAGGTTCTGACCATTGTCCCGTTGAACTGACGATTGACATTTAAAAAGCAAAATAAAAACCCGACACAGCATAAACCGTGTCGGGTTTTTTGTATATTATGAAAAATTTTCAAGACTGACAATACAAATTCCAAAAGTGCCAATTGACAAAACGGGAATTTCGTCTTGACAAATGATTTTTTGCAAAGAAAATGCTCCGACGCTAAAAAGTATCGGAGCATATATGAGCTTTTTTATAATTAACTGACGGTAATTTTGTTTTGACCGCCTGTTATGTCGGAAAAATTGTTTTTTGCACTTTTAACGAATGCGAAGATTGTTTTCAGAAGCATATTTCTCGTTTTGCTGTCAAGACCTGCAAAGGATTTTAGGATTGTTCCCGTGTTTTTAAGCGGATTTTTCAGCATTTCATTAAAGGTTGCGGTTTCGGTCAGCGACAAAAGGGCAAAAACCTCTTTTGTGAACTCCCGTCTTTGAGCAATTGTCAGCGATTCAACAAATTCTTTCAGCGTATGGTCAAAGAAAACGCTGAAATTTGTAGTGCTTTTCAGTCTGACAAGCCTGTTCTGCTCAATCTCCCACGAATAGACATCGTGTTGGAGAAAACCTTTTTGATTGCTCTTTACAATTGTGTAGCTCTCCTCATGCTCAAATATCATGCCGAAAATGCTTGACTGCGGAACAAAGGTGTAGATTCTGTCGTCGATTTCATAAAATCCACTGTCCCTGATTTTCTCAAGAGAAAACCCCGGTCCGTCAAAATTGTAAATATAATCAATGTGATTTCTTGAATTTTCATCGGTAAAAGCACCTGCATAAACCGCAAGATTTCCGCCCTTTGAGTGACCGCCCAGAATGAATTTTCCGTTGAGCATACGGACTGCCTTTTCAAAATAATCAAGAGCCTTTTTCTGTGACGGCAACGGAAATGTGAAGAACATATTGAAGTCCTCCTGCCAGCCGACAAGAGAAAAGTCCGTTCCTCTGTATGAAATAAAATAATTCTTTTTGAGAAATTCAAAAGTGATTGCGGAAAACTGCATACTCACATCGGACTCAACCTCGTTTACATACCCCGAAACAAGAATTTTGCCGAATCTCTTGCTCTCTGCCGTTGCTTTCAAAAGGTCGGCGTCACCCTTCCACAATAGATTTTTCTCGTAATCATCGGTTGCAAACACACGCATTGCCGCCTGTTCAAGGGTAATTTCATCAAACAGACAGGACGATACCGCACCGTCAAAAGGAAGATATGAAAGCCGTGAAAGCACAAGTGCGTCAAGCTCGTTAAAACCATCCTGTTCAAATGTCAAATCGCCGCGCCAGCTTATGTAATCAAATATGTCAGCCATACAAATGCCTCCAATCTGTTTTCTCTCTGTAATTATTGTATCACTTTGTACTAATTATTTCAATGCAATTTTAAAAATTGAAAAAGAAAAGGACAAACGAATTCGTTCATCCTTTAACAGTATATGAAGTTATCTGAATTTTGCGATTTCTTCAAGAAATTGTTTTCCGAATTTTTCAAGCTTTGTTCTGCCCACACCCGAAACTTCAAGCATTTCATCGGGTGTTTCGGGGCATTTTTTGCACATATCAATCAGCGTTGCATCGGTAAAAATAACATAGGCAGGAACGCTCTTTTTGGATGCAATGCCTTTTCGCAAAGCCTTGAGTGCGTCAAGTAATTCGGAATTGACAGGCACTTCGGGGCGGTGCGTTTTGACAACCTTTTCGGAGTTTTCAACTTTCTTCATCACAAGCCGTTCCCGCCCGAAAAGCACATCTCGGCTCTTTGGCAAAAGTTTTAGAACCTCGGTTTCATTGTCGGATGAAATATACTCCTTTTCGGCAAGAAAGTCAATTGTGCCGAAAATATGCCTTGCCGTAACCTCTTTCATTATTCCGTAGGTTGGCTGATTGTTAAGCTCAGCTTTTAGAATTTTCTCGCTTTTACTGCCCTTTAAAACATCACAAATCACGGTTTTGCCGTACCTTTGTCCTGTTCTTGCAATACACGACATAATTTTTTGAGCATCAATTGTGGCATCAACAAGCTTGTGAACGGAAAGACAGTTGGAGCATTTTCCGCAGTAAGCCTTTTTTTCACCGCCGAAATACCGCAGAATAAATCCACGCAGACAATCGTTTGTTGTGCTGTAAAAGGTCATATATTTTAAGCGTTCAAAATCACGCTCACGAATTTGCTCGTTTTCTTCAATTGTAAGCTCATCGTTGCCCTCGGAATTTTCAATCATAAAGCGATTTAGGCGAACATCCTTAGGACTGTAGAGCAAAATACAATCAGCCTCACCGCCGTCACGACCTGCCCGTCCTGCCTCTTGATAGTAGCTTTCAATGTTTTTCGGCATATTGTAATGAATTACATATGTAACATTTGACTTGTCAATTCCCATACCGAAAGCATTGGTTGCGACCATAATATTTTTTCGGTCAAAAACAAAATCCTCCTGATTTTTCCTGCGTTCGTACTCATCAAGACCTGCATGGTATCTTGCCGCCGAAAAGCCGTTATCGCAGAGCAATTCGCAGACAGATTCAACATTTTTTCGGGTTGCACAATAGACAATTCCCGACCTGTCGCCACGCTCCCGAATGAGGTCAATAAGCTTTTCGTCCTTTGACGATGACTTTATTACACCGAAGAAAAGGTTGGGGCGGTCAAATCCCGTTGTAATTTCAAACGGATTTTCAAGCCTGAGAATTTTCTTTATGTCTTCTTTTACATCATTCGTAGCCGTTGCGGTAAATGCTCCGACAATCGGACGATTTGCAAGGCTTTCAACAAATGAAATAATTTTGAGGTAACTCGGTCTGAAATCCTGTCCCCATTGTGAAACGCAATGAGCCTCGTCAACTGCAACCATTGAGATTTTTATCTTTTTACAGGTGTCGAGAAACCCGTCAGTCAACAGCCTTTCGGGTGCAACATAGATGATTTTGTATTTTCCGTATTCAACATTTGAAAGCACTCGGAGAAATTGCGGATATGAAAGCGAGCTGTTTATATATGCCGCAGGAACTCCCGACTGAACAAGCGAGCCGACCTGATCCTTCATAAGCGAAATCAGAGGTGACACAACAATTGTCACCCCGTCAAAAAGTAATGCAGGAATCTGATAGCACATAGACTTGCCCGCACCTGTGGGCATAATGCAAAGTGCATCTCTGCCGTCAAGCAAAGCGTCAACTATCTGTTCCTGTCCGTCTCTGAAAGAATCGTGTCCGAAGTAATCTTTCAACACGCTTAATTTATCACTCATCTTTTTGCCCTTATCTATCATTCTTTATTGGAATTATAATCATTGTATTCTCTTTCAATCCAAGCCATAAGCAGATTTACAATTTTCTGCTGTTCGACCTCGTTAAGCTGTTTGTCCTTTGCAACTCTGTACCACTTGTTAAGACACCCTCTGCAACAACAGGCACAGGCGTGCTGTGCGATAAAAACAGGGTGTCCCCTCATAGGCGTTTGCTTTCCGTCATTCGGAATATATTTTGGTGCAAGCCGTGTTCTGACAAAATCTTCTGCATGGGAACGGATTTTATTCATTCCCTTTTCATTAATATAGTCAATGTCCTTTTGCTTTAAATGAAACCGACTGCGAAAATCAGATTTTTTCAGTTTGTTTAGTGCCTCATCTATCGTTTGCATTGTTCATGCCTTCTTTTATTGTCATACCTTAATTATAAACAATTACTACGGTAATGGCAAGAAAAAATGCACTAATTTTCTGTTACAGAAAAAACAACCCCACGATTATTTTACCGTGGGAGTTGTTTTCATAGGGTTGCTTTTCAATTATTTTTAGAGATTAAACATCTTTGCAATATTTTTCAGCAAGGGCAAAGAACGCTTTTTCGAGCGAATCCAAGGTTTGTTCCGTCATACTGACCGACATACTGTTTTTGTCGGAAAATATGATTTCAACGATTGTAACCGTGGCGTCATCGACTGTCAGTTCTTTGTTTTTTGGATTATATTTTTTCAGAATTTCCAATGCGTCTTCGGCGGTGTCACACAGCAGTCTCATATCCGTTTCGTCGATCAAAACATTTTCAAAAGCGATATAACCGCATTTGCAGATAGCGTCAAAAAGGAAATTTACACCTTTTTTTCGCACATAAAAAGAACAGCAGTAATCAAAATTTGAATGATTTTTTGAATAGCTCACGGATACAATTTCTTTTTTTACACGCATTTTTCGTTTGGAAATATTATGAAATAACGACCGTAAAGTCATATCGGTTATGTCATGGCAGCCCCGCAGAACGGACAGAATTTCGGCGGATTGCCATCAGGCTTATATCCACAAGCCGAGCAAACAATTGCCGCAGCATTTTGCGGAGTAAACGGCTGTGAAACTTGCTGATTTACTGTGTTGCTCTGCATAGGCATTCCGTTCTGCTGATAGCCCATATTGTTCTGCATGGGCATTCCGTTCTGCTGATAACCCATATTGTTCTGCATGGGCATTCCGCTTTGCTGATAACCCATATTGTTCTGCATGGGCATTACGCTTTGCTGATAACCCATATTGTTCTGCATGGGCATTCCGTTCTGCTGATAACCCATATTGTTCTGCATGGGCATTCCGCTTTGCTGATAGCCCATATTGTTCTGCATGGACATTCCGCTTTGCTGATAGCCCATATTGTTCTGCATACCGTTCCTTATTTGTTCACACAGTCTCATTAACTGCATTCCGTCATCAAACGCTCTCATAAGCTCATTTCTTACAGTACCGATTGACGAATCAACATACATTGATATATCGGTTATGAACGGATGATTTACGATGAATTTTGCTTTTAAAGAAGATATTCTTTGCGGTGATGACGATGTGTTTGTATCACGAACATACGGCTGAAGTGCAAGCGGAACATCAAGCATACCGTTTTGCCCCGAAAATGAATTTATTGTATCAAACTGACTGCCAAAACCGCTGTTTCTGCCCTGACGGTTATCATAGCGGTCGTACTCATCAGGAATCCCGTCACGGTCGGAATCCTGCAGAGTTGTATATCCAAGCTCAAGCCAAAAGTCCTGCAACTGTGAAAAATCAAAAATTTCAGGATTGCTGTTTTTAAAATCTCTGCCTATTGTAAAATAGAATTTCCTATTATTAAAGTCTACAACAAGCTTTTCGTTTGTACCGGCACTTGCCGACTGAACAAATGCCGAATATTTCTGTCTGTTCTGTTCACGCTGTTCAAGATGAGCTTTAACATCTGCTAATGTTCTGTTTTTCCAGCCTGATGAAAGCGAACTGAGCTTGTGCTTACAGTCGCTGCAAAGATAACCGTCTGAAAGCTTTTGCCTTGTGAGGGCGTTTACCTTGTCACCGCAAAGGTCACAATATTTCTTTTCAAATAGTCCCATAAACTTTCTCCTTTACAAAAGATTCACGATTTTCTTCTGAATATTTGTAGCATCAACAACTGATATTGTGCCGTCACCGTTTGTGTCTGCAATTTTAAAAGTGTAATCGTCAAATTCTTCAAGCCCGACAATGTATTTTTGAACCAAGGTTGCGTCCACAACATTAATAACACCGTCCATATTGACATCATACGGAACAGTAATTTTTACTACAAGGTTAACATCTTTCTTAACAACATTCGCTTCATATACCCGTGTTACGCATTGCGGCTTGCTTACGGTAATGACATATTTACCTGTACCTGTTTGATAATAATACAGAGTTGCATTTTTGTGCACCATTTCATCTGTAAAGCTACTCTTATAAACGCCACCAGGAGTGTATTTATCAAACTTAACAGTAATAGTGTCATCCGGTGAGCCGCCCGTTCTGAAATCTATTATAATGCATGCATTAAACTTTTGCGTAACTTTAACCGATTCACTGTAAATAACATCACCGTTTTTACCCGTAACAGCACATCTGAACTGAGTTTCATCAAAATCCGTATTCGGTCTGATTCTCAAAGTATTTGATTTTGTACCCTTGAAGGAAAACTGGTTTAATGTAGATGAGTCGTCATCTATGTTTTTCCACATTCTTATTATACCGGTGGGTGTTCTTCTCTTTACTTTCATCTGCCACTGATAGCTTGCGGCATTTTTGGCAGCAACCCATATAGTTTCTTCTTTGCCTTTCATAATCATAATTTCTGCCTCAGGGAACTGATGTGTAAATGATGGCGATTCATATGGAACATTGTAATATGCCCAAATATAATATTGACCTGTGGTTTCATCCTGAAGAATTGTCGCCTGACTGTCGCCATTGTACAAACCGCATACTGCGTCTTTGTCAACCGCATATCCTTTGTTCATATTAAAGTATAGCTGACAACAATACATACCGCTGTCAAAAGTTTCTCCGCTGTCGAGCTTTCTGCTAATTTTGTTGTTTTCGTACTTATACCACTCAATATAATCAAAACTGTAGTAAGTGCTGTTTATCGGAGTTGCCGTTGTTGAGGGGATTTTTCCCTGTTTAGGTTTTTCCAAGCCTAAAAATCCAATTGTAGGAATTTCTGTCTTCTCAAGAAGTCCCGGAAAGTTACATTTTCCCGAATAAAAAGTACCGCTCTTTGAACCCGTTACTTTACATCTAAAGACAACATCTTTCCACCCTGAGCCGGGTCCTACAAGTTCTGCGTAGGTCTGAAATTTAAGATGGTCTGTAAAAACACCCGAAAATTTCGAGTCGGGTCTGTCGGTTTTATCGGAAAGGTTAACCCAGTTTAGGCTCGGATACTTTGCCTGCCATTGATAGGTAAAGGTTTCGTCTGCACTGCTGTTTACTCCCACGATAATGTTAAGGACATCTCCTATGTAAACCTCGGTGTCGATATATTTGATATAAGCCTGAGCCGCCGCATTTGCGGTTATGGCTGTCATAGGAAGAGCCGTTAAAAGCATAAGCACACACAGGGCAACGCTCGAAATACGCTTTGCTTTTTTCTTGATTTTCATAAAAATCCCTCCTTTATGCCCAAGGATCAACCGAAGCCGGAGTTCGTATGTCAGAGAGTGCAAGATTACGCCATAAGAACCATTGATTGCCCTTTCTGCGAAGCTCAATCGGACGAGGTGAGTCTGCTCCCGACGACTGAACCTGAACCTTTGCATAACCCTCGCTCTGATAGGTATATGCATACTCGGAAACGGTTATTTTGTACGGAACATTCGGTGTATAATCGTTCTTCACGGATGAACCCTCAAAATATGAGCGAGGAATATATCCCCTGCCCTTGATTCTGTCACGCAAAAACTGAACATCCATCCCGTTCATCGGCTGAGGTCCTTTTAATACATTAAGCATTTCTATTGTGTTTTCCGGACTTTCATCATATTCAAGCAACACAAGCATTGCAAATGCCGCTGTTGAAAGAGGTGACGAAAAGTCAAGCTCCGGCATTTTTTTGAGTTCATCTGCATTTTTCGGATAATCGGCAAATACAAATGTTTTGCTTTTGTGCATCGCATTGTTTACCGCTCCCGAAACGGCCTTTGAAACATTGTTTTTTACAGCCTGATTTGTCATATTTTTTAAGCTGTCAAATATACCCATAAACAGTACCTCCTTTTTAAAGTGCGTCAAGTGCGGCGGCAAGATAATCTGCCGTTACGGATGAATAAAAAAACGAGCTTATTTTTCCGAATTGTTTTGCCTGTTTAACCCTGTCGGCAAGGTCGGGATATGCCTGTTCGTCACAGAGCAGAGCCGTTTTACAGCTTGGCAAATATTCCTTTACTTTTCCACAAAGCTCAAGCCGTTTCTCAATAGTTGAATCGGCAAGTCTTGTGACATCCATAAGCAAAACATCAACTCTTTCTGCAATGCACAAATCAAGAATTTTCCCGTCTTGATTCGGTGAAACATTTTCAATACAAAATCTTCCCTTCTTTACAAGGGCATTTTGAATAGCCTCACTGAGCAAATTATTCTGAACACTGAGCAAAATTTTCTTCAACGGACATCACCCCTTTTCACCTATATCTTTCACTTATATTGTACAATTTTGCGATAGAAGATGAATGTGCCAAACGGCATATTTCACAACATAAACAAAAAAAGCACAGCCGCCCGATTGTTCGGACAGCTGTGACCTTGTGCTAAAAATATTTACGGTGGGTAATTAAAAAGGGGGGTAAATAATAAAATAATTATGCTTTGTTCTTAACAGCGCCTATAATGTAAAGTATAGGGATAGCAAGACCGCAGATAAGAGAGAATACATTGAACTGTGATCCGCCTATCATGCTGATAATTTCGCCTGCAATACACATAACAGCAACAATAACGCCCCATACAATACATGTATTTGCCTTATGCGGAAGTTTTGCGTTAATAACGCCGATAATACCTGCAACAAACTCAGCAACCGCACTGATAAGTGCGAAAACGCCGCCGACATAAAGCATAGTCATATCGTATGTACCGTCGTTAAAAGCTGCAAGTGCGGCGATACCGAGAATGGCGATGATTGACACAATCAATGCAATAGCACCGAATACAATCATAAGGATTCCCGTTACTTTAAGAAAAGTTGAACCTTTTGCCTCCATAGTTTTTCCTCCTGTCATTAAATAATAAATTTTATGCACCTTTGTCTTTGATTATTAATCGGACAAAGATAGCGTTTTGCACAAAAGATATTCACCGTCTGAGCAGTTTATATCCTGTAATTGTATTATACTGTTTTAACAGCAAAAAAATATGTGCCAAACGGCACATATTCAGAAAAAAGTATTTATTTGTCGTTAATTCTATCGTCAAGGATTACAAGTCCCGCCTCTCTTGCCTTTACGGCAAGCTCTGTTCTTGACTTAAAGCCTGTTTTTTCAAGCATATACTGTATATAGTTCTTGACAGTACCCGGAGCAATGTAAAGTCTTTTGGCAATTTCCGTGTTTGTATCACCGCTTGTCAGTTCACGCAAAACCTCAAGCTCCCTTTCGGTAAAATCCGTACTCATTGCGTTGCCGAATTTAATTTTGGGAGTTGTGTCGGGAAACACACGCTCACCGTTCATTGTTCTGTCCATAAGTTCAATAATAGGTTCGGAACTTACTTCTTTGTACCAAAAGCTGTCAACTCCTGCTTCCTTGGCACGCTTTAGATAGGAATATTCGGGCATTGAGGTAACAATGATTATCTTAATTTTCGGGAACTTTGCTTTTATTCTTTCAGCCGCCTCAAGACCGTTTGCCCCCATTGAAGTGCATATATCCATTAAAATCAGGTCAACATCGGAATTTTCACAATGATAATCCGTCATATCGGCATTACTTATTGAGCCTGCAAGCGTATAGTTTTCGCTTTGGTTTACATACATTTCAAATAAAGTTCTCGGCATTGACTGATCTTCAACTATCAGCACTCTTGTCATACTGCAGCACCTCGTTTTTCGGTATTGTGATTTCAAGAACAAAAATTTCGGAAGTCGATATTTTCATGCTTCCGCCGATTTGTTCCGCCTTTTTTCTTATGGAAGAAAGTCCGCCGCCCTCATTGATTTTTTGAGGCGGTTTTCTGCCGTTATTTGCAAATTTAAAAATATATTTTTCACCGTCGTCAAGACTTTCAAGAATCATTTTATCTGCTTTTGCGTGTCTTGCGGCATTGTTAAGGCATTGCATTGTTGCAAAAGTCAGAACCCGTGCAACCGCATTGTTATCAGTCGGAAGATTTCCGACTGTTTCAAGCGTTATTCCGACAAGCTTTGCGGCATTTTCAATATCCTTAGCAAAGTTTTCATCTTTGCAATCATTCTCTGCGGTATTCAGAACAGAAATATTGTTTTTCCACATTTCAAGTAATTTACTGTTATTTTCAGACAGAGTGCCGTTTTCAAGATATCTTCTTGTTGTTATCAGCGTACTGCCGAGCCTGTCATGAATTATCTCTTTTGTGTGAAGAATTTCTTCTTCTCTTGTCAGATCACAGACCATTTCATTGTATTTTTTCAGATGAGCATTAACCTTTTTTAACTCGCCTATTTCATATTCCAAGGTTGATGTAAGCTTTGTAAACTCTGTTATATCGGTTGCCGCAAGCTGAAAATACGGTTTTGAAAAAATTTCCGTTTCCGACAACGAAAAGCTGAAAACCCTGCCGTCCTTTAATCTGACTGTAAATGCCCCGTCATTTTCATATTGAGAAGCCTCTTTTATCTTCTCTCTGAAGGGCATTGCAACATTAAGCGATTTACCCGTAAGTTCAAGGCATATGCTTTCCATAAGGTTATTTTTCAATACAACAAGTCCGTTTTCGTCAAAATAGCAAAGTCCTGTCGGCAAGCCGTCAAAGCTTTCTTTAATTGACATTGCGGTAATATCGGTATTTCTGCAATGATGAAGCCTTACCGTTATGTACACAGACATTACAGCACAATATGCCGTTATGCCGACAGACAGAGCAAACGGCATTCTGCCAAAAAATTCAGCCATTTTATTAATTTGGTTATCATAATATATTTTACTCAAGACATGAGTGCTTACCAAAAACATTGTCAAAGAGATTACTGCAATTATAACCGCTGAAATCGGTTTCCACAACCTGATTTTATAAAGAAAAGATTGCGTTGCGTTGTATATTGCCGCACAGGCAACAACAAATTGCACACTCATCAATATAACACAAACAAACGAACGCATTTCAAGGATGGATGTCATATGTCATCACCTCCGCTTTGCATACGAACAAACACAAACAGCGTGTCAGCGTCATATTCCGTGGTGACATTTCCGCCGAGTTTTGTAATATCGTCAAGTAAATCATCGGGAATTTTCATTTCATTTTTGCTGTCACAGTTGATTTTTAAATCAATAAATCTCTCATGGACTTTTAAATTAAACAGCAACGCATCTGTGCAGTTCATTATATGCCTTATAAAAATCCCGATGAATTTAAAAAGTGCAATCGTTTTTTCGGCTGAAATTTCTCCCGAAACATTACTGAAAAACGAACACGAAATTCCGTAAACAGAAATGTACTCGGCAAGTTCTCGGATACTGTTTTCAAGCTCAAAAGCATTCAGCATTTTTCTGCTTTTTGCCATAATGAGCAGATTGCTTATTCTCTTGATGTAGACATTAACAACACAGGCACCGGCATAATTAACCGAAATATCTCCCCTGTTGTTTTCAATATTTTTGAGTATATTTTCAAGGTCGCAAAGCTGAGGACGGATAAATTCGGTTATACTGTCATAGAGCTTGTTCTGTTCGGTTACTGCCGCTCTTCGTTTTTTCAGCTCTGCCTCTGATTTTAAGATTACATTGTATTCCGAAATCTGCTCTTTTACTTCCGAAAGTTCTCTGTTAATTCGGTTAATTGCCGATATATCTTCCGTCCAAACTACCTTACCGCCTTTTATATTATGCTTTTTAAGAATTATATTTTCATCAATTACAACACTGTTACCGTTTTGCAGAACAACATCTTTTGAAACATTTGTTGCGTTTTTTGAGCGATATTTCACATTGCCCTCATTGTCAAATATGAGAGTGTTAAGATTTGACGCATTGAAAAAATCGCCGTAACCCGTATTTGACGGCACAAGACCTATCTGAATAAGGCTTTCCCACAAAGCAATTGATGCAAAACAGAACACCTCGGGAACATTGTAAATTCTAAGTCCCGAATATCCGTGATTCAGATTATTCCAGAGCGTGTAAATTATTGCAACAAGAATTATTACAATCGGAATCCACAGCTTTTTGCGTGTTGCGGAAATTCTGCATCGATTTATTGAAAGCACAATTGACGAAAGTACAAGTATAAAAATCCACACTGCAATTACATAGTAAACAGGACCGTAACTGTATTGTTTGTTCCAATTGTGAAAATCGGGTTCAAATACAAAAGCAAGCTGATGAAAATCGTTTGTCATAACAAGCAGCACAAGAACGGCGGCAGGTATAATCAAAAGATATTTTCGGTTATTTGTATTTTCGGGCTTACCGATATTCAGCATTGCAAAAAACATCATAAGCGGCAAAAACACCATTGCTATGTAATATGAATACCAAAGATACCGTCCGTATGTGTTGATATCGGCAGGGCTGTTGTATTTTATGGCACGAAGAGCCATCCACAAGAGCATAAGCGCCGCAGATATCACAAGGCAGATTCGTATATTCTTCTGAACAATGCGATATGCAACAGACACACCCCAGCCTATAATAAGCCCCGAAAAGATAATAACATCAAAATTTTCAATATAATTATCCGCCGAGGAAGTAAGATGAGAAAAAATTCTCACCGCACCTCCGAACAGGAATATAATTATCCCGACAACAGTCAGAAGCTTTGTTTTGTCAACTTTGCGAACCATATGCCACCCGTCAGTTATTTCAAGTTTAATTTCAGCAACATAATTTTTTCAAAACACCAATGTTGCACACCATTTTACTACATAATAACACAATATAACGGATTATACAATTCATATTTACCGCAAACTTAAACAAAAAAGTAAATAGTTAATTTCCAAAGTAACTTTCATGGTGGAACTTACTTTGGAAATTAACGCACTGAAATCCTCCTTGTTTTGGACTGTAATCAATCGTGGTATTCTTAACAAACTTATTATATTACAAAAGGCACATAAAAAGGCACATAACCGAAAGTGATAACGGTTATGTGCCTTATTGTTTTTTGCAATGCTGTTTTTTCACAGTCCACAAGTAAAATTTGTACCCTAATTAGATTTACACTATTCTCAAACGTATCTCAGAAATACAAAGAAATTACAATCGTTTTACTACCTTATAGATTTACACTATTCTCAAACCTCAAATTTGGAATAAAATGCACCCACTATACTGCGCACGGCAAATCTATAAGGTTATTTTATAACATTTGTATAATGATTGTCAATAAAATTCACACAAATCATTATCAATCGCAACAAGTTTTTCGTATTCAGAAATTTCTTTCGGCACTGAGTTTTCAATGTTAAGCAAATATATACCGTGCATAACGGCGGATTCCAAAAGATTTTCACATTCACTGTCATCAAGATAAATATGCAAATTTTGAACAATAAAACACTTTATTCCAAGATACTCTTTCATAAGTTTGAAATATCTTAAAAGATGACCGACATTATCATCCGAGGCATCTGCAGGCACAAATGAAAACAATTTTACTAATGCCATTGTTTCGATACTTTCGCAGAACTGAAAATCATAATCATTTTCCTTAGAAAGCTAGCAGCACAAACTCACAAAGGAGAGCGGCAGTAACCGAAACAGCTGTACTTTCAATAACAAGCACGGATATTTCACTTATATGCACCTTTACCGTGCTTTCAACATCACGCACAACAAGGTGTCCCATGCTGTAATCCAGCTTGGATGTTTTCGTAATTACTACCGTTCTCCAACTCATCTAAATATCCTCTTTTCTGATAACTTACATATTTAACAAATCAATCTTCTTCTCAAACAAACCTGTTACCGACTGATGAACAAGATAAATCGACTTTACACCTTTAACCTCCGACAATACGGAATTTAAACCAACTCTTCCCGAAGAACTACCCTCACCAATATACGTAAGATTTCCTAAAACAGCATTACAATGTATGATTTTGAGTATTTCTGTAAGAACAAAACATTGTTTTCTAATATCCAGTTTTTCAAAAGCATCACGATGAGATGCGATTTTAACACCCATATCACCAAATTTAACTTTTAAAACTGTATCTGTCATTTTATAGGTTAAAATATCAAATAACTCAATATTCTCATCGGTACTCACTTTGTCAAGCTCTGTAATATTGTAATTTTCAGGCTTGGAATTCAACTTAACGACATTTCTGATATATTTTTCTGTATCATAACTAACTGTTAACTGCATGGCTGGTTTATATATAATTTGCTTACCAGTCTTGGCACTTATGTGCATTCTGAAACCGTCAATTTCAATGCAGGCATTATATTTTACGACGGGAATCAGAACCACAGGATTTTTCAAGCCAAGATTTTCACTCAGATATTTTTCAGGGTTTGCTTCATACCGAGCCTTAATGTAAGAATCAATTGCCACAAGACGACGCATTTCTTTACCCTTTTTACCCTCATATTTCACAAATGAAAAATATGAGGATGTCGGCCTGTCATAACCTCCGTATTTACTGATATCCGAAAGCGGAGAGTTCTGTTTTAGCGAAACCTGACCGCTTCCTTTTTTCAGAGGATTCATCTTGAAAAGTCCGCCGTTTCTTGTTAAAGCATACCTTGTAAAACGGATATTGTTCTTGTTCATAGTCTTTCTGACAATTTTGATTGACTTATTATCATCAATTGACCATGCGTTCGGTGTATTAAAACTGAACATTTTGTTAAGACTGTATGTTTTAGTCTGCAAACCTTTTATAAATATGGATTTGTTGTGTGTACAGCGTTCGTTATACACATTGCCGACAACAATATTTAGATAGGCATCTTTTGCATGGTGAAAATCGTTTACTTCTCTGCATTTTAAGAAATCATATTTGTGTCTGAATTTAGAAACCGTTGACGCTTTTACATACACAATTTCAGTATCGGGATACAATTCTTTAAAAAGTGACGCAACTGCTTTTGTCGATTGAGATGTTTCAACAATCTGTCTTGCAATAAAATCTGAAAGTTCGCTGTCAGAAAGCGGAGTTGCCCTTGTAAGCCTCTCGTACTTTTTCTTGCTAATAAGACCTTTGTCCATAAGCAAATGCCAGAAGCCTTTCATCTTTTCACGAATTGAACTGTCAAGCGGATATGTATTATCCTTGTGAGCATTAACCTGTTTCTTTACAAGGACACGGTTATCAAGGCTGTCATCTTTAACTTTTGAACGAGGGAAAATGTGATCCACTTCATAAATGTTTTTATTGTACAATTCCGACAGAGTTATCGGTTCTCCCGTGTACATACACTTGCCGAATTGAGTGTAGTAAAAATACAGTCTGTCTCTTTTAAATTCATCATCAGGTGTTTTTTCAAGAGATTCCCAGAGTTCGCCCGAATCCTCACCGCACTTTTTATATAAATCTACAAGCTTGGTCTTTCTTGACTCTTTACGGCCTTTGTCGCCCTTCACACCGTCTTTTCTTGTCATCTCAACAAATATCTTTTTAGGTGCATGACCTTGAATTTTGTTGATTTCATGCATAATTTTCAAAGACTGATACACAGGTCGTTTTACCGCAGGAGAAATATAGAGATTCTCCACCATTTTCTCAAGGCTTTGCCCTGTCTGAATACCGTCAAGATAGTTTTGTCTGCTCTGTTCAAAACCGTATTTTGAGCCAAGCAGCTCCATAAGATTATCATTTGTCTGCCATAGTGCATGGATAATGTTAAATTGCAACTCGCCTGTATTTTTATCGACATTATAAACTTCGGTAAGAAACTCCTTTGATAATCTTCCCCAATCCTTGTATTTGAGTTTAGAAATTCTCATTATATCTTCATCCGATAATTTTGAACCGAGCTGCCTTTTTAAACGCTTTCTTAAAAGTTTTTTATCATCGCCAAATACAGTTATAGCTTTTATAGCGTCCTCTTTTTCGCTGTCGGTCAGATTAAACTGTGACATTTCAATTGCGGAACGCATACTTGACTTAAAATCACCGTCAATGCCTGTAATATCGGGCGTAATACCTTTTTCGCTTTTTAGATAATTTAGCAAATCTTTTCTTCTGACCTTTTTATGCGTCATAAACAAGTCATTAAATATTGCCTGTTTAAGACTTACATCAGGCTTTTTTCCGTCAAGTCTTAAATTATTCAGTTCATTAAGAACCGTAAAAGCACTGTATAAAATCGAATTCTTAGGTATTACATCCTTCGTTGGAAGATATGTACATTTTGAAGTTAGATTATTTATAAAATTCTCTGCCGATTGCTCTATGTCAACAACACTGTCAAAATTCCACGGATATATTTTTTCATCACTTCTGACAAGCCACGATTTTAGGCTGTGATTATTCAGCGGACCTACATAATACGGTATTCTGAATTCAAAAATTTTGACTATCTTGTCACTTACAGAAATTCCGTTTTCATCTTTTTTATTAAGAAATTCAAGATAAGTTGAAGCATTTTTCAGAATTGCTTTCAGCTCACTCCTATTCACCTGCATAGGAATAATGCCGTTGTCTTTTACGACAATTTTCGGCATAAATGTGCCGTTTTCAATCTTATCAAACATTTCTTCATAGCCTGTTTTGTCAAGCTTTTCAAACTTTTTCTTCAGATATTTGCAAAATTTGTCTTGAGGATCTACATCAGGACGATATATAATAACACCGTTTTTACCGTTTTCTTTGTACTTTCCGCAATATGCCGTATAGTTATCAAGCTTGTCCTTTGTAATTCTAAAGATTTCGCCATATAACGATTTACATCTTTCTTTAACGAAATCTTTGAGCATTTTCAAATCTGAACTATGTTCTTCGTATGTTTTAACTTTGGCAAATGAAATATACTTTTTACCATTATACTTTTCTCCATTCAAAATGTCTGCAAGAATTGCCCAGTCATAAACCGCCTTTGCTTTTTCGATAGGTTCAAACTTTTCTTGTAACAAATCACGGTATGTATTTTCATTATCGTCATAACCGCTTTCAAAGGTAATACCGTTTACTTCCTCACTGTCAAACGACTTATCACCGAACATATCGGAAAATTCAACATTTCTGCCACACATCAAATCTATCAAAGCGGTTTCATATGGATTATTTCTTTTACTGTAACCGAAAAGCTTGTACGATTCGGACGATTTTGCAGTTTTCTTCAATGTTTTGTCCTTTAATATTTCTGAAAATCTTAACGAATCATTGCACTCAAATTCAATTTCATATTCTTCTTTTAAGTAAAGTTTTAAATCGTCAAAAAGAGTTTCAAACGAGGATTCACTTTCAAAATCAGACCCCATATTATCAAATAAGAAATGTCCCCTGTGTTTTATAATATGATGTAACGCAAGATATACAAGTCTTATATCGTGTGGTTGTGAGCTCTTAATCAATTCTTTTCTAAGATGATATATTGTAGGGTAGTCTGTATGAAATTCTTTATCGGTGTAATTACCGTCTGCAAAAACCGCATACGGAACATTCGATGATTTGTCATCAAGATACAGACAACTTTCTTTTAATCTCTGAAAAAAAGCATTGTCAACTTTTGAAATTTCCTCATCAAAAAGCATTTGCAGCCATTCAATACGGTTTCTTTTTCTCAAACCTCTTCTTCGTGCCGATCTAAGAGTTCTTCTCTCGGCAGCTGAATTACTCTCCTCAAACAGATCAACACCCCACATAGCATTGCCTTTAAATTTGCAGAGATTGTAATCTGTATCGGCTACTGCATATCCGACAGAATCTGTTCCTATATCAAATCCTGTATAATAATCGTTATTAAAATTCTTCATAAATTTCCCCCTTTTCTATTGACAAAGTATTTATTTTGTAATATTATTAAATTAATCTAATTACCTTATTGGATTTACACTATGAGTTCAAATAAAAATTCATTCTATCCGTTGCTTAGGCAACCATCACAGTGTGTGATTTGAGGATTCGGTTTTCCGAATCCTTTTCTTTTGTCTAATTTTAGCACATGCTGTAGTTATTTTCAATATTTTTAAGTTATTTTATCCTTATTTTTAGTATATTTTATTCAGTTATACAATTTCGGTATACTTTCTATATATTTTGCATAGTATAACATACTACTATCAGTATGTCGTATTATACATTTTTAAAATCAAAAGATTTCTGCCCCGCCAATTGCTTGCGGAGCGTAACCCTAACCCCCATCAACGCCCTTCTATTTCAAATATTGCTCTATAATAAAAGTTAGGGCAGAAAAAGAGCTGCAAATAAAAAGTAGAGCATATTTTGCCAAGATCCGTTAAAAGGAATTGTTTAAAAACCTGAAACGGAGGACAAAATATGCTCTACAGATATTTTACAGAAAAGCTCTTAGGGTTCTGCTCGAATGTACTCGGCAAAAGACCTCTAAGAACTTAATGCTAAAAACATTGAGTATCCCGACGGCTCAATGCACACGCTTTGCGAAGCAGAACAACAGCAAAGAGCTTTTGAACGCAAAATTCGTGAAACAAAACGAATACTTGCCGCTTGTGATGAGGCTCTTAATAACCTCTCTGACGAAGAACTATTACAAAAATTAGAAAAAATTTTCAGTCACTATTCAAGCAAGTTGAAACGGCAGGAATCAGAACTGCATAGCTTTTGTAAAAAACAGGATTACTTCCTGACGGTTCTCGTCAACAGGCTTATGGTTTTGGCAGAAGTACTGCTCAAAAAGCTGTTTGGAAAAATAAGAAACAAAAGGTTGATGTGGCGGCAAATAGTGCTATTAGAAATACAGGCAAGGTTTTGGAGTTTAATAGCAAAGCAAGTTTTTATAAAAGTAGCGCCTAAACATTTCTTTTTCGTGAGTATCTTATATTATTTACTTCAAATTCAGCTTCTGAACGATAATGTTATTCCAATTCTTTGATTCCTACACTTTTCAAATACCGGTAAATTCCGTCATAATATTCCGGTTTTGCTGTCATGTCAGTTTCATCACCTGTCGGTACAAAAATAACAAATCCCTGTCTTGCCCTCGTCAGGAGGACTCTATAAGCGTTTTTTAAATAAAGGATATTATCTGCAGATTTTATATTTTGCCATTTTGTGCCAACAAATTTCAGATGTTTGAAATCACCGTTTTCAAATCTTAAATCTGCATCCCAACAAACAATTGTCCAATCAAGTTCAAGACCTTGAATGTCGAATTCTGTTGCGGTTTCCTCTAAATGAAATGATGAACGAACATCGTTTTTACCGTTTAAAAACCAATTCGTGGCTTCAATTTTATTTTGAACCCATATACCGTATTTTCTGAGTATTTTGGCACCTGAGCTTGCAGTAAGCCCATATCTTTGCGATCCTTTTGCCTGACTTCTAACCCATAGTTTTGCTTTGTGTAGATTTCGAGTCACAAAGACAGGATAATCATTGTTAAACTGCTCATACAATCTTTTAGCAGTATCAATATCCACATCAAGAAGAGCCTTTACAAAATTTGAAACATTTTCACTTCTGAATGAACGTAACGAAACGGCTAAGTGCAAATCTTCAATTATGTTTACATTCATATTTTTCGTCATTTCGGCAAAATTATGCCCTTTGGAATATTCGTCATCAGTGATTTTATCGGAAACATAAATGTCCCAGTTTGGATAATTATTTCTCAATGAATCAAACCATCCATAAATACCGGCCGATTCACCCTTATTGATTTCTTGACCGCCACCGATTAAACATATTATTGTTGCCCAGTCATTGTGACGGTTTAATATACTAATCAGGAATTCAGGTTCTGACATATTAAAATCTTCAATATGTTTCTTCTTTTTCATAAAATCAGTCAAATTTTGTTCGTCCCAGGCTCGTTGAGCTTCATCGAAAATTGCAACTTTTTCAACAGGAGGAGTATCAACAGATATTGCGTCATCCCTAAAATGATGAATAATTTGTATAAATTCTTTTACTTTTCTTGAGGCTTCTTTTCTTGAAATATTATTTCTCTTTGCATCATCACGAGCAAGTGCTTCTTGTAAAACATCAACAAGCGGTCCATTGCCCGAGAGAAATACAGCATGCTCATCTTCAGCTATTTTCTGCCTTTCTACAGCTATATTAAGACCTGCAAGAGTTTTTCCTGCACCCGGAACACCTGTAATAAAACAAATTGATTTTCTGTTATGAGCTTTGCTATAATCTATAATTTTATTGATCGCTTTAGTAGTTTGATTAAGATTTTTCGCACTTGCATCATTTCTCGAAATATCTTCAACATTGTGACCGAGATACAAGGCCTGTGCAGCCTCTATAATCGTCGGTGTTGGCATATAAAGTGAGTTAATCCAATCATCAGGTATTATTTCATCCTGAATAAATTTTAAAGAAACTTCTGTTATGTATTTGGCAATTTCGTATTCGTTGCAACAAATCGTTTCTAAAACATTATCTTTTGAAATCCGAATTTCTTGTTTTACGCTGTGAGCCTTAGTAGAAATTAAAATTGGAACTAAAAGTCTGTTATGACTTTCTTTGTGAAAACAACTTAAATCAAAAGCATAGTCAGTTACTTGTTCAATAGCATATGAAGGGTATTTCTTTTCACCAACTTTAAATTCTAACAGAAAAATTATCCCTTTATAAATAACAATATTATCAATTCGATTACCTATTCGTGGAATGGTATATTCAAATATAATATATCCATCTAAAAACTGAGATAACTCTCGCTTCAAAATTTCAATTTCCCTATTCCAAGTATTCTTTTGTAAGTCCTCAGCAGAAAACTGGTCATTCGTTGTTATTTCGCCAAATATACTGTAATTATCTTGATTTAGGAAACTTTGAATGTCATTTGAATAATATGAACGTTTTACCATTATGTATTCCTCATTTAAAATTAGTTATATGATTATCATAACATATATATGTATTATTGTCTAATGTATGGTTGAAAATGTCAATGTAATAAAAGATAGATTAAAAAGTTTGGCACCATGCCCGCGGTGATATTTTAAGATTTATAGTCAGGCGTATGTTCATAAACATATTAATTCTACAACAAAACAAGCGGCAGTTTAAACAACCACCACTTGTCAATTTCAATTATTCTGTTTTAACGCTACCCCAACTATTGACATAGAAGCGAAATAATTTTCATTTAGGTATAATAAAACCAGCAATAAGGGCACATTGTCATATAGATGACAATGTGCCCTTAGTTTGATTTAAAAAGGAGTTTCTTCACTTGAAGAATCAAATTCATTTTCTGTTGTGTTTTTGGGCCAGTTTTGGTATTTGCAGATATCTGTAAGGTTATTGTTTTTTATGTATTTCTTGCGGTGTTGAAAAATTGCTTCGATTGTTTCAAACAAATACTGGTCATAATTATCGGTATCCTTTTCAGGGCAATCAATTTCAAGTTTATTAATATCCAAAAATTCTAATGGTTCCTGTTCGTCGTAAAAAAAGTTTTCATTATAAGCATCAACTAATTCGCAGAAGTATTCAATCTTTTTTGATGTGCGATTTATGTATTGGATTATTGATTGCTTATAATCTTGACGGTTTTCGCTTTGTATAAAACAAACATAAGAAATCTCTCCTTTAATATGAGCAGCATTTTCATAATTTCCAGTCATAATACATCTAAATATCTCAGCTCTAATTTTCCGTTTGAATTCTTTCGAAACTTTTAATTCAGATGTGTCATTAGAGTGAGATATAACAACACCCGTGATTAGATGTTTATTTTTGGGCGTATGATAGTGGAGTTTATCTTGATTGATAATAAAACCTTCACTTTTTATTATCTTTTCTATGATAGGAAACATTTTTAGGAGAAGACCTTTGTTATCACAAGAAAAATACATATCATCAGCATATCTTGTGTAAAGAACTCCTCTCTTAGAACACAGACCAAACAACCTCCTGTCTAATCTCATACATATTAAATTAGACAGTGCCGGCGAACAAACCGCACCTTGTGGTAACTTGTTTTCTAATGTGCATAAATTTGTAAGGATTGCCGAAGCTGTATTATTATAACCTATCCCCTTAAATATTCTATACACTTTTGCTGCATTAATGCTTGGAAAGAAATCGCTCAAATCAATTGATAGACCATATAATGAGTCCGAATGATAATAGGCATTCTTTTTTATATCAAACTTATTATTGTTTGAGCTTTTTCTAAACGCCATTGCATAATCACTTGGGCGAATTTTATTAAGAATATTTTTCAAAATCCATCGCTGAGTGATTTTTAATGTGTAAGAAGGAATTGCTATTATTCTTTTTTTACCGTTCTTTTTTGGTATCTCTTTAAAGGAATAATAGCTTTCTGTTTTATTTGTTAAGAGATAGATTAGTTTGGTACTTAGTCCAATTATTCTTGAAAACTCTTCTAAGCATTCAAAATATGGAATACCTAAAGAATTAATGAGAAGTAAATTATTTTTTTGCATAAAAAATTACCTCTTTTACCATAAGTCTTTCGTGAGATAAAAATTTGATTAAAACAAGTGCTTTAATCAAATGTTTTATATCACGAATTGTGAGTAAGCGTTTAACCAAGGACTGGCGAATCACCGTCCAAAACAATAAAATATGTATACTTACATAAAGAATTGTAAAAACTAAAAGAGGTAATTTTTAATTATTTAACTGTTCTTTTAGTATATCACATCTTATTCTGTCATGCAACTCATTTTTGTATGGAATATTACTTTTTCTAAAAAAAATATCTGTTGAAATATACCCTTTTTCTGATAAAGATAAAACTTGATCTGTTATATTTCGGTCTATGTTAATATTCCCATTTACATATATAATACCAAGTTTATGCAAATACCTTAAAGAAGCATTGAATAGTTCATTATAATCTTTCAGAATGCCATGTTTATTTCTAATTAATTCTTTTAAATTCTTGTATAGCTGTTTGCGATTATACTCTTTATAGAAATATAAGATTAAGGGAATAAAAGAAATATATTCAGGTAGCATTGTGAAGTCGGGGCAAGTGTTTTTAAAAAAGAATTTTTTGCGTTTACTGTTTAATCCTCTATATTGAGTAATAACACTATTCTTAAATTGCGATAGATTTGTTTTATCAAAGATTAGTATTCTATCTTTATCTATAGTTTGAAGCTTTTTGACGGGGCCATCCATAATAAAGCTATGTTGACGGCGATACTTTTTTTCTATGCCAATTATTAGTTTATTTCGTATTTGTTCGCTTTGTACAAAAGCGCCAAGTTCTGCTGCTGAACCCATACTCTCACAAATAAGTAAAATCGAATTTGCACTTTTAGCTAAAATGTTCTCATAATCAAGCAGATTGGACTTTCTGTCTTTATTCATCATTTCCATAAACAAATCTTCAGGGTATAGTACTTGTATACCATTTGATTCTAAATGCACTCGTATATTATCTCTGATACAATCATCGGTAGCTCCTCCACAAAGGAATACATAAAGTGTATCTTCATAGGATTTTGCAAATATTTCATCGTGTATTTTTATGAAGCGTTCAGATTCTATCATATATTACCTCTGTTGTTATAATACTATCCAACTGTTCCCGAATCTCATCAAATCCGCAATTCAAATCAAGCGTTTTCACGCTGATTTGGTTTCCGCTCATTTGATAGGTATTGTCGGGGACAATTTGCTCGTCTGTTTTGGCGTAGAGCAACATTCCCGAAACTGTAACTTGCCTGTCTTTCAGCTCTTCCTGCTTGTTTTTAACGTAGGTAAAAATCTGATACAGGTTTGCCGAATGTACTGTCGCCTTATTAAACCGCTGTTGTGTGGTATGGGCGTAGTATTTTGCGTCGATGATCAGAATAGTATCGTCTTTTTCAAGCACGATATCCGACTTCATAACCGGCAGCATATCGCTGAAATCATCGTCGAGCTGCCACGGGATTTGCGGTGCGCCGACGGTCAGTTCCGGGTGCTCCTTGCGGTAATACTCCAGAATAAACTTCTCATACAGGCGGTGCATACGCTGCTCGTCGAGAAAGTCCATCAGCTTTGACGTGCCGTCCGACTGGGTTTGCAGCAAGCCCTTCAAAACCAAATAACAAATCGAAACCAACATACGGTAGGTCTGATTATTGCGGTCATAGCGGAGATTCCAGTTGATACTGTAAATCGGTAACGGCTCAACATTGCTTAAAAACACCAGCAGCTTTTTCATTTCCTTTTTGCGGCTCTTGTCAACGTCCGCTACCATCAAGCGCAGCATTGTCGTCTTGATGATACGGTTCATATAGGCGTTTTCGGAAAACTCGTCGTAGGAGCACACAACCTGCCGCTTGATAATGGAATTTGTTTTCAGTGTTTCCGAAATTTCCATTTTACCACGCAGTGCCATCAGCGGTTCACGCTTCGGGATATAGTCCTTAATCAGACCGCGCTTGAGATGTTTTGACAAGCCTTTAATCAGGATGGCGGCGCATAAATCCGCCACATTCTCAAAATGCTCCGTCGCCACACTTTTATATCCTTGCTCATTCAGCACCTGAAATGCGTAGGAGAGCATATAGTAGATATTTTGAATCGGGATCACTTGACAGCACTCCTCAAACGGTCAGACCATTCTTTGACTTTGGAAGGCTCGTCAAACCAATACTCTTTGAGTAAGGGGATGATTTCAAACTCCACAATATCGGTCAGCGTGTTTTCCTTGATTTCCTTAATATCGCAGAAATAGCTGTGACCGATACAGAACCCCTCGCCGAGTGATTCGTCGTCGGCAATCCTCTGATTCAAACTGATAACGCAGTCAATCAGTTTGTTGAATTTATCATTTTCCAATCCGTACTGATATTTTCTAAAGCCCTCTGATTCAAACGCAGGCTTCATTTCAAAGAACGCAAAACGTCTGCGGAGCGCGTAGTCAATCATTGCCAAGCTTCTGTCGGCGGTGTTCATCATACCGATAATGTAGACGTTTTTCGGAACGGAAAACTTGTCCGAAGAGTAGAGCAACTGAATATCATTGCCACGCTTATCGGCTTCAATCAGCATAAACAGCTCGCCGAAAATCTTGCTGAGATTGCCACGATTGATTTCATCAATGATAAAGAAATACTCGTTTTCTTTATCATCGGACGCTTTCTTGCAGAAGTTGTAAAATGCGCCCTTCTTAATTTCAAAATTCATTCCTGTGCTTGACGGACGGAAGCCCTCGACAAAATCCTCATAGGAATAGCTTTGATGAAATTGAACAAGCTGCACACGTTCGGGATCCTTAACGCCCATCATTGAATAGGCAAGACGCTTTGCGGCGTAGGTTTTACCGACACCCGGAGCACCCTGCAAAATGACGTTCAATTTCTTTCGGAGCAGTCCTTCTAAAGTGTCATACTGTTTTTCGCTGATATATACGTCTGCAAGGAAGTTCTCTTTGGTATAGGTGTTCAGCGGTTCTTCCTCGACATCAATATCATCGTCATCATCTTCTGTATCAAACATTGCATTGAGCTTTTCAACATATTCTGTATATTGGGTAATATCGGTCAGCGTTTTCATAACTGCCTTACTGGGATGTTCCCATTCACCGATGTCTGTCCACTTTACTTTACGGGTGTTATTATACTCATCTTCGCTACTGTCATCATATATATAACCGGACTCAACAACGCCACGACCGATTATTTTATACATACCTTGCTTAGCAAAAACAATATCACCCGGTTTCATCTCATTGGCAAACTGCCAAGTAGCAAGAGCTGCATTGCGATAAGTCTTATTGTCGCCGTAGGTGTCCTGCATAGCAGCCTTCATTTCTGATTTTGAAGCGAAGCGTGTCAAATCACCGATTTCACCCCAACCGATGAGCATAATTCCTTTCTCGGTACATTCACTCCACTTTGAAGCATTATTGCCGGGCGAGTAAATCCAATAGCGCTTTGTGTTTACATCTTCGTCAGCAAGAGCTGAGCCTTTATCTTCTTTAATCGTCTTGGATATCTCTAACGCTAATTCGTCTGTCATATCAACAGTCCAGCCATTTTCGGTGAGTTTCCAAACACCACGAGTGCTGTTGTCCAAATAACCGCCTCTGACAAGGTACAGCCTTGCCCAAGCAACGTCATTGTTAAATTCAGGCCTTTGCGTCTTACCGACAACTGCGCTTGTTTCTTCCTCGGTCAGCTTTTCGTTTTCTATAATTTTATTTCGTGCTTCTTTCGGAGTAGCCGAACCGCCTAAATCTTTGAGCGCCTGCAAAAGAGGCTTGAACCAACGCAGGAACTTTGCGCCGGAATTAGCATCGCTTTTCTCGGAAAGTTTCTCATATTCATCATCTTGCTTAGATACACTCCACGCACTGCAAGAAAAATCTGCCAATGATTTATAGGAACATTTGTCAGATTGAATATAAGCAATGCAATCATCACAAAGTTTTAAGTATATCTCTGCTTTCGGTGTATCACGCAGATTTTTTACTGTGGCTGTAATTGACTCAGGTAAGCTGTCATTATTCTTTATAAACCACCTATTGCGTGAATCTAAATTTATAAATCTGTTGGGACGAATCCAGTATAAGCCCATTGACAAATTCCATTTTACGCCTTTTTGTTTCCTAACTGTATTAAAAGCAGAAATAAACTCTTGTCTGTTTTCTTCTGTATCGTTTTTTGACAGAGTAAGCGCTAATTCAAAAATTGACCAGAGGTTTTGTATATCTGATTCTCCTCTGTTATCTACAAAATAGAAAAAAGTAGATTTTAGTGGACTTAACACAGGAATTCCGTCAAAAGACATAGGAACATCAGCTTTTATGTCAAACAATTCCTTGAATTCAGTAATAAGTTTTATTCTGTTCTTTTCAGTTAGTTGTTTATTAAATAATCCAAAAACTGTAAAAGGATCAATATCAACAAGGATATTATTTCCGCCTTTATCTCTATCAATAGTCGGCAGTTTTATCCCTGTAACCTCATAAACCTGCTTTATTTTTTCAATCAGCTCCTGCCGATTGTCCTTATATGCAAGTAACTTATCTGCAAACTCCTCATAAAATGATATCCAATCAAATTGATTCTTAGCGCTCATACTATAGCCCCTTGATGATTGATAATTCTTAGTTATCCTTTATTCATTATTTTCAGATAAGGTCAATAATACATTTCTGTTAACAAAATACGCTACACATCTTACATTCAACTGGTGTATGTCTAAGTAGTGCTTAATCTCATTCTAAGAAAAAAGTATTAAACCTTAACTAAATCTATATTTCGGGTACGTAATACAAAAATATTTATAATTACCCTTATGGTATTGATTATAACATAATTCGACAAATGTTTAAATAACTTTTACGCAAATCAGTTATAAAATTTCACACGGTATTTTTATGTATTTTGCATAATAGAATCTTGTTCACTGCTTTATAAACATACTTTTATGCAAAATAAATCTAGGCATTTGAATAGACTTTCTTTGTTTTCTATTGCATAATAATTTTATTAAATATAAGGAGCTATATGCGATGGAAATAAAAAATGTACAAGCAAATAATCTAACAACTGATTATCTAAACTTTTGCCTTTCAAGAAAAAATCTTGATCAGAAAACGATAAAATCATACACTATTGATTTAAGGCAGTATTTTGAATTCACTATGGAATCTGCTATTGAATGGACAAACAAAAAATCCATTGAGCAATACATTGATTTACTGCATTTTAAGTACAAACCCAAGAGTGTGAAGCGTAAAATCGCTTCGCTAAAAGCATTTTTTCACTATCTTGAAATTGAGGAACTTATTGATATTAACCCTTTTCATAAGATACAAATCAAGTATAAAGAACCATTTATTCTCCCAAAAACTATTCCCATAAATAATATTGAGCAAATTATTAGGTTTGCTTATCTACAACTTACCAAAGCGAAAACTGAGTATGCTAAAAAAGTTGCTCTGCGGAATGCACTCATACTTGAGTTACTGTTTGCCACCGGAATGAGGATTTCAGAATTATGCACACTCACGACTGAACAAATTGATTTTAATGATTACATAATCAAAATTTACGGAAAGGGCTCAAAAGAACGCCTGATTCAAATTTGCAATCAAAATGTTCAGGAGTTGCTCAAAAAGTATAATCAATCATTTAAATTTGAAATAGCAAACAACAAATTATTCTTTATAAATAGACTCGGAAACCGTCTATCTGAACAGTCTGTTCGTAATATGATTACCAACTATGCAATCGGTGCAGAAGTGCCGCTGCACATTACTCCGCATATGTTTCGTCACTCTTTTGCAACTCTACTGCTTGAAGAAGATGTTGACATACGCTATATTCAACAAATGCTGGGTCACAGCTCCATTACCACAACGCAGATTTACACACATACCAGCATCAACAAACAGAAAAACATCCTTTCTGCCAAACATCCGAGGAACAAACTTGAAATCGGGATATAATAAAAGCCTTGCGAGCGTTTTAACTCACAAGGCAATCAGAATACTTTATTCATTTTTATCAAAATCATTTTCTATTACATCGGAAATAAGGTTTGAAAAATCAACAGAATTTTTTGAAGTAATAACAGGTTTTCCTTTTTCAATCCTTTGAGATTTTTATACTGGCGGGTTGTCATTCCTGACCACGCTTTTGTAATTTCATCAGTCAGAATTGCATATTCTACCCCCTGTTTTACACCACGAGAATCCCATTCGTCAGTAAGCTCTTTTCTTACCTGTATAGCCTGAAGTCTTTGATTTATCCACTCTCTGCTATATCCTTTTTTCAGGTATGTTTCAAGAGCTCGCTCTATGGTAAGTTCGGGATCAATAGTTTCATCTATTCTTTCTCTGCCAACTTCTGCAAGCCACATTTTAAATGGTTCTGCTTTTGGTGACGGAATAGATTGAATTATTCTCAAAAGTTGCTCTGTATTTGCAACATCAGTTTTGTAATTTTTACCATCCTTAGGAGATGACATTTTCAGTTGTACGATATTTTCGTACAACTGGTTTGCTCCTTCAGCTTTAAGCTTTCGCTTAAGATCGCTCCAGTAACGACGAGGTTCGTTACTGTCAGTCAGAACTGAAATTACATCAACTATGGAAAAATACCATTCTTCTTCCGACTCATTCCACGCAGTACGAATCTTTTTATCTTCAAAAATTTGTATCTTATTTTCTTCGCTCATATATATTCACCCACTTCTAAGCTGAAAATATTATAGCAGAATAAATTTGTAAATTCAATCTATTAGGCTTTATAGAGATAAGAATTGTTCATAATTAAGGTCGAATATAATCTCTAATTCATAACCTCGTGATACTTTCACTTCTCTTATGAGCTGACAGGCTATCATTTTCTTTTGCTCCATTGTGGAGTTATCAAACTCATCAGCCCAAGTTCTGAATTGTGAGTAATAAAAATCAAGCTTACCCATCGCATTTTGCTGATTGGCAAGCTTGTACTTTATATCACTTAATTCAAATTCTTTTTTATGGAGTAAATCGTTTGTATTGTCAATAGAAGCTGACAGTATGTCTGGAGTAAAGCGGCTTTCGCCGAGTAAAGAGCGTCCTATTTCGGCGGAGAATTCAACCACCTGTCTTTTAAGCTTTTCAATTTCTTTTTCAAGCTTTGTCTGTTTTCTCCTATACTCCGATATTTCGGAGTTGTAGCGTTTTTCGAGTGCTATATCTTTTGGTGTTGATTTGATTTTGGCGAGATAATCTCTCAATGTTGCAAGTACAGCACCGTCAATTCTGTGCGCTACATAAGCCGACTGCCCGTCACATGCACCTCTTTTCATCGCTTTATTGGTACATATATACCTCTGTCTGCGAACTCTGTACTGACTTCCGTCTGCCCTGTCGTATCGGTCGATATAGCTTGTTGATACCATCTTCTGACCGCAGTGAGCACAGTATATATTTCCCGACAGCAATGTACTGCCTTTGGTAGTCCTTGCTATCTGTTGCTTTTCCTCATTCTTTGATGAGCGTTGTTTCAGTATAAACTGAGCTTGGTCGAAGATATTTTCATCTATGATATGCAGTCTTTCTATATACGGTGATTCAACACCGCCTGACACAAGATAACCGCAGTACAGCCTGTTCTTTAGAATACGATTAACCGTATTACATTGAAACTTGCTGTTATTATGGGTTTTGATTCCGTGACTGTTCAGATAGTCAGCCATGCGATATGAGCCGTAACCCTCTTTAACTGTCATCTCGAATATCTTCTTGACTATCGGAGCTTCATCATCGTCAATGACTATGTCCATAAGCTCTTTTCCCTTTTTATTGATTTCACCGCTTTTTATAAGTTTGTAACCGAATGGTGCAACACCTCCGGTAAATTTGCCGTCCAATGTCATCTGGTTAAGGCGAGTTTTAACACGAGCTGACGTTTTTTGGCTTTCACCGTTGGCTTGCCAAAATCGTATGTAATTCATAAGCTTGTCCACATGATTATCCATACGCTGTTCGCCCTCATTAACGCTCCACACCTCTATGCCGTGTTTGATGAACCATTCGACGACAAACGGGGTTTCGTCATCAATTCTGCCTATTCTATCAAACATAAAGACAAGGAGTACATCAAATTCTTTCTTTTCTGCGGCGGCTTTCAAATCCTGAATAGCATCTCGGTCGCTTGCCGAAACCTTAAATCCCGACACGCCCTTTTCCTGAAATTCTTTCAGAATTGTCCAGCCATTGCGCTCTGCAAATTCTCTGCACGAGGTTTTCTGCATTGGAATATCATCTTTATCAACCTGACCTTTGGTTGATACTCTGTACAAGCAATATACTCTTTTCATTTCATCACCCTTTCATACGATTTTTACAAACCAACAATACTACATAATTTTTATAATATCCAGCGAAATCCAAAATTAAATTGAAAGAAATTCAGCATCCAATCAGAGATTTCATTCTGTTCTCAAATGTATCCAAAAGATTTTCGAGAATATTCCTTTCAACATGGTTATTTCTGTTTTTAGAAAAGTAGATTGTGACCTTACAGTCATTTATAACAGATTCTATTTTGTGTTCAGAATCAATTTTATTTTCATTTATATAGTTTTCGTTCAAATTATCACCTGTTCCCTATTTTTTATTTTCATCATTAATATGTTCTTCCATATACTCATCTGCCTTTGCTGCTGAATTGCAAAGACACATAACACATACGCCGATAAAAGCACCGACAAAAAGACCAATCATAAATCTTAACATTTTAACACTTTCTTTCAGTAATTTTCTTCTCTTAGGACGTTTGTCCATTAATTTTTCCTCCAATCAATCTGAATCTTTTAGTAATTCAGGTTGTTTGGAGGGCCTCTGTTTCTATATTTCATCATGCCCTTCCATTTTCATGTAAAAAGGGCATAAAAATACCGACAAGTATAGAAAGCTATTACTTGTCGGTATTCTATCACACGCTATTAAATGTCTTTATCCTTCTTGCTATCACAAAATTCATTAATTATATAGTTATTAACATAAAACTTGCCTTTGACCCCTATTTCTTTTCTTAATATTACGGAAGCACTTCTCAGTTTTCACTCGTATATTATCATAAGCAGTTACAGAATTTGGACATTCCTGACAAACTTCAACAATATCCCAAATTAAACCTTTTGTATTCTCTTTATGAATAGAACTTTCATTTACTAATAATTCAACTAATATATTGCTAAGCTTTGCATATAAAGCTTTATTTTCCTCAAAAAGCGTTTTTCTTAGCTCATCCTCTGTTTTTCGTTTATCAGTTATATAATTAATAAATATTGGAACAACAACTACGGAAAGAATTCCACCTACTATTGATACAATCCAAACTCTAACATCCTCAGGGATTTGCCAAAATACAATTGCTGTCGGCACAATAATCATAAGTAAGGCTAATACAATCATAGCTATGTAACTCAATATCAATACTTCATTAAATAAAATGAAAATAATATTAAAAATTTCCCTTAGTTTCGGTTAATCATACTTATATTCTCCAATACTATAATTTTAAATTCACTTTATTTTTTAGTTTTAATTCTATAGTCTAACAAAAAGTAACATATAACAAAATTCCAGCTAATCAAAAATATTATTGTCAGCCACAGTGACGCTGTAAATGTTCTAGAGAACAGATTTACAAGCATTTGATTTCCTGTTAGGCTTTGTGAGTTTAGTGTTTGTGCATTATCGACAAGCACATTCAGGTAATTTGAAATGTCGAAAATGTTATCATTCGGTATATATTTTGAGGGGATAAAAATGCTGAAATCACAAATATTAAATATAATCAAAAGCACGGCAGGTATTCCTGCAAAAACAAGCACAAGTGCAACATATTTTAGCGGAATATTTTTTAGCGATTTCAGAAAGTAGTTTAATTTGAGATTTTCTTTTATCTTCTCAAAAAATTTTCTACTGAACCTATACCACAACTTCAATGCAATAATGCTAAATCCGATAAATATTGCAAGGTATAAAATATGTTCAAATGACGAGAGCGTTTGATTTTTCTCATTTAGATTAACCGAATAATACTGCGGCAAATCCATTTGCTCAACAATTGCTCCCGTATATACCGAGTTATCGTAAACAATCATATCAACCGTTCTGTCACCATAATTTTCGGATGTTGTATATGGAACATACACCCTCTGTTTGTCATCAGCAGAAAACTTATTTATTAAGCTTTCGTTTTCGCATATCACACCGCAAATTGTATATTGATTTCCGTCAATGCAAATCTTTTTACTGACTGCATCTGTTGTAAAAAACAGTTTGAGAGCAAGAGAGCTTCCGATTATTGCAACCTTATCTCTGTTATCTATGTTTTTGGACGAAATATTTTCGCCGTTAATTTCAGTCTTATAATCCGAAAACCAGTTTTCATTCACAAGTACCGTAGTTACGGTTTCTTCCTTAACTTTTGTTTCTTTACTCTCGGAACAAAAAGCTATGCCTTTGTCAGTAATCCGTTCAAACAGCTTTTCAAGTTCAGAAACCGTTTTTGGAGCAGTTTCGGAATTTTTATCATAAGTTAATTGAGTAACATCAGGTAATTGCCCTTTTGCATTTTCAATAATTATAATATTCGCAATAAAAACGCTCACAGTCAGCAACAACAGTAACAGAAACGAAACAATTTTTCTTTTGCTCACACTGTTTCCTCCTCAATATAAACACTTGAACCGTTTTCTATACTCTTGGTTGTTTTATATACAACTTGACTGTCGCCAAAAAGTGAGTCCGATGTCACCTCGCAATACAGCTCGTCACTGTCACATATATCCACCGAAACCTCTTCAACTGTTGCATCACCGTTTTCGGTTTTATTTATAACAAATACTATTCCCGTATTGCCTGCCCCATCCACCGATGAAACAGGCAAAAGATAATGTGTTTTCATATCATTTGAACCTGCGGTATCGTCAATTACACCTGTTTGAACCGAAACCACTTTGACCTTTGGAAGAAGCATATTATTGATTGTTTTTGAAAAATATGTAAGTAATGCAATCACAATAAAAAATACAATTGAAAATTTCAACACTACGCTCTTTAGCTTATCTTTTTTCATAAAAGCCTCTCTCCTATCCCTTATCAGTTCCGACAAACGGCGAATCAATATCCCTGTGTCCGTAAAGATAAATAAGCAATGCAGGAATCATAAATATAACTCCGCAGGCAAATATTATGCCGTAATCCGAACTTCCGACATCAGTAAGCGTTACGGAAAGCGGATACATACCCTCATTATCAAAATAAATCAGCGGTTGTTCAACTACATTCCAATTATCAATAAAGCAGAGCAACGCAAGTGTTATGAGTCCGCCCTTAATCTGCGGAAGAATAATATTAGTAAATATCTTCAAATATGACGCACCGTCAACTCTTGCCGCCTCAATTGCGGAATCGGGAATGTATTTTATACTTTGCCTCAAAAGACAAATTCCGAATGCAGAAAAAGTTCCGGGTAAAATTACCGCAAGAAAATTATTCAGCAAATTCATATTTTCAAGAATCATATAATCAGGAACAAGAGTTACCTGCAACGGCAGAATGAGCAAAATTATGTATATGAAAAACAGCTTGTCCCTGAACGGGAATTTCAATTTTGCAAAAGCAAAAGCCGCCAATGATGATACTGCAACCTGACCGATTACTGTCGGGAAAGTACAAACAACCGAATTCCAGAACTTTAACAAATACTCGGGTTTTCTGAAAAGAGTCTGATAAAACTGCTCCAAAGTTGCCATATTCGGAATCATATTGAGTTCTTTATATTTTCCGTTAGAAAAATTAAGCATTTCACTTACCTGTGAACCTGTCATAAATGAACAAGCAAGCATATAAATGACAGGAAACAAAAACAGCACAGTTACAGCAATCAACAAAATATATTTTAGTATTTTCATAACCGTATCTTTCATAACAAACCTCTCAAGAATAGCTGTGTTTCCTTTCAAAGCAGAAGAAAATAAACAGCACTATAATTATAAACAGCGATAAGACAATTGATGCCGCCGACAATCTTGGATAGTTGAGATTGTAATAATTGTTGTTGATGAAATTCTGCAAAAAATACACATTGGTATTTGGATAATCGCCAAACAAAGCAAATACCTCACGGAAAATTTTAAATGAATAAATAAGCTCCATCAGAAAAACAAAAAATGTAGTTGGCGCAATCATAGGTATAGTAATTTTAGTCACAAGCTGATGAGCTTTTGCACCGTCAAGCCTTGCGCTTTCGTAGAGAGATTGCGAAACATTGGCAATGCCTGCCGTAAAAAGAATCACACAAAATCCGCAGTACTTCCACACATAAATAAAAACGATCATCACCATAGACCATTCCGAATTAAAAAATTCAACAGTATTAAATCCAAGTGAATTAAGTAATCCGTTGATTGCACCGTAATCATCAAAAACTAATTGCCACACGCAAATCAGAGATGCAATCGGGACTACAACAGGAATAAGCAATGCACTTCTGAAAAAGGAAGATATTTTATTAAAAGAATTAAGAAACAACGCTATCAAAAACGAAATCACCATTAACAACGGTATCGCCGTAACTGTAAATATACCCGTGTTTTTAAGTGCAAGCAAAAATGTGTTGTTTTGAAAAAGCTGTATGTAATTTTCTATGCCCACAAAAGTATCGCCGACATACAGGCTTTTGGTAAAACAAATTATGTACGGCACAATATAAAACACCGCTATGCCTAAAAAAGACGGTAATATAAACAGGTATGCTGCTATATGTTCTTTTTGTTTTCTTGTTAATTTAGATTTTCTCATAATTTATTCCTACTCAGTCAAATAAATTTCCGTAGCAGCCGAGAGCTGACGAATAAACTTATCTTTTGAAATATCGCCGTTAAGAAACTTTCGGGTAATATCTCCGATAACAGATGAATTATAGTAAGAGTCCAACACATTCATATACAACGAACAGTTATTTATTTTTTCAATTGCATTAATATATGTTTGCATAAAGTCGTTATCAATCCCTATAATTTTTCCATCATCATCAGCTTGTTTTGAGGCACTATATTTTGCCTGTTCAAATGCCTTTTTGTTGACCGGAAAAGATATGTTTGCAGAATATGAAATTCCTTTTGCCCCGCACATTTTAGTTTGAACATCTTCAGAAAGTGCAAATTTAAGAAAAGCATACGCTTGCTTTTCAAAATGTGTATTGCTGTTTATTCCAAATCCAACCTGAACAAATGCGGAATAATCATTATCCGACTTAACCAATCCTCTGCAAATCACAGGTGTTTCATTCTCCGATTTATAATACGCATATTTTCTTACCATTAGTGATAATGAACGGTTTATGTAAAGGTCATCAAATATGAAGTCAGAAAAATCTTCTTTTGAAGCATTCAGCAATCTACACATTGTGTCAAGTTTACTTTTGAAATCATTGCTTTCAAAATATGTGACTTTATTTTCAAAATCAACATAGTTATTTATAAATCGGTTAAATAATTGCATAGGATAATTAAACATAGAATTTGTGTCATTGTAACCGCTTATAAAACCGAAATTTGCCTTTTCATTACTGAACGAAGAAAATTTTTCGGAAAGATTTTTATATGTCAAAACAGTATGGTTATCACAGGAAATATTGAACTTTTTCAACTTTTCCTGTGTTGAAACAAATACATCAGTCCCGTAAAACAGCGGTACAATATACCGTTTTCCGTTATAAATTCCGCACTTCATTATTGCACTGTTAAAATTATTAAAGTCTATTTTATCCGCTTGTGTGTTGTTATCGCAAAGCTTATTTACATCAAGAAATGTGCCGTTGTTTAATAGCTTTTCAAACGGTAATTTCTGATTGATTGAAATAATGTCGGGACCTTTTCCAGCCATAAGCTCAGTTGACAACTTTGTGTTTATTTCATCTTCCGAAGCTAATTTTAGAACAGCAATCTGATATGATTTATCATAATTTTGCAGGCAATAATTATTGTATATTTTTATCAGATCACAAAAATCATCACTGTCATTAGATGTGTAATAGGTCATTCTATTTTTCACATCACCAAAATTTTCGCTTTCGGTACACCCCACAAAATTCATAATCACGATTAAAACAAGCAAAAACAAACTGACAACCGATTTCTTCATCTCCACCCCACCTTTCGGCACAATCCACTCCATATACCCTCATTCATTCTGTTAAATAAATTTCCGTAGCAGCAGAGAGCTGACGAATAAACTTATCCTTTGATATACCTTTATTTATATAATCATCAACTATGTCACCGATAACATTGTCATTATAATATGAATGTGACACATCTCGATACAAGGTGCAAGCGTTTACATTATCGGCAATGTCAATGTATGCTTTCATAAAATCATTGTCAATCCCGATAATTTTATTGTTATCATCCGTTCTTGAGCCGGCAACAAGCTTAGCATTATCGTAAACAGACATATTCACAGGAAAACTCAAACTTCCTGATGCTGTTGCACCAATTTCTTGAATTTCATCACTAAGAGTATATTTTATAAACGCAAGTGCTTGCTCCTTTAGTTGTGTATTATTATTAATTGCATATCCAACCTGTATGTGTGCGGAATTAACATCTTTGTTTTTTGTCAATCCACGAAAGACTACAGGTGTTTCATTTATAGATTGATAATAAGAATAACTTCCTGCCATCAACGGAAATGACCGATTTATATACAATCCGTCAAACAATTCATTTGTATTGTTTTTTTGAGAAATCGTCAACATCTGCATCATTACATCTAAATTATCTTTAAATTCATCGGTATCAAAATACACAGCTTTATTTTCAAAATCAACATAGCTGTTTAAAAATCTGCAAAAGAGTTGCATTGGATAATCAAACCACAAAAAATCCGACAACTCATTAGATACAAATGAATAGCCTTCATCATTTAAAAAAAAATTTTCAAATACATCTGAAAAATTACTGTATGTCAAAGAAAAGCCGTTATTTTCTTTGATATCGAAATTTTTCAATCTTTCTTCTGTAGATACCAATACATCAACTCCATAAAACAGCGGTACAATATATAAACCGTTATTATAAACTCCTGCGTTGAGTATGTTAACGTTATAATCATCAAGATTTATTGCATTTGAAGAATTATCATCTTTTAGCAAATCATAAATATTCATTAATGAACGGCTTTCAATTAATTTTTCAAAAGGCAATTTTTGACTAAGTGAAATAATATCAGGTCCACTTCCTGCCATAATTTCAGTTGATATCTGCGTTGACATTTCTTGTTCAGAATTAAATTTAACTATCTCAATTTGGAAAGACGGATTATTACTGTTTATGCAGTATTTATTGTGTTTTTCTATAATCCAAGACAGAGAGTCTTTATCATTTAATGTGTAATAAACAAGATGATTTTGTTCGCTGTTATTTTTTATTGCACAACTTGAAAATGAAGTAATTATTATAACACTTAAAAGTATAGCTAGTATGACTTTAATAGATTCATGTGTTTTAAATAAAAAGCGTGTGAACATAATTATATTTTATCCTTATCCGTGTATACTTCCATCAGGCCAATCATAGTGCTGACCATTTGACATTTTTGAGTTTTTAGCTGATGAGTAAGCTTTGCTTAAATGCTTTGAATAACTTGAACATTTACCTGAAACTGATGCAACATAATATGTACCATTTTTAAGGCAACGACCAATGGTAATGCGCGAACATCCTCCATTTATTTCTTTTCATACTACCCTCTTATATCTCTCATACACAAGAAAATTTCTGTAAGTTTTCTATTACATATAATAAAATTTTAACATAATCTATTCCTTCAAATAAATCTCAGTTGCTGCTGTAAGTTGACGAATAAACTTTTCATTTGAAATATCCCCGTTTAAATATTTATCAACTATATCACTGATTACCGAAGAATTAAAATAAGTATCCGATAAATAATTAAACCCATATAAATTACATTTTGTTATGTTGTTTATAATATATTTATAATCTCTTATCGCCGCACTTTGAGCAGTTTCAACAATAGCTTTTTCTTTATCACTAACAATTAAATCTCCAAAATCTATTGCTTCATCTATTGAATCAATGCATTTTTCCATAGCATCGCTGTTTACAGGCAAATACATACATTCTTCACTCATATTTTTTTGCACATCACAGGACAAACAGTACTTAATGAAAGGCAGTAATTTTTCTTTATTTTTACAATTATCATTAACGGCAATACCAACATCTATAGAGGCAGAAATTGAATCATCATCCATATTGTAATTATTTACAAACACAGGAGTTGATCCTAAATATTTTAAACACGAATATGTCTTTACTATAATACTAAAAGCAGGCATTTCCTTATATAAAATAGAAGCACCATTATTTATATTTTCATATAAAAAATAATAAACATTTTCGTCGGTAGTGTCATTCTTAATCAAGCTATAGATAGAATCCAAATCTTCCGAAAACTTATCGCTGTTAAATTCTGTATTTCCGCTGTTAAAATCTATATATTGATCTAAAAACGAATAAAAAAAGGCAATATTATCATCGGCACTTCCAAAAAGAGAATATTCTTTTTTATTTTTTGAAAGTTTCTCAGATAATGCTTTAAAAGAAAATTCAGATGATGTTAAATTGTACTTATTAAGTGTTTCCTCTGTAGTTATAAAAACATCAGGTGAATAGAACAAAGGTATAAAATATCTTTTACCGTCAATCACTCCTGCATCCATAATTTTTGAATCGCAGTTATCTATTCCTATATCATAACTAAATTCACTTATAAGCTCGTTTACATCTGCAATAGTTTTGCTATCTGTTAATTTCTCAAATGGAAGCTTTTGACTCAAAGAAAAAATATCAGGTCCCTCACCTGCCATAATTTCTGTTGACATTTTTAATTTCATTTCTTCCTGAGATTCAAATTCCACGATTTCAATTTGATAGGACTCATCGTAATGCTTTGTACAATATTTATTGTACCTTTTAATAATATCGCAAATAGCATCCTCATTATATGCACAATATGTAAGCTTTGAGGAATTGCTTGAAGCTGTGCTTTCACCACATCCGCTGAAAACAAACACAGTAATAATAAATTGTAATGTTAAAATTATCGCAATTTTATTTTTCATAATGCTTCACCTTGTGATTATATATCTTAACATAATTCTAAATTATTAATCTGTAGTCTATCTGAATTTTTATTATTTAAATCAACAATAACGCTCTACTTGTTAATTCATACGGATAAGTAGCGAAATTAATATGCACTGAGTTACATTCACTTCATTAATAATTGAAAGTAACGTATAAATCCTTTGCAATTCCCTTTGCAGGGTCAAAAACTACTACAGTATCACCCTTAACTTTAGTTATAACCACATAATGCAATAAGGAATCGTCAATCACTACATGTGCAATAGCAAGTATAGGTAATTTAGAGGTTAATGATTACTTATCAGCTTCATTCTGTTAAATAAATTTCCGTTGCCGCTGTGAGCTGACGTATAAACTTTTCCTTTGAAATATCCCCGTTTAAGTAATCTTTCACAATATCTCCGATAACCGAGGAGTTGTAATAAGTATTTTCAAATTCCAGATAATCATATAAAGTACAACTGCTTATACTGTTAATCATATCTAAATATTCATTAAAAAACTTAGTTTTTATTTCATCTGAATATTCTTCCTCAGATTTCTCATACTCTCCATCATCATTAATATCATATACACGTTTTGACGTATGGTCAATTACATATTCAAAAGCAGCTTTATTTACAGGCAGTGCCCTTACCACTATTGATGATGATGAGCTGCTTTCACTCCATAATTTTTGAATATCATAACTTAAAACATATTGAATAAAAGCCAATGCTTTTTCTTTGTTATTTGAATTATTATTCAATGCAATACCACATTGAACAAATGCTGATACTGCATTCGCCTTTTTATTGTAGTTTGGAATAATAACCGGCGTGCTGTTATTATTATAAATATAAAAATAAGAATTTAGCGTACTCATCATAGAACCGTCGAAAGATAATTGTGAAGTACGAAACAAATAATTACCTGTTATATCCCATGTAGTTCCTTCTTTTCTTGAATTATCATTCCTAATCATTTTTCCAATATAATCTAAGCTCTCGGTAAATTCATCGCTTGAAAATTCTGTAGTTTTATTATAAAAATCCACATATTCATTAACATAGGAAAGAAAGAACTTATATGTTTCATCTTTATTTCCAAAAAGCGCATAACTATGGTCTTTGTCAGATAACCGTATCTCTAACTCTTTAAATGAAAAGTTAGTATTTTCCAGATTATATTTATCTAATATTTCCTGAGTTGTTATAAGTATATTGGGGCAATAAGCTATAGGTATAATATATCGCTTTCCATTGTAAATTCCACAATCCATTATTGTTGAATTATAGTCATCAAAATCTATATCGGATTTGTATAATTCCGCAAGCTCATCTATATCCGCAAATGAACCGTTATCAATCAGCTTTTCAAAAGGTAATTTTTGATTCAATGAAATTATATCGGGTCCTTTCCCCGCCATTATCTCCGTTGATATTTTTGTAAGCATAGTATCTTCCGAATCAAATTCCACAATTTCAATTTGATATGACTCATCAAGGTTTTTAAGACAATAATTATTATATTTTTGTATCAATTCTACACAAAGCGAATCTTCATTGTTTATGGTATAATATTTTAATTTTTGACCGTCTTCATTATTCTTTGAACAGGATGCAAAACATAATAATATTGCCAGCAATAAAAATATTGATGTCAATTTAATATACAACTGATATTTCACCTCAAACTTAATCAAGAAAAAACAGTTAATTCATACGGATAAGTAGCAAAATTAATATGCACTGAGTTAAATTCACTTCATTAATAATTGAAAGTAACATATAAACCCTTTGCAATTCCCTTTGCAGGGTCAAAAACTACTACAGTATCATCCTTAACTTTAGTTATAACCATATAATGCAATAAGGAATCGTCAATTATCACGTGTGCAATTGCAGGCAAAGGCAATTTATTAGTTAACACACTTTTATCCGCTTCAACAACTTTTTGCTAAAAACCAAAATGCTCAATTACCTTTACAAGACCGTATGCACTAGTACCTTGTCGATCCGTACCTGCAATATCCCTAATTTTTGCATAACACTATTCATCTAAATAAATTTCAGTTCTTGATTTAAGCTCTTTAAGAAATTTATTTTCATCTATTTCATCGGATAAAAATTTATCTACAATATCACCTATAACCTCTGTGTTATAATAATTATACAATCCATAAAGTCTATAGCTTTTTATGTTATCAACGTAATCCTTTGCATACATAAAATTAGCTTCTGAAATATTTGCAGTGTTATTAATATACTTTACCTCTTTTGCTTTATCAAATAATTTACTGTAAGATTCATTGTTGACGGGATATTCCCAGCCACTTCCGTAAGAGGTTGTCGGTAGATATTCCTCTATATTCGCTCCGCAAAAATCACTCTGCACCTTTTCCGATAACGCATACTCAATAAACTCAAGAGCTTTTTCTTTGTTGTCGGAATTATTGCTAATAAAAATTGCATCGGTTATAACACCCGTGGACTCACCGTCTTTATTCGGTGTATTCAAAATTATAGGCTCGTCATTATCATTTTCAATGTCTGCAATTTCATCATATAACGCAAATAATTCAATCTGACCGTTCGATGATAACATTGGCACTATGTTATCTTCATTTTTCTCATTACTGCTGTATAGTTCTTTTAGTGAGGTGACAGACTTTCTAAAGTCGTCGCTGTCGAAATCATATTCCTGAGAATATAGGTCAACATTTTCATTTATTAAATTCAGAAAAACATTTTTATAATCCTCAACGCTGGAAAACAGAGCTTGATTATTATCATCATTATTAATATTTCCGCTCAATTCTTTGATGTTACCGTATGTTAAATCCGGTTGTTCGTTGTCTAAATATTTTGATAATTTGCTTGATGAGGAGAGTAAAATCTGAGGCTCAAATGTTACAGGAATAAAATATCTTTTTCCATCGTAAACACCCGCATCAAGAATATTAGAATTATAATCGGATAATTTCAATTTATCCTTGTCTTCGCTATTAGAAATAATATCGTCAATATTTGCAAATACCCCCTGTTTAATAAGTTTTTCTGTTGATGATGATAATAGAGATAATTCAGCAGATGTAATAATATCAGGACCTTTCCCTGCCATAAGCTCAGTTGTAAGTTGACTTGTCATTTTTTCAATATTATCAAACTCAACAATATTGATTCTATTTTGAACATTCTCACATTTTTCATTATATTGATATATTAAAATAGAAACTGGTGATACATGCGGTTCATAGTGATAATAAGTAATTGTATTCTCCTCTTTTTTGTCTGCTTCACATCCGACGCAGGTTAAAACAGAAAATATTAATACGACTGCTAATAAAATACTTACAAATTTTTTCATCAGCTTACTCCTCTGTATAATAATTTACTTTAAACAAAAGTTTATTGATACAACTATGTCAAAATTTACGGATAAACTTAGCTAAGCTCTTCGGTACTTTGGGTTGATAAATCACATAGGATACTGAAGAATTTTCATTGGTCTTTAATGTAATAGTTCAACATTTTTAATTCCATTTCTCATCTTGTTTGATAATCTTTTTTTATTTTCTTCATAATATCATTCCTCCCTTCGTGAGGATTTTAGCACATATTAAAAGTAAAAACATAATTCTTGCAAAAATGATGTCAAATTTGCTCAAAGTGATGTGATTTAAAAATTATTAAGGTAAAATTTGAAATTTTGCATCTAAAGCAATAACATTTAATGACATTTTTTGAAATATATGTTATAATATATTATATTATTTCAAGGAGGTTTTTCTTTTGAAAGTATTAATTTGTGACGATGATAAATGTATTGTCGATGAAATAAAAAACAATTTGAATGCATTTTCAGATAAACATAAAATAGTTTTTGATATTGATTTGTTTTACAATGGTGTAGAGCTGCTGAATAGTAATATCAGTTATGATATGGCGTTCATTGATATTGAAATGCCTCTGGTAAATGGTCTGACTTTGTCCGCACAATTAAAAAAGGTAAACTCTAATATAATTATTTTTATTATAACCTCGCATGACGCTTATCTTGATGACGCTATGGATTTGGATGTGTTTCGCTATCTGTCAAAGCCTATTGACAATAACCGTTTTTTCAGAGCATTAAATACGGCTATTAACTATTATCATTCCAATACTCAAATAATAACTCTTGAATACTATGACGAGTATTATTCTGTTTTCACAAGCGATATAGTATATATAACTATTGAAGAAAGAAAGGCTGTTATTATAACACGAACACGGCAGAAGAAGTATTATACAAATAAAAAATTAAGTTATTGGAAAGAAAAACTAAAGGATTACGATTATTTTGCACAACCGCATTACAGTTATCTTGTTAATCTGAGGTATGTCTCGGATTTTAATAAGACTGAGCTTAATATTAATGTAGATTTAAGAAATGAAACTCTACCTATATCTCAAAGGAACTATTCAAACTTTAAAAAGGCATATTTTGCATACATAGGGGTATAAAAATGGTATATACAATTTGCTATGCGTTTATTTTTCTTGCAGAAGTTCTGATATCACTGTTTTATTTTGAAAACAAATTTGAAAGAAAATCCAGCAAAAAATTTTTGTTATTTTCAGTTGTTATTGTGTATGTATTATTGTATTTATCTCGATTATTGAATTTAACATTGGTTAATTTAATTGCATTTTTTGCGTGTAACTTCTTTTTACTTTATTTTTGTTATTTCATAAGTATTAAATCCTGTATTTTCCACTGTAGCATATTACTTATATTTATGGCAATCACAGAAAGTATTGTCATGTTTGTTTCAACAGTATTATTCGGTACGGATTTATTCACTTGCCTGGATAATTCTCTAAGTCTCATTATTCAATCGACTATCAGTAAACTGTTATATTTTTTGATAATTTACTTTGTATCAAAATTCTCAATAAAAGAACATAAATCAGAAAGTTATTCTCTTTCTATACCTCTTTTGGTTTTACCTGCCTCAAGCATTCTGCTACTGTATGCAGTATCATATGCACTACACAATTTTGATTTAGAACAAAAATACATGTATTTATTAATAATAAGTATAGTGCTATTACTTTTCTCAAATATAGCGGTTTTTTGGGTATATGAATTTACTTTGAAAACTCAAAGACACAATATGGAATTGGAATATGAAAGGCAAAAGGAAAAATCTACGGCTGAGTATTATGATTTACTTAATGAGCAAAATGAAAACTCAAAAATTGTTATGCACGACATAAAACGGCATTTAAACGCCATTAAGAGCATTGCCAAAGACAAGTCTGTTACAGAGTACATAGACGATTTTATTGAAGACTTCAGCATAAATAAATCTGTTGATTACTGCAACAATCCTATGGTCAATTCAATCGTTAACAGGTACAAATCCTTCTGTGACAAGTTCGGAGTGAAGATGAATATTGACATTAGAAGTGCTGATTTTGGCTTTATGAGTGAACCCGACATAACTGCTCTGCTTGACAATCTGCTTGAAAACGCAGTTGAAGCGGCACAAAATACAGAGAACGGATTTATAGATTTTTCGGCTTTCGTCCGCAAAAATAAGTATCTGTCAATACAGCTTACAAACTCGGTCAAGAATATTGTAGCCGTCAAAAACAACCGCATAGCATCATCAAAAAAATCTGACGCAATACATGGAACGGGATTGAAAAGCATTAAAAGAGTAGTTAAAAAATATGACGGTGAAATAAATATGAAATTCAATGAGGATGATATGACCTTTACCTCAAACATTGTGTTTGAAATTCGGAGATAACGCAGTAATCGAATCATATAATTCCTTGACTAATGAAATGCATTATATAATGAGAAATTCCAATACCTAATAATACTGATATCAACAAGATGAGATCTAATTGATGGAATTAAGAATCGGAAAGAAATTGCAAATATAAAAGTTTTGCAGTTGGATTTATTGTTATTATTTTTGCCTATTAAACATTTTATATAGCAAGCTACTTTTACCCCCATGTTCACGGTATCTCTGCTTGGTTTCGATTATATAGCCGGTAAACGCTGTTCCTTGACCTATTTGATATGCTATAATATATAAATTAATTATTGAAGAAATAACGAGCTGTGTTCCATAGACATATATTTCTTTTTCTTGTTTTTTTATTATTTTTTGTGACAAAAGAAAGTCTGCTATACATTCTGATAGGCGATGTTGCATAATCATGTTTCCTCAACAATTTCTATTAGAAGTATAGCAGATTCTTAATAAGTATTATTTAAATGGGTATATCCGGTCGTTATTAGGGTATATTTGGTATTTCAAACATTATATTTACGAAAAAATAATTATTTTCTTCGCAATAAGTAATATAACCTCCGTATTTTCTGACAATCTTTTTAACACTGGTTAAACCAAATCCATGGTTTTGTGAATCGGGTTTATTTGTAACAAGTTCAGGATTAGTATCCAAAACGGATTCAGTACAGTAATTCTGCACACTCAAAATTTCATACACACCTTTTTGTATGATTTCTATTTTCAGTTCTTTTTTCTCCTCGTGGGCAAGTGCTTCAATAGCATTATCTGCAAGATTTCCAATAAGCACTGCCAAATCGTCGCCATCTATAAAATTAAGATTATCGACACAATTTACCGTAAATTTTATATTGCTTTCAGCGGTTTTTTCGTTCACTATATTTAATATAGCGTCAAGATATTCATAACCTGTTTTGTAAAAATGAGTGTTAGCCTTAATGTCATTAACAATGTTCCTGCACATTGTTCTTGCTTCGGTATATTTATGCTCATCAATCAGGTTTTCAATACACAATAATTGATTTTGGATATTGTGTTTAACTGAAGAAATATTGCTCATATATTTTTCAGAACTCGCAATTTGAGCTTTATACAGTTCTTTCTCTTTATTAGCAATTACATTTTCATTTCTTAATTCAAAATTTCCCGATATGTTCTTTATAAGATAGAAATTAAGGAAATTAAACGAAAGAATTAGTATTGAAATCAACCCCAATACTAATCGGTTAAGATTTGACATCTGCGCGTTTGAAGATACAAGAAAGGTAAGAGCCGCAATTGCAATGCTCACAATTGGGGTCGCAAGAGACAGCAACACATCTCTTTTTCTCATCATGTAAAAACGACTTTTAAGCAAATTATATGCAATAAAAAGAATGATCAGAAATATCATATTTGATAAAATCACATAAATGTAACGGTAAATTGTGCTCTCTGTCATAAGATAGTTATAGTCGCAATCAATAACACCTGAGAAGAAATAATTTATGCCGAATGATAATGTAGAATACAACACATTAAGCGATAATGGAATTAATATTCGTACAAATATTTTGTCTTTAAAGAATAAAATAGAATAAGGAATCATTATAGCAAAAAAGATAACGGTTTCTATGTATGCAAAAGATATGTACAGATAATTAATTAGTGTAATTGATAAAAGCATCATTGCAACTGCAAAAAAGTAAGCCATTCTGTTTACAAATGTCTTTCGTGACGGAGTTAAAAATTTATAGCAATAAGTCACAAATACTGTCCCTTGAAAAAAATTCACAAATAATTCAAAAATTACATTTATTATATCAGTATACATTATAACAAACAGTCCTTTTCACAAAAGCTTCTTTAACCATTTTACATTTATTCCTACTCATTGGAACAGTTTCATTATTGGTCAATAGAATCGCTTTATCGAATATTTTACTAATGTTATTCAAGTTAACTATATAACCTTCGTGACAACGGATAAAGCCAAAATCAGAAAGCATTTCTTCGTAAAACACAAGTGATGATTTCACAGGATATTTTTCTGATTTAGTGTGGATATAAGAATAATTTTTATACTTTTCAATGAAAACTATGTCTGCTATTTTTAAAACAATCTCTTGTCTATTAGTTCTTATATTTATGGTTTTGCAATTATTATCAATGGCCTTTGATACTTTTATCATAATTTTAGAAAAACTCGTTTCATCATCAATATCCGATTTTCGTATAAATGAATAAGGAAAACTTTTTAATGCATCAAAAACAAATTCATCATGGCTTGTAATAAAAACAAAAAAGGGTATTTCAGAATCGCCCTTTAATTCATTAATCTTTTTTGCTGTTTCAATACCGTCCATTGATGGCATTTCAATATCAAGAAAAATTAGATGATAACTTTTATAATTTTCAAGTATATCATAGCCGTTTGAATATTTATCAACAAAATATTTTATCTTTAATGAACTACAACAATCAGCAATTTTATTAATCAGAGTGTCTATAAATAAAGGTTCATCATCCACAACTGCTATATTTATCATACTCCGCACCCACCTTATATATCCGTCAGTTAACATTGCTTTAATATATCCATTTGCATTGTATCACGATTTAATGTTCACGCATCTAAATTCTAACAGAGATATTTAAATCTTGCAATATTTAAATACACTTCATCTCACAAATTCATCTATAACACTATAAATTGTAAGGAAAACCAGAGTATTAAAAGTTGAAATAATTAATTACACTTTACCACTTTTATTTTAAATAGCAAGCTACTTTTACCGCCCTGTTCACGGTATCTTTGTTTTGTTTCGATTAGTCCGGCTTTTTTCAAATCTTTAATAGCTCTTCTTACTGTGGCAGGCGACAGCTTTATGTCGCCTGCTATTGTTTTTACAGAGGGCCAGCATTCGCCATTTTTGTTTGCTCGGTCGTGGAGGTAGGTATATACGGCTACGGCTCTGTGAGGTAAGTCCATTTGATACAGAAAAGTTAATCTACTCATTGCTGTTATCCCCCTGTGGTGGTCTTTCGGTTCTTATGACTACTTTTCCCTGCTTGTTTGCATCCTGTTCACCGATTAAATTTTCGGGTTCTTTTGTTGGCTCATCTTGCTGTGCTGATGTTGGTTCATCCGCATCAACAATATCTTCACACACAGTCTGTTCTGCATTTGGCGAGGTTTTAAGATTTTCATTTTTCTTCTTTTTTTCACCGCTTGCTTCATCAAAATCCGAATCAGTAACAGTCTGTTCAAGATAGTGAGGGCAGTATGTTTGGATTGTTTGGATTATGTTGTTGAACAACTCCGAACGGTTGGCATAGTGAACCTCACGGTTGCCGTTTTCCATGACCTCATACTTTTCCTCAAACTTAATATCCCATTTAAAGAACAATTTCAGCTTGACTTTTATGGGATAAAAACCTGTTTTCATAACAACAAATGTGCCTTTTGGAAGTGACTTCAACTCATCGGGAGTCATCAAAGGTCTTTCTATCATCTGCAAGGATTGCGACGGATCATTTTTGCTTCTGCTTACAGAGCCTGACATAACAGTTTTTGAACCGAGTGCTTTTGATAGGACTTCCGCACTTGTGCTGTTCGGAGCAAAGCCGCCGAAAATGGTCAGCTGTGTGTTATCTATGATAACATCAGCACCCTCTTTGCCGTAATTTTTCTCAAGTTGTGCAAAGGATTGAATTATTGGCACTATCTGTAAACGCCTTGAACGGGATGCAGAAAACATCATCTCGGCTGAATCAATCTTTGGCAAAGTTCCAAATTCATCGCAGAAGAATACACAGCGATTTTTCAGAACACCGCCGTTTTCATCAGCGACTGAAAGTATTTCACGGTAGAGCTGTTGGATAATGAGTGATACCATAAAGAAAGTGTTGGGATTTTCCTCGGGCATTACAATGAATATCGCGCACTTTTCATTGCAGAATTTTTCAGCGTCTATTTCTGTATCAAAACACAAAAGCTGTTCAAGCTCGGAATCCAGAAAAGCATTCAGCCTTGAAAGTGCCGTACTCATAACGCTTGACATAGCTTGTTCAGCGGTATTTAGAGCCGCCCCTGCAAACCATTTTGCCTTGTGGTCGTCGGGAAGATAGTCCATTAAAAGTTGAAACTGATTTTTGCCTTTCTTATTGGTCGGAGCGAGTAATTCCTGAATGATTTTGAATACCAAAACAATATGCCGTTCTTCGGGTTTGCAGAATTCCGAAACAAGCAGAATAGTTGCTGTTAAAAGTCCCTCTGCCGCATCATAAAAGTAAGCGTTCTGTCCGAATGAAGCCGAGTCCATACCGGAAAGAATAATCGTCTTTGAAATGATTTTTGCGTATTTTTCTGCTCTTGCCTTGTAAACAAGCTGTTTGGGTTCGGCTTTGTATAAGTCCATATACTTATTCACAAGATGCAGGAGATTGTTGCCGTGAGAGCGTGTTGGGTTACGCAAATCTATTACTGAAATTTTGTAGCCGTAATACTTTTCTGCAATCGTTCCATAATTCCGAACTACATCACCCTTTGTGTCGGTTGACAAAAATGACATACCAGTAGCGCAGGCATACTCAATGCACGGGTAAAGCCAATATGCGGTCTTGCCGACGCCTGCCGCACCAATCATCAGAGCGTGGACATCTCCTGTATCAATCAATGCGGTTGTTCCTTTTCTGCTGTTCCTACAGCCAACAACTATTCCTTGTTCAGTTGGTCTGCTTTCAGGATTATTTCTCCACTCGTTAGGCTGAAAATCAATTTGCATATATGTTCTCTTGATTTCCTTTTTTGTCGCCCAACGAGCCGTTCCGTGTTGACCTTGTCCGACTGTTTTATTCTTTATTCGGTTAAGTGAATAGTAATTGCCGACCGTAGAAATGATTATGAACAAAGCAAACATTGAGCCTGTCACGATTATCAAAGTTACAATGCCTGATGGCATATTCGTTCATCTCCTTTTTCTGAAAAAGTTAAATCCTCGTTCCAGTCTTTGAGGTTGGGAACGAGGATTTCATTTTGAATATTCATCTTGTTTAGTTTGTTGGCTATCCGTTTGTTGGCGGTCTGTCCTGCTTCGTCATTGTCAAAGCAAAGAAAAACATTTTTGATATTCGGATTGTCATTAAGACATTGAAAAAGCACCCTATCCGAAACGGAGCAGGATGCCACATAGCTGTCACTTTTCCAATTATCCTTATGCATACTTATGAACGATAACATATCAATCGGTGCTTCGAATAAAAATAGCTTTTCGCTTGTGCCGTTAAAGTGAAAGCTATATTCAGGCTGACTGCCTGCAACATTTCCTTTATACGGATTACTCGTCACCGTTCCTCTCTTGTGTGCGTGGCGAGGTTTACCGCTTGAATCGTAGCCGACAAAGACAGCGTTGTGATAATCGGCAGATTCATAAATCATTTTGTTTCTCACGAACTCATACAGCACATCTTTATCAATGCCACGAGTCAACAGCAGATAAGAAAAAAGTCTGCTCATTCTGTCATTCTTCTGCGGCAGTTCAAAGTTTTTGTACCTTATTTCTATGGGCGGTGAAGTTATTATCTGACCGCCACTACCATTCAAAAGCATTTCCACCGTTTCGGCATAGTCCTTGTTGTAAAATCTGCGGACAAAATCAACCGCATCACCGCCTTTCTGTTCGTACTGATGATACCATAGATGACCTCTGATTGTTACCTTTTGTGAGCCGTCAAGCCACTCATACTCCGAACCGGACTTCTTGACTTTCTCGCCTTGACTTACAAGAAAAGAGGCAAGGTCTGTTCGCCTTGCCTGTTCTCGTTGTTCTTTTGTAAAATGAATGTATGTTGATATTGTTATCACTTCCTTAGTTTTAATATATTTTTCTTTTCTGCTGTAATATCTTAACTTGGGTAAGTTCTTCTCCTATCACCATGACAGGTGGCACCTGTCTTTGTTTGGGTATAGTTGCCCCTTGGCGGAGAAATATTTAATTTTTACGCTTGAAATAAAACAATTTTTTGCTATAATAATATTATAGAATAGTCCTTAATGAGTGTGGTTGCAATTTTGATTTCTGGCTTTTCTGTTTCAATTTCTTTTAAAATCAAGAGCAATTTAGATTTCAAATTTACATTGTCTGGAGAGAATATTATGAAATTAATAGTGACATGTATGCTGGCGGATATTACAGGCGGTTGTGGAGATTGTAACAGCTACTATGTCCAGTATCTCAGCCACACATTGAAATAAGGTAACACGCCTGGGGGTTCGACTCCCCCAGTCTCCGCCATTTACATTTTCAAACCCTGTGCCTGCTTCTTATCATTAATCTTCTGCTGTAATTTTTTATCTGTTCTTTGTGCTTTCTGCTTTTCTTCAAATCTCAGTTGATTTTGAATCATATTGCAGAGGTAACGCAGGAGATTTAATGAAGAAACTGCAACGCTGTTTCGGTTTGTTTTAATTGAATAATGAGGATACAAAACACCTCTGCCTGAATCAAAGACTGATTTGACAGAGGTGTTTTCTTCATATTTAAAGGGACTTGTAACAGGTTCTTCGTCTGCATTCTCGATTTCTTCAACCTCGTCTTCGGCGAGTTTTAATTTCAATGCTTCCTTGATTATTGCATTCTTAATAGATTTGAATTCTTTGTTTTGAGCAAGAGGTATTCTGTCCGGCACTTCATCTGTGTAGGTTTTGATTGTGTTTTCCTTTTGCTCATACCATAAATCATACAGTTTTGCTATCCTATCATCACTTGCAAGTTCTTCAACAATAAAATCCACAAGTGCCTTTACATCAGGCTTGAGATAACCGTAAACTTTTTTGCCACTTGTCTTTGAAAGCCTGTGGGCAAGTTCCAACAGCTTATGCTGAATTGATGCGCTGATATATATTTCAGAGTTGATTTTTGAAACCAAATCCTCTACAATGTCACGAGCCTCAGCACGGAGCTTATCCCTGTGTTCGGTTTGCTTTTCATAGATGCACAATAAATCTTGCTGAAAAATATCTTTTGCAAATGACGAGCGCAGATTTTCAACTCCCTTTTGCGTGAGATAGCCTTCGTTCTCCACAGTTGAATATGCAATCAGATGCACATGAGGGTGGTATGATTCATTATGAAATGCCGCATACCAACGAAGATTCTCCATTGGTATTTTCAGATTTTTAGCAAGTGCTTCTGTCTGTGTGCGGAGCATATCCCGCCAGCGAGCTCCGGTATTAAAGCCAAGCCGTTGTGCATCTTCTCTGCGAATAGAAATTATCGCAGTCCAGATATTTCCCTTGTGTTTGTCAAGTTCTTCCGTTACTTTACTCAACTGAACCTGCACACCGTCATCGGTAAAAAGTCCGTGCGAGCCAAATCTTTCTGCACGAGGACGGGTAGCAATGTAATCGGCATATGCTTTTCTGCCCGAGATTTCATAAGCGTAATCTTCCATAACTCTTGAGATAAAATCAGATGCTGAGCCTTGATTTTGCTTTTCAGCCTGTGCAGGATCCTTCCACGCAATGTTGCCATCAAGATTTTTCAGCAGATGATGACGAGCTGTTTTGAACTCGTCACCTATCAAACCCAATCTCAAAAGCCAAGTTCTGAAAGTGTACTTTTCATTATCCGATACAGTTTTAGCGTGTCTTGTAGACTTCTGAATTAAAGCCTGATGACTGATTGCAAGGCTAAGCTGAATAGCACTTTTGACCTCGCCTGCGTGTAAGGTTGAATTAAAAAGACGGAATTCAATCGTACCCTTGTAGAACACGCTGTGAAGATTCAAAGCATGGTAGCGTGTGTCATCATAGTGTCGGTAGCTGTAATCCTCGCCGTCATACCACATTGACTTGAATTGCTCCATAGACATCGGAGGACGGTTATTGATTTCATCAAGGAAGCGTGTGTCCATCTTTTGACAGTAATGTTCTCTTGATACATTCACTTTTAATGCCTTGTAGAGCAAATCCTCTTTCGCCGCCATAATGTTTACGATATTGCGAAGTGTTTTCGGGGTATGCGGAGCTGCATTAATATGGCAATGCAAACCACAGCTTGAGTTGACTCTCGCTCCTGCACCACGAAGCTTTCTCACTAACTCCTGTATAGTTTCTATATCGTCATAGTTACAAATCGGAGTGACAAACTCCACCGAGTACAGAGAGCTTGCATTCTGCCCTGAACGGTTTTCACAACGGACACTTGCATCACGCATAATCTTCCACATCCTGCCGTCATTATCACGAACAGAATACGCATCATAGCAACCGCCGACATGAGTTGCGTCTGTATAAAAATAACCGGCAATCACTTTCGCCGCCGTACTGCGAGTGATGCCGGTCATTTCAATTTCTACACCAAAGTTTTGATTTTTTATTTTTATCACCTTTTTCTACAATTGTGTTTCTTTTAAAATAATGATATTATAATATCAAATAAAATAATTGAGGTGTTCGTATGTTCAAAGAATTCAAAAAAGACAAAATCACAAAACTAATTCAAATAGAAAAAGAGAATGTTTACGATAAATTAAAAAGTAATGATATTAATTTATTAGAAGCGCATTATATATTAGAAGACAGGATATCTCAGATATATAACGAAAACAATTTTTACTATCAAGATTTACTTAATAGAAGAAAATTTCTCACATCCTTTCGCAGTAATACTCACAATATATTGATATCACTGATATTTGGAATATTAGGAAGTGCCATCTGTAGTTTTATTTTAGATGCTTCTAAAATCCTATCTAGATTAGGTGCAATTATTTGCGATATTTTAATGATAATTATTATATTATTTATTGCATATTTCATGATTAAGTCAATCTTAAAAACTTCTAAGCTTCTATCTGACGATGATCCCTGTAATGTAGATTTATATGAATTGGACGAAATTGAAAAAGCTTTGCAGAAATATGAAGACAAAAAGCAAAATTATAATTCAACTTCGGCACTCTGATTAGATAGAGCATCTATACTCTTCTTTTTAGTTTGCTTAGATATAGTCGACTTCATATCAATAAACTCTCTGACATTTGCAGGAACATATTTTGCATACAGAGAGTCCACAGATTTTTCAAGTTCTTCCTTGAAATCCAAATCACGCTGTGACATATACAGCCTGATTGCATTCAGCTTTTCATCATCGTACATTATGCTTACGCTTGTTTTCTTCATTAAAATCACCTCGTCCTTTATTCTTTTGATTTACATATTTTATATTTGGTATCTTCAGCCACTTTGTCCACCCTCGACCGTTAAGCTCTGTTTTGACAACTCCGTAGGCTGTGCCCTGTGCTTCGATGACTTCTCCGTTGCCGATATACACTCCGATGTGACCGTCCATCCAGACAGCAAGTCCGGGTGTGTCGGGCATATTTGAAATCGGTCCGCTTTCAGTTACACTGCTCCAAATGGAGTTTGCTCCGCAGTCGGTGAAGCCGTTTGAGCCTGCGACAATTTTTCCGCTGTCAGCATTGTACCAAGCGTAGGATTTTATCAAGCCTATGCAGTCGCAGACTCTCTTGCCAAGCCACTTTTCACCTACCTCTCGCATTTCACCGCCTGCCTCATTGTTGCCGGGAAACAGACTTGCCTGTTGGTCGAGATATTGCTTTGTGCAGACCTGACCGTAACCGCCGTAGACATAACCCCAGCCGTTTTTGTATGCATTCTCGCACCACTTGACAAGGTCGAGATTGTTCTTCGTGGTCTTGTCAGTAAAGGCTGCGGTGCTGATTTCCGCACCCTTGATTGACTGCATCATCTTCTGAAACTCATCATACTTTATCTCCGTTCCGAATTTCTGATTGACGGTTTTTATCAAATTCTCATCAGACTGATTCTTCTTGAAACAGGATACAAAGTTTTTTACAAAGTCCTCATCCTCTGATTTATCGGACAGAGAAAACAGATAGATAACCTCTGCCTGTGTGTTATAGTCGGACAACTTTTTATTTTTCAGTTGATTTTCAACCTCTGTCATTGTGTCGTTAATAAGCTGTAGATTTTCCATCTGCTCGGCTGAAATGTTTTCTTGTATAGACTTACCCAGCTTGTCGGTATCAATATCCATACTTCCGTTGAAAACGGAAACAACAGCAACAATCGGCATAACCACAATTATGATTATGCCGATTATTATACCGCCTATTATTTTTATTACCTTTTTATCCGTGAGCAGAGCAACTGCTATTTTCTTTAGTGCCGCACCTATGGTTGCACTCATTGAATCACCTCCGCAAATAAAAATCCGATTGAAATTCATTTAAGAAAATCAATCGGATTTTTCAAATTTGTACTAAAGAATTCATGTAAATAATTTATCTATTTCCCTTTTTGCTTCAGACATTATCTTATATACATCACTTCCATATATATCAAGCTGTTCTGCCTTTACAAGTAAAACCTCATCTATTCCAAACATCCCCTCTGCCAAAGCTTTGACATAACCATATCCGTAAGCATCATCAGCAATCATTCCGCCTGCTGTTGTAACATAATACAGTTTTTTCGCTTTGCACATACTTACGGGTATACCTTCATCTGAATAAGAAAAAGTAAGACAGACAATACAGATGCTTTCGAAATAAGCTTTTACAACTGACGGAAATGATAAATCCCAATAGGGTGCAACTAAAATTATTTCGTCTGCCTTTGCAAACTGCTTGGCATACTTGAAATAAGGATTGCTGAAATCTCCTTTTTGACACGATTCATCTCTCATAGAAAGAGTTTTTAAATCCATCGGTATAATATTTTCTTCTGAAAGCCGTACATATTCAACATCACAGTGAATTTTCCCTGCAAGATAATCTGCAAGTTCTCTTGTTCTTGATTCAGCCCTGACAGCTCCGTCTATATATAAAAGCATTTTATTCTCCTCTATTCTATTTATTACTTGTTCCCATTATTGTTCTTCCTTTTATTTTCAAATTGGGCTTTGTGTTTTCTGTCAATTCTCGCTGTATTTTCGGAATTCAAACCTCTTGTAATAATTGCCGAGCCGAACCTGTTGCGTAGGTTATCAACCGTCTTATCAATCTTTCTCTCCTTGTCCTTATTTTTATCTGAAGCTGAAAACAAAGACATCTGCTCGTTATCTTCTCTTGTAATGTCAGTCAGAGAAACACCCATAAGACGAAGCGGAGAATGTTCGTCCCACAGTTCATCAAACAAAACCTTTGAAATACTGTATATCTCAGTTGTAATATCCGTTGCAATATCAAGGTGCCTTTGATGAGATTTGTTCCTGAAATCATTTATTCTGATATTTACGGCAACGCAATAAGCTTTAGCACCGTCATCACGAATACGAAATGCAACACTATCAGCAATTGAAAGCAGAACCTTGTGTGCCTGTTCTCTTGTTGTGATATTATCCTCAAACGAGGTTTCTACGCTGTAGCCTTTAGCTTTAGGCGGAACATCGAGGACAGGTGATTCATCGATGCCCTTGGAATAGTAATACAGCTGTTCACCAAATTTATTTCCGACAATGGACTGAATGTTTTGAAGGGAAAGCTTTGCTAAATCCCCTATCGTTCTGACATAAGATTTTTCAAGCTTTACTGCTGTATTTTTGCCGACAGAAATAAGTTCACTGACAGGCAATGTCCACATCTTATCGGGTATCTCATTTTCAAACAAAGTATGAACCTTATCGGGTTTTTCAAAGTCGCTTGCCATTTTAGCACACAATTTGTTTGAACCTATGCCGACATTGACCGTAAAGCCAAGCTCACTTTTAATCCTGTCCTTGATTTCATATGCAGTTTTTATCGGTTCGGGATATATTCTCTCCATACCAGACATATCAAGGAAACATTCATCAATTGAGAATTACTCGACAACAGGTGTGTAGCTTTTGCAGATTTGAATAAACGCTTTAGAACATTTATCATACAGAGAAAAATCGGGTTCGGCTATTACCAGGTCGGGACATTTTCTCAAAGCCATAGCAATCGGCTCGCCTGTTCTGATATTGTATTTCTTTGCAGGAATGGATTTCGCAAGTACAATGCTCGTTCGCTTTTCGGGATTACCGCCTATGCAGGACGGAATCAAGCGTAAATCGTCTTTGCCCTCACGAACTCTGCGAGCAGCTTCCCACGACAAAAAAGCACTGTTTACATCAATATGAAAAACAAGCCGTTTCATAAAATTCCTTTTCTGGTTCATTTGGCACAACTTAAATCCAAAAATTTGATTCTCAATAGTTGTATTCCCTTATTGAGCTTTCTATTGGTTCAGCATCATACTTATTAAATAAAACCAAATTTTTTCCATGTATTTTATTGGTTCTAGTGCAAGGATAAATAATTCCTGTTACACCCTGTTCTTCTAAATATTGTGCCAACGCCCAAAAAGATTTATAAGCCAATTCTCTTTTTTTATCATCCGTTTCATCAACCTTTTTATAAATACAACTACATATCATTTTAAGGTATTGCTTTGCAAAACTTTCTTCAATAATATCTTTATCTACTTGATATTCACCTTGCAATCTCTGTATATCTCTTTTAAGCTTGTCTCTATCCCTATATTTTTTTAATGTATTTGAATCTGAAGCAAGCTCTTGAAGTATTTTTGAAGTCAAATTTTCTTGATACTCTATTAAGCCGTTTTTTATTTGCCTTAAAGAAACATCATTATATGACAAATCAAAAATCACACCTTCATTAATTGCTTTAAAATTACAGAAGTAGTATTTTTTACCCTTTTCTGCTCTGTATTCTTCAAGACAAATGTATTCACTTAATTTCAATTCAGAATTATATGGTTTATCATTTTCTGTAAATGAAAGGTATAGATATGTCTTCCCAGGTGGATTCCACCTATTTAACTTATCTGAGCTATCCCACGGTATAAATCTTTCTTTATTTATCTCATATTTATCATCTACTACTCTACACAATGTATCCGTTTCAATTAATTTATGAAAAAATCTATCTCTATGCTTATTCAAACACTTTGTAAAGATATCATCAAAAACAGCCTTAAAACTCTTCAAACTATCATCAGCCACCGCAATATCTTTCCATTGATTTTCTATTATGACTCTGGCATTTTCCATTTGTATATCATCTATTAATTGATTATAATAATTCGCCTTCAAGTTAGGACATATTACGATGCAATATTTAGCTAATAACCTAACATATTCAATTACAACTGACAAATCAAAATAATTGACATATTTAAAAAACATCTCGTAAACATTATTAATTTTATTTAGTAATTTAGCTAACTTACTTTCATTGCTGTAGTTCCAAAAGTCTTTTCTAATTTTTTTACTTAAAAATCTTAATTCATTACGATAGTCTTCTGATAAATCTTCAAGTCGTTGTAATTCAGTTAACATCATAATAGAATAATCCATAACAATCAACTCCATGTTCATGCACTAATTTTTATAAACAGTTACTATATATACTATCATATCATTAATTAAAATAAATGTCCATAAAATTATCGACCGCCAGCACTGCCGAAAATCTCTGCTTTGTATTCGGGAGCCTGAACAAGAAGCAAATACCTCTCGTTTCCGCACCTATACAGACAAGTGCCACGTTCACCGAATTTTATTAAGGCATACTCGTTTGGTTCTACCATTAGTGCATCTTCAAAGTCCTTTGGGTTAATATTTCCGGGGTAAAACAGGAAATGATGAGTAGGAATTGAAAATAGCGGCTTGGTATATTCCTTGACATTTTGAATCAGGAAATCCTCAATGTTTTGACTGGCTAAAATCACTGCTGAGTCCTTTTTGCGAACACGCTTCATTGCGTTGCGGATATACTCAATGGCGGTTAGGTTAGACAAAAACAAATAGAGCTCGTCTATTGATGCAACGGTGTTACCCTCTCCTAATAACTTGTTGGACATATAGGAAAGAATGTTGAACAGCATTGCGTCTGCGTAATATCATTATTGTCAGAAAATATTTCTTTTACAACCGAGGGGAAATTTCGCCCCTCGGCATCTTGATTTATGCGGTTTTAATCTCTTTATGCCATACATTAAGCTGTTCCTTGCGCTCAACGGTGAAGTAAATCACAATATCATTTCCGCATTCTGTTGAATGCCATTTTGCCTTTTCGTGCACCTCAATTCTGCTGATGAATGCTCTGAGAATTTCAGGCGTCAGTTCCTGAATGTCAATGTACTTCTTTGCATTTTCAATAAAGTCCTGAATCAACTGCTCTCGCTTTTCGTTCTCATCAAGAAAGGCGTTCATCTCATTAAGCTTAGTTTTCAGTTCTGACTGCTCGGTTTCATATCCTGATGACAATGATTCGTAGCGTTCAACAGAAATTCGTCCGAGCACTCGGTCTTCGTACAGACAACGGATGATACTTTCAAGCTCTGCTATTCTTTGTTCTGCCGCTTCTTTTTCCCTCAGATAAGTTTTCATTTCACGCTCGGCTTCGGCTCTTGCATTACGGCTTGCTATTTCATAAAATTCTTCGGGATTCTCACGTACATATGCCGTTACCTCTCTCAGTTTTTGAAGTATCACAGCGTGTAAATCCTGTTCGCTGATTCTGTGTGCCGTACAGTGATTATTACCGTATCGCTGATAGGTTTTGCAAAGGTAGTTGTTTTCTTTAGGATACTTAAGCACTCGGCGAAGATACATTCTGCTTTTGCAATCGGCACAATAAACTAACCCGGCAAACACATCTGTCTTACCTGATTTATTCGGTTTTCTTCTTCCTGCAAACCACTTCTGCACCATTTCAAAGGTGGATTTATCAATGATAGCCTCGTGGGTATTTTCAAATATTAGCCAATCCTTGCGGTCGTTGTGAATTTGCTTTTTCAGCTTATTTGATTTGGTGGTGGTTTTGTAGTTCGCCGTTGTGCCGATATATACCTCGTTTACAAGCATTCCTCTAAGTGTAACATCACTCCACAGATAGGGATTATTCAGCTTCAAGCCATTTTCTTTTCTGCCGTATTTGTAGTAGGCATATGCGCTTGGCGACATAATTTTATCTCTTTCAAGAGTCATTGCAATCGTACGGGTTCCCACTCCGTTGACATACATATCAAAGATTCGTTTTACCACGGGAGCAGTGTCGGGATCGGGTACTAACCTGTTATCTTCGGATTTCATATATCCGTAAGGAAGCTTAGAGCCTATCCTTTCACCACGCTCTGCCTTTGCTCTTTGGACTGCCCTGATTTTTTTGGATGTGTCAGCAGCAAAGAAATCATTGAAGTAATTACGGATTCCGATAAATTCATTACAGCCTTTTTCGGAATCAACACCGTCATTTACGGCAATATATCTCACATCGTTCTGAGGGAATATAATTTCAATATATGTACCGGTTTTAAGGTAATCTCTGCCGAGTCGGGAAAGGTCTTTTGTGATAACAGTTCCAATTTCTCCTTTTTCCATATCGGCAATCATACGCTTGAAGTCAGGGCGTTCAAATAATGAGGTGTGATAGCGATAGCGGCAAAAAGCTAATAAAATCAATGGTTTTGCGGACAGCGGATAGACAGGGAATGTGTTAAAAACTGAATACGCACACAAACGGCGTTACCTTAACCCCTTTGGGGGAGAAAGTAACGCCGTTTTTTTATGCCCGCAGGAAAGGAGGTGCAGCCGGAATGTATTTCACAAAGGGCAAGCAGCGGGCGTTTGAATTGCTCATGCAGCAGAAGCCGGGATTTGACCGCTATCAATCCGGTTGTGCCGGAGATGATGAAGATTGCGGCACTTGCCGTTTCTACCGCCCCGGGTGGAAATATGAGTTTTGCGTTTTCAAAGAGTGTCCCTATTGCCCCGGCAAAAGGACGCGGAAAACGCACGCCAGCATGGACAAATAGACGGGCAAAAGCCCTTGTGCCATGCGGCTTTGCAGACGCGAAAACGGCAAAGGGCATATTGCAATACCAAAACAGCCGAAAACGGCTTTCTAATTGTCCACGCATACCAAGAGAGGAAGTGAGGAAATATGGCAGTTTTCAGAGTGGAGCGAAATACGGGATATACCGTTATGAGCAACCACCACTTGCGAAACAAGGAATTGTCCTTAAAGGCAAAGGGCTTGTTGTCGCAAATGCTTTCGCTGCCCGAAGATTGGGATTATACCCTTGCGGGCTTATCCCATATCAACCGGGAGAAGATCGACGCAATCCGCGAAGCGGTAAAGGAACTCGAAAAAGCCGGATATATCGTGCGCAGCCGGGAGCGCGACGAAAAGGGACGCTTGCGGGGCGCAGATTACGTCATATACGAGCAGCCGCAGCCGCGAGAGCCGGAAGCAGCTACCAGCGGCGGACAGCCGCCTATATTGGATTTACCTACATTGGAAAATCCAACATTGGATAATCCAACGTTGGAAAAACCTACGCAGGAAAAACCTACGTTGGAAAATCCAACGCAATTAAATAAAGATATATTAAGTAAAGAACAATCAATTACTGATTTATCAAGTACCGATTCCATTCCTTTCCATTCCCTAAACCCCTTGCCCTTTGCGCATGGCGAAGCGGCTACGCCGCCGGAAAGGAAAAGAACGGAAGCGAAAAGCAATAGCGCAGTAGAGATTTACAGGGAGATTATCAAGGACAATATCGAATACGACCATCTCATTCAAAACTGCAAAATTGACAAAGACCGTTTGGACGAGATTGTTGACCTTATGCTGGAAACCGTCTGCACAGCCCGAAAGACAATCCGTATTGCCGGGGACGACTACCCCGCCGAATTGGTGAAATCCAAGTTTTTGAAGCTGAACAGCAGCCATATTGAATTTGTTTTGGATTGCATGAGGGAGAACACAACCAAAGTGCGCAACATCAAGCAGTATCTAAAAGCGGTGCTGTTCAACGCGCCGAGTACCATTGACAGCTACTATACCGCCCTTGTCAATCACGACTTATACGGCGGCGAATGAGCATAGCCGCACTTTACCGGGAAAGGAGTTGATACCTTGCAGGAGGAAGTAACCCAAAAAACGATTGCCCTATACGTCAAAGTGGGAAAAGGCGCGGCGCGGCTTACCGAACAGGCGTTACAGAAAGCAATCCAAAAGTTTTTGGAGCAGAAAAGCAAACCCGCGCATGGGAAACAGACCATGCGGCAGCTTATGAAGCAGAACGCGGGTGTTTCCAACATCGAGATCACCGACAGCAATATTAAAGCCTTTGAGAGTACGGCGAAGAAATACAACATAGATTTTTCGCTAAAAAAGGTTAAGGGCGAGCAGACCCGTTACCTTGTGTTTTTCAAAGGCCGGGACGCGGACGTTATGACCGCAGCGTTTCAAGAGTTTTCCGCAAAGAAGCTGAACCGGGAGAAAAAGCCCTCTATCCGCAAAGCCCTTGCCGCTGCAAAGGACAAGGCGAAGCAGCTTAACGCCGCCCGCGACAAGGTAAAGAAAATGGACAGGGGGCGCGAGATATGAAGCAGATCAACTACAAAAAGCTGATACTTCCGAATATCCCCTATGTGTTCTTTGTCTATCTCTTTGATAAAGTCGGACAGGCGGTGCGGCTTGCCCCCGGCGCGGATATTTCTGCAAAGATACTGAATATCACACAAGGATTTTCCGCAGCCTTTGAAAACGCCTTGCCGAGCGTTTACCCGTTGGATTTGCTTGTCGGCATTGTCGGTGCGGTGATTATCCGCTTGATAGTCTATGTCAAAGGGAAAAACGCGAAGAAATACCGCAAGGGCGCGGAGTACGGCTCTGCCCGATGGGGAAACGCCGAAGATATAAAGCCCTACATAGACCCGGATTTCCAAAACAACATCATTTTGACGCAGACGGAACGGCTTACCATGAACAGCCGCCCGAAGCAGCCGAAGTACGCGAGAAATAAGAACGTCGTCGTGATCGGCGGCAGCGGCAGCGGAAAAACAAGATTTTTTGTCAAACCTAATCTAATGCAGCTTCATTCCTCTTACGTCTTAACCGACCCGAAAGGTACGGTTTTGATTGAGTGCGGGAAGCTGCTGCAACGGGCGGGCTACCGCATTAAGGTACTGAATACGATTAACTTCAAAAAATCTATGCACTACAACCCCTTTGTGTATATCCGCAGCGAGAAAGATATTTTGAAGCTGGTAAATACGTTGATAGCGAATACCAAAGGTGAGGGAGAAAAAAGCGCGGAGGATTTTTGGGTAAAGGCAGAACGGCTTTTGTATTGCGCGTTGGTGGGCTACATCTGGTACGAAGCCCCCGCCGAGGAAATGAACTTTATTACCCTGTTGGAACTTATCAACGCCAGCGAAGCCCGCGAGGACGACGAGGAATATCAAAGCCCCGTCGATTTGCTGTTTGCCGACTTGGAAGAACGCGACCCCGACCATTTCGCGGTGAAGCAGTACCGAAAATATAAATTGGCGGCGGGCAAAACCGCAAAATCAATCCTCATTTCTTGCGGTGCGAGGCTCGCTCCTTTTGATATAAAGGAATTGCGCGATCTTATGTCCTACGACGAATTAGAACTTGACACGTTAGGCGACAGAAAAACAGCTTTGTTTTTGATTATGAGCGATACGGACAGCACGTTTAATTTTGTTATCGCTATGCTGCAATCGCAGTTATTTAATCTCTTGTGCGACAAGGCCGACGACGAATACGGCGGCAAGCTGCCGGGTCATGTTCGCTGCACTGTCGATTAGTTTGCAAACATTGGACAAATCCCGCAGTTTGAAAAATTGATTGCCACAATCCGCAGCCGGGAAATCTCGGCTTCTATCATTCTGCAATCGCAGAGCCAGCTAAAAGCCATTTACAAGGACGCGGCAGAAATCATACTTGACAATGCCGACAGCACCTTGTTTTTGGGAGGGCGCGGGAAAAATGCAAAGGATATTTCGGAGAACTTGGGACGTGAAACAATCGACAGTTTCAACACTTCCGAAAATCGCGGCACGCAGGTTTCTCATGGCCTCAATTATCAGAAATTGGGAAAGGAGTTGATGACACAGGACGAAATCGCAGTTATGGACGGAGGAAAATGTATTTTGCAGTTGCGCGGCGTGCGCCCCTTTTTCAGCGATAAGTACGATATAACGCAGCACCCGAACTACAAATACCTTTCCGACTTCGACAAGAAAAACGCTTTTGACGTTGAACGGTATATGTCCACCCGTCCGGCAATCGTAAAGCCCGACGAACCCTTTGACATATACGAAATAGATTTGTCCGACGAGGACGCAGCCGCCGAATAAAAACGGCGGCATTTTTATTTCCAACAACATTTTTTGAGCCGTTTTAGCGGCAGAAAGCGAGGTTTATATGGATTTTTTCAACAGCGCAGTTGACGTATTGCAGACTTTGGTAATCGCGCTTGGCGCAGGACTTGGCATTTGGGGCGGCATTAACCTCATGGAGGGGTACGGCAACGATAACCCCGGCGCGAAGTCGCAGGGCATGAAACAGCTTATGGCTAAGTAGATGTAATCAAGAAAAGAAAGGAAAAGCACAATCCAGA
>OGQW01000199.1_pt1 | contig 49908 bp, 49 predicted proteins | sample 1553301 | NCBI WGS metagenome assembly OGQW01 (sample SAMEA2579974, study PRJEB22360) | human gut metagenome
TAATATATTTATTTTAAGATGTAGGATTGAACCACAATGAACGAAAAACCTCTATAAGCCACTCATAATGAATGGTTTATATTGAGCCATTGACTGCACCGTTTTTATTTGATGTGAAATGTCGGATTTAGAGCCTGTTTCTATTTTCCTCAATAACAATCTTATAGCAGCCAGTTTAACCGTTCCATCTGCCGAATCAAACGCTAATTCATAGCTTCGGTAGAGCCTTCTATTCTACTTGAATGACATATCCGAACTTCTAGCCGATTTATTCAACAATTGTCAAGCGTGCAAACTTCAAAAGCAATTGTTTTTGACCGAAATGAGCAAATGAAACGGTTGCTTTCGCATTACCCCCTTCTCCTTCAATGGCAGTTACCTCACCTTCTCCGAAACGATCGTGCCGAACTTTAGCCCCGACATGCAAACCCGACAGAGCCGGCGCAGAAGACGAAGACGGGGCCGAAGACAAAGAAGCCGTTTCCATCCGTGTCAGACGAGCCTGCCGTCCGACTGCCTGAGCGACCGGAGAGACATAGGCCTCTCCTTCCATTGCCTTGGGTTACTGGAAAACTGGGGAACGACGAGTAGCCAATAAACCGTCGGTAGTAACGGCATCTGCCGACGTATAAATATATTTGGGATCGATATCTTTCAAGAAACGACTGGGCGAACACATCGTACTCTGGCCATTGCGATAACGGCTTCTGGCGTGTGTCAATACACAATTTTCTTCCGCACGAGTAATGGCGACGTAGAAGAGGCGGCGTTCTTCCTCCACCGCTCTCGGATTGTCTTTCGACATGGCGGAGGGAAACAGGTCCTCTTCCAGCCCGACAACGAAAACATTCCGGAACTCCAGGCCTTTGGCGGCGTGCACCGTCATCATCGTCACCTTGTTTGCCTGCTCTTCCTTATCATTATCCTGATCTGTCAACAGCGAGACTTCAGACAGAAAGTCAGCAAGCGAGACATGCTCCGTTCCTTCCTCGCGGCGTATCTCGCAAAACTCGGCAATACCTTTCAACAACTCCTGCAAGTTTTCCTGCTTGCTGATTCCTTCCACCGAGCGATCCTGAAACAAGGTACTGACAATGCCGCTCTCCTTCACTACCGCAGCGGCGATTTCCTCGGCAGAGAGCTTAACATTCCGTTCGATAAAACCGGAAATAAGCTCCCGGAAATCGCTTAGCTTCTTTGCCGTACCGTTATTGACCGGCAGAGCGTACCCGATCGGATCGTTCAACACGGTCCACAAACTGACATTATGATCTGTAGCGGCAACGACCAATTTATTGAGAGTCGTATCGCCTATCCCACGAGCCGGATAGTTTATCACACGTTTGAAAGCCTCTTCATCATGCGGGTTGACAATCAGACGAAGATACGAAATGACATCCTTCACTTCCTTACGCTGATAGAAAGACAAGCCTCCGTATATCTTATAAGGAATTCCCCTTTTACGCAAGGCCTCTTCCAAGATGCGTGACTGTGCATTTGTCCGATACAGGATGGCAAAATCAGCATAATCGTAATTCTGCATCCTCATATCGTTAATCTTACCAGCAACGGCATATCCCTCTTCATAATCGGAATAGGACGAACAAATGGAGACCTTGCTACCCTCCTCCTTTTCTGAATAAACGGTTTTTGGGATCTGCTTCGTATTCTTATGTATCAAACTGTTCGCCGCATTTACGATATTCTGCGTCGAACGATAATTTCGTTCCAGTTTGAAAATACGGCAACCCGGATACTGGTTCTTGAATTGCAGGATATTATCGATATTGGCTCCCCGGAAAGAATAGATACTTTGCGCATCATCTCCGACCACGCAGATACGTCGGTGTACTTCGCACAAGCGCTGTACAATCAGATGCTGGGCAAAATTCGTATCCTGATACTCGTCCACCAGCACAAACTGAAAAAAGCTCCTGTACTTCTCCAATACGTCCGGATGATCGCGGAAGAGTATATTCGTTTGCAACAGCAAATCGTCGAAATCCATCGCCCCCGCTTGCTGGCAACGATTCTGATACCGCTTATATATTTCACGCAGCAAAGGAACTTTAGAATCTATATCATGTTGCACCAGCTCCTTGTTCTGTTCGTATGCCTTATAGGTAATAAGTGCATTTTTTGCATTCGAGATACGGCCCTGTACCATTCCCGGCCGATACACCTTGTCGTCGAGCTGCATCTCCTTCATTATGGAACGGAGTAGACTTTTGGAATCTGTCGCATCGTAAATGGTAAAATTAGATGGATAGCCGATGCACTCCGCCTCGGAACGGAGAATACGGGAAAAAACGGAATGGAACGTCCCCATCCACAACCGCCGTACCATCCGTTCGTCTGTCAGGGAGGCGATACGATCTTTCATCTCGCGTGCCGCCTTATTCGTAAAAGTCAGTGCCAAAATGCTTTGGGGAGGCAGTCCCTGCCTTAAAAGATAGGCTATCTTGTAGGTCAGCACGCGTGTCTTTCCCGATCCGGCTCCGGCTACCACAAGCGAAGGCCCGTCTGTATAGACAACTGCTTCGCGCTGACTTTCATTCAATTGTTTCAGATATTCTTCCACGTATCTTGTATTTTTAGGGATACAAAGGTACGAATTTTTATTTACTGTCCTGCCTCAGGTCACTGTTCTCGATGCTATGTGTGCCACTATCCGTACTCATTCTTCGGATTACCAAGTGTGTAAAAATGCCCCCGTTCACTGATTATACGGCCTATAAGGCGAATGCATCACATTCAATGTCTTCGGCAGCCACACCCGGTAACGCTGCGTCTTGTCCCAGGTATTTCCGGCAGAAGCAAAATCGCAGAAATGAATCTGTTTCGGAGCCCGGTTGCTTTCCAAGTCCGTACCCAACACCATCGGGGCAGTAAAGGCCAACCAGGCAAAACCAGGAGCCTTTACAGGCGTCAACGCCACATACCCGTCTTTACTAACAACAACAGACGCCTCATCGACAAAGCCATCCCCGAAACGGCTGTCGCGAGCCAAGACGATCGGACCGCGCACGATGGCCTGCGCCTGATTCCTTTCCACCAGACGGGCACGTAAATCGAGTTTGACAGTGATCCGGTCGCCCTTTTTCCACTTACGGTTCACTGGCAAATATGCACCCTGCAGGACACCATCCTGGGGTTGGCCATTTACGGAAACCACCGCAATCTTGCTCCATGCCGGGATGCGCAAGGCAATGGTGAAAGCCGTCTCTTTCGCAGGATCGACCTCTATCTCGATCTGATCAGTCCGCGGATAATCGGTCGTTTGCTTCAACCGGACCGGCTTCTTGCCCGGCAATACCAACTCCGCTTCCGAGGGAGCATAAAAATTTACCCGGACACAATCGTCCTGAACCTGATAGGCAAATTGAGGAATCATGGCAAAGGCACGCGGACCGTTCGCATTGCAACAGTTGATGTGCATGCCGCACTGCTCCTCCCCTTCATGACGCCAACCTTCCAACGGGCTGTATTTGGCTATCTGCGAAGCATCCGCCTTCAAAGATGCCATCAAAGCATTATAGATAGCCGTTTCCATATAATCAGCATACAGGGAGTTACCCGTCATCTGTAACAAACGGTTACAGAGCTGCATCCAGGTAAAGGTCACGCAAGTTTCCATCGTATGGTAAGTAGGTTGCGTCTGCCGTTCTTTCCCGCCATACCAGCATTCGAATGCACTACCCGATCCGGCCACGTTGATCTCTTCGCGTACGATATGCCCGACCGTCTTTTCCACGACAGAGAGATAGAGTGGATTGCCCGTTACCTTATACAGTTCCAACAAGCCTTCATAGCAGGACATCATTTCATATGCTTTTTGTCCGTTTTCCCTCGAAAACCAAGTTTTCGGATGCGGAAAACGGTTGGCTACGGGCACATCGGCAATAGCTTTGCTGATCAGCTGCGGACCACCGGGTGTCTCCCATTGTCCGACAATATATTTGGCAAAATCGAGATAACGTTTTTCTTTCGTTCTGTTATACAGATACATGACAGGTTCGAGGACGGACGAGCTCGGCATGCCAATGTAATTGCCGGTTGAGACGATATCCACCTTTCCGGGCCCAACCTGCGTCATTAGATGGTCGACAACTCTGCAAGCTGCTTCCAATGCCTTCTTATCACCCGACAGGTCATACCAAGCGATCAATCCCAATGATGTATACTTGCGCCCCCAAACATCCCATTGCTGTAACTGGTATTCCGGCGCATAATTCCCGATATAACCGTTCGGCAACTGCGTTGCCATAAGCGATTCGGCCGCATCCTTTATGATCTGGTACAGTTCGGGGTCCCGGTTATAACGATAGGAGGCGATCGCACCCTGTATCCATTTCCCCCAAAACTCGCTTTGCCAGCGCGACTTCTCGTTCTGGTGGCGGAACGGTTCGACCAAATGGTCCACATCCTGCGCTTTCACACGATGTTCGATACAATCTGTGATTCGAGTCCCTACATAACCAGATATTTTTACCTGCTTTACAGGAGAGTCATTGCCTACTTGCGCCATCCCTGCCGTCGAGCAGGCACAAGCCAACAGGAAAGAGAAAGTCTTCACCTTAAACGGAATCATCATAATATTGAGAATTTAAGAATTATAAGAACAAAAATAAAGAGTTAACCGTGATATTATGTTATAAAATTGACAGAATACCTGTCAATTATGATAAGTGTCTACTCCTCTACTACACTCCGCCAACATATTTCATGAAAAAAAAACGAGAATCGATTATTTTATTTCTATATTTACCCCCAATAATACTTAATAGATATGGAAGAATACATCGGTACAGTCATCAAAGTCGGAGGTATCCTGATCGGAAGCATCATGGTCCTATTCGTGATTTGGTACATAGTCAAGGATATACTGGACATTAGTGGAAAGGATTCATCCGATGGCAAATGAACCAATATATAATTAAGGAAAGACATCTGAATTTAAAACATAGGTGTTTTACCTACAAACCATATATGTCAGCATGTAGTATGACACATCAAGAATATAGAGGTAAAGCCTACATCTATTGAATTTGAATATACCAAAGATAAGGTTTCTCGTGATGGGACGCCTTATTTTTTTGACCTATTTCTACCTCATTGCCTCTTTGATACACATAGTTCTCATAGGACTAATTCAATTTAGATGTACAAAGTTATAATAAAATTATCATAAACTTTTAATAGTGAGGTCTAAATTCGACATGATATTCAAATCGAATTTGCCTCCATTTGGAGAAGTGTTTCTCTTATTAAATTCCCTAATCAATTGATATTCTTTTATATACAAACGGTCTAATTAACGTAGTCCTATGAGAACTTAGTAAATATTTGTTGTCATCAAACGAAAACATGAAGGAGACACTGCCACATACAATCGACAAGTTGTTTTGGAACATCGCTGTAAACGACGACGAGAATGCCTTTAAAACATTATTCTTCCAATTCTTTTCTCCCCTCTGCATCTTTGCCCACCGGTACATTGAACGTTGGGAAACATGTGAAGACGTCGTACAGGAATCTTTTCTCAAAATCTGGGAAAACAGAAAAAGTATCAGAATCGAAACATCTGCCCGCAATTTTTTGGTCACAAGCGTACGCAATAATTGTATCGACTATCTCCGAAAACAGGAACTCGAGTTGGCCTGGAAACAATGGAAGATAAGCAAGGGGGACGAACCAAGTGGAGATATCTATTCGATTGTCGAACTTAGAACGATGTTGTCTGAAGCATTGGATAAACTACCAGAGAACACTCGCCTCATTTTCGAAAAGAATCGTTTCGAAGGAAAGAAATATACAGAGATCGCCGAGGAACAACAAATATCAGTCAAAACAGTCGAAGCGCATATAAGTAAAGCACTTAAAATTTTACGCGTCGAACTGAAAGACTATCTGCCATTCCTTATTTTATTATTTCAAACTCCTGATAAATATATTTAACATAGGGGAATCTCCCTTTTATGCGTCTAATCACAAATACATGACAAACGTGAATATACAAACCGAACATATCATAGCCTATCTGGAAGGCAAACTATCGAAAGAAGATAGCCTTGCTTTTGAAAAACAAATGTTGGATTCACCTGAATTACGGAAAGAGGTCGGTGATCTCCGTTTTATCTGTGACACCAGCCAGATGCTATATTTGCAAGAAAAAATAGATGTAGACAACCACTGGAAAAATGTATCGAGAACCATGCAGAAAAACCGGTTCCGACAAAAGATCGGTCGCTATTTTCGTTACACGGCAGCCATATTGCTCATTCCAGCCTTAATTAGCAGTATCTACTTTTACCAGCGTATCTACAGATTGGAAAATCAGCCGATCGAACAGGTGGAATTGTCAAGCGCTTATGGCCTTGTTTCTAAAATTACACTGCCGGATGGTTCCGAAGTATGGCTGAATTCAGGTTCCAAGCTGCATTATCCTAAACAGTTCGTCGGAAACCATCGTAAAGTATATCTGTCCGGCGAAGCTTATTTCAAGGTTTCATCAGATAAAAAGCACCGCTTCGATGTAGCACTTTCAAACGGAATTACGGTAAGCGCCTACGGCACAGAGTTTAATATTAATGCTTATGAAGATGATGACGAAATACAAGCCACTCTGGCAAACGGTTCCATAGAAATCAGAAATGAAAAGAAACCAATCCCCCAAGTTCTGAATCCGGGTGAACAGGCCGTATATAATAAGATAACAGATAACACTAAGGTTTCAGACATCAATCTGTATATGGTTACTTCATGGAAGGAAGGAAAAATGGTCTTCCGCCGGACCGAAATGGCAGAGATAGCTCAACGCCTGTCACGCCATTTCAACGTAAACATCATCTTACAAAGCAAAAAAATATTCAATTATAAATATTCTGCAACCTTTACGACCGAAACCTTTGAAGAGATCCTGCAACTGCTCGAAAAGACTGCTCCTATCAAGTGCACAATGATCGAACCGAAACAGGCCAGCGACTATTCTTATACCCGTCGGACCGTTATTATCGAAGCAAGATAAAAAAATTGCATTTTGGCGTAGGGGATTTTTTGTCTCCTACGTCTAATAGCCGTAATAAACAGAAATGAATGATTAACACAAAAATTGAAATACCATGAAGACATAGCTGCTACACACATCTGAATCAAAAAGATGGAAAGATGCTTGCAACATCTTCCCATCCCGTGATCAAAAATAATTATCAATCCGAAAATCTCACCTGACGAATGATAATTGTCTAATTAAGTCATATAACTACCTAATTAAATTTGATAATGTAAAGTTATGAAAATTACATCAAAACAAAAAGGTTTCAGGTCATATTTCGACTTGTCTCCTCAAATTCCTACGCGTATGAAAATCGCCGCTTTATGTTTAACCTGCTTTCTTAGTGCAGCAAATGCAAATAGTCTATATTCGCAATCTGCACGTCTTTCTATAGAAATGAACAACGTTTCGATAGAAGATGTATTGAACAAAATAGAGGAAAACTCTGAATTCCATTTTATTTATAACAATGAGCTGGTAAATGTAGACAGAAAAGTCAATGTAAAATTCGACAATGAGACGATCGAATCCATCCTAAAGAAAGTCTTCAAATCCACCAATGTCGAGTACAAGGTAAATGAGAAACAAATTATCCTTCGTCCGAAAGAGATGGATATCGTTGCCAAGGTCCAACAAGAGCAGAAAACCGTTAAAGGTGTTGTTTCCGACCAATTTGGCCCTATCGCCGGAGCAAACGTTTCAATCCAGGGAACGACCGTCGGGACCATTACTGATATGGACGGAAACTTCACGATCGAAGTTCCTGAAGACGCAACTTTACAAATTTCGTTTATCGGTTACAATACTTGTTTTGTGAAAGTTGCAGGACAAAGCAACCTGAATGTCACACTGACGGAAGATACACAAAAGCTGGATGAAGTGGTCGTGATCGGTTACGGTACGCAAAAGAAAATGAACCTGACCGGTTCGGTCGCCACTATTTCGGCAGATAACATTGCGACAATCCCGGTTTCCAATATCTCCAATGCGATGGCAGGACGTATGCCGGGTATTTTCTCTTACAATAAATCCGGTATGCCGGGTGTATCTTCCCCGATCACGATCCGTGGCGTCAATACACCCAACAATACAAATCCGACTTACGTCATCGACGGCGTTGTTCGTGAAAAAGCAGACTTCGATGCTTTGGATCCGAACACGATCGAGAACATTTCCGTATTGAAAGACGCAGCATCCGCTGCCGTTTACGGCTCTCGTGCCTCTAACGGCGTGATTGTCGTTTCGACAAAACGCGGTAAAAACCAAAAGCCTCAGTTTAGCTATTCAGGTCTATTCGGAACGGACCGTCCAACCCGCACACCGGAAGTGATGAACGCTTATGACCGGACTGTATATCTGAATAACCAATTCATGTATAATGGCATCCCGGAAACAGATTCCCGCTACTACACAGCCGACGAACAAGAATACTTCAAAACACACAGTACAAACTGGTTCGACCTCGCTTGGAAAAACCCGTTTACGACACAGCACAACCTAAGTGTCAACGGGGGTAGCGAACGTATCAATTACTTTATGTCAGCCGGTTATTACAGCCAGAGCGGAACATTCAACAACCTGGACTTCACACGTTACAGTTTCCGTTCGAATGTAGAGGCCAAAGTTGCGGATAACTTTACGATCGGATTGGATGTGGACGGTAATATGAGCGACCAACGCACACCTTACTGGCCTCATGACTCTGATAAAGATTTGATGAACGATATGTATCGTGCCCTACTAAACTTCCCGACTACCGAGCCGGCCTATATAAACGGAAAGCCGAACGCAACCATCTACAACTGGAATATTCTGGAAGCAATCAACAACGGGCATGTTTCCAAAAAACATAACACACTGAACACGAAGTTAAGCGCCAAATGGGAAATTCCTTGGGTAGAAGGCTTGACAGCAAACGCGATGTTCAACTATCGCCGTTATTACGAGAATGAAAAACAGGTAGGAAAAGAGTATACCTTATATATACACGAAACGAGCGGCGGACATAACCATATCATCCGCGACGACGCCCCGGTTGTCGGCACACGTACGAGAACCGAAAACGGAAACTTCGTCCGAAAAGACTTCAACGAAACGAGCGCTTATACGCTAAACTTGCAGTTAAACTATAACCGGACATTCGGCAAACACGACATCGGCGCCATGTTCCTCTATGAGCAATACGAAGAATGGGGTGATATGTTTTGGGCACAGCGCAAGCAATTGCTTTCATCTTCCCTTGAACAGCTATTCGCCGGAAGCGCGGACAGCCAGTGGAAAGATGCCGATGGTCACGAATCGGAAATTGGACGCATCGGTTACGTCGGCCGTGTGAACTACGGTTTCGACAACCGCTATCTATTAGAAGCCAACTTCCGTTACGACTCGTCCGTAAAATGGATTCCGGGCAAACGTTGGGGATTTTTCCCGTCTGTTTCAGCCGGTTGGCGCGTGACTGAAGAAAATTTCTTCAAGCAGAACGAAAAACTGAACTTTATCAGTAATCTGAAATTACGTGCATCCTATGGTACATTAGGGAACGACGGAGGAGACGATGTTGCTTATTACCAATATTTAAGTAAATTTACAACAGGAACCAATGCCGTCTTCGGTTCAGGTGCAACCGGTATTCTACCGGGTGTTTATCCAAGCAAAGGCATCACTTGGGAAACAACCACGACAGCCGACGTCGGCTTTGACTTGGGATTGTGGAACGGACTGCTAAGCCTCGAATTTGATTACTTCCATAAGAAAACTTCAGATATCCTGATGGACCGTAAACGTACGATTCCGGGGACTTTCGGAGCCACATTACCGAAAGAGAACTACGCAGAGATGGTAAACCAGGGATGTGAGTTCATGTTGCGCCACGATAATAAGATCGGTAACTTCACATATTATGTATCCGGTAACTTCTCTTTCGCCCGCAACCATTACACGTATATCGACGAATCGGCAAACGCCTATGAATGGGAAATAAAGACAGGACGCCCGATCAACTTCATCACTGGCTACATCGCCGACGGTATCGCCCGTACGGATGAAGATTTAGCTGGACTGCCGCTCTATAACGGCGGATTCGAATGGTCGAAAGGCGATATTATCCTGAAAGATATCCACGGTGCAGGCGGCGTCGGAGGCCCTGACGGAGTTGTCGACGGTAACGACCAAGCCGTTCTTTCGCTCTACAGCAAAGACCCGGAAATCATCTACGGTATCAGTTTAGGAGGTGAATGGAAAGGTATCGACTTCACAGCCTTCTTCCAAGGCGTAGGCCATCGAAGCATCATGTTCCCGAACCGCGGCGATACCTGGACAGAACAGACCGTTCTGAACATATGGTCGGACGCTTATTCACCCGACAACACAGACGGTAAATATCCGCGCGTCGGTGGTACAGGCTCGAAAGGCGCCAACGGACAGGCTTCTTCATTCTGGTTGATGAACGGTAACTATTTCCGTTGCAAAAACATCGAGCTCGGCTATACGTTGCCGAAACAGTGGGTGAATTCGATCGGTGTAGATCGTTGCCGTGTCTACGTTTCAAGCACAAACCTGTTCGTATTCGACCACATCGGCATCTACGATCCCGAAAACAGCGGTGACCGTGGAGCTTATCAGTATCCGTTGACAAAAAGTTTCAACTTTGGTATCAATGTAAGTTTCTAACAATTTGAGTAATTAGATATGAAAAAGATATTTATAACATGTGCTGCCATTCTGGCATTATTCTCTTCCTGCACCAGCGTACTGGATAAGGAAGATCTTAGTTCAATCTCGGAGGACAAGGTTTGGGTTGACAAAACGCTGACTACAGCTTTTCTCAATGCTTTGTATGTTTCCATCCCAAGCTGGGACACGGCCGTGGCCGATGCGACCGACGAAGCGACGGGCGGAGGCAACTGGACACAGGGAACCACCACACCGGACAATATGAGTGACACGAAAGATTCCGCCCCGACCTGGTACTGGCCCTATTCTGACATCCGAAACTGCAATATTTTCATTCAGAATGCACAGAATCCCGAAGTCTGTACGATAGACCGTGAACTAGCCGACCGTCTAACTTACGAAGCCCGTTTCATTCGTGCTTACCTCTATTTCGAAATGGTCAAACGTTACGGTGGTGTCCCACTGATCACTATCCCGCAAGAAATGACGGACGACCTCTATGTGAAACGTAACTCTACAAAAGAATGTTTCGATTTCATTATCGACGAACTGAAAGCTTGTGCAGAAGGGTTGCCAGACTCTTATTCGGCTGAAGACTTGGGCCGCGTGACGAAAGGTGCAGCCAAGGCATTCCTCGGACGCGTATTCTTGTTCCGTGCTAGTCCACAGTTCAACCCGAACAACAACGAACATTGGCAAACCGCCTACAACTACAACAAAGAGACACTGAATTACCTGATCGGACAAGGCCATGCCTTGTATGATGATTACGGAAAACTGTTCCTAGATGAGATGAACAAAGAGGTAATTTTTGCCATCCGCTACGAAAACCCGACCCGCACACAGAAAAGAGATGCAACCGTCCGTCCGATCACGTTCTCGATGAACAACACCGGCGGTAATCACCCGACACAGGAAGTGATTGACCGCTTCCCTACTATAGACGGAGGAACTTACACCTATGCCGATTGGGAAAAGGAAGGCAAAGATATCTTCGCCTTGTGGGAAAATCGGGACAAACGTTTTTATGCGACAATCGTCTATCAGGGGGTGACATATTTCAATACCGTAATGGAACTGAACGAAAATGCGCAAAACGACTATGCCTACGGCAAAAACGTCGGATCGAAAACCGGCTATTATTCCCGTAAAGCCATTGACGAAAGCCTTTCAGTGACAGACTGCCAAAAATCTGGAACCGACTATATTGACATTCGCCTGGCTGAAGTAATGCTGAACTATGCCGAAGCTGCCGTCGAGGTCGGAAAGACAAACGAAGCATTCGATATGTTGAAACAGATCCGCAAGCGTGCAGGCATCAATGAAACTAGTTCCAATCCGGAAATGAAAGGCAGAGTTTACGGATTGAACCCAAACATGAACCAGACGGAAATGCGTGAAGCAGTTCGCGAAGAACGTTTTATCGAATTGTTGTTCGAACAAAAACGTTTATGGGATATGCGCCGCTGGATGATCTACGACAAATTGATGAACGGGCAAGGCAAACGCCATGCCTTAGTGATGAACAAGCAGGCCGATAATACATACACGACCTATCTGTTCGACCGTGATAACACACCGATGATCACCAACCAGAACATCTACTTCCTGCCGATGAAACGCAGCGAGATGAGTAACAATCCGAACCTGGAACAGACGAAAGGCTGGGAAAACGGGACGTTCGACCCGCAAGCTGGACTCTGATCCCTCCTACATTTAATAACGAAAGCCCTCCCCGCTCCGGAAGGGCTTTTGTTATTAAACTCTGCTTCCATCGGATTCCCGATATGGAAGGGAACAATGTCAGAACTGGAAGTAGATAAATGGTTGCACCCCGGCACTCTTGAACTGCACGACAACAAAGATCGCAATCGCCAGCATCACCGCCTGAACAAGCAAAGGAGAACGGGTAACGACTGCCTGCAAACCGTTTTCCGCCGATTTCGGCATGAAATGCAGGATATAACCCACCACCATCAAGACGAACACTCCTTTATAGCCCACCACAAACTGCATAAAGACCTCCGGATGGAAATTCGTGAAAATCTGCGTCAGCACCTCGCCAACCGTTTGCATCGAGTCAGCCCGGAACAGAATCCAGCCAAAGCACACCAGATGGAAAGTGATCAGAACACCTATCACTCTTCTCCAGGGTTTCATTTCTGATCCTAATGGTTTGAAACTGCTGAAATGGTTCATCACGAACTTATGGACGGCCAGTGCAACTCCATGCAGGGCGCCCCAAAGGATAAAACTCACGGAGGCTCCGTGCCATAAACCGCCCAACAACATCGTTATCAGCAGGTTGATGTATGTCCGTATTTTCCCTTTCCGATTACCTCCGAGTGAAATATACAAATAGTCTTTCAACCAAGAAGAGAGCGAGATATGCCAACGTCGCCAGAATTCCGTAATGGTCGCCGACTGGTAAGGCGAATCGAAATTCACGTTAAAACGGAAACCTAACAACAATGCAATCCCGATCGCCATATCCGAATAGCCGGAAAAATCGCAATAGATCTGCAAGGCATAACCATACACACCCAACAGATTTTCCACCCCTGTATAGAGCAAAGGAGCATCGAATATGCGGTCGACGAAGTTCAAGCTGATATAGTCGGATATGACGGTTTTCTTAAAGAGCCCACATAAGACGAGAAAAAGCCCCTCTCCGAACTCCGCCCGCGTAACAACCGGAGTCTTATAAATCTGAGGAATAAAATCGCGTGCCCGAACGATTGGACCGGCCACCAGCTGCGGGAAGAAGGAGACATAGAAAACATAGTCGATCCAACGCCGGAGGGGGGCTATCCTACCCCGGTACACATCAATCACGTAGCTGATGGTCTGGAAGGTAAAGAAGGAAATGCCGACCGGCAGAAATATATCCAACGGCTGATAGGTAATGTTCTGCAACGAGGTATTCCCTAACTGATACCCCAACTCATGAGCAACGGCAGCCATGATCTCCCGTAGGAAATTGAAGTATTTGAAATATCCCAACAGCCCTAAGTCAACGCACAGGCTCAGGACAACCCATGCTTTGCGTCCCCACTTGGAAGCAGTCTTAGTCATACACTGCGCAATGCAAAAATCGGATGTTGCGACAAACAGCAGGAGAAAGAAAAACAATCCGCTGCTCTTATAATAGAAATAGATGGAAAACAACGTAACATAAATGATACGCGTCAGCAAATGCTTCCTGAGCGACATATAAATAATCAGGAAACCGATAAAAAGGAAGAAAAACAATCCGCTGCTGAAAAGTATCGGAGCATTGTGATGGTAGGTCAATATATCGCCAAGTTTGTCGAATGAGAGCTGAGACCAATATTCTCCCATTTTATTTATAAAATCATTCATCATCTTTTCTGATTTTCAACATTTGATTATAAGATTGCATTAGGGCACGATATAACAAGGTCCCTTGCTCACGATAGCCATCCTTTGTGAAATGAATACGGTCACGGCCCATCAGTTTTTCCTTGCGCCATTTGGTGCAGGAGCTTTTCCCTCCCGTAGCGGCAAAGAGATCCCAGCAAGCTACGCCCTCTTCATGTGCCGCCTTTACAATCGCCTTTGCAGCAAGTTGGGTATTCGAGTTACGGACATACGTCCGTTTTTTATTGACATAAGTCCGCTTGTAGCATTCCGGCGGAGTGGTGAGCAGAATAGCCGTTTCAGGCATCTGTTTCTTGACGAGGGAAACGAACGCACGTATCTGTCCGCCAAATTCTTCCGAACGGAAGCGACGGCCGAAGGTTTCGTTCGTACCCAACGAAATAATCAGCAAAGAAGGTTTCAACAGGGCCAACTGACGAACGTATGCTTCGTCTGTGTAATTGACATACATCGCCCCGTTCACGCCGACCGAATGGTAGAGGACACCCGGATAACCGTTCGTCAGGCTGAAACCATAATAAACATTTTTGAAATTGGAGGCCGGAAGCAGCTTATCCGTGCCTTGTTTCCGCCGGGTACTGTGCAGCTGCAACGTATCTACCGGATGAGAAATACGGAAAGTATCGGCCAAAACACCTGCGACAGCCGGAACCGTAGCCAAGGATGTCTGTATGGAATCTTTGAACGAACCGGCCGGCAACATAGGCATGGCTTTTTCTCCCCGGTAAAGGATCGCCTGGTTGAAGGAATAGCCTGCCCCGTTGTTAGGTGCTATCCGAACGTCCAAATTGATGGAAGGAGAAACGGACTGGATACCGATTCCACCGATTCCAACAGGACATTTCTTATTGGCTTGGATACAGCGTCCCGTCACCCATTCGCGGACGGAAGAAGAGATGAAATAATCGTCCGGTTCATTCGTCTTGCTCAACTTGAAAGGGGCAATCCATCCACGTCCGGCATTCCCGAACTGCGCCTGCAAAAGACGCATCACTTTACCGGAATAATAACCGGCCTGTATGTGAGAATCGCCTAAATGGACGATTGTCAATACGGTATCCTTCCCCGCTCCGAGCGAATCCAGTTCGTCAAAGAAAGATTGCAGCGAAGAGGGCGACTGGATCGAATCGACCTCCTTCCCGATCGAATAAATACGGGAAGGGAGCGGGATCGTATCAATACTCCCCTGTTCCCACGCTTGACACGGGATCGCCAATTTTCCTTTCACTCCGGCAGAACTGGCGGCCATCAAAACCAGGCAAGCCGATAGACTAATGAGCCACTTTGTCTGCTTCATCATAAAACTCCTTTTCTAATAATATTGCCTTCAACAAGGCAGAAGCTATCTCTTTTCCTCCCCTGAAACTCAAATGGGTATAGTCTTTGCTAGCCCAATTGTTCTCCACGAAACGGATCATGCTGTTCTCTCCTCCCATCGCCCCAAAGACATTCCAGAAAGCGACCCCCGAACGGCGAGCCGCCTGCCGCTGTGCGTGCAGCAAGGCTAATACGGCAGGCATCGTTTCGAAGGTTCCGTCCACTTGTCGGCTCCTGTCCGAAACCCCCAGCATCAGGATATCGGCATCCGGAAAACAAACGCGTACGTGGCGTACGGCTTCTTCCATCCGCTTGGCGTACCAGCCATACTGGAGAACGCTGTCGCTGACGATATTCAACCCGTACTGCAAAACGACCAGATCATAGGGACGTATCTCGTTCAACTCTCGGCAACGGGTGCTGTCCAATCTCGAAAGGATCATCCCCGAATTGCCACGCAACGAATAATTGTCCACGATCACCCCAGAATTATCTTCGAGTGCAACCCCGAGAGCACGGAAACCGGCCGTATCGGCAAAGCTGAAGGAGGCTTCCGTAAAGGTTCCTGTTTGTTCGTATTGCGTGATGGCGGTTGTCGGTTCCAAGGTCTCGCAGATCGTGTCCTGCGTGCCGTTGCAAACCAAAGTCATCTGTGTACGGATATTCTTTTCATACAAGAATTTAAGGGAAGAAACCGTTTTCAACTCCGGATAACGGTCTGTCGTCTTGATCGAGATAGATGGCTTCTCCCCTTTCGGTTCGAACGTCATTCCGGAAAGCGTATACCGATGATGATGATCCGTCAACATGGACCAGGTGGTCCAACCTTCCGCCTTTTGCTCGATCGTCGGACGGAACTGGGCGGCTACCGACGTAACCGGAACGAAACCGACTCCGCGTCCTCCGAACCGCTCCTGCATACCCGAACGGAAATCAGCCACCACAATGTCACCTTCGATAAACGAATCACCCAAAAAGGCGACACGCACCGGGCGGTTCGCCTGCCTGCTATTTCTTAAAGCGGCAAAAAAACGTTTCAAACCGATATGGCCGACAGAGTAATCCTCGATACGCGTTCCCAACGAATCGGCTCCCTTGTCCGCATACATAACCTTGTAAAGCGAATCGCGTAATGCGAGGGCGACGGAATCGATACCTGTCGTTTTCAGGATCGAATCACGCACGGCGGCCGAATCTATCCGGACCGTATCCGGTTGTTCCAATTGCATACGCAAGGAATCCATAGACAGGGATTCTGGTTTTATCCTGAGATCGGAAAGTAAATCAACTTTTTTTATTTTCATCCCGAACAGCTGGTCCGGTAAGTAATAAAGTCCCAAGCAGATACCAAACGCAAGAAGTAGCAGGAGCAAAAGCCTACCAAAATTATTATCTTTATTCATCTAAGTCCTCTCTTTCGAAGTTACAAAGATAAGTACAAATACAATTTATTACAAACTCGACCGTTTTATAATTATATATTTTGATACACACCATCAACAAACTACAAATATGGAAACTCCGAAAAACAGAAACTGGAAAGTACTGAAAAGTGAATACCTATCCAGCCAACCTTGGTTCACCGTGCGCAGGGAGGAAGTGGAATTGCCGAACGGAAACAGGATTCCTGAATATTATATATTCGAATATCCAGAATGGATCAATGTGATCGCAATCACCAAAGAGCAGAAATTCGTATTTGTAAGCCAATACCGTCATGGACTGGGTATCACGGCTCACGAACTTTGCGCCGGTGTCTGCGAAAAGGAAGACGCTTCCCCACTCGTCTCCGCCCAACGGGAATTGCTCGAAGAGACCGGCTACGGCAACGGAAATTGGAGCGAACTGATGGTAATAGGCGTCAATCCGAGCACCCACACCAACCTGACTTATTGCTATCTTGCCACAGATGTAGAGTCAGTCATGGCACAACATCTGGAAGACACGGAAGACCTCAGCGTCCACCTTCTGACTCTCGACGAAGTAAAAGAATTGTTGCTAAACGACCAGATCAAACAAGCGCTCCATGCCGCCCCACTTTGGAAATACATGGCGATGAATCATTTGATCTGAGATATTTCCTGAACTCAGGCGAACAAAAGCAGACAAACCATAAAAATAAAGCTTCATGCCTTTGCCACAATAATTCCATCGGCATGGCACGACCGTTTCACCAGTATGGCACAACTGTTTCATCAGCATGGCACAACCGTTTCATCGACATGGCACAAACTCTTCCTGCCTATGATACTACTAGGACATGCTGCTCCGCCTGATAATAACCGTATATTTTGCATAATCCCGAAAAAGCGTTATTTTTGTTCGCATTAGCAACATGTCTCCAATGAAGTTTAAACTTAATATCATATTCGCGTTATTTTTTACCATATTTTGCGTCAACCGTTTACAGGCCCAGGAAAAAGCCTTTCCCAAGAAAGGAGAAGGCATCACCCTGTTCCTCAAACGCCATAACCGTACAGGTATTTCATATCAGAAACAGTTCATCGAGCTGAACAAAAACAAGTTAGGCAAGGGGAATACCCTTAGGATAGGAGTCAAATATACGCTTCCCCCCTTACAGGGAAAAGAAGCTGTTGCATCCGCCATCAAACGAGCGAACTATGAACCGTTGTTCGGCAAAGAACTGGCCTCCTATAAGGTAACATCGTCCGAACTAAAAGGAGCCTGTTTCTATCTGGTCAGCGGACACGGAGGCCCTGATCCAGGAGCAATCGGACGGATTGGCAAAATCGAGTTGCACGAAGACGAATATGCCTACGACATCGTACTCCGTCTGGCACGCAACCTGATGACAAAAGGAGCCAAAGTCCACATTATCATTCAAGATGCCAAAGACGGGATACGGGATGACAAATACCTGAAGAACAGTAAACGGGAAACTTGTATGGGTAGCCCTATTCCTTTTAACCAGGTCCGTCGCCTGAAACAACGAAGTGACAAGATAAACACCCTGTTCAAGCAGGATAAATACGCCTACAAACGAGCTATCTTCGTGCATGTGGACAGCCGGAACAAGGGACACCAGACCGATGTTTTTTACTACCACCAGAATAAAAACTCCGAAAGCAAGCATCTGGCGAAAACCATGCGGACAACTTTCACCCATAAATATAAGAAGCACCAGCCGGGACGAGGATTTACCGGAACAGTGGACGGACGGAACTTATACGTGTTGAGGCATACGACACCGGCCTCCGTTTTCGTCGAGTTAGGTAATATCCAAAACAGTTTCGACCAGCAGCGAATCATCCTGAGCGACAACCGTCAGGCACTCGCGAATTGGCTTTGCGAAGGATTTGTCACCGATTACAACCGCTACAAGAAAAAAACACGGTAAAAAAACAACATTCATCCGTTAAAAAGATTACTTTTGCATATGAAACTAAATAAAACATCGTTTTAAGCATACCATGAGTAATCCATATATATCCCCGTTCGCGAAACCCGTATATGTAATGTTGAAGCCTGTCGGTTCAGTTTGCAACCTGGCGTGCGAATACTGTTATTATCTGGAGAAAGGGAAACTTTATCCAGAGGTGAAAAATCATATCATGAGCGAACAGTTACTGGAAAAATTCATCAAGGAATATCTGGAATGTCAGACGATGCCGCAGGTTCTCTTTACCTGGCACGGTGGTGAAACGCTGATGCGTCCGATCAGTTTCTATCGGAAAGCACTGGAATTGCAACGCAAGTACGGCCACAGACGCCAGATAGACAACTGTATCCAGACAAACGGGACACTGCTGAACGACGACTGGTGTCGTTTCTTCAAAGAAAACAACTTCCTCGTGGGAGTTTCGATAGACGGCCCGCAGGAGTTTCATGACGAATATCGTCGCAACAAGCAGGGACTCCCCTCCTTCTATAAAGTGATGAAGGGAATCGAACTGCTGAAAAAGCATGGCGTGGAATACAACGCAATGGCAGTCGTCAATGACTACAACGTAGATTATCCGCTGGAATTCTATCACTTTTTCAAGGAAATAGATTGCCACTATATCCAATTCACCCCGATTGTAGAACGCCTCGGATTCCATCAGGACGGAACGTTGCTCACCTCGCCGGAACAGCAGGATGCCAACATCAAACTAGCCCCTTTCACGGTCGACGCCGGAAAATGGGGAGATTTCCTCTGTGCGGTCTTCGACGAATGGCTGAAAGAGGATGTCGGTAATTATTATATCCAGCTTTTCGACTCCACACTGGCAAACTGGGTAGGCGAACAACCGGGCGTCTGTACGCTGGCACGCACTTGCGGACATGCCGGTGTGATGGAGTTCAATGGCGACGTATATGCCTGCGACCACTTTGTATTCCCGGAATATAAGTTAGGTAACATCCATACCCAGACGCTTACCGAGATGATGTACAGCCAACGCCAACTGAAGTTCGGAGCAGACAAATATGAAACACTCCCTACCCAATGCAAGGAGTGTGACTACCTGTTTGCCTGCAACGGCGAATGTCCCAAGAACCGTTTTCTCCATACGGCAAACGGCGAACCCGGATTGAACTATCTATGTAGAGGTTACAAGAAATTTTTTAAGCACGTGGCTCCTTACATGGATTTCATGAAAAAAGAATTGTTGGCCGAACGCCCGCCAGCCAACGTCATGCAATGGGCAAAAGAGAATAAACTATAATCGAACATATGAAAATCAACAGACGTGATTTTATCAAAACAGGAGGTATGGTTATGCTTGGATCATTAGCAGTTCCCTCATTCCTGGAAAGTTGTACCGGAAACAAGGTAGATCAGGCTACCGGTATCTCATTCGCTCAGAACCATTTTGGTGTCAGTGAAAACGACATGAAGAAAGTGTTGGCAGCAGCACTTGAGAAAGGAGGCGACTATGCAGATCTTTTCTTTGAACATTCCTACCGGAACAATATCGGATTGCAAGACGGAGCCGTAAACCGTGCTTCGTCCAATATCGATTTCGGTATGGGAGTACGTGTATTGGCCGGTGATCAGACCGGTTATGCGTATGTGGAAAACGTGACTCTCAACGAGATGCTGAAAGCTGCTCGTACGGCAGCCCGTATCGCAACCGGCTCGGCAGGAAAAGCTCCGGTTGCCCTGACGGAGGAACCGATCCCGAATAATTATTACGGTGTACAAACTCCTTGGGACGAGCTCGCCGTAAATGCAAAGACCCCGTATCTTCAGAAACTGAACGATCAGATTTTTGCGCTTGACAAACGGGTGCACAAAGTGATGGCTTCGTTGGGAGACACGACTTCACACATCTTGTTCTGCAACTCCGAAGGACAGATGTACTACGACTATCGTCCGATGGTGACGCTGGGGGCAGTCTGTATCATGGAGGACAACGGGAAGATCGAAAATTCATATGCATCCCGCGCTTTCCGCATGGGAGCCGAATTCCTGACAGATGATATCATTGCCGAAGTAGCTAAGGAGGCAGTAGAGAAAACCTCCATCCTATTCCAAGCTATCAAGCCTAAAGGAGGCGAAATGCCGGTCGTAATGGGTGCAGGAGGTTCCGGCATCTTGTTGCACGAAGCAATCGGCCATGCTTTCGAAGCTGACTTCAATCGCAAGAATACATCGATCTTCTCCGACCAGCTGAACAAAAAGGTTTGTAACGAGCATATCAATGTGGTGGACGACGGTACGATTCCTTTCAACCGCGGTTCTGTCAATATCGATGACGAAGGTATCGCCGGGCAAAAGACTTATATCGTGAAAGAAGGCATTCTGACCAGCTACCTGCACGACCGTATCAGTGCCAAACATTACGGTATACCTTCAACGGGGAACGGTCGCCGTGAATCATTCCGCCAGATGCCGATCCCGCGTATGCGCGCTACCTATATGGAAGCCGGAAACGTGACGGAAGAAGAAATGATCTCGACGGTGAAGAAAGGTATCTATGCCTCTAGCTTCACCAACGGGCAAGTACAGATCGGTGCGGGCGACTTCACCTTCTTCGTGAAAGACGGTTATCTAATCGAAAATGGTAAACTGACACAGCCGATCAAAGATATCAATATCATCGGTAACGGTCCACGTGCATTGGCCGATATCACGATGGTCGGAAACAATTACAAGATGGATAACGGCACCTGGACATGCGGCAAGGACGGACAATCCTGTCCGGTAACCTGCGGTATGCCGTCAGCCTTAGTTAGTAAACTTACTGTAGGAGGAGAAAATTAAAAAGATTTATGATTTATGATTTATGCGTTGTCTACACACCCATAAATCATAAATCCAAAGTCATAAATCATAAATCTAAAATCATAAATCATTAGACATGATAACGAACGAAAATAAAAAACTGGCTCAGTGGGCCATGGAATTTGCCCTGAAAAACGGTTGCCAGGCCTCACGTGTAAGTATCTATAATGGATCGAGCAGTTCCTTCGAAATACGTGATATGAAAATGGACCGCTTGCAACAGGCATCGGAAAACAGTTTGGTGATCCATCTGTTTGTGGACGGACGTTTCGGTTCCTTCTCTACAAACCGTCTGGATAAAAAGGAACTGGAAAGTTTTATCCGTAACGGTATCGCTTCCACTCGCTTCCTGGCGGAAGACAAGGCGCGTACGTTACCCGACTCTTCTCTCTATTATAAAGGAGGCGGCGCCGACTTGCAACTGATCGATCCGAAGTTCGACTCAATCCAGCCGGACGACAAAGTGACACTGGCCATGAACGTCTGCAACGAAATGATGGGAAAAGACCCCCGTATTATCTCGGTCAATTCATCCTACAGCGATGAAAAGGATTTCAAATATATGGTTGCCAGCAACGGCTTCGAAGGGGAAGCATCCAGTTCTTCTTTCAGCCTAGTTGCCAGCGTAAGCATCAAAGGTGAAGGGGATGCTCGCCCGGAATCCTATTGGTTCGATTCTTCACTTTACTATGATAAGTTAATTAAAGAAGGTCTGGGAACAAAGGCCCTGGAACGTGTAATGCGTAAACTGGGACAGAAAAAGGTCGCTTCCGGCAAGTATCAGATGGTTGTGGACAATATGAATTCCTCCCGTTTGCTTTCTCCGGTAATTGACGCATTATATGGTTCTTCCATCCAGCAGAAAAACTCTTTTTTGTTGGATAAAATCGACCAGAAAGTATTGGGTGACAAACTAACGGTTATCGATGAACCCCACATGGTGGGTACATCCGGTGCCCGATATTTCGATGGCGAAGGTGTAGCGACAAAACGTATGCCTGTGTTTGAAAACGGTATCCTGAAAACCTATTATATCGATACCTATTCAGCCAACAAGATGAATATGAGACAAACGATTGCCTCCCCTTCTATCCTGACCATGCAAATGGGAAATAAGGATACGGATGGTCTGATTGCTTCTGTCGACAGAGGCATTCTGGTGACGGGTTTCAACGGCGGTAACAGCAACAGTACGACCGGTGACTTCTCTTACGGTGTAGAAGGTTTCCTGATCGAAAAAGGCAAACTGACACAACCCATCTCCGAAATGAACGCAACAGGTAACATGATTTCCTTGTGGAGTAATTTAGCCGAAGTCGGCAATGACCCGCGCACATTCTCCAGTTGGCGTGTTCCTTCTCTAATATTCGACGGGGTCGATTTTAGCGGGTTATAAGAAATAATATATATTGTTAAATAGTAGATGGATATAGAAGTGAATCCTAAAAGTTAGACAAAAACATTTAGAATTCACTTCATTATATTTTGTCTATACCAAAAGATAACAGAATAAACAGAGGCATCTTGATCTTCCAACATTTCCTTCTCTTTCTGTTTTTCATATAATTGTTCAACAGATTTGGTGTCCCTCCCAAACATTTGATAAAGGAATCAAATCTGTTATATTTAATAAATGTCAGATACGGAAAATAGGTGTTCACTGAGCGCCTTTAAGGCATGCACTTTATCCTCCGCTTTCATCACCAACGATACGTTACTACTACTACCACCGTATGAAATCATTCGTACGGGAATATCTTTCAACGCATTGATGATGCGTGCCTCAAAACCGACATTTTGCCATTCCAAGTCACCAACAACACAAACAATCACCATATTCTTTTCGACTGTAATCGTTGCGTATTCCCTTAATACACCCACAATCTCGTCTATGTGCTTGTCATTATCAATCGCTACGGAAACTCCGATATCAGAAGTAGTCACCATGTCCACCGGTGTATTGTAATTATAGAATGTATCAAACACGATGCTCAGAAAATGAGGTGTCGGTATCGTATGTAGCGACTTGATCTTGACATATGTGATATTGTCTTTGGCGGCAACAGCTTTGATCGCCTCTTTTTCAGCAGTGTTCGAGATCAATGTACCTGACGCACTTGGTTGCAACGCGTTCAAAAGGCGTACCGGAATGTTCTTTTCCTTGGCAGGTAGGATACAAGCCGGATGCAGTATCTTAGCACCGAAATGCGCCAACTTGGCTGCTTCGTCGAAGTTCAATTGTCTGACAGGAGCGGTATCATTGACAAACCGTGGGTCATTATTATGCATTCCGTCAATATCCGTCCATATCTGTATCTCTTCTGCTTGGATAGCCGCTCCGATTAAAGAGGCGGTGTAATCACTTCCTCCCCTTTCCAAGTTGTCAATACTGCCGTAGGCATTCCGGCAAATAAAACCTTGCGTGATATATATTTCAGCCTCCTTGTTTTGCTCCAAAAGAACCTTTAGGTGTTTAGAGATATATTCCATATCCGGTTCATTGTCCACCGTAATCCGCATGAAGTTCAACGCAGGCAATAAAACAACCTCCACCCCCTGTTCTTCCAGATAACAGGCCATCAGAAAAGTCGATATCAACTCACCCTGCACCAAGATTTCCTTTTCATCGAATACGCTGAAAGGCATATTTGAGAAAGACCAGACATGTTGAAACCGTTCGAGCATGTATTGCATGGCTTTTTCCTTGTAGACATCGCTCCGGTATAATTCTTCTATATGATTGACATAAGCCTGCTCCAAGGAAGAAAGGACCGCATTGGCTTTTTCCGGATCTTTTTTGTGAAAACATTCAGATATCTCCACTAAAGAGTTTGTTGTCCCAGCCATAGCAGAGAGCACTACTATTTTCTGTTCCTGATCGCAAACTATTGACGCAACATTCTTGATCCGCTGGGCAGAACCGACTGAAGTACCACCAAATTTTAATACTTTCATTAGACTATCTGATTTTTGATTTTACTTTTTATACATTAAATCTAACCACGAACGTACTACCTTTACCGACTTCGCTTTCGATATGGATCGTACCACCATGAGCTTCCACAAAGTCCTTGCTGATGGCAAGTCCTAAACCACTACCTTGTACTTTTGTTCCTGGGACACGGAAATAGTGATCAAAAATACTTTCGTGGTAACGCGAATCAATGCCCTTTCCGAAGTCCTTGACATAAATCTCGACGGCTTTGTCGATCTGTCGTGCACCGATGACGATCCTCCCGTTCTCCGATGAATAACGGATGGCGTTCGACAACAGATTGGTCACAACCCAAGCAATCTTCTCGCTGTCAACAAACAACTTGGCAATCTTTTCGGGATATTCCACTTCGATCTGACAGTTAAAACGCTCGGCTTGTACCTGGTTCGCCTTGATGGCATAGTTAATCAGTTCGATCGGTTTGGTAATCTTCGGATTCAAATAGAGCTTACCACTCTCTACCTGTGACATCTTCAACAATTCACTAGTGATCTCCAACAAACGATCGCTATTCTCCTTTATGTTCCTATAAAGGCTCTCCTGTTCTGTATTTAGCTTTCCTATCCTGTTATCTTCCAGTAATTTCAAGCTCATCATAATAGCTGATATCGGTGTTTTCAGTTCATGGGAAATCGTCGAAATAAAGGTTGTCTTTGCAATATCTTTTTCTTTAAATTCGGTCACGTTCTTCAACAAGATCACATCCCCGACATACTTACTCTCTAGTCCGGTCTGCTTGTTGACGTTGATCGGAATGTATTTTACCTGAAAATAGCTTTCTTTATTGTCTGCGTAAATTTTCAACGGGTCCTTATTGTCATCGGGATGAACTAATTGCCGAATCAAACGGCGGAGCAAATCATTTTTTAACGCCACTTCGGGAGCCGGCCTGCCAATAATGTTTTCCCGCGTCAAATTCAAAACAGTCAAAGCCTCGTCATTGACAAACAAAATCTTCCGTTCCTTACTCAAGCCTATGATAGGTTCTGCTATGCTGTTGATAATTGTTTCTATATATTTTTTTCCCTGCAGGATATCTTCCAGCGAACTGTTCCTGTATTCGGCCAATCGCTCAGCCATCTCGTTAAACAATGTAGCTATTTCCTTGAACTCCGGCTCATTCCCCAAATCGAGCCGCTTACTGTAATTGGCATTGGTGATTTCCTTGATGCCATCCGTCAATTTCCGGATCTGTACGCTGACCGAACGTGGTAAACGAACCAGAAAGAGGAAAGCGATCGTGATACAAGCAATCCCTACCGTCCAGATCCCAAAAAGAGATCTTTTCGCTGTGTGGACAGCCACTTCATTCTTTTCATAAATGGCAGACATATTGACCGCCATAATGGTATAGATCGTCTGGCGTATTTGCCGAATCGATTCATCATCCATGTCATCCAATGCCTTTTCACAGTACGAACTTAACCGGTTGGTCAGTACATCTTCATCCTTCTCTGTCAGATTGTTTCTCTGAGCCTCCAACCCGGCCTCAAAGTTTTTTCGGGCATTCGGATTTTCCCGAATGGCATCCAATGACTCAAGCATCTGACGGGAATAAAGGAGTGAATTATAATTATCCGCCAGAATATTCTGCGTGTCATCTGATACATTATGAATGTTTTTTATAGCCAATCCCCCTAATAAAGTGATCAAGACAAATAAAAGCCCTATTCCATAAGTCAACTTTGTTTTTATATTCATTTTTATATAAGGATTTTTTAAGCTAATATTATCAAATCAATACCTAATTGAGCTAATTCTTCTAACATGTTCCGATAATGAACCATAGCAAGGATAACGGAAGGGTATTTTAAAGTCGGTCGTCCAATACATAATGTGCTGATTTGTTTTTCTTTACAAGCCTGCACTATCGCATCCGTTATATGTGGGGATTGCACTTGAATAACTTCTCCTCCGAGTTCTGTTGCCAGCTTGAAATGGTTCAGTAAATGTCTTTGGCTTGCCAACGAAATCCGGTCCGAACTTTCCCTAGGGGTTTGTACATACAATACAAAGAACTTGGTGTTATATCGGGTAGCCAACCGCGCGACTTTCCGTATGATCTTACGAGGGGTTTTCTCATTACTGCTGATACAGGCCATAAACCTTTCATGCCGCACGCCAAGATTCTCAGGAATAGTACTTTCCACTTTTTTTTCTACCCGCAAAGCAACCTCTTTCAATGCCAATTCCCTAAGCTGAAGAATATGCTCAGCCTTAAAGAAATTATTCAATGCTGTTTGTATCTTATCAGGTTTGTATATTTTTCCGGCTTTTAACCGAGCCAGCAGTTCGTCAGCAGTAAGGTCTATATTGACTACTTCATCCGCCTGCTCCAGTACGATATCAGGAATACGCTCCTTGACCTCAATGCCTACCACGTCCTGCACCATCTCGTTAAGTCCTTCTATATGCTGAATATTGACCGCCGTGATCACACTGATACCGGCATCCAGTATATCCATAACATCCTGCCAACGTTTTTCATTCTTACTGCCTTCGACATTGGTATGAGCCAATTCGTCAACGATAACAACTTCAGGATGAATACTGAGAATTGACTGTAAGTCCATCTCTTCGATCTCTTTTCCTTTATAAAATATTTTACGACGTGGAATGACAGGCAGTCCTTCCACCAATGCCTCTGTCTCGACTCTCCCATGTGTTTCTATATAACCGATCTTGACATCGATACCGCTTTCCAGTAATTGGTGGGCATCTGATAGCATCCGATACGATTTACCTACACCGGCAATCATGCCGATGTAGATTTTAAAATTGCCACGACGAGACTTTTTCAACAAATCCAAAAAATGTTGTACACTTTGTTCTCGGTCCATGCGTATACTATATCAAGGTCTTAAAGAAATTCCCAAGACAAGATGAGCATCCTCCATACGAGGGTTCCAAATTGCCTGTATAAAAATGGGTAATGAGAAAGAATTCGTGATTTTGATATCTTTCATTGCTTTCAATGCAACGTTCGTTACAGCAAATCCACTATTTACATCACCTCCATACGTAGTTACTCCCGCATCGTATGGAAGAACACCACAAGTTGCATTCAGATCAACTCCCTTCACTGTGAACGGGAAGTTCAACTCTACATAAGAAGAATAGTTTTGGTTTCCATTTTCATCTTTATCTTGACCGGCAAACATGAAATTCCAAGTGATAGACAACGGGAACTTCTCAATAGGTAAAGTGTAAGCCAAACCTGCTTCAAAATGGTGAGCTGTTTCGTGGCTCTTGAAGTTAAAGTAGTCACCGGCACCTTGTCCTGCCCACCATAAGCTAGCGACAGATAATGTAGGACCAGCTGATCCGAATGTATACGCTGCCGTTAAATCTATCTATTTAGCCGCAGGCATAGATGTAGAGTTTGCTCCCTGAAAATCGGTAGATCCCCAGGCTGTCAAAGAGAAATTACCTACGCCTAAAGATAATGTTGGTTGAAAGCTGGCACCAGTCTGGTAAAAACCACGCCAAATATAAGAACTTACCAAATCTCCCTGTACGGAAAAATTTACCTTACCATCCTCTTCCTGTGCATTAGCCAATGTAGAAGATGCCATTGAGAATGCAACCGCCAAAACAGTTACTTTTTTTACAAATGATTTCATAACCTTAAATCTAATTTATCTATTAAATAACTGTTATTTGTTTTCAGCAGCTTTATCAAGCGCAACGTTTAATTTCAACACGTTTACTTTTTCTGTACCGAACATGCCCAATAAAGGTTTCTCAACATGTGAGTTCACGATTGTCATCACCTTTTCTTCCGACCAACCACGAGCGTCCGCTACACGTTTAGCCTGTACATAAGCGGCTTTCGGTGAGATATGTGGATCCAAACCGGAGCTACTGGCCGTGATGATTTCAGCCGGAACTTTTTCACGGGTTAGGTAAGGATGATGGACCAAAAATGTATCAATACGTTCTTCCAACAAGGCCAAATGTTCTTCATTGGAAGGTCCCTTGTTACTACCTGCCGAACTGGATGCATCGTAACCGTCACCAGCATGGGAAGGACGGCCCCAGAAATAAATATCTTGTGTAAAATTCTGACCAACATTGGCAGCCCCCACTACTTTTCCATTCAATGTAACCAGTTCAGCATTGCCCTTATTCGGTCCTGCCACTTGGGCAAACAACCACAAAACGAAGATGTAGAAAACACTGAAGAACAAACAAAACGCAATTGTCAGTCTTAATGATTTAAAAAGATTTGATATCATAATGAATTATTATTTTATTTTCTTAACCTTCCTCCTATCTTCATACAGAGGAAGGAAGGTTTTTAATATTGATTTTACTTTTACATGAATAAACTTACAATCATATCTATCAACTTAATACCAATGAACGGGACAATCACACCGCCCAAACCGTAAATCAGCAAGTTGCGACGAAGCAATGCAGAAGCACCAATCGGTTTATAAGCCACACCGCGTAACGCCAGTGGGATCAGAATCGGGATAATGATTGCATTGAAGATGATCGCACTCAGGATCGCTGATTCCGGGCTATGCAAGTGCATAATGTTCATTGGGGCCAATGCAGGGATTGTAACCATGAATAGAGCCGGAACAATCGCGAAATACTTAGCCACGTCGTTAGCTATACTGAAAGTAGTCAGCGTTCCGCGAGTCATCAGCAACTGTTTACCAATTTCGACAATCTCGATCAGTTTCGTTGGATCATTATCCAAATCAACCATATTACCAGCTTCCTTGGCAGCCTGTGTACCACTATTCATTGCCACACCAACATTTGCTTGAGCCAAAGCCGGAGCATCATTCGTTCCGTCACCCATCATAGCGACCAGCTTACCGTTTTCCTGCTCCTTACGGATATAGTTCATCTTGTCTTCCGGTTTGGCCTCAGCGATATAATCGTCTACACCTGCTTTTTCTGCGATATATTTTGCGGTCAATGGGTTATCACCAGTTACCATTACCGTCTTCACACCCATCTTACGCAGACGATCGAAACGTTCCTGGATACCCGGTTTGATAATATCCTGTAATTCAATCACACCGATAATGAAGTCGTCCTGTGAAACAACCAGTGGAGTACCACCGTTGCTCGTGATCTTCTGAACTAAATCGGCAACCTCTTTCGGGTATTTGTTACCTGCAGCCTCACTCATCTTACGGATGGCTTCGAAAGCGCCTTTACGGATACGAGTACCATTTGCCAAATCTACACCTGAACATTTTGTCTCAGCCGTAAATTTGATCATTTTCGATCCGGATGTATTCAGATCATGTACACGTACACCTTTTTCACGTCCCAGTTCTACGATTGACTTACCTTCAGGCGTATCGTCAGAAAGAGAGGACAGCAAACAAGCCTGTACAAAAGAGTGTTCATCAATGCCAGATACCGGATAGAACTGGGTTGCTTTGCGATTACCAATCGTGTCGAGTAGTAAAGTATCAATATCACCAGCCGTTTCAACCGCCTTACCGGATTTGGTGATTACATTAGCAGACAACGCACGATCCATACCTGCAATACCGATAGCTGACAACAAACCACCAATCGTAGTCGGAATCAAACAAACAAACAAAGAGATAAAGGCAGCGATCGTAATCGTCGTGTTAGAATAATCAGCAAACGGTTTCAAAGTACCGCAAACAACAACGAATACCAGTGTAAAACCTGCCAGTAGGATTGTCAAGGCAATTTCGTTCGGAGTCTTTTGGCGTGAAGCACCTTCTACCAAAGCAATCATCTTGTCCAAGAAACTTTCACCCGGTTCAGTTGTGACTTTTACTCTAATCTGATCTGACAATACTTTCGTACCACCAGTAACCGAACTCTTGTCACCGCCTGCTTCACGGATCACCGGAGCAGATTCACCCGTAATGGCGCTTTCGTCGATAGAAGCCAGGCCTTCGATGATCTCACCATCGGAAGGAATCGTATCGCCGGCTTCACAAATAAAGATGTCGCCTTTCTTCAACTGAGAAGAACTGACAGTCTCGATCTTATTACCGACACACAAACGAGCCGGAGTCTCTTCACGAGTCTTACGCAAACTGTCGGCCTGTGCTTTACCACGTGCTTCTGCAATCGCCTCTGCGAAATTTGCGAAAAGCAGCGTTGCGAACAATACAATAAATACTAACATGTTGTAACCGAAAGATCCTTGCGTCGTATCGCCTGTGGCTACTGCCCATATAGTAACGAACAACATGACGAATGTCACCACCTCTACGATAAACATGATCGGGTTACGGAACATCACCCGCGGATTTAACTTAACGAATGATTGCTTCAAACTTTCTATAACGAGCTCCTTTGGAAATAAAGAAGCAGCTTTGTTATTTCTCATCTTCTTAATCTGTCAATTAGTAAATACTAAAATATTCAGCGATCGGGCCTAATGTTTGTGCAGGGAAGAATGACAATGCGGCTACGATCACGATTACGCAGAATGTCATCACACCGAATGTAACGGTATCGGTCTTCAATGTACCCGCACTTTCTGGAGTATATTTCTTGTTTGCCAATAGACCTGCGATAGCAACCTGTCCGACAATTGGTAAATAACGTGAAATGATCAACGCCAAACCGCAAGTATAGTTCCAAAAATAGGTATTGTCTCCTAATCCTTCGAAACCGGAACCGTTGTTAGCGGAAGAAGAGGTATATTCATATAGCATTTCACTGAAACCATGGAAACCGGGGTTGTTTAACCAACCGCCTTCACTCTCAACAAAGCCCGGACAATATACCCACACATAGCTGGAAATTGCGGTAAAGATCAAGATAACGAACGGGTGAGCTAATGATACGATCGTAGCGATCTTCATTTCCCGAGCCTCAACCTTCTTACCAAGAAATTCCGGTGTACGTCCGACCATCAAACCGCTGATGAATACGGCAATGATCAGGAATGCATAGTAGTTCATGAAACCTACACCGACACCACCGAACCATGTATTGATCTGCATGTTCAACATCTCGACCATACCGGAAAGAGGCATTGTACTGTCGTGCATACCGTTAACGGAGCCATTAGAAGTGACAGTCGTAGTCACAGACCACAAAGCGGTTGCACCCGGACCCAGACGGGTTTCCTTACCTTCCATAGCACCGCAAGACTGGTCAATACCCATCTCGTCAATTTTCGGATTACCTGCCATCTCATAGTGAACGTTACAGAATACTCCTAAAAGATAAGCAAACAGCATCACGCCATAGATCACATAACCTAACTTTTTACGTTTCAAATAAAATCCCAAAGCAAATACCAATGCCATTGGAATGATTAGAATAGACCAGCATTCTATAATATTGGTCAGATAAGTCGGGTTTTCCAAAGGGTGAGAAGAGTTTACTCCGAAATAACCACCACCATTCGTACCTAACTGTTTAATCGGAACAATTGCAGCTGTAGGTCCTTGTGAAACAATTTGTTCAGATCCTTCCAATGTCGGGATTGTCATTTTAGACTCGAAGCCCATTGGTGTACCCTCCAGGATCAAAATAAAACCTACGATCAGAGACATCGGGAAAAGGATACGTGTACAGCTGATCACTAAATAGTGCCAGAAGTTACCGATTGTTTTAGTTGTTTTGGCTGCCATCGATTTCATAATACCAGCCATGGCTGCCATACCAGTCGCAGCAGTGATGAACTGGAACAACATAATGACGAACAACTGTGTAAAATAAGTCAAACCGCTTTCTCCGCTATAGTGCTGCAAGTTACAGTTAACCATAAAACTAATACACGTATTGAACGCCAAGTCCGGACTTTGTCCGCTATTTCCATCGGGGTTCAAAGGAAGATATCCTTGCGATACCAACAGGATCATACCCCAGAAGAACCAAAATACGTTTATAATAAGCAGAGATTTCAGGAATACCTTCCAATCCATCTCTTCGTTGGGGTTGATACCCGCCAGTTTGTAAATAAATCTTTCAATCGGAGCCATGAAACGCATACAATCGTTTCCCTCCTTGTACACCTTGGCGATATGCTTTCCTAATGGATAGATGATAACTATCAGCAGCAATATCTGCAATGCTACACCTAAAATTTCTGTGTTCATCTTTTTACTTTAAAAACTAATTACCATTAAAACTTTTCGGGCTTAATCAGGACATACATCAAATACCCGAAAATCACTACACAAAGTATAAACAGTGCTAAAAACATAATTTAATTCTCCTTTCTCATATTAAATTTTCTCAAACCAGTCCACACACTTGAAGAAAAACCAATAGCATGCTACACCGGTAGCACACAAGAACAAAAACGATAACGTATCTTCCATACTTCTTTTTATTAAATTGTTAATACCATTTATTTTTTCGTTTTCTTATATGCTAAAGTCGTGCCAAAAGTTTTAACTCATGCGTAATTATCTATTTATTAGACATATAGTCAAAATCATTCTTGTTATGCAACATGCTAAATCCTTTTCAAAATGAAAAAAATATTTCCATTTTAGGATAATCGCATATTGTTTGCCTTACCAGTCTTTAAGAGAGTTATTTTCACATTTCAGGCTTCTGGAGTCTTTTCCTTTTGATATAAAGTCTGTAATTAAAAGGTACTTGAAAAAAACGAGAAAGACTTATCCTCCAGGAATAATATGCCGACATTTTCCTGAACGGGTAGGTATCCGTTCGCCATCCGATGCCTACTTGTTTCCTATCGGGTAAACATCCGTTTTTTCCTCCTCAGCCATGACCTTTGAAAAATAAAATACCTATGAAAAACCAGAAAGATGATATGAAAGAGTTAGTATGGAGGATATATTGGTTTTGCTTTTTCATTTTGAAAAGGTACATAGAAAGACAAGCTACCTAAACAGGCAGCCTGTCAGGTATACAAGAACAAAGTGCTTCACATTATAGTCCATAGGTTTCCATCTTCCTATAAAGCGTGGTTAACCCTATCCCTAGAAGACGAGCAGCTTCAGGTTTGTATCCGTTGGTATGTTGGAGGACTTTCTGAATGTGGTGCTTTTCAACGCTGGCTAGGTCCAATCCAATATTATTCCCCGTATTTTCAGATAATTCCAGCATCTGCAACGGCAGAGATTGATAGTCCAGTATTTCCCCCCTCCGTAACAACTAAACATCTTTTTACCGTATTCTTTAACTTCCTGACATTTCCTTTCCATGGGTATCGTTTTATGGCTACCATGTATTTTTCTGATATCAGAAGCTTTTCCCTCCTTATTTTTTTGAAAAAGAAGATACGAATTCTCTTACAAAAAAATATCTTCCCGCCATTCCCATAATGGAGGAAGATGGATATGGAAAGAAGATAAACGGTTAAATAAATCTTCTCTAAAATTTCCATTAACTATTTCTTGTTCCAAATCGCGATTTGTTGCTACTATAACTCGGACATCGACATGTATTAGAGTAAGTACTACCAATTTTCATAAATTGCCCGGTCTCAAGAACACGCAGCAACCGGGTCTGCAAAGAAATATCCATTTCTCCTATCTCATCTAAAAATATAGTACCACCATTTGCTTCCTCAAAAAGTCCTTTTGTTTCCGTAATTGCCCCGGCAAAAAACCTGCCGTGTGTCCGAATATTTCACTTTCGAGTAAATCTTTACTGAAAGAAGAACAATTTATAGCGACAAAAGTCTACCCACTTCGCTGGCTATCATTATGGATCAGACGTGCGAAAACATATTTTCTTGTTCCGGTTTCACCTGTCTGCAATACAGACGCATCCGTTTTTGCCACTTTTTGGGCTAATGAAACGGCCTCTAATATTGCCGGAGATTTACCGATTATTTTTTTAAGTGTGATTGTTTTCGGTAGTTATATCTACAATAAATGCTTCGGATGCTTTCTCCATCTCTTTTGCGATAAGAGAAAAGATCCTGTTATTGTCATCACCTTTTACCAAGTAATCAAAGGCACTGCTTTTTATCGCCGAGACACTGTCTTCAATCTTTCCATGAGCAGTTAAAAGAATAATCTCCGCCGAGGGAGATATGTTTTTCATCCGGTCTATAAGTTCGATGCCATTACCATCCGGCAAACAGACATCGCGAAGAACAACCTCCGGGGTATTAACCTGTAATTGTCTTAAACCAGCTTTACAAGTTGCCGTTCGATATACCTCATAACCTTCTAGCTCAAGAATACGGGACAATAATGCCAGCATCTGTTTTTCGTCATCGATGATTAAGATTTTTCCCATATAATTTTTATGATCATTTTAAATTTCGCCAAAATCCTTGGATATCTGTCCAGCGCAGACAGGTTTCCAACAATCGAAATTTCTCTTTTTAGCTAAAACCGTGTTATTGATTATAGGCAATTCGCAATTCTCTTTGATATATAAAACAGCACATCCCCGAGCTGTTGTTGCCAATTGTTTTCTTAATGTATTCCAAGCATCTGCATCAGAAATAAAATATTGTGATTCGGTTGACTCCGTTTCATATTCCAGCTTGTATTCATTCAGTACCAATTCATTTTGGTAACTATATACCAGTTTGCACTGGTACAAAGTTACCGTTGTTTTTAATTAGTTTTTATTATTCTCATTTTTAATTGCAATATTCACTAAGTTTTCTAATCATCGTAAAAATTGCGTCATATCTATTGTTTCGTTTTTGATAGGAAGTTTAAGAATAGATTTCCCTTCTTTGAGTATTTCTATAACGATTTTAGATTTCTCCCATTGTTTATTAGGTATGTAAAGGCTACCTATTCCGGGAGAACAATTTATATTAACAATCTGTCCTTGTGAAATGGGATCATTATAGCTTGGTGTACCTTCACAGAAAGTGGAAGAACTAATATGAGTATCATCCACAACAGCCCTACAATTAAGGAGCAAATCCCAAGATATTGTACTATTTCCAGCATTTACCAATTTAATATTACAAGCTGGCAAAGTATGGAAAATATCAAGTGGGAGATTCCCCGTACTAATTGAAACAACCGTCAATCCATTTACTTCCTTTTCAAAAGATTTGATTTCTTGAAATGTTACTCTCGCTTCTTTTGCAATTTCAGTCGTTATACTATCTCTTTTTATATCCGCTTCCGTTCTCTCTTTTTTAGGCTCTGTAACTTTTATTCCATCATTGTCAAAAAAGAGAGCATAAATGAAAGAAAACATTATTCCTAAAAAAATAACAATAACAGGAAAAGGGAGAATGGAGAAGAAAACTTTAAGGACATTATGAGCCATAGAGTATTCTGTCTTTTTGTTTTCCCAAAGTATTTTGCTACCACAATTAGGACAAAATTTAGGTTTGTCATTTAACACTGTACCACATCTGGAACATTTCTTAATTGGTTCTGTCGAATTTGCTTCCATACTTTTGTTGTTTTGCTCCTTCCAACAGCCAACAAAGGAATGATTATCAAAAAAGAAGTGGGCTGCTATCCGCTTTTCTGTTAGGTGTCGCCAAACCCCTGTACACGCGCAGACAAGCAACCCACTTGATATAGCGAGTCACTTGTGCCTTGCGTGTTGTTAAAAATTGGCGACTTTAACAGAAAAAGGCACTTCCTGAAATTCCACAATAGTCCCTCTGGACACCGCAAATGTAAGAATATATTTTGACATGTAAGAATAAACTATTACATTTGTCGCGAACTTAAAAATGAATATTATGGAAAATTGGAAAATCGTTGTATGTCCTAAATGTCATAAGGAATTTAAAGATGTAATTTTGTTTCCACATCATGGAAGAAAATGTCCTCATTGTGGAGAAATACAAATGGTTTATACTATAGAATCTTCAAAACGAAACAACAATCAAAGAGAAAATCTTTCGAATAATGGATCAGAAGATAATTCTGATTGAAGGTTTTCAAAATTTACACCTTTTCCTAAAAGATAGTGGCAATGTTTTTTATCATCTTCTATATCTTCTTTAGTTGGATGAACAACTGAACGAGTAAAATTTGATGCTTCCTCCTTAGAAAGAAATAACATAGCTCTTTCCTTAAATTTTTCTTCCGTTATTTTTAAGGAGTCTGCTTTCTTTTTTAATTGAGAAAAGGGAACTGAAAACTTAAAATAATCAATATTCATGATTTTTAATATTTTATGAAAACTGATTGTAAACATAAGTGGGTAAAAACTCCTTCCGGTTATATGTGTCAGAAATGCTCTGCTATTGTACTGGATAAAGATGTCATACCCGTTTTAGGTGTAATCTTAGAAGATTCAGACCTTCAAGATGAAACAAGCAAAGAAGAAGATCAGTCTAAATAAAGGTCTTTTTCTTTAACCGACTGTTCCAATTCCAAATCCTTTTCAGTAGGATGAAGGATTCTTTGCACTAATACTTTTGCATTATCGGAACTTTCGCCCATTCCCAGCAATCTCTTGTACAAAGACTCGTCAGTCAAGTTGTTTTGCTTGAAAATATCCCTTACTTCGGAAGGCGTAAAGCATGTTTTTTCTTTTGACTTGCTTTTAGTCCTTCTTTTTTGAGGACGGTATTTCATTGCAAATTTTAAAAAATCCTCAAATTCTTCCCCAGTTGTCATTCCTTTCTTGCTCATGCAATCAGTTGTTTGTAGGTTATACGATATTTAATGTTACAAAGTAACAAATTAAATTTGTGAAAATCACTAACCTTTCTGGTATTGTACCGGAAAGTAAACTCATTAGCATACCGTTGTAGATGCTTTGGACTCATGTAATGATAAATCCCGATGTAGCCTCTTTTTAAGCCTGTCCAAAAGCCTTCTATCGTATTGGTATATATTCTTCCATTCACATACTGTCCTTTGCCGTGATCGACCGTGTAATGGTAATAGGATTTGTCAATCTCGTCATATCCTCCCCATTCGTCAGTATATAAAACAGCCCTTTTGTCTACGAATTGCTGAATTATAGGAGTTATTTCGCTTCTGGACGTACTTTTGATAACTCTTGTAACGACTTCCCCTTTTCGCTCAACCATTCCCAAAACAGGAGTCTTATCTTTAAAACTTCGACCTTGACATTTCTTTACTTTCTTGTCCTTGTGGCGATTCTTGTTCTTCCCGCCTACAAAGGTTTCATCTGCTTCTACTTCATTTTCCAACCTCCCTTCGTTTTTACACATTAAACATTCTCTAATACGCTGCAACATGAACCATGCTGTCTTTTGGGTAACTTTTATATCTCTTGACAACTGTAAAGATGATATGCCTTTCTTGTGAGAAAGAACCAACCAGATAGCCATAAACCATTTTCTTAGCGGCAACTTTGTGTTCTCAAAGATTGTTCCCGTTTTAACATTGAATGATTTACCTGTGTTTTTACAGATATACCTATTATTGGAGCACACATACACTTTTGATTCTGGATCGAAAGGCGATACCACACCATCTTCCCATATTAAACTTTCCAGATACTTTAAACATACTTCTTCTGTTGGGAAAGCATCTGTAAGTTCTATCAATGAATTGAATGATTTTATATCTATCATAATGGTTCATTTTTAAATATGGTAAAGATATGAAACAAATAGTGTACATAGTACAATAAATAGAAATTAATAGATTACTTATGTTCTGCAAACTGGTATATAGTTACCTTCATTTTTTAGGTTTGCCTTCTTTTTGGGATAACACAAATAGGCGATCCCTGTCAAAAGAGTGATTCCGGCAAAAGTATTCAGCAGATATTCATAATAATCTTTTTCAAAGAAATAGAATTCATTGATACTACTATATATATATACGCCAACCACCAACAGTAATACTATCGTTATCCGTTGCTTAAAAAAATTCATCCGCATATTCTTTCCCATTTGTATCCTGTTTTTTAGAACCAAGTCTTTAAAATGAGCCATGAATAAATTATATCCACGGCTCAAAAAGAAAAAACAATTCAAATCTTTACAGAATGAATGGAGAAAAAGATTTTGGTACACATAAAACAATTTTAATTGCAATAATATATAACATGAAACTTATGTCCATTTATGGGCGACCAAGTATTTCTTGCGAGGCCACCATTTTTCAATCCTATTTTTCAGAATGAAAAAATACCCCAAAACGCCAATCCAGCTTGTTACTAGTAACAGAATGATAATCCTGTTTTTGATCCTTTGAGGAACATCTTTTTTTATTAAATTGCTGATTGCCCATACAGAGGCAAGCGAGCCTAACTGATAAATAAAAAATACCATTTTATTTCTTTGTCGTTTTACATTGTTTCTTATAGCTGACAACCGAATATGAATATTAATGATATTTTCTTCGGAAATCTAACTAATAAGGGTAATGCCAAAATCAGACCAATTAAACGACAACAAACATAAAACACTATATATCAACCGATTTTAAAATATTAATTCTAAATTGAAAGTTTTAGAAAGCATACCAAAACGAAAAAGTTTTTTTCATTCTGGTATGCTTTCTCTATTTTTGGAAAGACAAGACACCCGATTAAAATCTCGTGAATTAACAAGAAAGAAATTTTCTTGCTCAATTCTTTGTTCATCAAAAATTTTCATTTTGGGAAAATATTTTCATTTGGAAAAATGTATCTCAGGCTTATTCTTTAGTAAATATCTAGCTATCAATAATAAACATAAATCAACATGAATCTTGCCCTATTTTAATATATATTATATCAAATATGAGATTATTTATCGTTTCGAATAGATTGCCTGTAAAAATTACATGTTTCTCCGATGGAAAATTCGTTTTTTCACAAAGCGAAGGGGGGCTACAGGTTTGAAGTCATTGGACGTTGATTGTGAAAAACATTGGATTGGTTGGCCTGGCGTCTGCGTAGAACAAAAGACGGAAAAAGATGACATTTGCTGTCAATTGGAAAAAAATAATTATCATCCGGTATTCTTATCCGACGAACAGTATAAAAATTACTACGAAGGATATAGCAACAGTACCCTATGGCCCCTCTGTCATTACTTTTTTGCATATACGTTATATAAAAAAAACTTTTGGAAATCATATAGGGAAGTCAATGCTGTTTTTTGTGAAGAGATATCTCGGATAGTTGAGCCTAATGATTGGGTTTGGATACAGGACTATCAGTTAATGCTGTTGCCAGGCATGCTCCGTGAGAAGTTTCCCAACCTTCATATCGGGTATTTCCAACATATTCCGTTTCCTTCACATGAACTTTTCCGGATTCTGCCCGAAAGGGTCGAGATCCTGAATGGACTTTTGGGAGCTGACTTTGTCGCTTTCCACATTCACGATTATATGCGTCATTTCATCAGTGCGACAAAACGCGTTCTTCATAAGAATTTCAATCTGGATGAAGTTCAAATGAATGATCGTGTAACCCGTGTGGATGCATTACCGATGGGGATAAACTATGATCTTTATCACAATGTGATAGCTGATGACAAAGTCCATCACACAATACACAGTTAAAGCTATACCGATAGACAAAGTGGTAGCCAACAGTTATAATCCTAATATTGTGGCACCACCGGAAATGAAATTATTGGAACTTTCCATTTGGGAAGATGGTTATACCATGCGTTTGTTATCACATTGAAGAAAAAGATCTATATGAAATTGTAGACAGCTATCATCGTTATATGGTAATGAAAACGTCACAACGCATTTATGATCGAGAAAAAGGTTTACTTCCTGTTGTGGTAATCAATAAAGATAAATGCTATTGCAATACTATGGAACGACAACGATTTGCATAAATCCGAAAAATGATAATCAATATTATTTAGATTTTCTAAAAAGCTATTTTTTGAATGTATTGATTATCAACTATAATCTGCTATAATATATATGTTTTTCCGAATGAAAAGCAAATAAAAACACAATCAATACTTGCACAATAAAAAATTAATCACTATCTTTGCATTACAGAAGTAACACACAGAATGATTCGCTAGCTCAGCAGGTAGAGCACATCCCTTTTAAGGATGGGGTCCTGGGTTCGACCCCCAGGCGGATCACTTAGGAGAAATGAAAATACTCCGACAAACTAAGACAAAGCTCTTTAAACCAGTGGTTTAAGGAGCTTTTTTCTTACTCGCCTACGACAGAAAAAAGACCTCAAAAAGCCACCCTGTGAAGATTAATCGTTACTAATTCGTTACGGTTTTCCGTTACGATAAAAACCGTAACGAATTTATAGGTAAGTCGCTCATTTGTCGAATATTGGCAGTCGAAAGTCATAGCCGTTACGGAATGAACAAATTAACTTTGCAACAAGAAAGGAGTTACGGTATGAAATCGACATTCAAAACACTCTTCTATTTAAAGAAGAACGAACCGAAGAAAAACGGTCATGTAGTAATTATGGTGCGCATCACGGTGGACGGTGATCAGGTGCAATTCAGCAGCAAGCTGGACATACACCCCGACAATTGGGACACGAAAGCGGGAAGAGCCGTCATCAACAAACAGAGTGCGGACAAGAAAGAAAACCTCAGGGTATCCTCACTTAACAAGACACTGGACGAGATACGTTCGGCCATCACCATGCACTACACACGCATGATGAACGTGGACGGTTACGCACTGCCGGAAAAAATCAGGAACGCATTCCTGGGATTGGAGGAAAAGGAGAAAACGCTCATCAGCTACTTCACCCAGCACAATGAACAGTATGCAAAGAAGGTCGGCAAGACTGCCACGCAAAAGACCTATTCCCGCTACGAACTGACCAAGCAGCGGATGATAGAGTTCTTGCAGAAGGAATACAAGTTGTCGGACATTCCCGTGAAGGAAATCACCGTTACCCACATCGAGAACTTCTACCTTTATTTGCGTCAGGAATGTGAGGTAAGCAACAACACCGCCATGAAATTTGTACAACGTTTCCATACGATACTGTTGTTCGCCCAGAAAAGCGGATTGAGCTTTATCGATCCATTCGGGAATTTCAAGTTCAATTTTGACAAGACCGACAGAGGGTATCTCACGCAGGAGGAAATCGACACGATCTATTACAAGGAGTTCAAGTCAAAGCGGTTGGAACACGTGCGTGATGCTTTCATCTTCAGCTGTTATACCGGTTTGCCTTACTGTGACATCTATACGCTTTCAAGTGAGGACATAAAGATCGGTGTGGACGGCAAGAAGTGGATTATGAAAGACAGGGGTAAAACCGGAGTGGAATCATTCATTCCCCTACTGCAAATACCGTTGGATATTCTCGCCAAATATGAGGGCAAGTTGAAAAACGGAAAACTGCTTCCGGTAATCAGTAACCAGAAGATGAATGAATATTTGGCGGAGATAGCTGCTATTTGCCAGATCAACAAGCGGATCACCTACCATCTTGCCCGGCATTCGTTTGCGACGGAAATCTGCCTTACCAAAGGCGTTCCCATTGAGAGCGTGTCCAAGATGCTCGGACACACCAACATTCAGACCACACAGATTTATGCCCGTGTGGTGGATAGAAAGTTGAGCCATGACATGAATATGCTGGATCGAAAACTTAAAAGTATGCAAAAAGATACGACGCAAAACGCTGTATGAATAAACAAATCATTATATTGTCACACCATTTAAAAACAACGCCTTATGGAAAATAGAGGATACATCACCATCACCGGTTTGGAAAACAAGGATGAACAACCCATCGTCAGTGTAAAGATAGAGAACGGCAACGTATGGATGACCAAGCACGAACTTGCCCGTCTGTTCGGAGTGTTCGTGCAGACAATAGACGCCAATGTGCGCTCCATCTTCAAATCCCGCCTGCTTTATGACGGCGACGTAACCATAACCGAGAAGCAGGACAAAAGCATCGTTACCTATTATAATCTGGAAGCGATCATATTTCTCAGCTTCCGCATCAACACCTATTGCACGAAACTGTTCCGCGAATGGGTACTCAACTCCCTGTGCGAGTACAAACGCCTGCAAGAGAAAAAGCCCGAAGTCCTTGTCGTTTTCAATCCCGGCAGCAACCGGACAACCATTTCTTATAACTGATGTGCATAGAAGCCTGTAAATAGCGAGCCTTGCCCGAAAATCCGACGGGCAAGGCTTTTTTTTCTCCTGAAAATCCTATCTTTACACCAAATAACAGTGTCATGATAGAAAACCTCACCATATCCATATCCTTCAGCGAAGTAGAGGAAGCCCATGTCGGCAACTATTTCCACCTTTCCGAAATGTCCGGCGAGTTTCTGATTATCCAGAAACCCGACAATACCTTCTACTTCCTTTGTTCCAATGATTGTGACATCGTGGGCATCTGCCAATCCTTTGATTGGTATATTGTATCAAAAGACGCTTTTAATGACCGCCTGATAATCGGCATTGGTTTGTCGGATAAAGAAAGCATCAACGGAGAACTCTATCGTGTACAGGATGAAACCACGCTCATCCTTTGGCGTGACATACTCCGCTTTACTTTCGAGAGCGATTTCGTGCGCCAGTTCTTCCCGTACAATACTCACTTCAAAGGCAAGATGCGTATCGACGGAGCACTGTGTTTCTATATTCACGATTATTACCCGACCAGATGCAAGGACATATCGGTATTCGACAGAAAGACGAGTAATCTGGTATTTAGATTTAAGGAAGGCCGACAAGCAGCCCTTGTCGCCAAGATCTTCTCGCTTTGTATCGCTCGGATGCCGTTCTTTAAAGAGAAAGCCGCCAACGCCGTGCTGATCCCCATACCGGCGGCAACCCGTGAACGGAACATCGCCCGTTTTGCCCGTTTTTGCAGCCTTCTCTCACATCGGCTTAAAGTTGTGGACGGTTTTCGTGCCACATGGATAAAAGAAGACCGTGAGCAGATGAAAGGAACTCACGGACAAGACAAGTTATCCAACTTGATCTTTCATCCCGATTATTTTAAAGGCCGGGACGTATTTTTAATAGATGACATTATCTCTTCCGGCGAGAATTTCACGCAAATGAAACGCAAACTGATACAACTCGGCGCAAAATCCGTTACCGGTTTGTTTTTAGGTAAAACAGTAAAATCTGAAAATCAAAAGTAATATGGCAATCAAGAAATCCCAGATCGAAAAATGGATAGTCGCCCAAAAGAAACACCGGCTATCGGATACCCATGTACAAATGGCACGTGAACTTGGACTCAACCCCGACAAACTCGGCAAGATAGACAACCACCAACAAGAGTCGTGGAAAGCCCCCTTACCGGAATTTATAGAAGAGATCTTCTATAAACGTTTCAAAAAGGAACATCCTGATATAGTCAAGCCCCTGAAACAAATACTTAAAGAACAGGAAATAAAGGATAAAGAAAAAAAGAAGGAAAAAGAAAAACGGCGTAAAGAGCATGAACAGGAACAGATGAATAACGGAACGGATGAAGTTCTTCCATTCTAATCCTCAACCCCGATAGCGGAATAAAAACCGCATCATTATCGGTAGAAAGAACGTTCCCATTTCTCCGAAACCGGAGCGATCTTTCATCCATACAAAATCGTAGAAAAGTGTTGTACAAGCAAGCGTGATGAATCCTACATTGCCCGGTACAACACCTTTCTTTTTTCCGTTTTTGAAATAGGAAAGCTTTTATTATTATCTATATATTTTTACTCTCTGATTTCCTCAAAGGCAATATCTATCGCATCATAGTAATCGCCGTCATTAACGCTCAACGCAGCAACAAGGCTGTTCAATGTCCGAACTGCGTCCAAACGCTTTTCCGTATCATTTTCATCCGGATTACTCAAGACATCTATCGCACAGGTCAAATGCCCTTTCATCTCTTGCAATGTAGATAAACTCTGAATGGGAAACAGATAGAAAAGCCCATCTTCTGAAGACCGGACTATTCCTTTCAGGGGAGTCGATTGTAAATCCATAACAATAAGGTTATTATATTAAATTGACGTAACGCTGCCGGATACTACGTTCGAGGTATCGCCAAACACCCAGTGTAAAGTGAACCGACAGGTTACGTCAAAGTATAACCTACCCGGTTCATTTACCTTCACACTTTTGAAATTGGCGATTTCCGAACGTTGGTAAACGAACACATTACACGATGCTATTTGCATCGCTAACACAAAGGTAGAAATTTTTTCGTATTAATCACCGCTTTATGCATAAAGGATTTATAACACAATGATTCTAAGCAAAGTTTAAGGCTAACTTCCTTCGGGGTATTTCTCTCACTGTTTTCAGTAGCCATCACTCCACATTTAAAACAAAGGAACGAATTAAACTAACTTATTCAAGTGCAAAGGTACTTCGGGTTCTTAACGGAAAAACAAGGTCAAGCCGTTCCGGTTTTGAAAAAAATCTTCCCTGCGCCATAAATGGCACGAGGTATTTTTTCCAAAAACCTTGTTTTTCCTGAACCCTACCTTTTGACGCACATGAAATAAGTCAGCTCAACTCGTCAATGCATAAAAAAAATGTCGTGATTATGAAAACAGCAAGAGAAATACATAACGGAAATAAGAACAGACTCAATCTGCCTCTGCATAAATTGTTTGGCTGGTCGGTTCGGCTCATTCTTTCAGGCTTCTGTTGGAGTTTGTACGGTGGCAGTCTTTTGGCGTGGTTTATCGGTCTGTGGCTCGTAAAAGAACTGATAACGGACATGATCCGCTTCGCATGGGGTTGTCTGGTTTCCATTCTTTCCTTTGCTGTCGTAGTCGGGATTATCATTTGGTTATTAATACTTTAATACACACAGTTATGACAATGGATATTACAAAATCAGTAGCGTTCACCGGACACCGTTCAGAGCGTATCCTCCAAGTCCGTATGCTGTATCTTTATCTGGATATAGTTTCGCAAGTGAAAAGGTTGTATAGTCTGGGCTATCGTTACTTTCTAAGCGGAATGGCGGAAGGCTTTGATTTGCTTGCAGCCCAAGCGGTAGCCGACCTCAAAATGGAATACACGGATATTCGGCTCATTGCCGTTGTGCCGTTCCGTCGGCAGCCAGACAGATACCGCCCGGAGAACAAGTCCTTATACGACCGGATAATGAAAACTGCCGATGAAACGGTCATTCTCAGGGAAGATTACTGCAAAGGGTGCTTCCATCACAGGAACGACTACCTGATTGACAACTCCGAAATCGTCCTGGCCTATTGGGACAAGCATCCCTATGGCGGTACTTATTATACCGTAGGAAAAGCACGGATGATGAACAGAAACATTATAAACCTTTATAAATAAAGCCTTATGAAACGATATAGCAGGACTGTCGCACAACAGTGCAGATATTACGAGGTAAACAACATTTTCGAGTATATGGTGGAAACCTACCTGAACGGCAACATCACCACTTTTGGAGAACTTTACCGGGAATTGTGTAAAGAGGCGAGAAAAGATTTTATCGACTTTCTTCTCAGTGAGGTAGAGCCGATATACTGGAGAGAGATTTTAAAGATGACTGTCTAATGAATAAATCAGGAAAATATGAATGTAACATTTGAAACCGTAATTTGTGCATGGGATGAGAAAATCCCTGCACTCCTTATCCGACTGGTAAATACCCTTCTCTTTTGCCGGACGGAAGAGGAACTCCGCCAATCCATTGACAAACTTCGGGAAACGACCGAACTGGACGAATTTTTCACCTACGGCTATGGCTCACACCATTTCTGGTGCAACCAGCGCATTTCCAAAGGAAGCGTGCAGTTCATCCAAAGCCGGTTATTCATTGCGACATTTTAATCCTCTAATACATAAATGACATGAAGCCAATATTTCAAATGACACGAGAAGAGAAATTGCAGGAGATTGTAGAATACAGTCCTTGCAGGGTGGAACGCAGCACAGTCCTCCGGTACTTGTTGGCACTACGCCGCAATGACACGGAACAAATCGCCTACTTCGAAAGTTTCGGCAAGAGTGTACGACATATCATACTCAATGTACGCACGTATGAAAGAGGGCTGATTTTCGGCTATGTCGGCAAGCGGTTCAACGAACACGGTTGGATTAATGGTATGTTACCGATAGTTGAAGAAATCAAATTGGATACTTCCAACACGATCCATATCGGGCAATCCGTTGACGGGACGTATGCGGTATCCATCGACTGGTGTACCGGCACAGCCGGAGGCGGCAGCCACCCGTCCGTTTGGGATGAGCCTGTCAGAGATTATAAGGAAGCTGTCCGGCAAGGCATCCGCCTGTTGGAACGACAATACAACAAAGCGGAATGTTGGTCTGTTTCCGACAGAAGCAATTACAACCCGAAGGTTATCCGCAGTTTGAAAGAAAAACTGTTGGAACTCAAGCGGAAATACACACAGCCCCGACAGTTAAGCCTGTTTTAATATTCACAAACTATAAAATCATAAGTTATGGCAACAAAAATGAACGAGAACGGAGTTTCAACCTGCAAGGCGGGTGAGAAATATGAAAAATTCCAAATGACCGTAGGACGGAAAAGGCGCACGTTTTACCATTATGATTACAGGGACACGGCAGACAACGAACTTTTCTCCTGTGTGAAGCCCACATTGGAAGAGTGCAGACAGAAACGTGATGAATGGTTGATTCAAAAACAAAGAAAGTATATGACAGAACAATAAATATCTGAAAAACAAGATATAATAATATGTAATAAGATTGAGAGAGAGTTATTAACCATTTGCACCAAAGAACTCTCCTTGCCGGTTGTCTGCAAGGAGAGTTCACATGTCATAGTTTTATTCCTTTTCTTTTGATTTGTCTGACCGGTGAAAAGTTGAACTCTTTCAGCCTTTTGTCAAAGGAAACCGCCACATCTTTCATTACCCCCTTCGGAGTCCAAATTTCCTTAACAGGCAAAGCCTTCCCGTCATACAGTTTTTTTATCTGCCCGACAGAGAACTTTGTGCCCGTGCATTGTTCCATTTTGTGATTGAGAGAATATACGTTACAGCTGTTTCTGACAATATCGGGAATCAGTTCCGGTTGCTTTTTCAATAGTTCCGGATACCACTTTTCCGCTTGAAGGCAGATTCCCGCACTTCTTTTATCGGGTGGGATGTTCAGAAAACTTTCCGGTACATTTTTGTCCATTCCCGCAAGATATGCTTTTTCAGTCTTCAGATCATACCTTATGCTTTTCAACTGCAATGCCGAATTATAGGTATCGGCGGCAGCCTGACAGACCATTTTTTCCGTCTGCAGGTGTACCGGCACAGACGAAATTGCATAGCCGTCCCTACTTACAGCATATTCCGCCATCCGGTCATCTATAATGTTCCACCGGACAGAACGCATCAAATCCGAACATCTCCATTTCCCTTCAAGCAATTTCATAATCTCCAGACAAATGTCGGGATAAGGAACATAAGGCAACAGCACAGCCGGATCGTGCTTTACTTTTGATAATGCGGTACGGCAGATTTCCGGTGTTCTCATGCCTTCAGGCACATATTCCAGAGCCTTTCCGTTCCGTCTGACCATCTCCTCATATACCTCCAAAGGTATGCCGTCTTTCGGCAGTGCCTCCCGGAGATACCGGTCATCTTCCAGAATCAACGGCAAAAAGCACTTCAGTACCCCACAAGGCATATCATGTATGGAATCGGGTTTGTTTGTCAGAGCCATACCGACAATCTCGTAGGAGAACATTTCTTCCGGTACATGACGCACATTGGCACTGTCGGCATTGACAGCGTGCCAGCATACATTCTCAGTTTTACGTTCCGAAGGAAGATCCCGAAAATATCCGGGATTTTCCTGTACTGATTTTATATCCGCATCTTCCTGTTTCCTATCTATGCCGTTCATTAAAGGTATCCTCCTTTTCATCTTCCTCTTCATTATTAAAGGCAAAAGACTTTTGTACAACCTGACCGAAGGAATCAAGAATGTAAATATCTATTTTCTGCTGGTCTGTGTCAAGTGATTTGTAATAGAGTCTGAACGTTTCTTCCGGTAACGGATACAGGTCGTTTGGCAATAGCACCGTACCGTCCTCCATGCGAAGTTCCCCTTTGCCTGTCGGTTGGAAGTACCTGATGAAGTATTTGGTGTCCTGATACTCGCCGCTTCTTACAAGCTGACAACGGATTTCCGCTTCCTCGCCCTTTACGATTGTCGTCTGCACCGGCAAGGTCGCCAGATCAAACTCATACACCTGCTGAACGTCCAATTTGTCAGAACAGGCGGTTACACATATCATACCGACAAGCATGAATGTAACAATAAACAATGTTTCTATCATCTTTTTCATACACATTAAAAATTTAATCGTTTAAAACAGTACTATTTCTGATGCGTTCCGCTACGGCACGTACCACCGGTACGCTCACGGCATTGCCGAGCATCGCATACCGGTTGGCTCGTGAGATTTCCCTCACTTCCCCGTTGATAATTCCGTATCTGGTAAAATCATCGGGAAAGCCTTGCAAGCGTTCGCACTCCACTTCCGTCAGCATACGGATTCGGGATTTCTGTTCTTCGTTCGGCTGTCCGTCAAAAGTTTCCCCCGGTTGCAGGTTTATCAGATAATTGCCGAAATTGGGCTGTTTGTAATAGTTACGTGTTATCGTTCCGCAGGTATGGGAATGAACCGTGTCTTTCCTGCACGGATGATTCCCTCCACCCGGCGCCGGGAAAGGAAATACATCTCCGGTACACCGGTCTGCAACACGTCCGACAAGGTAGATTCTCTCTCTGTTCTGGGGTAGAAACCATGCCGTATTAAACAGTTGCCATTCAAGTCGATAACCGCCAATGTCGGCAAACGCTTTGATAATGCTCCAAAAATCTGATCGATGCTTTGCGAAGAAGACTCCCTTAACATTCTCCCAGATAAAAACGTCAGGTCTGAATCTCCCGACGGCTTCGACAGCATACCTGACAAGGGAACTTGCCTCTCCACGCAGCCCGCTGCCGTCGCCGACTGAACTAAAATTCTGGCAAGGGCTTCCGAAAGTGATGATGTCGGGATGTCCGATTTCCGCTGTTCCGATTTCTGTAACCGATCCGATATGTTCCGCATAAGGAAAATTGTATTTGAAGTTGGCGATTGCATTTTTTTCTATCTCCGAGAAATATACTTTCTCAAACGAGTATCCGGCAGCCTGCAATCCTTTACTAAAGCCGCCAATACCCGAAAATAATTCCAAAAGAACCATGCCCTAATCAATTATGAATTTGACGCCCACCCCGAACTGGAAATGAAAGTGTCCGCTGTCATTTCCCCAGAGGCAACGCTCACGGGCATGGAACAGCAATACCACCTGGTTGGCAAGGTAGGTTTCTATCTCCAGCGATACCGCACCGCCATAGACAAACGCATCCCCGGCACACAGGCGTGAGCCGTCGAACAACGTACTTGTGCCCCAATTCACGGTTTCATATCCTGCCAGCACCGAAC
>OGQW01000246.1_pt1 | contig 45428 bp, 29 predicted proteins | sample 1553301 | NCBI WGS metagenome assembly OGQW01 (sample SAMEA2579974, study PRJEB22360) | human gut metagenome
TTGCAGGAATCGGTTTTGCCGGAGCAAAAAGCAAACAGCCATCTCTGGATGTAAGAAGCATCCCGGAACAGCTGGACGGAAACACCGTATTTACGGAAGAAGACCCGCTGGTAATCAAAGGAAGTAATCTTTCCGCAGTGGACAGCCTGTATTTGGATAATCAGAAAGTCGAAGACCTGAAAATCATTGAGAAATCGGATAAAGAGCTGAAAGTTGCGTTCTCCGTTGAAGGAACAGGAGATCTTTCCTTCTATGCAAAATCACATTTCATGGGACTTTTCTCTTCCTCTTCCGAAAAAGCGGATATAGAGGTATATGATTCCGAAATCAAGGTTCCGCAGGTTACAGAGCTTGTGAAGAATGGCAGAAGCATTACCAGTGACGCCATTCGTCTGAAAGAAGCGTTTACACTTGGAATCAAAGGTGAGGATCTTCCAGAGAATGTAATTGTTTATGTAAATGGAACCGCTCTGAAAGATGGAAAAGTTGAAGACGGTGTTTTGAATGTACAGGTTGACGAAGATCTTATTGAAAAGATTAATAAAGAAACAAAGATAACAGTACAAATTTGTCCGAAAACAAAAGAAGGATATGAGACTTCAGCTAAGAGTAATGATATAGAAAAGAATGTATATGGAAGATTAATTGATAATTCCTGGATTGATAATTGTTGGAGAAATGACGCTCAGACAGATGTCAGACAGATTATGAAAATTGGTGGTATCGATAATAATAAAGATGCGGTAAATTCCAGGCTGGATGAACTTTATAATCAGGGTGTACGTTTTGTGGAATACAGTGAGAGCTATGGCATAGATTTCCAGAATATTGCGGAATATATCAAAAGCAAAGAAGATTTACAGCTTTTGGTAGAAGTTTCAGAAGATATGGACAAACAGACGTTATACGATATGCTTAATGAGGCAGGCCTTATACAGAAGACGATCGCTGTTGTGGACACTCCGGCAGCTTTTGAAGAATGGAATAATATTAATAAGGCTGAGGATTATCTGAAAATCATGTTCAGAGCAGATAATGATGGCATGACCATGCAGCAGTCTCTGGATTACTGGAAAGAATATAATATCAAGGCGGTATGCTTTGGCACCAATAGTTATTGGAGTAATGTATATCTTAGAAATGAAGACAGAGTAAAAGAACAGAATATTGCCTTCTTCTGTGAAAATCCGACCAATGATGAGGAGAGAGACTTTATGCTCAATCCGACAGACTACACGGATAATTCCGAAGAACTGCAGGGTATTACAGGATTTATGACTACTTTTGTAACTCCAGAAGAGCTGGCACAGAAAGAAGCCACACTGGAAACTGCAAAATATTTCCGTGATGCTGCGGATGGAAGTTCTATCCGTGATTATCTGAATGTGCTGTCAAATTCCGGTTATACAGTAATGTTTTCCGTTAAAGATGACGGCAAAGAGATTGATAATATCGCTGGTGAGCTGAACAAACTGGGAATTCACAGCGATATTCTCGGTGCGCCGGAGGCATTTAGAAACGGATACATTGCAGTGGTAAAAACGCACACAGACGGTACTTCCGAATTGGTCCTGGAGCAGAGCAAATCCTCTGAGGACGGTGTGGCACTGGAAGCTGATTATACAGCATTAAATGGAAGAACTTTCCACCTGAAGAGCAACGGAAGAAAAGACGATGCAGATGACGCTTCACCGGTAGCGGAAATTTCCAGTGGAACTGTAAATTATGCATCAAACGAAGCGGGCCTGAATATTGTTGTTTATGATGAGGAAAACGACTGTATTGTAGACCGTATCTGGTACGATGCATGGAACAATCAGGGAAATGATAATCCGCCACTTTCCAAGAACCATGGAAAAGAATGGATTTCCCTTAAATATACGGACAAGAAGGAAGAAAGAAAACAGCACATTATCGAATATTTTAACAACCTTGCGGTAAATAAAGATAACTATATGGTTATCATGGCTGTAGGTGATGAGGGAACCAGCAACATGGATACAGATATTCAGAACGCAATGAGCCAGATTGGCGTAACTGCTGCATTTGACGGAGACGATTCCTTCCAGAAGAGTTATGTTGGCCTGTTTGCAAATGATCTGGGAGAATTAAGCTTCACAAACGGAAGCAATGATGAATTTTCCGATATGAAGATTTCACTGAATGACTTCAGCTATGACGGACATTCCTTTAATGTGATCAGTGAAGGAAATGGACTGGAAGATTCTCTTGCACAGATTGTCATGGATGGTCAGGAAATGACCAATGAGCAGCGTGGCTTACATATTCTGGTATATGATAAAACCACACATCAGCCGGTGAACTATACCTGGATAGACTGCTATGACAGCCTGAAATACAATTCCATTGATCTGGTACCACAGAATAATTAATGGTGAAATTATAATATTGGGAGTATCATGATTCAGAACACAGTAATGAGTATATACCGCAAAGCGGATGAAAAAAAACAGAATATTTTCGAAAATCTGTATCTGCTTTTCTTTGTGATGATTACAGTAATGGCATTTAAGGATACGACCATGTTTTCTTATGGATGGACAGATACACAGCTGCATCTGGTATTTATTTTTGGGGTTCTGGTCGTATTTGCAAAGATTTCCTGCGGCCGGCCCTGGAAATTATATGAAATCCTGATTGCGGGAATTGCGGCCGGAGTACTGATTCTCTGCTGGCATCACTATATGAGAAGATATGTACTGGAACTGGCTGTTCTGATTATTGGAGCCAGGGATGTGGATTCAGACAAAGTGATCCGGGTATTCCTGTGGGTATCCACAGGATGCCTGCTGGTCACAATGGCTGCGGCACTGACCGGAAAAATCGAAAATCTTATTTATGTCCAGAAAGAACGTGGCGGTATCACAAGAATATCTTTTGGAAGTATTTATCCAACAGATTTTTCAGCACATGTGTTTTTTTCAGCAGCCTGTTATCTGTGGCTGAAGGTTCGAAATATCCGGTACAGAGATATTATCTTTACGGCCTGTCTTGGTGTGTTCTGTCTGTATTTCTGCGGAGCAAGGACAAGCGCTCTGGGGCTCTGGATTTTGGCGCTTTTCTTCCTGTTGAAGAAAAAAGAAATTCTGAAGGAAAACAGGAAAATACAGAGAGCAGGTGTTTTCTGTATGCCGGTTTGTGCGGTGGGCTCTATACTTCTGGCACTGCTTTACAATCAGGATTACGGCTGGATGAGACTTCTGAACAGAATCCTGAATACGCGGCTGTCACAGGGACATGAGGGATTTGAACGTTATTCCATCCCCCTTCTTGGTCAGGAAGTGGTCATGAATGGAAATGGAGGAGCCCTTCACCTGAAAGACGGTGTGGAATATTTTTTCCTGGATTCCTCGTACATTAATATACTTTTGCAGTACGGAATACTGGTTCTGGCTATGCTTACAGTTTTATCCGTATGGATTATGTTCCGGCTGATGAAAGCACAGATGCCGGGAAGGATGTTTATCCTGATGGTAGTTTTTCTGTGCTGTGTGATGGAGCAGCATCTGATGGAAATCGCGTATCATCCCTTCTGGCTGATGGCACTGACGGGAATGACTGCATCTGACAAAATTAAACGCATTTATGGAGGAAAAACTGAGCAATGAAAGAAGTACATAATATTGCCATATTTGGACATAAGAGAATTCCTTCCAGGGAAGGCGGCGTTGAGATCGTTGTAGAGGAACTGGGAACACGCCTGGTTCAGAAGGGTTATCATGTAACCTGTTTTAACAGAAGAGGACATCATGTCAGTGGTGCACAGTTTGACAAAAAAGAACTGCATGAATATAAGGGAATTGATATTCGTTATGTTTTTACCATAGAGAAAAAAGGCTTTGCGGCACTTACAGCATCTTTTTTTGCGGCACTTCGGACTGCATTTGGAAATTATGATGTGGTACATATCCATGCGGAGGGACCAGCGTTTTTCAGCTGGCTGCCCAAACTTTTTGGAAAGAGAGTAGTCTGTACCATTCATGGGATCGACTGGGCCCGTGAAAAATGGAAAAATGGCCTGGCATCGAAATTTATCTATATGGGAGAGCGGTGTGCAGTCCGTTTTGCGGATGAAATCATTGTTCTGAATAAAGGAGAACAGAAATATTTTCAGAAACAGTACGGACGGAAAACATGGCTGATTCCAAATGGAGTTAATCGTCCGGTTCAGAGAAAGGCAGATGCTATTTCCAGGAAATGGGGACTTGAAAAAGATGGTTATATTCTTTTTCTGGGCCGTATTGTACCGGAAAAAGGACTGCGTTATCTGATTGAAAGTTTCAAAAAGGTACATACGGACAAAAAGCTTGTAATTGCAGGCGGTGTCAGCGACACCGGAAAATTCATGGAAGAACTGAAAGAATTTGCGTCCGGTGATAAAAGAATCATTTTCACAGGTTTTGTCCAGGGAAAAACACTGGAAGAACTTTACAGCAATGCATATCTTTATACTCTGCCCAGTGATCTGGAGGGCATGCCTTTAAGTCTGATGGAGGCGATGAGTTACGGAAACTGCTGTCTCACTTCCGATATTTCCGGTTGTACCGGAGTTATAGAAGACTGTGGTGTAACTTTTAGAAAAGGCAGCGTAAAGGATCTGCGGGAAAAACTTCAGGATCTCTGTGATCATCCGGAAGTGGTGGAAGGCTATAAGGCAAAATCCGCAGATTTTATCTGTGGCAAATACAACTGGGATAAAATCGTTCAGGAAACGATTAAGTTATATCAGGGATAAAAAGAGGAACTAATAGTGAAAAAGGCCGACAATCGATCTGTGACATACAATTTTATAATGAATGTAATCCTTACAGGAAGTAATATCCTGTTTCCACTTCTCACCTATCCATATGCGTCCAGAATTCTGAAGCCATATGGAATGGGAATGGTAAGTTTTGCAAATGCGATAATCACCTATTTTACCATGTTTGCCCAGCTTGGCATTCCCACATATGGAATCCGCGTATGTGCGAAAGTGAGAGATGACCGGGAAAAATTAAGCCGTACAGTACAGGAAGTTCTGATTATCAATATGATTACCTGCTTCCTGTCATACGCCGCCTTTTTTGCCGCCATATTTTTTACCCCACGGCTCAGGCAGGAAAAGACGTTGTTTCTCGTCATGGGTATTCTGATCTTTTTCAACACCCTTGGTGTGGAGTGGCTGTATAAAGGACTGGAACAGTATACTTATATTACGGTCCGCTCCATTATTTTCAAATTTGTTGCGTTTGTATGCATTTTTGTATTTATACATAACAGCGATGATTATGTGGCTTATGGATTTTTTACCGTCCTTGCGCTGGTAGGTTCCAATGCTATGAACTTTATCAATCTTCACAAAATGATCTCGGTTCGTCCTGTAGGAGGCTATCATTTCCGGCAGCATCTGAAACCGATTTTTGTTTTTTTCGGAATGTCCGTGGCTACAACCATTTATACAAACATGGACAGCGTAATGCTTGGGTTTATCAAAGGCGCAGATGAGAACGGCTGTTACGATGCTGCTGTAAAGATCAAAAATATTCTTGTCAGCGTGGTAACTTCTCTGGGAACCGTACTGCTTCCCCGAGTATCCTATCACTGGGAAAAAGGAAACCGGAAAGAATTCTGGAAACTGGCAAAAAAGGCAGCTGCTTTCGAGATTATAGCCGGTGGTTCCCTGGCAATGTTCTTTATTATTTTTGCAAAACCTACCATCTATCTGGTATCCGGAAAACTTTTTGAAAGGGCGATTCTCCCTATGGAGATCATTATGCCAACCCTGCTTCTCATCGGACTCAGCAATATCACAGGAATACAGATACTGATTCCTATGGGAAAAGAAAAATATGTCCTGTATTCAGAAATTGCAGGAGCCACCATCAACCTGATTATCAATGCAATTCTGATTCCGAGACTGGGAGCTTCCGGAGCTGCCATCGGAACAGTCTCTGCGGAACTGGTTGTTCTGGCTTATCAGATGTGTATTTTGAAAAAAGATCTTGGAAAACTCTTCGGAGGAGCGGAGATCTGGAAATCCGTTACTGCGGTCTGTCTGGCATCCGTGGCATCCATGGCCATTCGCCAGAGCAGTCTTTCAACATTTCCGATGCTCCTTGCAGGGGGAATTGTATTCTTCCTGGTATATGGAATTATGCTTCTGGTTCTGAAGGAGTCCATCGTATGTGAATACTGGAACACAGGAAAAATGTTTATCCGTAAGTTTATGAAAAAGAAATAAAGCTACTAATGGGAGGTGTGCAGGCGTGTCTGAATTTGAAACAAGATTTTCAGGAATGAAACAGGCGGCAGATCAGGAAAAACGGCTGGCGTCAGAGGTTACGGAAATTGAAAGTGAAGTCAGGAATGTCATGAACAATCTGCAGATCTGTTCATCTGCAATGGCAGAGATAAAAAGAAAACTCAACGGAAATCTTCAGAATGTATCAACTGCAAAACAGAGACTTCAGGTCCTTTCCAGTGCACTGGAAGAAATCACGGCTCTGTATCAGAATGCGGAGAACCGGATTCTGGGCAAAAATGGCAGCGGTTCCGGCAATCGTGGAGAAAAAAGTCTGTCAGATATCCGCAATAAGATTGATGCGGTAAGTGAAAAATACGGCCTCGATAATTCCAGTGCCTACAGCAAAGACCCAGTCAATCTCTGTAACGGAAATTATGTATACGAAAAAACACTTCTGCATGTGGAAGCAGACATGGATCTTTCCTTTCGGATTTTCTACAATATGCAGAACCCTGCAGGCGGAATTTTGGGAAGAGGATGGATGCATAACTGGGAAGTTGTTTTAAAGACTGCAGCGGACCAGATTACCATGATCCGGGATGACGCTTCCCAGCTTAAGTTTTTCCGGGAAGGAGAAAATTACACACCGGAAAAAGGAACCCTGGCAGAACTTCAGGAAACGGAAGACGGTTACTGTGTAACCGATCATGAAGGCATGTCCTGGCATTTTGATACAAACGGAATTCTGCAGAAAGAAGAAACAGCGGAAGGTTCCCGGGTTTCCCTGAACTATGCGGAAGGACTTCTCCGGAAAGTTGTAGATAAGAACGGAGATTACATAGCCTTTGATTACGACGAATCCGGAAGCCTGAAAGAAATAAAAGATCAGTCCGGCCGAAGTCTGAATATCTACTGTGATAACGGACGTCTTTCTTCTGTGTGTGATTCCCAGGGAAGAGAAAGCAGCTATCTCTATGACGGCAACGGAAATCTTACAGAAATCGTGAATTCCAAAGGAATTACCGCTCTTAAGAATGAATACGACGAAAAAGGAAGAACCGTTCTTCAGAGATTCCCGGACGGTGGAATTGTAAAATACGAATATCTGGATGAGCAGAACCAGGTCATCATGACCGAACAGAACGGAAACCGGATCACTTATGAACACGATGATCTTTTCCGCAATACGAAGAACATTTATGCAGATGGTGAGGAATCTTTTACCTACAACGATAACAACCAGAGAACATCTTTTACCGACAAAAGAGGAAATACCAGTTATTACGATTACGATGAAAACGGCAACATGAGCCGTTTCACTTCTCCTCTGGATGACCAGATGGATATCGAATATACAGGCAGAAACCAGCTGAAAAGCGTCTTTATGAACGGTCAGCTGGTGCATCAGGCAGAGTATGACGAAAAAGGACGCCAGATCTGGACAGAAGATGCCTTTGGAAACCGGGAAACCTATGAGTACGATGAAAATGACCAGCCTGTAGTATGGACACGTCCGGACAACAGCAGAATCTATATGAGCTATGACAATGGCGGAAAGCTGGAATCCATCACAAACACCATGGGTGGAAAAAATGTCTACGGATATAATGACAGAAACCAGGTAATTTCCGAACGGGATGCTCTCGGAAATGTGACCAGATATCAGTACGATGACGCCGATAATCTGATCATGATCCGAAATGCTAAGGGTGAGGAAAGACATCTCCGTTACGATGCCTGCGGAAACCTGATTCAGATCACGGATTTCAATGGTGGTGTCACAGAAATTGAATATAATGAGATGAACAAACCGGTCTGCGTCACAGATCCGGATGGATGCTGCACCCGCATGAAGTACGACGTTATGTGGAACCTGACAGAAAAAACAGACGGTGAGGGCGGCATTACCCGCTATGAGTACGATGCTCTTCACCGCCTGGTACGTGTTACAGATCCGGAAGGCGCAGTCAACCAGTTAAGCTATGACAGCTGTGGAAACCTCATAAAGAGAATTGACCCGGAAGGCGGCGTTCACACATTGGGCTACGATGCCCTGAACCGCCCGGACTATATCAAAGATCCATCGGATATGGAAGTAAAGGCTTCCTACGATGCCCTTGGAAATGTGACAGAAGTCCGGTATTCCGATGGAACAGCAGAAGAATATACCTATGACCTTTCCGGAAATATGACTTCCTTCCGGGACAGAGACGGATATGAAAAAAAATTCCGCTATGACTGCCTTGGAAATCTGGAACAGATCGAAGATGCCCAGGGAATTATGGAAAAGAGAGAATACTATCCAGGCGGCCTTCTGAAAAAAGAATCTCATATGGATGGAAAATCCCGGGAATTCTTTTATGATATAAACGAAAACATCACACAGATCACAGAAAATGAAACAACAAAGTGGTTCTTTAACTACGATGTGCTGGGCCGCGTCATCCGTGCAGAACAGGAAAACGGAATCTGTGAAACTTACGAATACGATGGCCTCGGAAATGTAATCTCCGTTGTCAACGGAGAAGGAGAAAAGACCGCATACCAGTATTCCCTGGGAGGACTTCTGGAATGCATTACCGATGCCCTTGGGAATCAGACCGGGTACCACTATGACCGATGCCGCCGTCTGACTGCCATCCTCCAGCCGGAAGATGGAAGAATTGACGCTGGTGTTCTCAACAGCCTGAATCAGGAACAGAAAGCTCTGAGAACAACCGTATACCAGAGAGATCTGGCAGGAAACATTACAGGTGTTACAGACCCGGCAGGAAACAGAACAACCTTTGTCTATGACAAATGCGGAAGGGCGCTGAAGAGGACGGATGCGGACGGAACCAGTGTCAGCTGTACTTATAATCCGGACGGAACCGTTCGTGGATACAGATTTTCCGATGGAACAGATATTGCCTATGAGTATGATACATTCAAAAATCCGATCCGCATAAAAGACTGGAACGGAACTACCGAAATCCACATAGACGTTATGGGACGGATTCAGGAAATCATGAATCCGGAGAAGGAAATCCTGAAATTTGAGTGGGGACTTCGTGGAGAAAAGAAGAAAATTATTTACCCGGATGGCATGGAAACTACTTATACTTACGACGAGGGTCTGCGAATTACCGGTTGCAAAAATTCTCAGGAGGGAGTAGAGTATTCATACTATCCGGATGGAAGAATCAAAAACCTGGAATATCCAGGTGGATTTTCTGCTTCCTACCGGTACGACCTTCAGGGAAATCTTGCAGAGATCTGCAGCAGACGAAACGGTCAGCTGGACGAAAAGATTTCCTGTGGATATGACAGGGCCGGCCGCAGAACAGAACTCATAAAAGAAGGAAAAGAAAAAGAACAGTTTTCCTATCATTATGATCCGGCAGGTCAGCTGATCCAGGTACTGAAAAATGGCCAGACAGCAGAAAAATATACTTATGACAGATTTGGAAACCGTACTGCATCCACAGTTGGCGGGAAATATACAGAGTATCAGTATAATTCTCTGAACCAGCTGATCAGTTCCTGCACCGGCGGGGTAACTTCGCAGTTTTTCTACGACAAGAGAGGAAACATGACAGAGGAAGCTGTCAATGGAAATCCTGTAAGACAGTTTACTTTTGATGTGAGAAACCGGCTTACCGCACTGAAAACACCGGAGATGACAGCACGTTATGCCAACGATGGATTTGGAAACCGGATCAGCGCAGCCACAGAAATCCAGGGACAGAAACCGGTCTGCGAAAAATATATCTACGATATATCCGAAGAACACAATCATCTTTTCAGTATCCGAAGCGGAGCTTCTTACCGGAATATCTTGAGAGATAAAGGAATCTTAGGTGAAACGGAAGCAGGAAAAACCTCATTCTTCGTAAATGATGAGAGAATGACTCCTGTATACAGGATTGAAAAAGGACAGAAATCTGTGTATGCAGGATGTGACAGTTTTGGAAACCAGGAAACTTCCGGAAACGGATACACAGGCTGGGGCTTCACCGGATACCGTCAGGAACCATCTGACGGACTTCTCTATGCCAACGCAAGAGAATACGCCCCGACGCTTGGAAGATTTTTGAGCAAAGATCCATGGGCCGGAGCCATCACCGTGCCTCTGACTCTCAATGCGTATACATACTGCCTCAATGATCCGGTGAATATGTATGACCCCACCGGCCAGGTAGTGGCATGGCTGGCCGGAGGAATTGTAGGCGCAGTTGCCAATGTGGCAGTAAAAGCAGCCGGAGATGTGGTAACTTCCATTGCAAACGGAAAGCCAACGGTAAGTTCCTGGCAGAGCTATGTGGGAACAGCAGCCGGTGGTTTTACAACAGGAACCGTTTTTGTTGCAAGCGGTGGAAACACCATGGCAGCAGGAGCAGCAGGAGCAACAGGAGCAGCAGCGACGGTGCCGCCGACTTCTTCAACTTCTACAGAATAAACCGTACCGTTAACGTTGACATTGAATTTTTTCATGAGAAAACCCTCCTTAAAAATGTAACTGAACTGTTTGCCTAATGGCGAATGATTGGTGAATAGTCCCTCTTCTATTCATCAAAAGTAGTGATGAGGCAGCGCCATCGGTTCCATCTTCCGTTTGTGTTCGGCAATGGCGGCCATGAGTGCTGCAGCAACTGCGTCATCCTCATCCTGGATCATAGCCAGGACAGCTGCGATGGCAGCTACTTTTTCTTCCTCTTGGCGCTTTTGAGCGGCATTGGAAGCCGGTTTTACTGGGACGGCAGCTTTCTTAGGCTGCGCTTTCTTTTTTTTTGTCGGATCGATCCAGTAAATCACTTTCATCAGGATTCCAAGGATGATCAACACACCAAATACGATGGTCATGTTGATGACCGCAATGAGCCAAGGATTCTCTGTCATGAATGTCACCTCTCTTTCCTTTTCGTAGGTAATGGTTTATATCAAAATCACAGAGGAATATTACCGTGTTTTTTCTTTGGCCGGTCTTCCTGCTTGGATTTTAACATACGCAGCGCTTTGATCAAGGTCGGACGGGTCGTCTTCGGTTCAATGACCATTTCGACCATCCCGTGTTTAGCCGCATAGTAAGGTGTTGCAAAGTTCTCGATGTATTCCTCCGTCTTTGCTTCGACATCTTCCTCATGACGGAAAATAATCTTAGCAGCTCCCTGAGGACCCATAACGGCAATCTCGGCTGTCGGCCAAGCAATGACGTGGTCGGCGCCAAGATCTTGGGCGCACATGGCAAGGTAGGCCCCACCATAAGCTTTGCGGGTCACAAGAGTAATCTTGGGAACCGTGGCTTCACAGTAAGCATACAGCATCTTGGCCCCGTGACGGATGATGCCGCCGTATTCTTGATCTGTTCCCGGCAGGAAGCCCGGTACATCAACAATGTTGATGAGGGGAATCCCGAAGGAATCGCAGAAGCGAATGAAGCGGGCCGCCTTATCGGAAGCATTGATATCAAGACAGCCAGCCATGATACGCGGCTGATTGGCAATGATGCCGACCGTACTTCCGTCCAAGCGGGCCAAACAGGTAATGATATTGCGGGCATACATACGATGCGGTTCCACATATTCACCGTTATCGACGATACTGCGAATGATCTTATACATGTCGTACGGCATATGGGACCCATCAGGAATGATGGTATTGAGTGATTCATCCATGCGGAACGCGCTGTCACCTGTATCATAGACCGGCGGCTTTTCCCGGTTGTTCGAAGGCAGGAAGCTTAAAAGATACCGGATCTGTTCCAAGCAGTCCGCATCGTTTTCCGCCGCAAAATCAGCCACGCCGGAGCGGGTGCTGTGCGTGAAGGTTCCACCCAGGTCCTCCTGACCAACATCCTCGCCGGTTACGGATTTGACGACTTCCGGACCGGTAATGAACATCTTGGAGCTCTTTTTCACCATGTAAATGAAGTCTGTCAGGGCCGGGCTGTAAACAGCACCGCCGGCACAAGGGCCCATGATGGCCGAAATCTGCGGAATCACACCGGAAGAAAGGGTGTTCTGCTTGAACATCTTCCCAAAGCCAGCAAGGGCATCCGTAGCTTCTTGAATCCGGGCCCCACCGGAATCCGCCATGCCAATGATGGGTGCACCCGTTTTTAAGGCCATGGCCTGAACCTTGGCAATCTTATTGGCATGCATCTCACCCAGGCTACCGCCTTCGACGGTAAAGTCCTGTGCAAAGACAAAGACTGTACGACCATTGACCGTACCATAGCCAGTTACAACCCCATCACCAGGCAAGTATTTCTTTTCCTGGCCGAAATTGGAGCAACGATGTTCCACAAATTTATCAAGCTCTACAAAACTGCCTTGGTCCAAAAAAGAATTGATGCGTTCACGAGCCGTCATCTTTCCGGAATCGTGCTGTTTGGCAACTCTTTTGGCACCGCCGCCAGCTTCTATTGTTTCGTAGCGCTGCAGCATATCATCGATTTTTTCTCTAGTAGTCAAATGCGATACCCCCTTATGGATCTGTATCGAAAATCTAAAAATTCATTAATTTACTAAATATTTAAAACAGAGTCATTGTAACATAAATTGCAAAAACTGACTAGTTGTTTTCACCAAATAGCCTATAGGAAAAAGCTTGCCCCCCCATGGGATTTTTCTTATATATCCAAGAAAGGCAATGTAACGGTTTTCGTTCAAGGCACTGCATTGTAGATGATAGCAAGATTTCTGACAACTTGCAAGCAAAGGGGAAGCGCATTTTTCCCACACGTTTTTCAAGCCCGCATGGGTTCTCATTCTCTTTCCCTTCAGCCCATAAGTTTTCTCAGTTTTGCCTTCAATATGAGTTGACACCCCAGCCGTCATTTCTTTCGAGATTGGCGCGACCGGATGATGCAGTCTTCCTCCTTGGCAAAGCCCCGAATGACATCCTCTGCAAAGATGCGGCAGGTGGGCGCCCCGCAGGCTCCGCAGTCAAGGCCGGGGAGCCGTTCCGCAAGGGCCGTCAGCCGCTCCATCTTTTCCATGGCCGTCCCAAAATCAGGGTCAAGGGGCGGAGCCGGTTTTGCCTGGAGGGACTTGATAAAGTCCTTGGACCTTGGGAAATTTTCACAGATGCGGGCGGCCTGCATCGCTTCCCTGCGGTCCTCCCGCTCCCGTTCATGCAGCAGCATGGCCCGTCTTTCAAGGTTCTTTGTCCCGACAAATTTATTGACGGCCACACTGGGCCCACCGACACAGCCACCGTCACAGATATAGCAGCTGACGTATTCAACGTCGGTGAGACTCCCCAACGTAATCTGCTTTAGGACCTCATCCACGTCTTCCGGTCCGCTCACGCTGAGTCCATGACGGCATCCCGTAGAAAGCAGTTCTCCTCGCTCGGTGCCCCAAAGCAGTTCATAGCTGGTTCCCACGAGAGCTTGGGGCAGTTCATTTTTTTCTTTCCGGATCTCACTGATGACAACGGAAAGAGGTCCATAAAGGGATGCCAGTGTAAAAGAGCCGGTTACGGCCGTATGGGCTACATCCACCGACTGATGGATATTCGTGCCCTTCGCGGGACAGGGAGAAAGGAACCATATGCCTACATCCTCCGGCACCAGATTCAAGCGCTTCATGGTTTCACGCCGTACATAGATAGCGGCCGCTTCAGCCGGTGCAAGGGCTGGAACAACGTGACAGATGAGTTCCGGATATTTTGTTTGAATCAGGCGGAGCACAGCAGGACAGGCAGAGGAAATCACAGGATAGGACCCTTCATAGGAATCAAGATAGGCTTCGATTTCCTCACTGATATAGTCCCCGGCAAGGGGCACATCAAAAACACTGTCAAACCCAATTTCCTTGAGTCCCTGCCAAAGGATGGATGCAGAAATGTTTCCATCAAACTGGGCATAGAAAGACGGTGTTGCCAAAGCAATGTTGACCTTGTAGCTTTTCAATTCCTCCAAAGGTTCCACCAAAGCGGCAATGGCTCGGGTCGGACAGCAGCGGATACATTCCCCACAGTCAATGCAGCGGTCGGAAATAATGACCGCTTTGCCATCCCGGACCCGGATGGCCTGGACAAGGCATTTCTTGACACAGAGGAGACACCCGGTGCAACGGTCCTCTTCGACACGAACGGAATTCAAATAGGAACGATCCACAGAGGGTCACCTTCTTTCTCGTTACTGACAAAGGAAGGTCATGATGACCGTAGTTCCTTCCCCTACCTTTGTCTGGATTTCAAACGCATCGGATACTTTCTTCATATTGGGAAGACCCATGCCGGCCCCAAATCCCTTGGCACGGATTTCTTCCGAAGCCGTGGACCAGCCTTCCTGCATGGCCTTCTGTACATCCGGGATCCCCGGACCATGGTCGATGACCCTTACAGTAATGGCTTTCGGCGAAAAATCCGCAAGGACCTTGCCCCCGCCGCCATGGATCAGACAATTGATTTCCCCTTCGTAGGTTCCAATGGCAACGCGGCGCACAAGTTCCGGCGAGAGCCCCAGCTGCTGGAGCATTTCCTTGATGGAAATTGACGCCGCACCGGCCCGTTCGAAATCGTCTTTTACAACAGGATATTCCTTTTCCACGTCAGCGACTCTCCGCATCCTTCGCGGTGCAGCCTCGCAGTCCCAGACTGTAGAGACGGCCACAAGCTTCGAACATGGTGCACTTCGTGTAAAGAACGGGGATATCCTTTCTCTTGGCGGCCATGAGAACATCGCTTTCAGGATGCTTGTCACGAACAAAAATAATGGCAGCAATATCGCTGACATCAGCCGTACGGACAACTTGGATATTGAGAAGTCCCGTCAAAAGCACTGCCTTGTTCTTGGCATAGGCCAGGACATCACTCATCATATCACTGCCGCAGGCCATTTTTACTTCCCGGTTCAGGAGATTTTCCCCACTGGCCACTTGGGCATCCAGGACTTCCACTGCTTGTTTCAAAGTAATCATGTTTTTTCCTCCTCTTGGTGATCAATCAAATCGCGTTAGGAACGTCGTGTAATACAAAACAGACTTTCCAGCTGCTGCCGTTCCCAAGCATCCCGATGGGAGTCAAGGGCCTGCAGCGCTTTGGTCGCATAGCTGGACATACTTCCCGGGTAATGGATACTGATGGAACGTTGGGGATACTGATGCTTGATCAGGGCAATCGCCATATAGACATAGCCCGCTTCCCGGGGATTATTCATCTTACTGAGTTTCTGCACAGCATCATCTAGGAAGCACTCAGCCTCCTTTTCCTGCTCCTTGCGCATGGAAAGCAGCGCCAAATAGGCTTCCACGATTGGATGGCGCCAGCAGAAATTATAACGGGGGAAGAGTTCATAGGCCTGGCGAAAATATTTCTCAGCCTGCTCATAACGACCCATGGCATAACAAACGACACCGGCATTACAGGAAAAGACAACCCAAGAGCTGTAGGCATCCTGGTCCCGTGCGTATTCCATGGCCTTGTCATAGTAGTCAAGGGCTTCTTGGTAACGGCCCATGCCGCGCCGGATTTCACCCAAATAATTATAGGCACCAGCAATATTCAGGGCATACCGCCGCTGGACGCTCTGGGTCACCATGAAAGTGGAAATTGATTCCTTGAGGAGCCGTTCCGCTTCAGAGAAATTCCCCTGCATGATCATGTTAAGCCCTTTGAGACGAAGGAGAATACCCATTTCCTTATGATAGTTGCACTCATCGGCTACATTGAGGGCAAGTTCCAGATAGTTCCGCATCTCTTCCGTATTGCCAATCTGGATGTCGTAGTAAATCATCTGCTTGTAGCCCATAAGGAGATAATCGAGATTTCGCACCTCGGAAGCAATCTCCACAAGGCTCAAGATGTTCCGGACCCCTTTTTCATATTCACCGGTCCGGATATAATGGCGGCCCATAAGGTGCAGGTAAGTCATATCAAGGTCCTTGACCTCACTGGTTTCCCCATAGGTCCGATGGATGGTGTGCATCATCTCATCGACTTCACTCACCAGTTCATCCAGGTGCAGTTCCAAAGAAGAGCTTTCAAGCCGGCTTTCTTCCACACCGCCGGTCACGTCAAGGACAGGAAACAGTTCATTGCTGAAATTGAGGTAATACATGAGGGTCTTGAGCTTATAGCGCCCCATGTTCACCAGTTCCCCCGACTCCTTATAGTGATATTCCAGATGGCGATAGATCCGGATATCCTGAGTGGAATGAGTGAGTCGTTTTTCCCAAAGTCCGGCCACGTAGCTATGAAGGATCCGCCATTTTTCCGGTGAAATCTGCTGTTTGACATAACTTGCCAGTTTCTGCTGAATGATTTCATAGAGCACTTCCGGCTGTTGGGGAATGGCCTTGATAAAGCCTGTTTTTTCCAGAACTTCCAGGCTTTCCAGGACCTGAAGGTTATTGAGGTGCATATATTCCGAAATCATGGCCAGCGGCGCGCCGTCGTAGAAAAGAGCGATGAAGTCAAGAATCTTGCGCTCTTCATCGGACAGAGCAGCACAGCCATTGCGGAAAATGGTTCGAACATTTTCCGTCAAGTTGTCGAGGCTCCCCGTCGTTTTCAAGGCCATAAGGTATTCCTTGAGAAGAAAAAGATTGCCCTCCGAATCCGCAAGGAGTTGACTAATGATGTCGTCTGTAAGGGGAACGCCCGGTTGGGAGGCTTCACTGACAGCCTTGACCGTGTCCTTCGTCAAGGGCAAAAGCTCCACACGGTGCACTTTTTCATACATGGAAACGGTTGAGACAAATTGCTGAAAGTCCTTGTCCTCACTGCTGCGAGCCGTGAGAAAAAAGAGGAAGCGATGGGATTTTTGATGAAGGATCAGGCTTGTCAGAAGCGACAGACTGAAGGGATCCATCCACTGCAGGTCTTCAAAAACAATCACGAACGGTCTTGCAGCCGCCACTTCTTCCAAAAGGGAATAAAAGGTATGGAAAATGGCATCAAATTTCAGCATTTCCTTGATTTCGCCAAGACCTGATTCATGTCCATCCGTCACGTCAAACTGTGGAAAAAGTTTGTAGATCCGGTTGGGATCGATGGTGGAGACCCGAATATGTTCCTTTTGGATCAGGCTGCGCAGCGCATCAAGGATGCTTGTCCACGGACGTAGGAGAATATTGCGTTCCGGCTGAAAGCAATTGGTCTGGACGATAGCAAATTCCGGAGGCAGCTGATCCAAAGCCGCATCTTTCACAAGGGTCTTGCCGCTGCCCGCATTGCCATAAAGGAATATGGCTGTGTTTTCCCCCGCCCTCACAAAGCGATCCAGTTGGTTCCGAAGCAGCTGGGTTTCTTTTTCCCGCCCCAAAACATTCGGTCCCAGGCTGCTCAAGGTGGAATGTCCCTTGGCTTCTTTTGCCGAAGCCTCCTTCATCATGGTTTCAATTTCTGGCGGTACGCTGCTCTGGAGTTCTTCACGGAAGAGTTTTTTCATCTCATCGTAAAGCTCCAACGCCTGCCGCATATTGCCCTGCTCACAATAAGTACGCAGCAAGAGGATATAGATGCTTTCATCATAGGGGTTATGGGTAATGAGCTGCCGGCCGTAGCGCGTGACTTTGGCCATGTTGCCAATGGCAACAGCTTCCTTGAGCTTTTGAAAAAGAACGTCCAGATAAAGGCCTTCAAGACGGTCACGTTCCGTAAGATACCAGGATTCATATTCCGGGGAATCCTTCACATAAAAACCTTGGAGGAAACTTCCTTGGTAAAGGTCCAGCTGGTTGCCCGGGTCCCTTTCAAATTCCGTAACGTCCACCTTAAAGTCAATGTCCGGATTGACCTTGATAATCGCCTTCCGTGGGGAGACAAAGACATTGGGTCCCAAGAGCTTTTTCGTTTCATAAATGGCATTGCGGAGATTTTTCCTAGCAATGGCATCGGATTTATCTCCCCAAAGGATTCCACTCAGCTCATCACGCATGACCGTTCCTTTGACGAGAATATAATATACGAGGGCATTCACTTTATTGTACGGAAAAAAGACTTCCTGCCCATCTTTTTTGATTACTGGTGCGCCTAAAAAACGCGCCTCAAGAGTATGCGCCATGATCCCTTTCCCTCCAATCATCCGGCACGCATCCGCATCAGATGTCATTACTCAAAGTCTCCTCCATTATAATATAAAAACGCCGATATGACAAAGGAATCCGGTCGTAACGTTGGCTTATTTCCTACCGTTTCCGCAATTTGCAGTTTGGATGATCGAAGCTTTTCCTTACGTCTTTAGAGAAGCAGCATACAAAAGCCTTGCGCCGCGCAAAAAGGCAAAAAAGGAAGCTCCCACCCGAAAGCAGGAGCCTCCTTTGATTAAACGGAAGCCGTATGAACGAGCTCACCTTTCTTGATGACTTTTTCTACAATGTTGACGCCTGTATGATAGGGGAGGAACTTATAGGAAGGATATTGAAGAATCGTCAGATCTGCCTGTTTACCGACTTCAATGGACCCAATCCGGTCAGCTCTCCCTACGGCAGCAGCCCCATTCAAAGTAAGGGCCGTAATGGCTTCCTCGGCCGTCATATGCATATAGATCACAGCCAGGCCAAGCATGAGCGGTACGGAGAAGGTAAAGCCGCTTCCCGGGTTGAAATCCGTTGCAAGCGCCACGGCACAACCCGCGTCAATCATCTCCCGAGCCCGGGCAAAAGGTTCACGCAAGCAGAACGCGGTCGTCGGCAAAAGGGTCGAAACGACACCATTTTCAGCCATGGCCTTGATGCCTGCATCGGACGCGTGAAGGAGATGATCTGCACTTGTGGCTTTAAGTTCACCAGCAAGTTCCGAACCGCCAAGGGATACGATCTCATCTGCGTGGATCTTGAGCTTGAACCCCATCTCCCGGGCTTTCTTAAGGTACTGACGGCTTTCGTCAACGGAGAAAACCCCTTCTTCACAGAAAATATCACAAAATTCGGCAAGGTTTTCCTTTTTGACAACAGGCATGACTTCCTTTAGGAGGAAATCCAGAAACGCTTTGCTGCGCCCTTTATATTCAGGCGGGACCGCATGGGCCCCAAGGAAGGTAGAAACCAATTCAATCGGCTGGGAAGCATTCAGCTTCCGCGTCACATGAAGCTGCTTGATTTCTGTGTCGTAGTCCTGCCCATAACCGCTTTTGGCTTCGACCGTAGTCACACCCATGGCGAGCATCTTCTTGAGATGGTCCATGGCATGATCGGCAAGTTCCGCTTCCGACGCTTCCCGAGTTTCTTTCATGGTGTTAATGATTCCGCCGCCGCGGTTCATGATGTCCATATAGCTCATCCCGCCCATACGCCAGAGAAATTCATCTGGACGATATCCGCCAAAAACAAGGTGGGTATGGGAATCAACAAATCCGGGGAGGACCGCTTTGTGAGCAGCATCGATCTGGTTTTCCCGGGGAACTTCCTTTTCCCATTGGGCTGGGTCACCAATTCCTTTGATGATTCCATCCTCGATAAAGATGGAAGTATTTTCATAGACCTTGACATCACCCATTGCCTTGCCAAAGCAGGCCGAATGGCCTTGGGGCGTCACAATTTGGGATGCATTGCGAATCAATACTTTTTTCGTCATAGTGGGCTCCTTTTTCAGAGGGGGGGAGAAGACTCCCCCATCATATCGTCAAAGAGATTGCCGCCTTAAGGCAGCAATCTCCCGACCAAAATGATGAAGTTGAAGAGGAATTGAAGGGAAACTCAATCTTTGATGACATGAGCCGTCGGATATACCTTGGCAACAGCCTCCTTGACCTTCTTATCATCAGCCAAGTAAGGAATCGTCAGGTGCCCAATCCCAGCGCGGGTACCATTGAATTCAACAGCCGTTTCCATAGCATGTTCGTTGCGGGCCCAACTGCGGCGGGCAACCCCGCTCATAACATCCCAGCTCAGTGCGCTGCGAATGATTTCATCAACTCTGTGGCTGCCGTCAAGAACAAGGCCGAAGCCGCCATTGATGGCTTTACCAATCCCGACGCCGCCGCCATTGTGGAGGGCAACAAGGCTCATGCCGCGGGCCGCGTTACCCGCATAAGTTTGAACGGCCATATCAGCCATAACGTTGGAGCCATCTTTGATGTTGCTCGTTTCACGGAACGGGGAGTCCGTACCGGATACGTCGTGATGGTCACGTCCCATCATGACAGGACCGATTTCACCTTTGCGGACCAGTTCATTGAACTTGAGGGCAATATTGACACGGCCGATTTCATCCTGATAGAGGATACGGGCCTGGGTACCAACGACCATCTTGTTCTTTTCAGCGTCGCGGATCCAGATGTAGTTATCGCGATCTTGATAGCGACGGTTCGGATCGATGCAGCTCATGGCAGCCATATCGGTCTTATGCAGATCTTCCGGCTTGCCGCTCAGGCAGACCCAACGGAACGGGCCATAGCCGTAATCAAAGAGCTGCGGTCCCATGATATCTTCGACATAGCTCGGCCAAATGAAGCCGTCCTTATCATCAACGCCGTTCTTGGAGATTTCCGTTACACCGGAATCAAAGACAGCTTTCATGAAAGAGTTGCCATAGTCAAAGAAATAGATTCCTTTGCTGGTAATGCGTTTCAGTGCATTGTAATGGGCATGGAGGGTCTTATCAACGAGTTCACGGAAATGCTTGGGATCTTCGGCAAGCATCTTCGTACGTTCTTCAAAAGTCAGGCCCTGCGGGCAGTATCCGCCGTCATATACGTTGTGGCAGCTGGTCTGGTCGGACACAAGGTCAACATGGACATCATGGTCAGCGATATATTCAAGAAGGTCGACAATGTTCCCATGATAAGCGTAGGCTTTGCCTTCCTTTTTAGCCATTGCATCCTGAGCCAATTTGATGACCTCCGGAATGGAATCAGAGACTCCCGTAATCCAGCCCTGATCAAGACGGGTCTTGATGCGGGATGCATCGACTTCAGCAATGATGGCTGCGCAGTTAGCAATGATAGCCGCCTTGCCCTGAGCGCCACTCATACCGCCCAAGCCGCTCGTGACAAAGAGTTTGCCGCCCAGGTCCCCATCTTCTGGAATCCCCAGTTTCATACGTCCGGCGTTGAGGATCGTATTGAAGGTCCCATGGACAATCCCTTGAGGGCCAATATACATCCAGCCGCCAGCAGTCATCTGACCATAGTTGGCAACGCCCATTTCTTCGGCGATTTCCCAATCATGGAGGTTATCATATTCGCCAACCATGATACCGTTGGAAATAATGACACGCGGAGCTTCCGGTTTAGAACGGAAGAGGCCCAGGGGATGACCGGATTCCATGACAAGGGTCTGATCCTGTGTCATTTCTTCCAAGTAGCGTTTGATCAGAAGGTACTGCATCCAGTCATGGCAGACGGATCCTGTTTCACCATAGGTGACCAGTTCATACGGATAGAGGGCAACTTCAAAGTCCAAGTTGTTGTCAATCATGACCTGGAAAGCTTTGCCTTCCGTGCATTTTCCTTTATATTCATCAATTGGTTTGCCATAGATGCGGCCTTCCGGGCGGAAACGATAGCCATAGATACGGCCGCGAGTCGTCAATTCTTCGAGGAACTCTGGGATAAGTTCATCATGATATTCTTCAGGAATGTAGCGCAGGGCATTTTTCAGTGCCAGTTCAGTCTGGGCAGGGCTGAGGCGGAAGCCGCGGTCAGGGGCTCTGCGGATGCCTTCCTGGAAAGGTTTCTTCGGAGGAAGTCCATTGGGGAATTCCAGTTTGATTGTCATTGCCTTTGCGATATCAGCATTTTTCATGTCGTAACCACTCCTTCTTTCACACGATATCCTGATGAACGGGGCTTTTCCCCCATCTCGTTTACGACCTTATTCTATCGATTCATCATCTAAAAAACGTCGAATTTGAACAGTCAAAGAAAATCATTTTAAAAATATTTCCGACTGTTTTTTGACGGAAAAACGCTTCACCGTCAGAAAAACCGTCCAAAAAGGAAGTACTTTTCCGCCTTATGAACAAGAGCAGCCGCCCAAGGCCGCTGCTCTTGTGTAACCGATAACTCCGGTTCAAAGTATGGATCAGAAGAACTTGAGGTCTGCCTTATCTTCAACGGCTTCAAGGATGTCACCACGCTTGACGACGTCCGTAATCTTTTCGAGTTCCTTGAACATTTCAATATCCTTATCATAAGCGATGAAGGCATTGGTCTTACGAACCGTGTCGTAAGCAGCCTGTGTACCATCACCCAGTTTGAAGCCTTCACCAGCACGCAGGTCGATAGCTTGGCAGGCGGCGAGGATTTCCGTTGCAATCACGCGGCGGACGTTGAAGCAGATTTCTCCCGCTTTGCGGGCTGCCGCAGCGCCCATGGAAACAAGATCTTCCTGATTTTCGCAGCTTGGGATGGAGTCGACCGATGCCGGATGGGCAAGAACCTTGTTTTCACTGACAAGGGCAGCGGCTGCATATTGGGTGATCATGAAGCCGGAGTTCAGGCCCGGATGAGCAACGAGGAAGGACGGGAACCCACTGAGGGAGTTGTTGATGGTCCGTTCCAAACGACGTTCCGAAACGTTGGCAATTTCCGAAAGACCAATACCAAGGAAGTCAAAAGGAAGGGCCATCGGTTCACCATGGAAGTTGCCTCCGGAGATGACTGCGCCATCAGGCAGGACAATGGGGTTATCCGTAGCGGAGTTGATTTCGATATCAACCTTTTCTTTGACAAAGCCCAGGGCATCCTTGCTGGCGCCGTGGATCTGCGGTACGCAGCGGAGGGAGTACGGATCCTGAACCTTCAGTTCCCCCTGATGGGTAACGTAGGTAGAGTTTTTCAGGAGGCTGCGGATGTTGTAGGCCGTATCAAGCTGGCCGCGATGAGGACGGATCGTATGGAGCCGTTCGTCAAAAGCATCAATGATGCCGCGGTTAGCTTCCATCGTAAGGGCAGCAGCGATATCACTCTGCTTGAGAAGGAGCATGCCATCCCAAAGGGCGAAGGTACCCATAGCCGTCAGGATCGGAGTCCCATTGATGAGGGCCAGACCTTCCTTGGCAACAAGGCGGATGGTCGGGATCCCAGCGCGATCCATGGCTTCCTTGCCGCTCATCAGTTTGCCCTGATATTCAGCATCACCCAATCCAAGCATCGGAAGGACCATATGAGCTAACGGAGCAAGGTCACCGGAAGCCCCGAGGGACCCTTTTTCGGGAATATAGGGATGAACACCCTTATTGATCATATCGACGAGAACATTCAAAGTTTCCAAACGGATACCGGAGTACCCTTTGACCAAAGCATTGGCGCGGATCAGCATGGCAGCGCGGGTCACTTCACGGGACAGGGGATTGCCATAACCGCAGGAATGAGTGCGGATGAGGTTTTCCTGGAGCTGGCTGCAGTCTTCCTTGGAAATGGAAACACGGCAAAGGGAACCGAACCCGGTTGTCACCCCGTAAACAACTCTTTCATTATCTACGATATCATCGATAAGGGCACGGGAAGCCTTGATGCGGTCAATAGCGTCAGGATCGACCTTGATCTTGGCGTCGTAGCGGCTGACAGCCACCAATTCTTCGAGGGAAAGGTCATTTCCGGTCAGGACTACTTCTTTAATGTTCTTTACATCTTTCAACAGCATTGTTCGTCATCCTCCTTACAAGATAAGCACATGGTTTATGGAATGTATGGATCCAGCATTACAAAAGAGAGAATTTCCAAAGGAATCGGCTGCCTCTTTGCAGGGAAGGGGCAGCCGGCCAGGTAAAGCCTTACCCGAGAATCATGGCGCCAATGACGCCGCCAATCAGCAGGGTAATATCGTAGAAGATAAAGGTAGGTACACAGGTGTCCCAAATATGGTTGTGCTGACCATCTGCATTCAGACCGGACGTCGGGCCCAAGGTAGAGTCAGAAGCCGGGGAGCCAGCATCACCCAAAGCGGCAGCAATACCGATGAGCAGGATGATGGAGCCAGTCGAGAAACCAAGTTTGTAGCCCATAGGAATGTAAATGGAGGCGACAACCGGGATGGTCCCGAAGGAAGTCCCAATCCCCATAGTGATGAGCAGCCCAACAAGGAGCATGACGATAGCACCGCTCAGCTTGGTGTTGATGACAGCCGTCGTCGCATTGACAAGGGATTCCACAGAGTGGGTTTCACGAAGGACCTGAGCATAGCCAGCAGCTACGAGCATAACGAAAGCGATGAAGCCCATCATGGCAACGCCGCCATCAACGTATTTGTCGATTTCTTTCCATTTGATGGCACCCGTAAGGATCATGACAAGAAGTCCACAGGAAGCACCAATCGGCAGGGATTCGAAATGAAGCTGGGCAACAAAGGCAACGATGGCAGCAGCAAGGGCCTTCCAGCAATCAGCCGACATCTTGACATCTTCTTCGGAAATTTCATTGGCACCAGCAATGGGCAGATCTTCATATTCACGGTCTCTCGTGCCATAGAGCATAACGGCCAAGACAAGACCCACAAGCATGGAAGCACCGCCGATCCACATAACGGAAGAAATATCTCCAATTCCTACATCCACTTTATTGGCAACCATCTGATCTTTGATGATGGTCATGAAAAGCAGACCAAACCCAACAGGCAGGGAAACATACGGAGCTTTCAGGCCGAAGGTCAGTGCACAGGCAACGGCACGGCGGTCCAGCTTCATTTTGTTCATAACGTGCAGCAGGGGCGGGATCAAGATAGGAATGAAAGCAATATGAACAGGAATCAAGTTCTGGGAGAAGCAGGCAAAGAAAGCAATGGTGAAGCAGAAAAGGATCTTCTTTGTGCCGACAGCCTTTGCAATCTTGCGGGCTGCAATATCAGCCAACCCGGAGCGGCCAATGGCAACGGCCAAGATTCCCAGCAGAATGTAGCTCAAAGCCGTTTCCGAGTTTCCCCCCATCCCAGCAATAAGGGTGCTGAATGTCTTGGGAAGATCCATGCCGCCCGTCAATCCAGCAATGACACCGGAAATCAGGATGGCCAGCAGTACGTTCATTTTCATCAAGCAGAGGGCAGACATGACAACAACAGATATGACAATTGGGTTGGTCAAAATATCCATGTAATCCTCAACTCCTTTTCATTTTGGTTTTTCCGTACCAATCAAATCATCGGGAAGCTGCCTGCTCAACTTCCTGTTAATTTACGTTTTCATTTTAGTCAGTGTCTGACAAAAAAACGTCAAAAAGATTTTTGTTGTCAGTTATTTTTCTTTTCTGCAAAAAGCCGAATTTTTTTGACGAAAGACAATGATATACCACGCTAAAGCACTTTTACCGTCACAAAAGGCTCACAGAGCCATTATTTCTTTATAACTGCATTCTGTATACAGTTTATCGTTTTAGATGATTTGCTTTTTCTCAAACGTAAAATTACGAATATAATAGGTATTACTTATATTTTTATTTATATCATATCGAATAATAAAGAGTTTATTTTATTTTCTATTTTCCCTCTTGATTTTCTTTAAATTTTATAAAGCCCATTTTTACTCCCTTATTTAGCATTTTTTCGTTCTGGATGCCCATACACGTCATAAGTAATGGTGCCCCTTTTTCCATATAGAAGGAATGTTTCATCAATCAATGAGTAAAAAGAACGTAAACTTTCTCCTTCTCCCTGCTTTTTATACCGCTCCCAGCATATCACACAAAAATAGGACCGCAAAGAAATGAACGCATCATTTCTTTGTGGTCCCGTATCAACAGTCGTCCTCTGTTTCAGTTCAGTTTCTTTCCCATCCCTTTTTCTGCCCAGTCGATGATCCTGCCTTCATGGATCATATCCCGCAGCCACTCGATATGGGGATAAAGGAACATATCATTTTCCATGACGGGTACTTTCTTGCCAATTTCCGCTAAAATCCCAGCAGACGCTTTTCCCCGCTTGATACCAGGTTGAACAAATGGCTGGGCCTCATAAACAGACAGGAGTTCAATGGCAAGGATATATTCAAGTTTTTCTGCTGCAATGAGCGCTTTTTTGGTTGCATTATACCCCATGGCCACGTAATCTTCTTGATTGCCGCAAGTCGGTGTATTGTCAATGCTTGCCGGGGTTGACAGGATGCGCATTTCGTTGAGAAGACCAGCCTGGGTATATTGAGGAATCATAAGACCGGAATTAAGGCCCGGATTTTTGATCAGGAACCATGGATGACCTGAAAGACTGCCATCAATCAGACGATTGTTTCGCCGCTCCGACATCTTTGCCAGCATGGTGGCTGCGATAACAGATGAATCCATGGCAAGCCCGACGTAGGAAGAATCCGGATTGCAGGCTGAAATAACGTCAGCGTCCTTCTTCCCTGGCCAGATAATTGGATTGTCGCAGCAGGAATTGATCTCCGTTTCGATGCTTACGAGCGCGTCGTTCAATGTCTTTTTTGCTGCTCCATGAAGCTGGGGAATACAGCGCAGCGAAAGGGCATCCTGAACCCGGCTTCCTGCCGCCTTTTTGATGACAGCAGAATCAGCAAGAAAATTTCTGACGTTTTCCGCTGTTTTTCCTTGATCTAGATGAGGGCGCACAGACATGACCCGCTCATCAAAAGCATTCATGACGCCCTCGAGGGCTTCTACACTCATGGCGCCAATAACATCAGCCGTTCTGGCCGCCTTAAGGAAATCATAAAGAGCGATGGCTGCCATTGCAGTCGGTGATGTCGTTCCCGAAACGAGCGCAAGCCCCTCCTTACTTGATAGTTCAAGAGGAGAAAGGCCGACTTTCTTAAGCGCCTCCGCACCAGATAAAAGCTCCCCGCCTGACCACGCCTTCCCTCGCCCCGTAAGGACAAGGGCCATATGGGCCTCAGGGCTTAAATAGCCGACACTTCCCTCCCCCGGGGCCCAGGGGATCACTCCGAGATTGAGGCACTGCCGGATCTGCTCCAATACGCACAGGCGCACACCGCTATAGCCCTGTCCCAAGTTCTGGAGCATCATAAGCAGCGTGCCCCGTACCACTTCTTCTGAAAGGGGCGCCCCCACAGATGTCGAATGGGAAAGGATGATATTGGTCTGGAGCTGGGCCGTTTCCTTCTTATCGATGGCTTTGGTGCAAAGGGCACCAAAACCGGTTGTCACCCCGTACATGACTTTTTCTTCATCCACCCATTTTTCCACCAAAGCCCGGGACGCATTGACCCGGTTTCGATAAGTTGCCGAAAATTCCACCTTGGCGTGACGGCGAACAATGTCTATAAATTGATTGAGGCAGAGGTGTTTGCCCAGACAAATCGCTCCCATACGATCACTTTCCTTCCCTTTCTACTTGGTCAACACTGTCTACAATATCCTTTTTCGTCTGATTGTCGAAGAAGAAGACCTTGACAGCAGCCAGTACCTGAAGAATAAAGATGGCTAGAACCACAAATCCCCCACAGGCTGCAAGGAACTTGACCCCGTCAACTCCTTGGGCACCGCCGCCAAAAGCAACCATGATGCAGGCAATGGCGCCGATGGAAACGCCCCAGACCACCTTCTGCCAAAGAGCCGGTTCCTCATCGTGACGGGCACCAGCCGTGCAAAGTGCGGCAATCGTCGTGGACATCGTATCGGCCGTCGTAGAGAAGGCAGCGATGAGTGTGACAATGATAACAGGAACCAGGAGCGATCCCAAAGGAATTGCCTGAAGGAAGGTCCAGATCCCAGCCACGGCGCCGCCGGTCTTAATGGCCCCTACGATGTCAACACGGCCGGAAAGCTGCCAATCAAGAGCGGTGCCGCCCCAAACGGCAAACCAAACAAGGCCAAAGACGGCCGGCAAGATCCAGTTGATGAGCAAAAATTGCTTAACGGTGCGGCCATAGGCGATCATGGCAAAGAAAATCCCCATGAGCGGTGCATAGGCAATCCAAATGGCCCAGTCATACATGGTCCACCAGGTCACAAGCGCCTTGCCGCCTGCAATATAGGGATCAAGCCCCCATGTCCAAAAACGGTCAAGCCAGTAGCCCACACCTACATTGGCTAGGTTCAAGATATAAACCGTCGGGCCAATGATAATAAGCAGGAAAAGCAGCAAATAAAAAATCTTTGTCGTCAGGTTGGCCAGCCACTTGATTCCCCGATCAATGCCAAGAACCGAAGCAATTGTGAACGTCGCCGTAATAATAGCCGTCAGGATGATCCAGACAGAAGGACCCTGACTGATACCATAAGCGGCGGTAAGGCCAGATCCAACAAGGGCAAGGCCCGCGCCTAAGGAAGCCGCAAGACCAAGACCAATGGCTAGGACGGAAAGAGTATCGACAACGGACTTAAAGACGCCTTTTGTCACCTTTTCCCCGAATAAAGGTGTTAGGGAAGCAGAGACCGAAAGTTCTTCATGCCGATTGTAATACATGTAGGCAATGATCACACCGCTCAAGGCATACATGGCATAGGGAATGAAGGTCCAGTTATAGAAGCAGCGGGCCATGGAAAAAAAGACAGCTTCTTGGGAATAGGGCTCAATCCCCGAGCCTTCCAGTTCACCATAGATATTTCCCAAATAAATGATAGGTTCATTGACACCATAGGTAATGAGGCCAGTTGCAATTCCACCGGTAAGCGTCATGGCAAACCAAGCGCCAAAGGAATATTTTGCCTTGGCATGGGGCCCGCCGAAGCGAATCTTGCCCAGGGGAGAAAATGCCAAGATTGTAATGAGGAGCAACGTCCCTAAAGCGACCCATTGATAGAGCCATCCAAACGTTTCCAATGACCAGCCAAAAATAGCGGACGTAACTTTTGTCAGCCATGCATTATTGACAACACCTAAGATGGCGGCGCCGCCAATCACAAGGAAGCAGGGAATGAACACATCCCAGCGTACAGCTCTTTCCTTCTTTCCATCCATGATCTTTCAACCTCCAAGGGCACATACAAGGTTTTACCAAGAAAGCGGACGGGATGCCCCATGACCCTCCCTCTTCTTTTGGCTAAGTCAGCCATTTCTTTACTAAAGTATATTGCAAAAGCCATGCCAACTAAAAAAAGAGTTCAGGGGTCTGCCAAGCCAATAGGTTCTGTTACTTATCTTGCAGATCTTGTACAAAAAGCGCTTGGCATGAATTCATTTTCCCATCATTCCAAGCGCTTCCTACTTTTTTCTTAGAAGAATTTTTTGCAGCAAGATTTTCTGGCGCCAATATTTCTATTTATCTAATAGCCTATCCCCGCTTTCCGTTTCCTGGAACTTCTTCATATGATACTGGAAATTTTGCCGCGTAAGACCTAGGGCCTCCGCTGCTTTTGTTACGTTTTTCCCGCAGGATAGATAGGTATTCCACAAAAGGTTCCGTTCAAAATCGTCCATTTGCTCGGCAAAGGTCCTTCCCACTGCTGCAGGAACCGGATCCATCTCTTCCCGTCCGGTTTCCTTTCGTTCCAAAGGAGCGGAATGACGCAGAAAATAAGAGGGAAAATCACGTTCATCGAGTATGCCATTTTGGGATACACTGATGGCATAGCTCAAGATATGAAAGAGTTCCCGCACGTTGCCTGGCCAATCATGTTCCAAAAGACGGCGCCAAAACTTGGACGTTAGTTCATGGATGGGCTGAGCCGTCAGATGTGGATGGTGGTCGATAAAATATTGGACGAGCTCCGGCAGATCTTCCATCCGTCTGCGGAGAGGCGGAATTTCAAGGATAAGGGAAGATAAACGATAAAAAAGATCCTGACGCATCTTCCCCTCTTGACTTAAGCGATACACATCCTCATTGGATGAGGAAAGGATCCGGACATCAATGGGAATAGAACGGGTACTTCCTATCCGCTGCAGCGTCTTTTCCTGCAGGACGCGGAGCAATTTTGCCTGCATGAGAGGACTCATGGAGTTCACTTCGTCGAGAAACAAGGTTCCGTGATTTGCCGCTTCGATGAGACCAATCTTATCCGTGGCGCCTGTAAAAGCACCCTTGACCGTACCAAAGAGCATACTGTCAATGAGGGTTTCCGGAAAAGCCGCACAGTTCACGGCGATAAATTTTTCCTTCTTCCGGGAGCTATATTGATGGATGCTCTGGGCAAGGATTTCCTTTCCCGTCCCCGTTTCCCCTTCAATGAGGATGTTCATGTCCCGAAGCGCCATTTTCTGGGCAAGGCGAAGGGTTTCCCGAAGAACGCTTGAAGACCCGATAAAATCGTCAAAGATGTAGTGGGCATCACTTTTGACGGTAAAATCTTCTGTCAGATGCCGCATCAGGATGGCTTCCACTTCATGAAGAACCTGTAGCTGAGTCTTGACAGACTTCATGTCCCGCTCCACGGAAAAGGCCCCAATCAGACTGCCCTTTTCGTCAAAGACAGGTTCTGCTTCTACAACGGTCATGAGCTCCTTTCCAGTCGTTGACTTGTAGGAGTCGTAGCGGTGATGGACGGAATTTTCGCTTTTAAGAGCTGTAAAGACAGAACTGTAATCCGGATCCAAGGAAAAAACATCAAGGAGAGCCTGTCCTTCCACACTGTCTTCAAGGGGAATTCCCAGGAAGCGGCGGCTCGTTTGATTGAAAAAGGAGATGCCGCCGCTTTTGGTGTAGAGCTGGATAATATCCGGTGAGGCATCGAGAGCAGCAGCCATGAGCTTTTTTTGAATGTCTTCCTTCTTTATAAGGAAACAAGTTCCCTGGGGGATACCAAAGGAAGTATAGCCATACGTTTCTCCTTCATAGGAAAGGGTCATATCCTTTGCATTCCAAATAAAGCCTGGCAGGCTCCCCACTTTCTGACCTACATAAAAGGCCGCGTCCCGCTGTCCAGTCCAGGCCATGCCAAAAAATACCTGAAAAATAACACCGTCACCGCCAAGAAAAATGGCCAGGTCAAAGATTGATGTCATAGGCTCACCTCTTTTTGCATTGTTTTTTTCATTGTAACGGGATTTCCAATTAAGCACAATAAAAGAAAGGCGGAGAACCCGTTTTTCCATACAAAAAGAACTGCCGCAACCACTGCGGCAGTTCTTTTATTTTTAGAGATTGACTTTGCCAAGAAGGGCCTGTTCCTTCCCATCGACTTCTTTCTCGATGGCGGCCATTTTACCATTAAGGTCATCTACAAAAGTCTGGTCCTTAATGCTTCCCAAATTAATCTTGACATTAAGGAAGGCACCGCGGACAGCGGCCCGAGTGTTCATCGCAGCCACGGCACCGTCCGTGACAGCATTGGTGTTACCGCGCGTAATGACCACATCAGCCAGGGCAAAGAGTTCATTCGCCGTTTCACCAACTTTAAAAGGAACCAGAGCAGCGCCCTTAGTGGCTTCTTGGATGGCTTTGCTGCGAACAGCCTTTTCCTCGTCCGACCCTTTAGGCATCCTGAAGGCTGCCATGATCTTATTGAAGGCATTGCTGTCTTCGTCAATGAGGGCCAGGAATTGATTCTTGAGGGAAGCTGCTTTTTCAGCCACTTCCTTCATTTCCTTTTCCACAGCTGCATATTTTTCCTTGCCAAGGGTCAGATGAGCGACCATTTCGATGAGGGCTGCAGCAGAAGCCGCATTCAGGGCAGCAATGCTGCCGCCGCCCGGTGCGGGAGAAGAAGAACTCGTTTCCTGGACGAATCCCTCCACCGTCATTTTCTTTAATTCCATATCTTGATTCCTCGTTTCCTACTGTTATGTTAGAAGAGACCCGAAATCTTGCCTGATGCATCGATGTCCATATTGAGAGCAGCCGGCTTCTTCGGCAGGCCTGGCATGACCATGATATTGCTTGTCTGGCAGACAATGAAGCCAGCCCCATTGGAAACACGGACATCCTGGACAGTGATCCGGAACCCCTTGGGTGCCCCCAGAAGGGCCGGGTTGTCACTGAGGGAGTACTGGGTCTTGGCCACGCAGATAGGCAGTTTATCAAGGCCCCAATCTTCGAGCAGTTTGATCTGTTTCTTGGCGTTAGGCGTAAAATCAACCCCATCACCGCCATAGACCTTTGTCACAATCGCTTCAAGTTTATGCGGAATCGTATCGTTTACATCGTAGAGTTCAACCGGTTTGGACGTATCATGTTCGAGCAGATCAACCAGCTTGTTTGCCATGTCGATACCGCCTTCGCCACCTTTTTCCCAGCACTCGTTGAGGCTGACATCCACACCGTAGCTTTCGCATTTCTTAAGGAGCATATCGATTTCGGCCGGTGTATCCGTAGCGAATTTATTGATGGCAACCAGGACCGGCAGTCCAAAGCCGCGCATATTCTCGACCTGTTTGGCAAGGTTCGTAAACCCATCGCTGACAGCCTGGACGTTTTCCTGGGACAGTTCCGTTTTCTTGACGCCGCCATGCATCTTGAGGGCACGGATTGTAGCAACAACGACAACCGCGTCAGGATACATATTGCCATAATGGCATTTGATGTCAAGGAATTTTTCAGCGCCAAGATCAGCACCGAAACCAGCTTCCGTAACGGTAATATCACCCAGTTTAAGAGCCATCTTGGTAGCAAGAAGAGAGTTGCATCCGTGGGCAATGTTCGCAAATGGACCGCCATGGATGATAGCCGGCGTATGTTCCAGCGTCTGGACGAGGTTCGGTTTGATGGCGTCCTTCATGAGCATGGCCATAGCCCCTTCGCAGCCCAATTGATGAACGTAGACCGGGTTCCCATCAAGGTCCGGGCCAATGACAATACGGCCAAAGCGTTCCTTCAGGTCTTCAATATCATAGGCCAGGCAAAGGATAGCCATGATTTCGGAAGCAACAGTGATCATGAACCCGTCTTCGCGCACAAAACCGCAGGGTTTGCCGCCTAGACCGACAACAACGTGACGGAGGGCTCGGTCGTTCATATCCATGACGCGGCGCCAAGAAATCTGACGGGCATCGATCCGCAGTTCGTTGCCTTGATGGATATGGTTGTCAATCATGGCAGACAACAAATTATTGGCAGCCGTAATAGCGTGCATATCCCCCGTAAAATGCAGATTGATATCGTCCATAGGAACAACCTGCGCATAGCCGCCGCCAGCAGCACCGCCCTTAATTCCAAACACAGGGCCTAAGGAAGGCTCGCGGAGTGCTACGATGGCTTTTTTGCCAATCTTGTTAAGGGCTTGGACAAGGCCAATGCTCGTTGTGGATTTACCTTCCCCAGCAGGGGTGGGCGTGATGGCCGTTACCAGGACCAATTTCCCATTGGGTTTCTTTTCCAAGCGTTTCAGTACATCAAGGGAAATCTTTGCTTTATAGTGACCATATTGTTCCAGTTCTTCGGGATGGATGTCCAGTTTTTCAGCAATCTTACTGATTGGCTCCATAACATTTTTTTGTGCAATCTCGATATCGCTAAACACGATAGTTCCCCCTTCCTAGATACGGGCCGCTTATTCTTCTGCATCAAGCAGACGTTTTTCAAGGATTTCGTCCATATCGAAGTTTTCGATTTGGAGATAGTACTCAGCTGCCATAAGCAGGCTCTTCATAGGAACCGTCCCAATGACTTCAGAACCAGCTACGGCAACGCCATAACGGCGGGCTTCCATCTTGACCATTTCAAAGGCGCGGTAAACAGCGGTCTTTTCATAGTTGACAAGGTTCATGGAAACCTGGGTCATGTTGCGGTCTTCCAGCTTCAGGCCAATGGCCTTGACATAGTGAAGACCGCCGCCGATATTGCGGACTTTCTTAGCAATGGCTTGAGCGATTTCAACATCCGGCGTATGCAGGTTGACGTTGAAAGCAATGAGGGGAACGCGGGCGCCAACGGCGGAGCAACCGCTTACAGCGTTCATTTCGCTGGGGCCATAATCCGGTTTCCATTCCGGTTCCTTGATCTTATCAAAGAAGCCTTCGTACTGGCCTTTGCGGATCGTAGCCAAGTTGCGCCGACCTTCACTCGTAGCGGCATCTTCATAAAGATAGACAGGAATGCCCATTTCACCATAAGCCTTACCGACCTTGTTGGCGATTTCGACACATTCATCCATGGTTACGCCCATAACCGGTGTAAAGGGAACAACATCAACGGCACCAAAACGAGGATGAGCCCCATGATGTTCACGCATATCAATCAAACCAATGGCTACCTTTGCCATATTGATGGCAGCTTCCGTTACCGCTTCAGGAGACCCGATGATGGTAACAACGGAACGATTGTGGTCAGGGTCGCTGGAATAATCCAGGATCTTCAGCCCGGAAATCTTGCGGGCTTCATCAACAATCTTTTCTACCTTTGCTTTGTCACGGCCTTCACTGAAATTCGGAACAAATTCAACCAACTTTTTAGCCATTTGAGCACCTCCATAAGATTTTACCTGTTATGTCCGTTCCCCAAAGGGACGGCTTTTTTCTGAACGACTTCATTCTATGATGGGACCGACAAAGAAACGTCTGAAAAATAAAAAAAGCGAAAAAAACTTCTTTTGACTAAAATTTGACGGTTCCACAATAGCATGGAAGCGACAGCACAGCAGGGCTGTTCCTGCTTTTCAATGGTTACCATAAAGAAACGAGGTGTCCCGATGACAGTATCAGTAATTTCCAGAAAAGACGCCGTTTCGACGACCTGGTCGGGCGGAACGACAACTGAATTCTACCTATTTCCCCGTGATGGCTCCTACAAGGAACGTCGCTTTGACCTTCGCATCAGTTCCGCGACGGTAGACCTTGAAGCATCCGATTTCACCCTTCTGCCGGATTACCAACGCATCATTACGCCCCTTGAAGGAGGCTTTACCCTCACCTACAAAGAAACAGGGGAAAAGGTGACCCTTGCCCCCCTGGAAGAAGACTTTTTTGATGGAGCCTACCATACCCATTCCATCGGAAAAGCCATTGATTTCAATGTCATGTATAAAAAAGGCATGCATGCCGCCTATAGCGTCATCAATGCGTCAAAAAAATTTGGTCTTGCCGATTTCCGCTTTCTTTACGTTCCCTTTATAGACGCAAAGGACCTCACGGGAAGTACCCTGAATGAACACTCCTTGACGCGGGACACGCTCTATGTCAGCGATGACAGGTCAGATGCCTTCGTCCTCGCCCTCAAAAAGCCGGTTTCTCTCATTTATGTTTCGGTTCGCAAAGCCTAAAGGAGCGTCAATGAGTCCCTTCACACTTTTCCGTTCCGCGGTCTGCGCAGGCTTTGCCATCGGCCTTGGCGGGGCGGTATACTTACAGCAGACCAGTAAGGCCTTGGGCGCCCTGCTCTTTACGATTGGTCTATTTGCGGTCTGTGAATGCCGGTTCCATCTTTTTACAGGCAAGGTCTGCTATGCCCGGGAACGGTCTTGGCGCAGCTATTGGGAGTACCCAGTCATCTTAGGGGGCAATTTTATTGGTGCCGGCCTGATGGCCCTCCTGCTGTCAGGTACGCGGCTTTTCAGTTTTACACAAAAAGCCGCAGCCGTCCTGATTGCCGTCAAGAATGCGGACAGTCTTGGTTCCCTTTTCATTCTGGGGTTCTTGTGCAACATCTTTGTTTTCCTTGCAGTTGAAGGCTATCGTTCCTTTCCACACGCCATTGGAAAATACGCCGCCATCTTTTTGGGGATTGCCGTCTTCATCCTAAGCGGCTATGAACACAGCATTGCCGACATGTTCTACTACTTTACAGCAGGCGCTATGGACCTAGCCGCTTTGGGACGAATCCTTGTCATTGCCCTGGGCAATACCTGCGGCGGTCTCATTTCCCATGAAGCCGTCCAATTTGCCCGCAGAGCACAAAAATAAAAATCCTGGAATAAAAAAACGGTGCTTACGGCACCGTTTTTTCATTCCAGCCCTTTCTGGTCTTTCATATAATTGACAAAATCCTCAAATTCCAGGGTCTTGTGGTTGAGCAGCTCGTCAATCCGCATCCGAAGAATGGGCTGCGTTGTCAGTTCCCGCGCCCTGACAAGCGCCATTTGCAATTTCCCGTTCCACTTCTTATCGGGCCAAGCCTCAAGGACCTCCACAGCCACGCTGCGGGCTCCTTCGTGGAGGGAGCTCAAGCACTCGGCAATAATGTCCCCGCCCCAAGGGGGAACACTCATAAGCCCTCGCAGAAGAGGAATGACAAGCCGTTCATCCTGAAGATATGCATCCAGATGAAGCATAGCAAAATCCGTGACCTTTTCAAGACGTGCCTTGCTGCCCGACTGGAGCAAATAGGGATAAAGGAGGGTTCGCATGGGATCTTTCTTAAGCAGGTTCCATACCTGGGTATGGATGTCTATGCCCAGGATATCTGCCAGCTGCAGAGGCAGGATATTGACGGATCCATCTTTTGAGAGGATTTCCTTGGGAAGGATCTTCTTCCAGTCCCGTCCCATAACAACACCGTCCAAGGTCCCCACATAAAGATGGCACTGATTCATGCTGAGATAATCCCAATTTTCATGATCGATCATTTCCTGCAGTTCTTCCCGAAGGCTCATGAGACCTGCCACTTGTTCGAGGGTCGTCTGATGCTGCCTAGCGTGTTCAAGAAGCCGTTCCAGAACGTGGCTATAGGAAAGAGGCGGCAGTTCGAGGACCTTATCCACCCCGCCTTCCACTGGCTGTGCTTCAAAATTGACTAAAAAATCGAGATAATCAACCATGGTGTGAAGCACGGCATCAAAGGTTTCATCATCCATCCGTTCTTTTTCAAGCATTTCGAGAAAATTGCTTTTCTCGATGACAAGAAGAGCCACTGCAGGATAATCAACCGTGAGATCACAGCCATGGAGGAGAAGCCAATGTTTTTCTTCCGGCGTAATAAAATCATAGGTCGACATAGCACAGACCCGACCCCAGCCCCGCGTATGGGTCAAGATCTCCCACAGGTCCTCATTTTCAAGGAGATGCCCCAGTTCCAGGGCATAGACCACAAAGCTTGTCAGTTCCTCACAGCGGGCAAGAAGCATGAGATCCTTGTGGAGGCGTTCCACTTCGTTCAGGTTCTCCTCGTTCAAGAGATGAAGACCGGTCACGGTAATGGCAAGTTTCAGGACCTCCGGGGCAAAGGCATGATAGAGCCAGCGATGGCAAAGGTTCCAAAGGGCGTCAGGGATTTCCTGCGTGGACAACAGGTCGACAAGGTAATCATTATAGATAATAAATGGAACGCTCGAGATGGAAGCATAGAGCTCCTTTTCAGCCTTGGAGTCGGGATTTTTCGCATACGCCGCAAGGGCTCCGGCGATAACAGAGCCCACCTCTTCCTGAGGTCGGTCGGGCATGCTGGCCATGTAAGAGTCGCTTGTTCCCGGTTCCCGAAACAGGACCGCATACGTGTCGACAAAATTTTGATCTTCAATGAGGTCGGGATCAAAATACCCTTCCTGATCAAGGTGATCTTTTATGATTTGGTAGAGACTGCTCTCTTCCTTCCAAAATTCCATAGTGTTCCCTTCTTTTAATCGGAGGATTCCCTCGGCTTTCCGTAGGGTAGTTCGCTTATTATATCACACTTGTCCCCGTTTGTCAGAAGGCGTCGTTTCAGAAAAAAAGCCCCGTCCCTTGCAGGGCAGGGCCAGCTTATTTTTTCACGCCCCTTCTTGGGGGCTGTTGGGAACTTGTTCGGCTGCAGCAGAGGCTGGGTCCGTTCCTTTCAGGATGGCCATGAATTCATCGCCCGTAATGGTTTCCTTCTTCAAAAGATACTGGGCAAGTTCATCCAGCTTCTGTCTATGGGTCTCAAGGATAGTCCGGGCCTTCTGGTGGGCCTCCTTGACAACTGAAAAGACAGCTTCATCAATGCGGGCGGCCGTTTCCGGCGCGCAGGCAAGGGAGGTATCACCACTCAGGTAGGCATTATTCACGGTTTCAAGGGCGACCATATCAAAGTCGCTGGTCATGCCAAACCGGGTAATCATGGCCCGAGCAAGTTTTGTTGCCTGTTCAATATCATTGGACGCACCGCTCGTGACCTTGTTGAAGACAACTTCTTCAGCAGATCGTCCCCCTGTCAAGGTAACAATCTTGTTGAAGAGTTCCTCTTTCGTCATAAGGACCTTTTCCTCTGTGTCAACCTGCATAGTATACCCCAAGGCACCGCTCGTCCGGGGAATAATGGTGATCTTATGGACCGGTGCCGATGCGGTCTGACTTGCAGCCACAAGGGCATGGCCAATTTCATGATAGGCAATGAGCTGCTTTTCCTTCTCTGAAATCACGGCACCCTTTCTCTGGGCCCCGGCAATGACCACTTCCACAGATTCTTCAAGATCCTCTTGGATGACTTCCGTACGGCCCATACGAACGGCGCGAAGGGCAGCTTCGTTGACGATATTGGCAAGTTCCGCACCGGAAGCACCGCTTGTAGCAAGGGCAACCGTATGATAATCCACATTAGGGGAAATCCGCACATCATGGGAATGAACCTTCAAAATGGCTTCCCTTCCCTTAAGGTCCGGCAGTTCCACGGGCACACGGCGGTCAAAACGGCCCGGCCGCAGGAGGGCCTTATCAAGGACTTCCGGACGGTTGGTCGCGGCAAGGATAATGACGCCCTTGCTGCCGTCAAAACCGTCCATTTCAGAAAGGAGCTGGTTCAGGGTCTGTTCCCGTTCGTCGTTGCTGCCAAAGGCGCCATTATCACGCTTTTTGCCAATGGCATCGATTTCATCGATAAAGACAATGCACGGAGCCTTTTCCTGAGCTTGTTTAAAGAGGTCGCGGACACGAGCTGCCCCCATACCAACGAACATCTCAATGAATTCTGAACCGGAAATAGAGAAGAAGGGAACCTTGGCCTCGCCGGCAACAGCCTTGGCAAGAAGAGTCTTACCCGTACCGGGAGGGCCTACAAGAAGCACGCCCTTCGGCATGGTTGCCCCAATGGCCTGGTAGCGGGATGGGTCATGCAGGAAGGACACGATTTCCTGAAGGGCTTCCTTCGCCTCGTCTTGACCCGCTACATCCTTGAACGTCTTTCCCGTCTGGGCTTCAATATAGACCTTGGCATTGCTCTTACCAAAGCTCATCATATTGCCGCCGCCCAGTTTAGGGCCCAAAAACCGCATGATCAGCTGACCAATGACCATAAAGAGCAGGAAGGGGAAAATCCAGTTGTTGAAAAATTTGGTCAACGGCGAATCCTCCCGAGGGATAACCTGGGAAAACTCCACATTAGCCTTGACCAAACGATTGACAAGTTCTGGATCCTCAACGCGGCCCGTGACAAAGATTTCATCTTTACCATCCTTGTTGCACAGAAGGGCGATGCGGTTCTGATTGATTTCTACTTTGGAAGCCTTGCCTTCATCAACCATCTTCAGGAAGTTGGTATAAGTAACTTCCTGGACGCGAGGTTTAAAGAACATGGGCGTAATGATCGTATTGATGACGAGAATGATGAGGATGGCCGCAAGGTAATAATAAAAGACACGTTTGGAATGATCTTGATGAGGAGAATCATTCATAGTGATCACCTTCTTATTCTAAAAAAATAATATCATGGATTAAGACGTATTATATCATATGAATCCGCACTTGTATACCCCATAAGGGTACTTTGCAGTTCACCGCGTAAGTATGACTCCTGGAAGGCAAGCAGCAAGACATTTTTCTGCGGGTCCACAAAGGGGCAAGGTCCCGAGGGTCCCTTCATCGACCCACACATAAGAGGGATCGGGCAAGCTGCAGGGAATCGTTCCTAAGTAGACCGTCATCTGCCAAATTTGATGGGTAAAGACATGACGATGGGTCCAGATGATCTTTCCTTCAACTGTTCCAAGCATCCGTTCCGCTTCCTTTCGGCTTTCCTTTTCCGTCTTGCCGAGGAAGGTCGGAAGCTCCCATAAGGAAGCAAGGAGACCTGTTTCCGGTCTTTTATGAAGAAGCAGGGCTCCTTGCTTACGGATGAAAAGACTTGTCACTTCATAAATGGTCGGTGCCTTTTTCTTTTTGCGGACTGGCAGCTCGCTGGTCCGATTTTCCAGGAATGCGGTACAGAAATCTTTAAGAGGACAAGATCCGCAGCGCGGGACGTGGGGAATACAAATCGTGGCACCAAGGTCCATCAATGCTTCATTGAAGTCTCCCGGCCGGTCTTGAGGAATGACGGTTTGAGCGATTCGTCCTATGATTCGTTTGCCCTTAAGGGAAAGGATATCATCCGAGATCCCAAAAAGACGGGCCATTACCCGCAACAGGTTGCCATCCACGGCGGGGACAGCGTGTCCAAAGGCCATGGATAAAATGGCACCTGCCGTATAGTCACCGATGCCGGGCAGGGCACGCACCGCCTCCAGCGTATCGGGAAAAATTCCATGATATTGGAGGACGATTTCCCTTGCCGCTTTATGGAGGTTTCTAGCCCTAGAATAATAGCCCAGGCCCTGCCATAATTTGAGGACCTCCTCTTCAGACGCCTGCGCCAAAGCGCTTACGGTAGGAAAAGCGGCCATCCAGCGAACATAATAATCCTTTACGGTTTCCGTCCGCGTCTGTTGGAGCATGATTTCCGAGACCCACACATGGTAGGGATCACGAGGATGATTGGCTCGCCAAGGAAGGTCTCGTTTGGTCTCATCGAACCAATGCAAAAGGGCGGGAACCCACTCATTTTCGACTGTCAAGATGAACCTCCCGGAAAACGGCATCAAGGACCGTGCTGCCATCTTCAGCAAAAGCAATGGTGCCCCGAACCTGTTTATTCTGAAGAATCAAGGGAATCCACGTTTTATCCGCTTCCCACATGTCCTCATAAGGCAGGTCTTCCAAGGAAAACCAGCGAGGTTCCATTTCGTCGCTGGCTTCAATAGTACCGGTAAATTTCTTGAGTACATAGACCATGCCCCCATGGGACCAATTCCCATCAGACGGCTGATCAAAATATAGGTCTGCCACGAGGGTCAGGTCCTTTTCCTCGGCAAAAAGACCGCATTCCTCAAATAGTTCCCGCAGGGCACATTCCCGCATGGATTCGCCGATTTCCATCTTGCCGCCAAAGCCGTTCCATTTACCATAGCCCATACCCCGTTTCTTGCGGCCCAAGAGGATCCTGCCCTGTCCATCCAGGGGGAAAACCAAGGAAGTATCACGCATATTTGCTGCCCCCTTCACCTTTGAATAATTATCGAATGGAATGATTTTTCGCTTTCTTCTATCATACCACAGTTTAGGTGCCTTTGCCGGTTCCGCCTTCATTTTACGTAAAATTTTTCCCAGTATAAAACCTCATTACCTTATTATTTTTAGGTTTTTTATTTTTGTACTATTCATATTATTAAGTTTTTGGTAAAATAAGGTTGGAACTGATACAAAACTTACGGAAAGGAGGTTCTTGAGACAGAGGGGAATTGTCTCATCACTTGGAACAACGTGCCTATCATGCTCATATCATCATCCAGATTCACATTTCAGAACAAGGAAATCCTCTTATGGACCCTTGTTCCACATGTACCCAAGGAGAGAAAAAATGTCTGAAAAAGAAAAAATGAACACACAGAACAAGAAAGAGATCAGCGGCTTTTTAAAAGGAGTTGAAATCATCGGCAATAAATTGCCCCATCCTGCCATGCTCTTTCTGCTTTTAGCGGTCATCGTCGTCATCATATCCCATTTTGTTGCTGCCCAAGGCGTCTCCGTCACCTATTTTGACGCCCGTGCCAAGGCCGAAGTCACCAAAAAAGCCGTGTCCCTGCTCACCCCGGATGGCCTGCGCTACATGTTCAACTCTGCAACCAAGAACTTTACCGGATTTGCCCCTTTGGGAACAGTCCTTGTAGCCATGCTCGGTGTCGGTGTTGCTGAATGGACGGGACTCTTCAATACATCCCTGAAAAAGCTTCTCATGAACGCTAACCCGAAGTTCCTCACCCCCATTGTGCTTTTTGCCGGGATCATGTCCAACATTGCCTCTGATGCAGGTTATATCATCGTTATTCCCATTGGCGCCTTGATCTTTGCCATGGCCGGACGGCATCCGCTGGCAGGGATGGCAGCCGCTTTTGCCGGCGTATCGGGCGGCTTTTCTGCAAACCTTCTCATCGGCACGACGGATCCCCTCCTGACCGGCATTACCAACCAAGCCCTCAAGGCAGCGGGAATTGATATGACCCTTGACCCAACCTGCAACTGGTACTTTCTGGCTGCTTCGACTTTCGTCCTGACCCTTATAGGAACCATCGTGACGGATAAGATTGTCGAACCGAACCTGGGCACCTACACCGGTAAATACAGACCGGACAACGCCCCTGTCACAGACCTTGAAAACAAAGCTCTCCGCAATGCCACCATCGCTCTTATCATTTACGTCCTGATTATGGGACTCCTGATGTTCCCAGCCAATGCCCTTTTCCGCAGTCCTGAACCAGATGGGGTCCTGACCCTCAAAGCCTTCCTTCATGACGGACTCATTCCAGCCATCCTGCTTCTCTTCCTCATCCCGGGCGCTGCCTACGGCTGGACGACGGGCAAACTCCGCACCTCACATGACCTTGTTGCCGCTATGACGGAAGCCATGAAATCCATGGGCGGATACATGGTTCTTGCTTTCTTCGCCTCCCAGTTCATTGCCTACTTCGGGAAAACCAACCTGGGCCTCATTGTTTCCTTCAAAGGTGCCGATGCGCTTGAAGCAGCAGGCCTTACAGGGCTCCCACTCATTATTCTCTTCATTTTCCTGTCCGCCTTCCTTAACCTCTTTATGGGGTCTGCATCGGCAAAATGGGCCATCATGGCCCCCATCTTCGTTCCCATGATGTATCGGCTCGGTCTTTCCCCTGCCCTGACACAGGTTGCCTACCGCATTGGGGACTCTTCCACCAATATCATTACTCCCCTCATGTCCTATTTTGCCATGATTGTCGTCTTCATGAATAAATATGAAGAAGATGCCGGACTTGGGACCCTCACTTCCATGATGCTGCCTTATTCCATGAGCTTTCTCTGCTTCTGGACCATCATGATGGCTCTTTGGATGATGGCAGGCCTGCCAGTTGGGCCGGGGGCCGGTCTGTTCCTCTAAGCACGGTTTATTCCCTGATCCTGTCTCATCTTGTTTCAAAACCATCGAATACCCGATAGGGTCCCTGCCTCTGCTGGGAGAAAAGGGACGAAAGAAACGCAAAAAACCGCTGTGGCTTATGCTGCAGCGGTTTTTCGTATTTTTCCAAAAGACAATCAGCGCGTCTTCTAAACAGCCAAAGAAAAACAGATGCATGGATATTCCCCCAGCCTTTACCCTCACTTTGTTTTATCGGCGCTGTATATTCCTTGTCGCCAGTTGATCCACCGTCCCCATTTAATGGGCAAAGGGGCAGACCGAAGGCCATCACATTCCATTTTCAAGGCATAATCAACAGGAAATCAAGAACAAGGGGCCGGACAGGGCCCCTTCATCTAGGACCTATGAGAACAAAAGGCGAAAACAAGGGCCTTTTCTCAGACCCATACAGATTACGACCGTCTTTTCTCAAAGAAGGCTGTCAATGAGCGCTTTAACAAAAGCATAACGCGGCATGATGCTGCTGATCTTTCCATATTCATCCACGGAATGCGCCTTGCCGCCAATGGGTCCCAATCCGTCGATCGTGGAAATTCCAAGGGCAGCGGTAAGGTTGCCGTCACTGCCTCCGCCGGATTTGGTCCAACCAAAAGAGAGGCCTACCTTTTTTGCGGCTTCTTCCGCTTTCCGGCAGAGGGCCTCTGTTTTTTCCGAAGGGTTCATGGGCGGTCGTTTCATTCCCCCCTCGACCATAACTTTGACGCGGTCATCAAAAGGCGTCTTGGCCCAGGCACGAAGCGCTTCATCGATGCGATGCCCTTCTGCCTCATCCTTGACGCGTGCGTCAATGACGCATTCGCAGTGGTCCGCGACCACGTTAGCAGCGGTTCCTCCCATAATGGTGCCAATATTGACGGTTGTTCCTTTTTGGGGATTGGCAAGGCCAACAATCTGCTGGCCCCAGCGCATACATTCATGAACAGCGCTGGCCCCTTGATCGGGATTGACGCCGGCATGGGCTGCAATCCCCTCAAAGATAAGTCGGTACTTGCTGATGCCCTTCCGTTCCTTGACAAGATCCCCATTGGGGCGCGCTGACTCCATGATGAGAACGGCCTTCGCCTTTCTGGCTTCCCCTTCAATGACAGGACGGGAATAAACAGAGCTGATTTCTTCATCCGGCGTGAAAAGAAGGAGGACATGGCCGGAGCTTTTCTCTCGGGCCAGGTCTTCTGCCAAATGGACCATGAAGAGGTCGCCGCATTTCATGTCCGAAGCACCAGGTCCTTTAAAATCATCCCCCTCCGTGGAAAAAGGCCGCTCCACGGCAGTGCCCGCCGGAAAGACCGTGTCCATATGACCTAATAAGAGCACATCATAGGTCTTGCCTTTGCCCCATTCCGCACGCAAGATAGGCCCCACTTCCTTACCGACAGAAATCAGTTTGGTCCGCCAAGCTGCCGCATCCAGACGTTTTTTGATCCACGCCGCTACCTTACCCGTACCAACCGCATCCCGACTGAACGATTCCAAGGCTACAAGTTCCTTGAGTTCTTCTAAAAAGATAGTTTCATTCATGAGCTACCCTCCTGTGGAAATTAAAAAGACAAAGACTTGAAAAGGGAGCCCAGCCGCAGCGGGGTTCCCCTTCAAGTTAATTTTTTTTCTGCAAGGTTGCCGCAAGGGAGTCCTTAAGTGCCGCCAGATAAGTTTCCTGCTTGGCATAGCTTTTTTCTGCCTCGGTCAGGGTGGTCCATGCAAAGCAGATCTTATCACCCGGCCTCATCTGAGCAAGACGCGGCAAATCCACCAAGGCCACCTGACCAATCTTGGCATAGCCGCCTGTCGTCTGCCGATCCGCCATAAGGATGATGGGATTGCCGTCAGCCGGAACCTGAATGGCACCAAAGGTGACCGGTTCAGAAATAAGGTCCCGTTTTTCCCTAAAGGTGAGCTTCACACCTTCGAGGCGATATCCCATGCGGTCTGCCTGCATCGTAATGGTATAGGGTTCCGTCACAAAGGTGCGCTGGCTTTCCTCTGTGAACCAATCGTATTGGAGCCCTTCCATGATGCGGATGGGGCCTTTAGCAAAGACAAAGCTGCCATCAATGGACCAGGGAACCGTGACAAAGGAATCTCCTTCCTTGGCGCTGCGTTCCATTCTTCCCACAAACGCTGCTTGATGAGGACCAATGGTTCCGATAGGAAGTTCATCCCCTTTATCGATGGGACGGCCCTTGACTCCGCCGATTTTAGCCCGCAGATAGGTACTCTTGCTTTCCATGACCTGAGGCACGTCAAACCCGCCTGCAACGGAGAGGTAGGCCCGGCTGCCGGTCTGGGCAAAGCCAAAGGTCAGGATGGCCTCCTTACGGACATAGATAGGACGATAACGGGGCACAGGCTTACCGCCCAAGGTCGCTTTCATATCGGCACCGGT
>OGQW01000260.1_pt1 | contig 44098 bp, 37 predicted proteins | sample 1553301 | NCBI WGS metagenome assembly OGQW01 (sample SAMEA2579974, study PRJEB22360) | human gut metagenome
CAACCCCTTCCGCGGCGTAACCACGGTGGACCTCGAGGTCAAGGCTGTCGATACGGCACAGACCATCGTTGATTGGCGTCACAGCAACCTGAGCAAGGAAGCTATTTTAAATACTATTTTACAAAAAGAAGAAAAAACAGTACTATATAAGCAGGAAAGTGAAACAGAACTGTCCTTTCCTCCCGGGGTCGATGTCCTTCCTTACGGGGCGCCCCTTCCCAGCGGGGTCAAAACGGTTATTTTCTATGATGCCGGTGCCTTTGCCCTTATGGATGAGGCTCATTTTCCCCTGAAAGGAGCGGGTGTGCTCCATCTCTTGTATCATCGCGACGAGATGGTGGCTGCCCGGCAGGCACTTCTTGCTTCCTATCCGGATGTGATGGGCTTACGCCACTGCTATGCCCATATTCGGAGCGTCCTTAACTCGCGTCCTTATGCCACGAAACAGGACCTTTTGGGATCGACACGGGAAGGGTACCGCATTACGGAACGTGTCTTGAAGCTCTTTTTTGATCTGCACTTTTTTCTGGAAAAGGATGGCACCATTGTGCCGCGGCAGGTACAGCCTATTGACATGGCGGAAAACCCTGCCTATCAGGAATTTTGTGCTGAGCGGGACCGTAAGGAAAAACGCCTGACCGCCGCTTGGCAGATGAAGGCCGCGGCAATTGCAGCCTTATGGAATAATTAGAGGGGGTGAGAAGATGGAACAGTTAGATGCAACACCAATCAGTGCAGAGGAATTTTATGTGAGAATCGGGAAATATCTGACCCCTCGCCAAGTGGAGTTCGTCCGGGAGGCCTATAATTTTGCGGCGGAGCAGCATGCCAGCCAGAAACGGGCCAGCGGTGAACCCTACATCATCCATCCGCTGGGGGTAGCAAGCATCCTGGCCCAGCTTCATATGGATGATACAACCCTTGCTGCCGCCTTCCTCCATGATGTGGTGGAAGATACGGATGTGACCCTCGACCAGCTGACCGATATTTTTGGCCTTGAAGTGGCAGGACTCGTCGATGGCGTCACCAAACTCGGCAAGATTGAATATATTTCCCGCGAGGAGCAGCAAGTCGAGAACTATCGGAAGATGTTCCTTGCCATGGCAAAGGATATCCGCGTGGTCCTGATCAAGCTTGCGGACCGTCTGCATAATATGCGGACCATGAAATACATGCCGCCCAATAAACAAAAACGGATTTCCAGCGAGACCCTTGAAATCTATGCGCCCTTGGCGCATCGCCTAGGAATCTATGCCATCAAATGGGAACTGGAAGATCTGTCTTTCCGCTACATGGAGCCGCAGCATTACTATGAGCTTGTGGAGCAGGTCAAGGTCAAACGGCACGAACGGGAAGCCATGGTCCAGGAAGCCATGGACGAATTGAGCCATCTGTGCAGTGATAGTGGGATCAAATGTGAAATCCAGGGCCGTCCCAAGAGCTTTTACAGCATCTACAAGAAGATGCAGAAAGACAACAAAAGCATCAATGAAATCTATGACCTTTTGGCAGTCCGTGTCCTGGTTGACAGCGTAAAGGACTGCTACGGCGTCCTGGGGATTGTCCACGGAAAGTGGCGCCCGATTCCGGGTCGTTTCAAGGATTATATTGCGGTCCCCAAATCAAATGGCTATCAGTCCCTTCATACGACCGTCGTTTCCTCGAGCGGGCAGCCGCTTGAAATCCAGATCCGCACCTTTGAAATGCACCGCATTTCCGAATATGGTGTTGCCGCCCATTGGCGTTATAAGGAGTCCGGCGGGTCCAATATGCCGAGCTCATCGGACAAGTCGGCCGATGAAAAGATGGCCTGGCTGCGGCAGCTCCTTGATTGGCACCGTGACATGCGCGATCCCCACGAATTTGTTGATACGGTCAAGATGGACGTTTTTTCTGATGAAGTCTTTGTCTTTACGCCCCAAGGTGACGTCATTGACCTGCCTTTTGGCAGCGTTCCCATTGATTTTGCCTATCGCATCCATACGGGCGTAGGCAATCGCTGCGTCGGTGCCAAGATCAATGGTAAGATCGTTCCTCTCGACTATAAGCTCAAAAACGGCGATATCGTGGAAATCATCACGTCCAAGACGAGTCCTGGACCGAGCCGCGACTGGATCAACATCGTTGGGTCAAGTCAGACCAAAAATAAGATCCGTCAGTTTTTCAAGAAGGAACGGCGGGAAGAAAATATTGTCAATGGACGGGATATGCTTGAACATGAATGCCGGCGCCTGGGCTATGATACGGCAAAGCTCCTGACGAGCGAAAACCTCAAGGAAGTGGCCACACGTTCCCACTTTGACGGCAGTGAGGAAAATCTGCTGGCTGCCATCGGCTATGGCGGCGTCCTTGTGAGCACGGTCATGGTAAAGCTCATTGAGCTTTACAAAAATGCCCAGAAAAAGAATCAGACCAAGAATCTGTCCCAGCTTCTTAAGGAACTTAAACCGCGGGTATCCAAACCCCATAAAGGAAGTCATGGCATCCTCGTCAAGGGTGAAGATGATATCATGGTGAAGCTTGCCCGCTGCTGCAACCCCATTCCAGGCGACCCTATCGTAGGCTATGTTACCCGCGGCCATGGGGTATCTGTCCATCGCGTCGACTGCCCCAATGTCCTTGCCAATAAAGAGGAATCGGACCGTATGATTGAAGTGTCGTGGAACATCGACACGGATGAAGCCTACAAGGTTGTCCTGCGCATGAGCTGTATCGATCAGACGGGTGTCATGGCCAACATCATGACTGTAGCCAGTGAGACAAAGGTCAATATCAATTCCCTCAATGCCCATACGAATCCAGATAAAACGGCTTATGTGGACCTGGGACTTGACATTACAAGCCTTGAACAGCTAAACTACATCATTGGCCGTATGCGCCGCATCAAAGGCGTCTATAAAGTCGAACGCAAGACCAGTGGTCTGTAAAGGAGCATTATGAGAGCAGTCGTCCAGCGCGTATCAAGCGCCAGTGTCAGTGTCAATCAAGAATCCATCGGCCAGATCCAAAAGGGTTTTCTTGTCCTTTTGGGCGTTGAAAGAGGGGACACGGATAAAGACCTTCACTACATTGTGGAGAAGGTTGCCGGTCTCCGTGTCTTTGATGATGAAGAAGGCCGCATGAACCGTTCCCTTGTGGATACCCAAGGCGAGCTCCTTGTCGTCAGCCAGTTCACCCTCTTGGGGGACGCGCGCCATGGCAAACGGCCTTCCTTTACCCAGTCGGCCCCGCCTGATGAGGCGAAACGGCTTTATGAAAGGGCAGTGGTCCTTTTTCGGGAAAAGGGCATCAAGACCGAAACGGGACAGTTCCAGGCTCATATGGAAGTGTCCCTGATCAATGACGGCCCGGTGACGATCCTCATCGACAGCCGCAAAACATTTTAGGAGAAACCCATCTATGAAACTCTATCGCATCGTTGTAGGCCCCATTCAGGAAAACTGTTACCTCATCAAAAATGAGGAGACAGGGGAGGGCATCATCATCGATCCCGGTGATGAAGCGCTCAAGATTATGGAGGCTGTTAAAAAAGCCGGAATCAAAAAAATTACGGCCATCTTTATCACCCACGGTCATGGTGACCATATTTCAGCTTTGGACGAAGTCAAGAAGCTGACCGGGGCCAAGGTCTATATGAGCCGAGAAGACGCGCCTATGCTTCGCGTTTGGAACAGCAGCCTGTCGTATTCGACAGACCGGGATAAGACTTTTGATCCGCCGGACGTCTATTTTGAAGACGGCATGACTGTTACAGAAGCCGGTCTGACCTTTACCATTGCCGCAACCCCGGGCCATACGCTCGGCGGTGTGTGCATCATTGGCGACGGCGTTGTGTTTGTCGGGGATACGATTTTTCTTGAATCCATCGGCCGTACAGATCTTCCCGGCGGTTCCTATGATGATATCCTCACTTCCATCAAGACAAAACTCTTGACCCTTCCCGATGACTATCGGCTGTTTCCCGGTCATGGACCGGATACGACCGTGGGCTGGGAAAGACGGAGAAATCCGTTTCTGCAGTAAGAGGCGGCCCCTATGATGACACAAAAACCCCGGGGAATGCTTGTAAAGTCGGCTTTTGCACTTCTTGCTTTTACGGCTTTTTGCCTTGTCGCCGATTTTCTGCTTCCCGTCCTGATTTCCATTGCTTTTTCTTATTTGCTTTATCCCATTGTCCGGACGCTTGAAAAGATTACGTGGGGACGGGACCGCCGCATGCCGAGTGCGGTGGCCGTCCTCCTGTCATTTGTCATCTTTCTTCTGTTTATGAGCGCTGCCCTCCAGATTCTCATGGTCCCTTTGGTGACACAGGTCAATACCCTCACCAAGGCCCTGCCGGGTTTTGCTGCCCAGGTGTCAGCGACCATGAACTGGTTTTTTGGCCCGGAGGCCCGTGCCGCGCTTCCTGCCAATGTGCAGGCCCTCATCAATGAAGCCCTGACGACGGCGGGCCGTAACGTCATGGCCCTTTTCCAGGACCTCATTTCATCGACTTTTCGCGTGGCCCGTTCCATGGCGAGTATGGTCCTTGTTCCTTTCTTGACTTTTTATTTCCTGAAGGATTGGCGGACCCTAAAGGCCATGGCTGTCAAAGTCTTTCCCTATGACCGGCAGGCACTTGCCGAAAAGGTTCTCGAAGACATTGGCAGCATGCTCTGCACCTATGTGGACAATATGCTGAAGCTTTGTCTTGTGGCTGCAGGCTGCCTGACCGTTGGCAATTATGTCCTTGGCGTGCAGTATACCTTGGTCCTTGGTCTTCTTGCCATGCTGACAGAGCTCATTCCCCTTGTTGGTTCTGTTGTGGGGACCCTTGTCGCTGTTTTTGTCGCTCTCTTGCAGCGGCCCGCCTTGGCGCTCCAGGTCCTCATTTTTTACCTTGTCTACTATCAGGTCGACTCTCAGGTCATCATGCCCACCCTTGTGGGAAAAGCCATTACCCTGCATCCGGTCCTCATTATCCTATCCGTCATCATCGGAGGGAAACTGGCCGGTGTCATTGGCTTGATCTTTGCTGTGCCAGTACTGGCCATCATCAAGATCCTTTATGGCTATTTCTGGCACTGGGGTGAGCCTCTTCCCAAAGAGGAGGAAAAGGCAATTTAGGCCGCTTTATATTGAAATCATCCAGTATCTTGTGGTAAACTAAAGTGGTTTACATGAAGTTTTTTATTGAAGGAAACGGAGGGGATTATTATGTTAACAACGGCACCCCGTGGTACCAAGGACATCCTGCCCGGCGCGGTCAATGGCTGGCGGTATGTCGAATCCGTCTTGCGCGACGTTTGCCGCGAATTCAACTATCAGGAAATCCGCACGCCAATCTTCGAGCATACGGAACTCTTCCAAAGAGGCATCGGTGACGGTACGGACGTTGTTGATAAGGAAATGTATACGTTCAACGACCGCAGTGGCAGAAGCATTACGCTTCGTCCCGAAAATACGGCTGCTGTCGTACGTTCCTTCGTCGAAAATAAACTCTATGCTGAACCTATGCCGCTGAAGGTCTTCTATATCGGACCCATGTTCCGGTACGACCGTCCCCAGGCTGGCCGCATGAGACAGTTCCATCAGTTTGGCGTCGAAGCGATGGGCTCCCCGTCCCCGGTGGTGGATGCGGAAACCATCCTGCTTGCTATTACGGTCCTCAAACGGCTTGGCCTCAAGGACCTTAAACTCAAGATCAATTCCGTCGGCTGCCCGAAATGCCGCCCGCAGCACCGCACCCTCCTGCAGGACTATTTCCGTCCGCATCTGAAGGAACTGTGCGAGGATTGCCAGAGCCGCTTTGACCGCAGCCCCCTGCGTATCCTTGACTGCAAGGTCGACCATGATAAACCCTTCATGGCTGGGGCTCCAAAAATCACGGATTCCCTGTGCGAAGAGTGTCATGATCATTTTGAAATGGTCAAGAAACTTCTTGATGAAGCAGGCGTGGACTACGAAGTCGACAGCACCCTCGTCCGTGGCCTTGACTACTATACGAAGACGGCTTACGAAGTCCAGTATTCCCCGCTTGGGGCGCAGAGCGCCGTTGGCGGCGGCGGCCGTTACGATGGCCTTGTTGAGGAACTGGGCGGACCTTCCACACCGGGCGTTGGCTTTGCTATGGGCCTTGAACGCATCATCCTGGCTCTCGAAAAGCAGGGACTCCTCAAGTCCGAAAAAGAAGCCATCGATGTCTTTGCTGTTGTGCCTGATGAAGGCGGCACGGCAGACGCGTTCAAAGCCGTCATGACCCTGCGTGAAGCCGGTTATTCCTGCGACATGAACCAGATTGGACGCAGCATGAAAGCCCAGATGAAACAGGCTGACCGCACGGGTGCCCGCTTTGCCCTCATCTTCGGGGAAGAAGAACGCAGCCGCGGTGCCGTGACGGTCCGTAACATGGCTGACAGCAGCCAGGAAGAAATCAAACGATCCGAGATTGTATCCTATATGAAAAAGGCAGAGGTGTAAAACAACATGAGTTTTGAACGCAGTCACCACTGTGGTGAGCTTAGAAAACAAGACGCCGGCAAGGAAGTTACCTTGTGCGGTTGGGTCAGCAAACGGCGTGACCATGGTGGAATTATCTTCATTGATCTACGTGACCGGTCCGGTCTGGTCCAGGTCGTTATTGACCCGGCCCATGATGACAAGGATTTCCATAAGGCGGAAACGGTCCGCAGTGAATTTGTCCTGCAAGTCAAAGGTATGGTCCGCAACCGTACGGAAGAAACGGTAAACCCGAACCTTCCGACCGGTGAAGTGGAAGTCGTAGTCGAAGGCCTCAATATCCTGAACCCGGCCAAGACGCCTCCTTTCTATATCCAGGACGGTGTGGACGTCGATGAAAATGTAAGACTGCGCTATCGTTATCTTGACCTGCGCAGACCAGAAATGCAGCGCAACCTCATCCTCCGTCATAAAGTGACGAAGCTCGTCCGTGACTTCATGGATAACCAGGGCTTCCTTGAAATCGAAACGCCGATGCTCTGCAAGAGCACTCCGGAAGGCGCCCGTGACTATCTTGTCCCGAGCCGTGTCAACCCTGGCAAGTTCTATGCCCTGCCGCAGTCTCCGCAGCTGTTTAAGCAGATTCTCATGGTAGCCGGCATGGAAAAATACTTCCAGATTGCCCGCTGCTTCCGTGATGAAGACCTGCGCGCCGACCGTCAGCCTGAATTTACCCAGCTTGATATGGAAATGTCCTTCATCGACGAAGACGACATTATGACGCTGACAGAAAACCTCATTGCCTATGTCTTTAAAAATGCTCTTGGAAAGGAACTGCAGGTTCCTTTCGGCCGCATGACCTGGGATGATGCCATGGATCAGTACGGTTCGGATAAGCCGGACCTGCGCTTTGGCATGAAGCTTGTCAACATGAACCAAGCCCTTGAAGGGACCCAGTTCAAGGTCTTTAAGGACATCATCGAAAAAGGCGGTCTTGTCAAAGCCATCAACGTCAAGGGCTACAGCGCCATCCCGCGCCGTGAACTCGACGGCCTTGTAGACTTTGTCGGTATCTATGGTGCCAAGGGCCTTGCTTGGATTATTGTCAACGAAGACGGTTCCATCAAGAGCCCGATTGCCAAATTCTTCAGCGAAGAAGAAATGAAGCGCATCCTGGAAACGGGCAAAGCTGAAAAAGGCGACGTCCTGCTCTTTGTGGCTGATAAGAATCCCCTTGTCGTGGCAGCCGCGTTGGGGGCCCTTCGTCTTGAAATGGGCAAACGCCTGAACCTCATCGATCCCGATAAGCTTGCCTTTACGTGGGTTGTGAAATTCCCTATGTTCGAATACAGCGAAGAAGAACACCGTTATGTCGCTATGCACCATCCGTTTACGTCTCCCTGCGATGAAGATGTGGATAAGCTTCTCACCGATCCAGGTCATGTCTATGCCAAAGCCTATGACATGGTCCTTAACGGCGTAGAAATTGGCGGCGGTTCCATTCGTATCCATGACCGCACTGTTCAGAACAAGGTCTTTGAAGCCATTGGGCTTACAGATGAACAGGCTCAGGAAAAATTTGGCTTCCTCCTGAATGCCTTCGAATTTGGCGCGCCTCCTCATGGCGGCCTTGCCTTTGGCCTTGACCGTCTCATCATGCTCATGGCGAAACGTCCGTCCATCCGTGATGTCATTGCTTTCCCGAAGACGCAGAGTGCTGTGGACGTCATGAGCCAAGCTCCGAACATCGTCGACGAAAAACAGATGCGCGAACTGCATATCAGGAGCACGGTCGTAAAGAAGGAAAAAGAAGAATAACCCCATTGACTGCGAGCTGAGGAGAAATCCTTGGCTCGTTTTTGTATGACGGGGAAGTCTCAAAGGTAAGGGTAAAAAGTCGGAAAGTTGAGCTGCGAAGGTGCGAGCCAGCAAGCGGGCACGTAAGGCGAAAAGTCAAGAGGGCAGCAAAATAAGCCCCATGCGGGAAGCCGTCATGCATTTTCTTGTTCCTTCTGTTTTTGCGCAGCGGGGAATCGTTCATTTTGCCAATCAGTCCGCTTTTTGAACTGGCTGATTCTCCCTCAAACCTTGCACCCATCCCCATTTCTTGCTATAATACAGGTAAAGAGCAACCCTCCGATGTACGAAAAAGTCCTATAGGTTTTGAGCCAACACTCTTTATAAGGGAGCCCGAAAACTCCGGCCGCTCATGGTATGCCCCCCTGAGGGGACATCAGCAGTGACAGGGAGGGCACCCACCTGCTCATGCAGGTTCAAAACAAGGGACGGAAACGGCATTGTAGGGCTCTTTCTTTTTTATATCAATTCATTCACGTTCGAAGGAGTCCGAAGCGTTATGCCTCTTGTTCTCATCAGTTTAGCCGTCATTATCCTGGACCGCGTGACGAAAATCCTGGTTCAATCCCATCTGGCAGAGGGAGAGAGCATTCCCGTCGTGCCAGGGGTCATGAGCCTGACTTATATTCTTAACCCCGGTGCTGCTTTTGGAATGCTGGAGCACCAGCGGCTGTTTTTCATCTTGATGACGGTTGCCGTCATTGCCGTCCTGATTTATTTCTGGCGCAGGATCAAAGAAGAAGCGATTGTCGTCCAATTGGGTGCAGCCTTTTTCCTGGGCGGGGCCGTGGGAAACCTCATCGACCGCATCGAAACGGGCTTTGTCATTGACTTTTTTGACTTTTATTTTTGGCCCATCTTCAATGTGGCCGATATCTTTATTTGTGTAGGAGTGGGGCTGATTGTATGGAATATTGTCATGGACGAATGCCGGAAGACGGAACCACAAAAGTAACTGAGCCCGCTGCAGAAAAGGATCAAGGGCTTCGCGCGGACTGCTATCTTGCTGACGTCCTGGATCTTTCGCGTTCAAGCCTGCAGCACGATATGGAAAAAGGACTTGTCACCAAAGAAGGAAAGCCGGTCAAGGCAAGTTATAAGGTCAAGTTGGGGGATGTCTTTACGGTTGTCATTCCGCCTGCTGTGAGCCTTGAGGCAGAACCTGAGCCCATTCCTTTAGCTATCCTCTACGAAGATGAGGATGTGATTGTCGTCAATAAGCCGCGGGGCATGGTTGTCCATCCCGCGGCGGGAAACTATACAGGGACCCTTGTAAACGCCCTTTTATATCACTGCAAGGATTTATCAGGAATCAACGGCGTTGTCCGGCCCGGCATTGTGCATCGCCTCGATAAGGATACTAGCGGCGTCATGGTCTGTGCAAAAAACGATAGGGCTCATCTGTCGCTTTCCCAACAGATCAAGGACAAGGAAGCCAAACGTACATACATTGCTGTTGTGCGGGGCAATATCAAGGACGACCGGGGCCATATTGAGACCCTCATCGACCGAGACCCCAAGGACCGCATGCGTATGGCTGTTGTGCCTTCCGGCGGCCGCCTTGCCGTGACCGATTATGAGGTCCTTGAACGTTACGGCCGCTTTACGGTCGTGCGCTGCCGCCTCCAGACTGGAAGGACGCATCAAATCCGCGTCCATATGACTTATCTGGGACATCCCCTGGTGGGAGATCCCAAATATCAACCGCAAAAGACCTGTTTTTCCATTGACGGACAGGCCCTTCATTCTGAGACATTGACGTTCCGTCATCCCCGGACGGGAAAGATCATGTCCTTTACGGCACCCCTTCCCGGCGATATGGAAACGATCCTGACGCGTCTGCGCCATGGCCAATTTCATTAAGGAGAATCCATCATGAGCATTTCAGTGAAAAAGAAAACGATAATGGATGAAGATGCAATGCGCCGCGCCCTTGTGCGGATTTCCCACGAAATTGTGGAACGCAACAAAGGTGTGGAGCACGTAGCCCTTGTAGGCATTACGACCCGCGGTGTACCGCTTGCCAGACGCGTTGCAAAGACCATTGAGGAAATCGAGGGCGTCAAGGTTCCTGTTGGCTCCCTGGATATTACGATGTACCGGGATGACCTGTCTACCTTGGGGTATAATCCTGTCATGGGAGAAACAGATATCCATTTTGACCTTAACGGTCGGACCGTTGTTCTCATTGACGATGTTCTTTTTACTGGCCGGACCATTCGCTGCGCTCTTGATGCACTCATCGATATGGGGCGCCCTAAAGCCATCCAACTGGCGGTTATGGTCGATCGGGGACATAAGGAACTGCCAATCAGGGCGGACTATGTTGGAAAGAATGTCCCGACGAGCACCCATGAAACGGTGAACGTCACAATCAAGGAAATCGACGGTACAGATGAAGTCGCTTTGGCAGATGTCAAATCAAATTAAGAAGGATGGACCTACGTGCGATTAAAGTCATTTGAAGCCCATGGCTTCAAGTCCTTTGCCGATAAGGTCAATGTCAATTTCGAAAATGGGATCACGGCCATTGTTGGGCCAAATGGCAGCGGCAAGAGCAATATTTCCGATGCCATCCGCTGGGTCATGGGTGAACAGAGCATCAAGTACCTGCGCGGGACCAAGATGGAAGATGTCATCTTTGCCGGCAGCAGTGCCCGCCGGCCCTTGGGCATGGCCGATGTGACCCTTGTTTTTGACAATCGTGATCATGATCTTCCGGTGGACTTTGATGAAGTCAGTATCCGCCGCCGCGTATACCGCAGCGGTGAAAGTGAATATGCCATCAACGGCAAGAACTGTCGGTTAAAGGATATTGTAAATCTCCTTGCCGATACGGGGTTGGGGCGCGGGTCGCTTTCCATCATCGGCCAGAACAAGATTGATGAGATCCTAAACAGCCGTCCCGAAGACCGGCGTACCATTTTTGAGGAAACGGCAGGCATTGCCAAATATCGTCTCCGTAAAAAAGAGGCCCTGCGAAAGCTCGATGATACGGCAGGAAACCTCCTGCGGATCCACGATATCCAGACGGAAATTTCCAGCCAGCTGAAGCCCCTTGAAAAGGCAGCGGAAAAGGTTCGTACCTATAAGGAACTGGATGCTCGCTATGAATTGGTGCGTGTAACGCAGCTTGTGCGCAGGCTGGACCACCTGGAAAAGGAAAAGGGCGATATTGAAGCGCGTCTTGAAGGGTGGGGGAAAGAGGAAAGACGCCTTGACGAAGAGGCGGCTAAGCTCCAATCTGAAATCGATGCCAAAAATAAGGAGCTCCAGGCTCATGAGGCTTCTTTTGGCGCCTATCAGGTAGGTGTGCGCAAAAAACAGGAAGCGCGCAGCCAGTGCGTCAGTGAAGCGAGCGTTTATCGTGAGCGGATGCGTCAAGGAAAGATCCAAATCGAGCAGATGCAGGGCGTCGTGGCGCGTCTTGAAAAGGACATCGAAGCAAATCAGGAAAACCTGGCCCTCCTCACGGGCACCTATGATGAGGAAGAGGCAAAGTATCAGGCAGTGAAGGCGTCCCTTTCCCGTACGGAAAAGGAAAAGGATGAACTGACGCGCCTTGTGGCAGCAAGTGAAAAGCGTAGGGAAGATGCCCAAAACGAAAATTTTGAACGTATGCGGGAACTTGTAACGCTGCGCAATGACCTTAACGCCGCCCATCAGGAAGAAGAACAGCTCCATCGCCGCCTGGCCCAGATGAAGGAAAAAATGGACCTTGCTGAAGATGAGGTAAAAAGTGCGGCAGAACGCCTGGCAAACGGCAGTACAGCCCTTACAGACGCAAAAAACCAGCAGGAGCGTGTCAAGGAAAAGGGCACGGCTGCCAAAGCCCGTCTTGATGAGCTTGCGGCTCGTTTGGAAGAAGCCAAAAAGGCCGTGGCCGCTAAGGAAAGGCAGCTGAGTGAAAAGAAAGCCCGCATCCAGGTCATCCAAAATATGGAACGGGACCATGATGGCTTCAGCCGCGGGGTCAAGACCATCCTTCAGTCAAAAGCAGGCTGGCGCAGCGGAATCTGCGGCGTTGTGGGCGAGCTGCTCCATGTCGAAGGCCGCTATGTAACGGCCATTGAAACGGCGCTTGGCGGGGCTCTGCAGAACATCATTACCCGTGATGCCCAAACGGCCAAGGAGGCCATCCGTCACCTTAAGAGCCAAAAAGGAGGGCGGGCGACTTTTCTGCCCCTTGATACCATCCGGCCCCGCAGCCTTTCCCCTAAGGAAAAAGAAGCCCTCAAGGCACCTGGTATCATCGGCCTTGCCTCAAGTCTCGTTTCGGTCGATGCGGACCTTATGCCGGCCGTGGATTTTCTTCTGGGACAGGTTCTTGTGGCTGAAACCCTGGATCAGGCCCTAGATGCGGCTAAACGGGCCGATATGCGCGTTCGCGTCGTAACCCTTGAAGGGGACGTCATCTATTCCGGTGGGTCCCTTGCAGGCGGTGAAAAAGAAAATCGCAGGAGTTTCCTTTCCCGCCATCAGGAACTTGAAACGCACCAAAAGGAACGGGCCCAATTGGAAAAAGAGTTGGCAGGACTTAACCAAGCCCTCCAGGAAGTCCTTCATCAGGAACAGGATGCAGTCATTGACCGCAATCAGTGTGCCGATACCTACCAGAAACTGGCTGTTTCCATGGCAACCCTGTCCGCCCAAGTGGAACAGGCCCAAAAGGAATTGGGTGAAAAGAATGAAAGTCTTCTCCTTCTTTCCGATGAAAAAACGGAGGCAGCGAAGGCCTATCTTGCCATAACTGAAAAAATCAAGAGCCTTGAACCCCAGGTAAAGACCCTTGAGGAGGCAGATTCACAGAAGCGGGAAGAAGCCCGCAGCCAGGAAGAAACCCTCCAAAAGGACAAGCTTCGCCTTGAGACGTTGAACCAAAAATATCAGGATGTCATCGTTTCCTATAACACCCTCAAAACGCAGATCACGTCCCTTGAAAGCCGCATGGCAGAAATCGACGAGCGCAGTGCCAAAGCCGAAAAGGATCGCCTGAACGAAGTGGCTGAAATCGAAAAGACCGAAGCCATGCTGAAAAAATCAGAAGGGACCATTGCGTCCCTTGAGGAAAAAATCAAGGCCTTTGACAAGAGTCTTGAAGGGACGGATGAAAAGACCCAGGCCTTTATAAAGACGCGAAAGGGCTATGAAGAGGGCCGTGACATCCTTCTTGAAAATGCCCGCAAGCTTCAGGAACGCCTGGAAGGCCTCAAGGAAAAGCGTCATCAAGTCGAGATGGACAGCGTAAGAAAAACCTCTGAAATGGAAAGCACGGCAGGAATCTTAGCTGATAATTTCAAGCTGTCCGTGGAGGAAGCCCGGGAAAAAGCCCTGACTGATATCGGGGAAGGAGCCCTCAAGAAAGAAGAAATTCTCCTTGCTCAAAAGATTGAGGACCTGGGGCCTGTGAACCTTGCGGCTGAAGAGGATTACCAAGCGGCAAAGGAACGGTATGAATTCCTCACCAAACAGTACGATGATATGGTGACTGCGAAAAAGCAGCTTGAACTTGTCATCAGTGGAATCAATTCAGATATGACCAAACGATTCCGAGAAGCCTTTGACAAAATCAACGAGTATTTTGGCAAGTGCTATGAGAAGCTCTTCGGCGGTGGGAAGGCACGTCTTGTCATCCAAAATGAAGAAAACCTTCTCGAAACGGGCATCGACATTGAAGCCCAGCCGCCAGGGAAAAAGATGCGGAACCTATCCCTTTTTTCTGGCGGGGAGCGGGCCCTTACCGTCATTGCCTTGCTTTTTGCTCTTCTTTCCTATCATCCGGCGCCTTTTGTCATCCTTGATGAAATCGACGCGCCTCTTGACGAAACCAATATCGATCGTTTTGCTGAGTTCCTTCGGGACTATGGAAAACGGACCCAATTTATCATCATCACCCATCGTAAAGGCACGATGGAAGCTGCGGACACGCTGCACGGCGTCACCATGAGTGAATCCGGCGTCTCCCGTGTCCTATCCGTTAAACTATCGGAGGTGGCCGCTTCATGAGTTTTGTTGAAGAGTTACGTCAGGGCCTTGAAAAGACCCGCAAGAATTTTACAGAGCGCATGGAAGACCTGGTCGGGATCAGTGTTGATCTGGACGAGGACTTCATGGATGAGCTCGAAATGATCCTCGTTGCAGGCGACGTAGGCATCAAGACGACGGAAAAGATCATGCAGGCCCTGAGAAAAGCGGCAGCAACGCGGGAAATCAAGTCGCCCGCTGAAGCCCTGCCTTTTATCAAACAGTACATCGCTGACATGCTCACCGTCAAAGGTCCGCGCATGAATTTCAAGGGCCATCCCACCATCGTCCTTGTTGTAGGAGTAAATGGCGTGGGAAAGACAACGACCATTGGAAAGCTTGCCAACTATTATCGCCTCATGGGCTATAAAGTCATGTGTGCGGCTGCTGACACGTTCCGTGCCGGTGCAGTGGAGCAGCTTAAGATTTGGGGCGAAAAGGCGCAGGTCCCTGTCATCAGCCATGGGGACATCGGGGCAGACCCGGCTGGCGTCGTCTATGATGGGGTAAAAGCAGCCATGGCCCGCCATATAGATGTCCTTTTTGTCGATACGGCAGGCCGTCTCCATAACAAGACGAACCTCATGAAAGAACTTGACAAGATGTACCGCGTCATCCGCAAGGAAGTGCCCGATGGACCCCATGAAACGCTCCTTGTCCTAGATGCAACGACTGGGCAGAACGCCATCACCCAGGCCAAGATTTTCTTGGAGACCGCTCATGTTACGGGGGTTGTCCTGACAAAACTCGACGGTACGGCCAAAGGCGGTGTCGTTGTTGCCATCAAGGAAGAACTGGGCCTTGACGTCAAATGGATTGGTATCGGAGAAGGTATGATGGACTTCCGGCCCTTTGATCCGAAAGTCTTTGTGGATGCACTTTTTGATCGGTGATGAGGACCGTGAGCCGAGCCAGCACAAGAAACCGGATTTGATGCAGGATGTGAGCCCATTGCTTTAGACAAGTACTTGTTAAAGCAATGGGCTCTTGACCTTATTATCCAATGGAAGGCTTCGCTTTAGGGAATAACGGACGCTTGTCTATTTTCGCTTCTTCCTTTCTTTCTGCTTGCTTGATGTAGGTAAGCGGCAAAACTGGAAACGGCAAGCTGGACTTCCTGCTGCATCGAAGCGGCCGCGTTCACTCTGATTGCGGCAAGTGGCTTCAGTCTCTTTTCTGATGCCCCAAAAATGCAATCTTGACAAACCAAACTGTAGTAGATAAAATTACAGTAATCAAAGAAATCATTCTCCATCGGTCCTTATGGATCTCTTGTCATAAAGGAGTGTTTAATATGGCATTTAAAATGATTACTGGTGAAACTTTTGAAAACGAAGTGGTAAAGAGCAAGAAACCTGTAGTCGTAGGATTTTCTGCTCCTTGGTGCAAATACTGTGCAAAATTGAAACCCGCTCTGGGTGAGCTTGCCATGGAAATCGATGATAAAGTCGATTTTGCAGGTGTCAACATCGATGATGACGAAGCCCTGGCCCGTCAGTTCCACATTGAAGTCATTCCGAGCCTGATGCTCGTCAGCAAGGGGACCTATAGTGAACTCCTCGTCAACCCGCCGACGAAAGAAGCTGTCGCTGACTGGCTGAAGGAAAAAGGAGTTCTCTAAGGTATTTCCGTTCTGGTTAAAAAAGCGGCCCAAGCGGCTGCCTGAGGGGATGGAGTGTCCATTTCCTTTTTGTATAAAAGGAGTCATGTGAGTGAAAAGTGATTTCATTGTGGCTGTTCATGCCTTGGTTTATCTGACCCATTTGGGCACTTTGGTCTCCAGTGATGAACTGGCACGCAATATCTGTACGAATCCCGTCAGGGTCCGTAAGATCATGGGAAAATTAAAGAAATTGGGCCTTGTTGAAACCAAGGAAGGTCATGTCGGCGGTTATGCTGCTGTATCGGGCACTGAAAAGGCGACGCTTCTTACCATTGCGGATGGTCTCGGCATTTCCTTTGTCGATACCAAATGGCGGAGCGGGACGGAAGATATGGACTGCTTCATATCAAGCGGGATGTCCCTTGTCTTTGACCGGCTTTATGAAGAGATGGACCGCGCCTGTCGGGAAGAATTGAAGCACATCACCCTCGAATCCATTGCCCAAGAAGTTGTTGAACGTCAGCGAGCCCGTATGGAAAAATGCCATGGCGAGCGCTGTCATGATTGCCCTGCGTGGGATCGATATGAACGAAACCGTTCCAGATCCTGATCCAAGGCAATCGAATTGAATCCGTCAAAACGCCCCTATGAACGATATGGAATCGTTTGTGGGGGCTTTTGCTTTTTGGAAAAAGCTGGCAGATCCCAAGAGATTCAAAAGGAAAAATCCATGCTCAGGAATTTTGCCCTTTTGTTTCAACCACGTTGGTTAAAGAGTTCACCCTCTTTTCACTCCCTCATGGTATAATAAGGCCATCAAATGTAATGAGGTGAATCAAAGTGAAAAAATTCTTAGCATCTGCCGCACTTCTTCTCTGTGTTTTCAGTACTGGCCTTCCCACGGTTCATGCCGAGCAGCCTCTTGATACGGTTGCCGTGACGGGAACGGCCCGCAAAATGGTGGCACCCGATATGGCAACGGTCACGTTTTCCTATGAAACTACGGGAGATACGGTTGAAGCCGTCCGCGCCAGCGGCGCTCAAATGTCAACAAAGGTCCTAGCCAAACTTACGGCCCTGGGGATTTCCAGTGCTGATAGGGCAACGACGCGCTACACCGTTGCACCGACTTATACCTATGAAAAAAATGGACGCCAGAAACTGACGGGCTATCGCCTCTATTCCTCTTGGTCTGCCAAGGTCAAGAATCTTAATGACTTGGGAACCGTTGTTGACGGTGTGCTTTCAACTGGTGTGAACCGGGTGGAATCCCTTTCCTATGGTCTCCAGAATGAGTCCGTCTATCGCCGTCAGCTCATGACGGAAGCGGTCACAAATGCCCGCCAGAGTGCCCAGACCATTGCCAATGCGGGTGGACGGGGACTTGGCGTCCTGCGTCAGGCCAGTGTCAGTGAATCGAACTTTACCCTCGGCGCTTCTCCCCGTCTTCTCATGATGGCAAAAACTGCAAGCGACAGCACCGCACCGGAAACGAACATTGCGCCCCAACCTTATGAAGTGAGCGTTACGGTCAATACGGTCTTTGCCATGACCTTGGAGTAACCCATGTCTGATGCCAGGCTTACATCTTTGGGAGAAGGGAAGGGACCTATCGTCCTCCAAGGCGCCATGGAAATGGAAGTGGCTCCTTTCATCAAGCGCCTCAAAGGGGCTGAACTTGAAGTGTATGGGGATTTTTTCTTTTGGCGAGGAACCTTTGGCACGCGTCCCCTGATCATTTCGCAGACCGGCATCGGCACGGCCGCGGCTGGTGCAGCAACGGCTCTTGCCTGCGCTCTTTATCAGCCCTCCCTTATCGTGAACCAAGGTACGGCCGGCGGTTACGGCGACCTTGCTGTAGGTGACGTGGTGCTGGCAAGTGCCCTTTATAATGCCAACGCCCGCTATCTGGGGCGTGATGGCCTGCGTTTCATGGAGCTTGGCAGCCTTGAACACGAGTCCGTGGCTGCCATGGACTTCCCCGATGTGCCGCCGCTTCTTGAGACGGATGAAAGGCTCCGATATATACTGGAGGCTTTTCTCAAAAAAAGCGGCGCTTCCTACCGCACGGGCATCATCGCCTCAAGTGATCAATGGAACGAGGCGTCTGAACAGATCAGGCGCATACGGGAAAAAACGGGGGCCCTCTGCGAGGAAATGGAAGCCGCTGCAGTTTGGATGACTGCTAAACGTTTCCGTGTTCCCTGCGCGTTTGTCCGCATCATCTCCAATAATAACGAACGGGGCCTATCCTTTGACCCCTCCGTTTGTGAGGCGTTATATCGCTTATTGAAGAATTTTCTCATGTAATCAATGGTTACCTAATCGACAGCCTTTTCCCTTCGAATCGGGAGAGGCTGTTTTTATTATGTGGGCTGGGCGGCCCCTATGAGGTAAAATGCATCCTACAGGCCTATTTCGACCTTGAAAGAGGCACGGTTCCAACTACGATGAGAAATGGAGCCAGGATGTGGGACTGCGCTGGAGTTTCTGTCCCCTTCGCCTATATTTGCTGTGGCTAGGAAATCATCCTTTTAGGAACTAAAAATCGCAATTTATGTAACAATTGTTACATAAATTAAAAATAGTCATCTTGTTTACAAAGAAATCTTATTTTCAATAGGGAAAAATAATCATTATCTGATAAAATAATGCTAAATATAGGAATGAATGGGAAGAATAGAAAGATAGATCAAATAATTTATAACGAATCAAACTTGCCATGTCTTCTTATGGAATCGTTCTTTGGGATGTCCGGAAGAGGAGCAGGCATTTTTTCTGGTTTTTTGGTAAAAAAGGCTTTTTCCTGTAGAAACAGATATGAGTTGGAAAGGTGGTGCGCAAAACCCCATTTTCATTCGGTCCCCTTTTTCCTTGGGGGACATGGGCACAGTATGACAACAGATGGCATGACGCCCTATGGCATTGATTTGAGGACATATTTTTTCTCACTTTGGCAGAAACATTCAAGGAGGAATGATGATGTATTTATCCCATAAGAAAAAAGTACTTTTATCGGCGGCTGTCCTCTTCGCGTTAGCGTCGGGAGAAGCTTTTGCAAGTTCCTATCATGGCGGAACATCGGACGTGACTTCGTCCAATGAAACACTGGACGAACTTTATGCAACAAATAAGGCTAAGGTCACCGTGACAGGGAGCGGTACGATTACTTTTACCCCATCAGGAACCGCCGATGGTGAGGGAGCCATCGACGCCAGCGGAGGATCTGTCGTGACGATTGGGTCAAGCTCTTTACCTTATGACAGGTTGACGGCAAATGGGGAAATCCTTGCCGAGGACAAGAGTACGGTGAATCTTTATGCAAAAGAAATCACCATCAATAAGGGGGACGATTATGCAGCGGTAACAGCAGCCAACGGAGCGACCATTACCATAGGGACTGCAAATACAACTTCCCTTACGACAACGGGAGAAGTGCTGTCAACGGATGGAGATAACGGTGCGGCGTCTTCCGTTACCCTAACTGCAGGCGATGTGACCTTGAACTATAGCCCAAATCCTTCTGCTGATTCGGGAAGCGGGGGAGATGAGGATCACACGCTCTATGCGGACGGTGGCAGCAGCCTTGCTGTAAATGCATCGGGTACGGTTACCATAAAAGGCCCGATTGGAGCTGTTGATTCCGGCAGCAGCATCACTGTCGATGGTTCCACGATTTCCCTGACCCATAATACAGTTGGAGAAGATGGCGTCACTTATAATTATGACCTCGAAACGCGGGGGATTCATGTGGAAGAGGGAGCTTCCGTTCGAATCGGCAGCGATAGTACAACGTCCCTTGCAATCGATGTGGAAAATAGCAGCGATGATTCGTCCATTGTTGTTAGTGGGGGTGCCTCCAAGCTGGAGCTTTATGGAAAGACCATTTCCGTCACGGCAGAAGACGGTATTCATAATGGTAAATTAACAGGAGAAACCTTTGATACTGAATATGAAGGCGGCAGCTTAGTGATTGGTTCGGACAGTACGGATTCCTTAATCGTAAACGGCCCAATCCAGACTGTAGGCAGTGACGCTAGCACGAAGCTTTTGGGATCTTCCATCGCTGTACAATCTCGCATCGGTACCTATAGGGGTGGGGCCTTGACGATTGGTTCTAAAAGCACAGAATCTGTCTATGTGGATACTCTTTTTGATTCTGTCAATACAAAGACAACGATACTCGGCAATGACATCACGATTGGCAATAGAAGCTACTATTTAGACGGAATGTTGTACAGTAGTCCATCTATTGATATATACGATGGAAGTATTGTCACGATTGGTGACGATACTACAGCAACTGTTACCATTGGGGGTGATGTTGGGGCTGATATTGATGTGCAGGATGCTGACCTCACCCTAAAGGGAAATGAGATTGTCATTGGACTAAATGATGATCAGCATTTTGCGATTTATCACGATTATGGCGGAACCGTTACCATTGGCGATGAGAATACCGAATCAGTCGTCATAAATACTGCGCTGCTTATGCAGACAACACGAAACCACCAAAAAAGCAACTTGACGACTGTCACGGGAGATACGGTGACGTTCAGTGGAATTGTGAGCACATATGGGATAGGATCTTCCCTCGTAGTAGATGGAACAACAATTTTGTTGACGAGAGATACGCCTATTCTAGAAGTGTCTCCGTATCCAATTTCAGCACTCTATGGAAGTGCCATTGCCCTAGGAAGCAGCAGGACCGAGTCCCTTACCCTTGCTGGTACGGTTGCTTCTGTTTCATTAGTGGATGGGACCGATACAGAAGTATCCCTTGATGGCTCGGCGATTACCTTGCAGAACGGCGCTGTTGCTACGGGAAATGGGGCTGCACTTACGATTGGCAGCGCCGGGGTGACAAAGACCCTTACAGGTGACCTTACGGCCACGGATAAAGGCGTTGTTACGGCGACGCTCTCCGGAACTTATACGGGAGATGCTGTGGCTAGTGATGCTGGTACGCTAAGCCTTAGGGCAGGAGCTGCTGAGGGCAACCTGACTTCCACAGGTTCCGGCAGCACCCTTACGGCAACGGTTTCAGGTGCTGCCGTGGGAGATGCTTCGGCTGCGGAAAGCGGCAATTTGACCTTAACTACAGGCTCCCTTACGGGTGACCTTACGACTTCCGATAGCGGTACTCTTGCGGCAACTGTCAGCCATACCTTTACAGGTAAGACGACAGACGATGCCGATACGATGACACTTACCCTTAGCAGCGGTGCTACGTGGAACCTGACAGATTCTTCTACCGTCAGTACCCTGAACGCGGAGGGGGGGCTATTAGCCTCATGGACGGCACGCTGGGTGAGACGCTGACGGCAGGTTCCTTTGCTGGTGACGGCGCAACGCTCTATCTTGACGCTGATGGGTCGACCAATACGGGCAACGACCATGTCTATGTCATGGGGAGCCATACGGGAACGACGGACCTGCACCTTGAGAGCACGTCCAATACCTGGTCCGGCGCCCTTGGAACGGTCCTTGTGAGCGTTGGCGAGGAACAGGGATCCTTTGTGAGCGACAGCGAAACGGAAGCGGCTCTCTACTACTACAACCTTGAACTTGCAAGTACCAGCGACAACGTGACAGACGGCTACAGCACCGATTGGTACCTCAAGGGCTTTACGAAGGCTCCGACAAATGACGAAGGGCACCACACGACGGTGGGCCGGAACCTTGGCGGCATTACGGGAGGCAACTACCTTCTTTGGAGAAGCGACATGGATACGCTCTTCCGCCGCATGGGCGAAGCGGATGGGTCCCTTACGGACAATACGGATAACGGGATCTGGGCTCGGGGCAAGGGCAAGAAATTCAGCCGCGAGAGCGATTTTCTTGTTGACTCCAAGTATAATGAGTACGAAGTGGGCTACGACTGGCTCCATAAGAAGACGGAAACGAAGGAGCACGTCATCGGTGTGGGCTTTGCCTACCTTGATGGCGATGCAACCTACGTGTCAGGGAAAGGGGACCTCAAGGGCTATACCCTAGGCCTTTACGATACGCAAGTCTGGAAAAACGGGCAGTACCTTGACCTCAGCCTCAAAGGGTCACGGTATGAAAATGAATTTGGTTATACCGGTCTTGGCCGATTCATTGACGGTCAGTCGAACAGTACGGGCTTTTCCTTCGGAGCCGAATATGGCTACAAGAAAAAGGACGAAAAGGGCTGGTTTGTGGAGCCGCAGGCCCAGGTTGTCCTGGGACACTTCCGGAACGATGCCTTCACCGATTCGAACGGGGTGCACGTGGAAGGCGAAAGCCTGAACACCGCCCTGGGACGGATTGGAGCCCGGGCTGGGTATGAAAGTCCGCGTTTTGCGGTCTATGCAAAAGCCAACTGGTACCATGACTTTGGCGGCAACCATGTGACGGTCATGTCCGTGGATACGGACCGGCTGCGCGTCCATGAAGATTATGGCGATACCTGGTTCTCCTATGGACTGGGCGGCGCCTATAAGATCAATGACGGTCTGCAGGCCTATTTCGACCTTGAACGGGGCGATGGTTCCAGCTACGATGAGAACTGGAGCTGGGATGTGGGACTGCGCTGGAGCTTTTGATCAAGAAATCACCCTGCCTCTTTGGCAGGGTGATTTTTTTTGCGTTTTGAGCATGAAAGACTGAGCTCAAAAGGTATGGCGCGGCATCTTGACCCTGCCTAAAAAGCGTGACATACTGTATTTGCTAACAGTGCGTCAGGATTGATTCCAAAGGAGTGCGATAGCCATGGAATTCTTGAATCTCATAAAAGAGCGATATTCCTGCAAAAAGTTTGATGGCCGTCCCATCGATGAGAGTGTCCTTACAGCCATCCTTGAGGCGGGGCGCCTAGCCCCAACGGCAAAAAATGCCCAGGCTCAGCGCGTTTACGTCCTTACTTCCCCCAAGGCCCTTGCGGCCCTTGACAGCATAACGCCTTGCCGTTATGGGGCTCCTGTTGTCCTTGCCGTAGCCTATGATCGGAACAGTGTCTTCCATTATCCGGGAGATACCCGCGATTCCGGGGCCGAAGATGCCTCGATTGTGGGCGTCCATATGATGCTTGCGGCAAAAAATGTGGGAGTCGACAGCTGCTGGGTCAATTTCTTTGATCCAGAAAAACTCAAAAAGGCCTTGACCCTTCCGGAAAACGAAGACCTTGTGCTCCTTCTTGATTTAGGCTATAGAGGGGAAGGCGGCGGACCTCTTTTGAATCATACATCAAGAAAACCTCTTGTAGAAACTGTTAGGGTTTTGTGAGAAGGAAGGTGCTTTCCATGAAAAAAATCCTCGTTGCCTATTTCAGTGCAACTGGAACGACACGAAAGGCTGCCAAAGCCCTTGCTGAGGCTGCTGACGCGGATCTTTACGAAATCCGCCCCAAAGTGCCCTACACGGCCAAGGACCTTGACTGGATGGATCCTCGTTCACGGTCATCTTTGGAAAAAAAGGCCGGGGCGCCTTTACCGGAACTTTTGGACCACAATGCTGCGCCCGCGTCCTATGATGTCATTTTTTTGGGTTTCCCGATTTGGTGGTATGAAGCTCCAAAAATCATCACGAGTTTCCTCAAGGCGTACGATTTCAGCGATAAGAAAATCATCCTATTTGCCACAAGCGGCGGCAGTGGTTTTGGAAAGACGTTGGAAAAGTTGAAGCCTGCCGCAGGGCCGCATGCAGACCTTATGGAAGGACGGATCCTTAATGGCCGTGTCGGTGAGGGCACACTGAAAAAGCTTCTGGCAGCTTCTGTATAAGAAAGGACGGATCATCATGAACCGAATCATGAAACTAGCAGGCATCCTCTTAATGGGCTTTATTCTGGCCTACATGGGCGGCTGTGCTTCAGCCGGCGGCGAAGAAAAGGCGGCCTCCAAGAAGGCAGGCGCAGAGCAGGCAGCTTCACCCAAAGGGCGTCCGGACGTTCTTGTTGCCTATTTTTCCCAGACGGGAAATACGCGGACCGTGGCCCAAAAAATTGCGGCCCTAACGGGCGGCACCCTTTACGAAATTACGCCGGAAATTCCCTACAGCAAAGATGACCTTGACTACAATGTCAAGGACAGTCGGGCCAATCGGGAACAAAACGATGCCTCCGCCAGACCTAAACTGCGGGGAACGCCTGAGCATTTCCAAGATGTGAAAGTCATTTTCCTAGGGTATCCAATTTGGTGGGGGATTGAGCCGCGCAGCATCGATACTTTCAGTGAAAGTCTCGACTTTACAGGAAAGACCATCATTCCCTTCTGCACAAGCGGTTCCAGTGGTATCGAAAAAAGTGAGGAAAACCTTGCCTCCCTGATTCCTGGTGCCAAATGGAAGAAAGGCAGACGATTTGAAAAGACGGTAAGTGAAGAAGACCTTAAAAAATGGATCAAGGAACTGGATCTGTCCCTTCATTGAGAAAAAAGGGGCCCTATGATTGCCTTGGACTGGCTATCATCTAAAAAGCAGGCATCCCATGGGCCCTTTTGCTTACTTTTACTCCATGAATGATTGATGCGTCTAACAAATATCAATGAAAAGGAATCAGAACATGAAGAAATTAGGCCTTATTGGGGGAACAGGTCCTGAATCAACCCTTATCTATTACAAAATCCGCACGCTTATCGATATGATTCTTGCCTGATATGGGGCATCTTGAACCATACTGGAAGATGCCCGCTGCAGCATCATTTCATGGGATTCATGCCGGTGGTAACAGACGGTCGTTGGAAAAGTGTGAAACGGGTGCGCGGCATATCCTGATGAAGTGGAAGCCATATCGTTCCGTGGACCTTGATGGGTAATAGTCCCAGCAAGGTCTTTTTGTATTTTTTGAAAACCACGCCATAGTGGCGTGGTTCCGGAAAGCTTATAGCTATAAAAAACCTCCTAATGAAGTACAATGCAGTCGACCTGTCAGTCAAGCAAAGTAAAAGATTAGGAGGTGCACTGCCATGCCAAGTGGGCAGAGTCATGTCGTTCATAGTTTAACACACACAAAGTGGAATTGTAAGTATCATATTGTGTTTGCACCAAAGTATCGTGGAAAAGTTTTCTATGAGGAAAAAAGGTTAGCAATAAGAGACATCTAGCGACAGCTTTGTGAATGGAAGGGCGTAGAAATTCTTGAAGGTGAAATTTGCCCTGATCATGTACATCTGTTGGTAAGTATCCCGCCCAAAATTAGCGTTTCGTCTTTTGTAGGCTATCTGAAAGGCAAAAGTAGTTTGTTGATTTTCCAGAAGTTTGGAAATATGAAATTTGCCTACCGATCTCACCTCGATTCGAGAACACGGGCGGCAGGCGAAGTCGCCCTTGCCGTCCCACGTGAGGTCCGCCGCAGGCTTCAGCAGTGTGTCCGCCCAAGCGAGCAGGTCCGACGCAGGCAGCCCCCACTCGCTCACGTTCTGACGACGCGGCTGGTAGATGGTGAGCCTGACCTCGTCGATGTCGTAGAGATCGCCGAACTGGTCCAGGGCACCTAAGCCGTAGCATTTGAGCTGCGGGTTGTCTTCGGCGGACACCTCGATCCCGGATCCATACTTCAAGTCGATGATGTGCAGCGTCCCGTCCGCGATGATGAGCGCATCGGCCGTGCCGAAGCCCTGCCGCACCCAGCGGGAGAAGTCCACGCGCTGCTCGACCATCACGGCCGGATCAGGGCAGGACTGTTTGGCAGCCCCCACATGTTCGAGCACGTACGGTCCGCGCTCGACGCGGAGAGAATCGCATGGGAACTAGCGGCCATCGTCGAGTCCCTCCACATCCCTGAGCAGCGCCTCATAATGCTTCGGATCGACTGCTGAAAGCCTGTCCGCGCCATACTTCCGGAGCAACTCGCGGATCTGGTCCGTGTGACCGATGCGCGCCTTGTCGGCAAGCACCGCGCGCACGTCCTCGAGCCTCAGCTCCTTTCGGCGCTAAGGCCGAGGCGGAGACCGCTCAAATGACTGCCGGTGAAATTGGTCATAGTCGGTCACCTCAATGCGGATGGCTCCGCCTCATGTCGGTGACCAGCCGTTCGTCTAGCTGGCACGCTGTTAACTTTGCTAGTCCGTCATCCGGTTACGAACGCACCTCGCGGCCGCGAAGAAGGCGAGCCGGATTCGGGAGAACGGTTTCAGGTCATGTTCGGGACTTCGAAAGCTGAGAGAAAATTAAGCGATAAAGCAATTATCAGTTAATATGCGTAGTAATATTCCCGATAATGTGTTAGACTTATACTTGACTATGGATGCACTTGACTGCCCTCGCTTTCTGTATTCAGCTTAAAAAGCGAGAGCTTGAAAGTCTTTGCCTTCGTTTTGCCACTGGTTTGCCAGTGTTTTTCCGGGAGCATCAAAGGAGGAGCGGACCGATGAGCGAACTGAACATCTTGTCCTACATCCGGGCCATGCAGCCGGGATTCAAGGACAACAAGCAGGAAGCGGCCGCGCGGTTCCTGCTCAGCGCCATCAATGATCAGGACTAGGTAGCTCAAAACGGGTATCGGACGAATAGCCTGGACTCAAAGAAAATCAGCCGCCTTGTCAACCAGAAAGACCCTGTGCCGGACAACCTCATGCAGGCGTCGATGAGGCAGGAGGTCGTTGACGGGACGCTCCGAACTCAGGGAGCAGCTGATCGGCCTCAGACGGCAGAGAGCGGCCGTGCAGACCCAGCTGAACGACGTTCGCAGGGACATGACGGGACAGAAACGCAGCTTCAAAAGGACGTTCAGCGACCTTGAACGATTCTTCCCCAACGAGGAATTCCGCACCCTCGAGGAGATCGAAGGCTTCCACCACAAGCTGTCAAGGATACTGGATTCCGAATTCAAGGAAACGGAAGGCGACCTCGCCACCACCTACATGCTGCTGGGCGACGAGATCGCCCGGATCAAGAACCAGATCACCGAGATCAAGAACGTCCCGAACGTCTCGCAGGCAATCCTGAAAGAGTTCGCCCAACTCTCCACGGAACTCAACAACTTCCGCGAAGCGAACCATAACTACGACGAGCTCGAACGGCTGAAGGCCATGGCGGCGGACTACGCGAAAACGAGGGATACGGTCACCCAAGAGCAGCTGCTCACCATCGAGAGCGCGATCAACCAGAACATGCGGGAGATAAGCCTCGACATACTGAGGGACGCCACGCATCTGCCACCCATCCTGAGGCTCGAGAAGCTGAACAAGTACACCTTCAACACCCCGAACGACGGAGGAACCGGCGCACAGTACCGTGGCCTCATCAACTTCGATCTCGCCAACATGCTGGCCGCCCCGATCCCGTTCGTCGTCCACGACTCCATCCTTCTCAAAAACATAGACAAACCCGTCTTCTCCGAGATCGTCCGCGTCTACGAGAAGCAGAAGGAACACGGCAAGCAGGTGTTCCTGGTCTACGATACGCTCGCATCCTATGATGCCGGAGCGCAGCGGATACTAGAGAAAAACGCCGTATTGAGACTTTCGCCCGCTGGCAACGAGCTGTTCGGCTGGGCATGGAACAAGGAGGAAAAGAATGACGCAGACGAAACAAGCTAAGAAGGAACTACATTCCGAGTTCTCCTACAACCGGCTCTGGAAGCTGCTGATCGATCGCAACATCAAGAAAAAGGACCTACAGGAAATGAGTGACGTCAGCGCCGCATCCATCGCGAAGATGGGACGCTGCGAAAACGTCACGACCGACGTCCTGCTGAGAATCTGCGAGGCACTCGACTGCGGCCCCGAGGACATCATGGAACGAAAGGACAAGACAACGGAGGAATAAGCCCGCTTCAGCGGATGACGAACCTCCGCCACAAAAAGTCTTCTTACGAGGAACGCACGCATGGAAATATTCAACAACACCACAAACGTCGTCAAAGACGACCTGCAAAAGACGATCCGCTCCGGCAGCAAAGTGTCCATCGCCGCCGCATGCTTTTCCATCTACGCCTTTCAGGAGCTCAAGGAGCAGCTGGAGTCCTGCGAGGAGCTGCGCTTCCTCTTCACGTCTCCGACCTTCGTCGCGGAGAAGACGCCGAAGGAACGCCGCGAGTTCTACATTCCTCGGCTTCAGCGCGAGAAGAGCCTGTACGGCACGGAGTTCGAGGTGCGCCTGCGCAACGAGCTCAAACAGAAGGCCGTCGCGAGGGAATGCGCCCAATGGATGCGCCGCAAGGCGAAGTTCAGGTCGAACACCACCCGGGACTCCATGAACAACTTCATGCTCGTCTCCGACGGCGACGAGACCTACGCCTACAGTCCCATGAACAGCTTCACCACGGTCGACCTCGGCTGCGAGCGGGGCAACAACATGACGAACATCGTCGTGCGCGTCGAATCCCCAGAAAGCACCCAGTTCCTGCAGACCTTCAATCAGGTGTGGAACGACAAGGAAAAGCTCAAGGACGTCACCGGCGAGGTCATAGACATGATCTCCACGGTCTATCAGGAGAACCCCCCGGAGATCATCTACTACATGACGCTCTACAACATCTTCAGCGAGTTTCTGGAGGACATCTCCGAGGACGTCCTCCCCAACGAGGCGACCGGCTTTAAGGACAGCGTCATCTGGAACAAGCTCTTCAACTTCCAGAAGGACGCGGCGCTTGGCATCATCAACAAGCTCGAACAATATAACGGCTGCATCCTTGCCGACAGCGTCGGACTCGGCAAGACCTTCACCGCGCTTGCAGTCATCAAATACTACGAGGGCAGGAACAAGAACGTGCTCGTCCTGTGCCCGAAGAAGCTCTCCGAGAACTGGATGACCTACCGGGGCAACCTGATCAACAACCCGCTCGCAAAAGACCGGTTCCGCTACGACGTCCTCTATCACACCGACCTGTCCCGCAACAGCGGCAACACGGCCGTCGGCCTGCCCATCGACAGGATCAACTGGGGCAACTACGATCTTGTCGTCATCGACGAGAGCCACAACTTCCGCAACGGAAACGGAACGGACAGCCAAGGCGGCGAGAAGGAAAACCGCTACATGCGGCTGATGAACCGCGTCATCAAACCCGGCGTGAAAACAAAGGTCCTGATGCTGTCGGCTACCCCTGTCAACAACCGTTTCTACGACCTGCGCAACCAGCTGGCGCTCGCCTACGGCGGCGACCCGGAGGAAATCAACGGGAAGCTGAAGACGAAATCGGACATCGACACGATCTTCAGGCAGGCGCAGGCCGTCTATAACACATGGTGCAAGCTGCCCGAGGCGCAGCGCACGACGGATCATCTGCTTGCGAGCCTGGACTACGACTTCTTTGAAGTCCTCGACAGCGTGACCATCGCCCGGTCCCGGAAGCACATCCAAACCTATTACGACGTGACGGACATCGGGTCCTTCCCGAAGCGGCTGAAGCCCGTATCCCTGCGGCCCAAGCTGACCAATCGCAAGGCCGCGATCAACTACAAGGAGGTGATCGAGCTCCTGACCGCGCTGCACCTGACCATCTACACGCCGACCGTCTACATCCAGCCGAGCAAGCTGCACAAGTATCTCGACGAGAAGGAGACGGAGAAGTTCCGCATGGGCCGTGAGATCGGCATCCAGCGCCTCATGAGCATCAACCTCCTCAAGCGCATGGAAAGTTCCGTCCACTCCTTCCTGCTGACGGTAAAGAGGATCTGCGACTACCTGTATGACACCTCGCAGACCATCGAGGCGTTCCGGAATGGCGGCTCGGGCAACCTTGACGAGATGACGGACCTGTCCGGCGAGGCGGCGGACTTTGACGACGACGACCAGAACACGGACTTCTTCGGCGTCGGCAAGAAGGTGCGCATCGACCTTCGGGACATGGACTACCTCTCATGGAAGCGGGACATCGACGAGGACATCGGCACTCTGTCCCTGCTGATCGGCATGGTGGAGGACATCACCCCGCAGTACGACTACAAGCTGAGCGAGCTGCTCCGCGTAATCCGCGAGAAGGTCGAAAAGCCGATCAACCCCGGCAACAAGAAGGTCCTGATCTTCACCGCCTTTTCGGACACGGCGGAATACCTGTACGAGCACGTGAGCGGCATGGCGAAAACGCAGCTGGGACTCAACACGGCCCTCATCACGGGGGCGGTCGACGGCAAGACGACGATTCCGGGGTTCAAGGCCGAGATGAACCACGTCCTGACCTGCTTCTCCCCGAAGTCCAAGGACAGGGACGTGCTGTACCCCAAGGACACGGAGGACATCGACATCCTGATCGCGACGGACTGCATCTCCGAGGGGCAGAACCTGCAGGACTGCGACTACTGCATCAACTACGACATCCACTGGAACCCCGTGCGCATCATCCAGCGCTTCGGACGAATCGACCGCATCGGCAGCCAGCCGCAACGAGGCGATCCAGCTCGTCAACTTCTGGCCCGACCTCGACTTGGACGAATATATCCAGCTCAAGTCACGCGTCGAGGAAAGGATGCGTATCTCCGTCATGACCTCGACGGGCGACGACAACCCAATCGACCAAGAGGAGAAGGGAGACCTCGAATACCGCCGCAGCCAGCTGAAAAAGCTGCAGGAGGAGGTCGTCGACCTGGAGGATATGACGAATGGCGTGTCCATCATGGACCTGGGACTGAACGAGTTCCGCATGGATCTAATCGCCTACAGGAAGGAGCACGGGGACATCGACCACATGCCGTTCGGCATCCACACGGTCGTGAAGGGCGACAAGCCCGGCGTGATCTTCGTCCTGAAGAACGTCAACAAGCAGGTCAACATCCAGAACCAGAACAGTCTTCACCCCTTCTACATGGTCTACGTCGGCATGGACGGCGAGGTGGTCACCAACCACCTACAGCCGAAGGACACGCTGGACATGATGCGCCATCTCGCACGGGGAAAATCCGTGCCGGACAAGGCGCTCTGCGGAAGGTTCAACAAGGCGACGGACGACGGCCGGAACATGGGCCGCATATCGAAGCTGCTGGAGGATGCGATCATGTCCGTCATCGACGCCAAGGACGAAGGTGACATCGACAGCTTCTTCGGCTGCGGACAGACCACCTTCCTCTCCAGTGGATTCTCGGGACTCGACGACTTCGAACTGATTTGCTTCATGGTGGTGCTCTGACATGATGAACTTTCCAACCGCGACGACGGTGAGGAAACGCCTGCCCAAGGAGGCGTTCTACCGTCACCTCGCGCTGACAAACGCACTCAAGGAAAAATTCGTATCCGACGTGGACCGGATCATGGTGGAGAACAGCTTCACCAAACAGACGCTGAACCTGACGGCAAGCGCCGAGACCAAGGAGATCCTCCTGCTGTCCGTCAGGCTGAAGAAGCAGGAGTTCGACGGCAAGGTCACCGAGGCGATCGCCCGGCAGAACAAGCACCGGCTCGTCTTCTTGCTGTGCTTTGAGAGCAGGCGGCAGCTGGCGCTCTATTACGGCAAGCTCTACCGCACGCCATGGATGGAGGCGTCGGATGTCCATCTGAGCCTGCACGGCTTCACCTTGGACGAGATCTGGAACTCCATGGTCGAGCAGATCGCGCTGCTGGAGGAGGACGCCTCAGGGCAGAACGAAAATCTGTCCATCGATGAGCGGCTGGACAGGCAGGACAGGATCGAGAAGCTAAAGATGCTGATCAGCAGGACGGAGGCGGCAACATGGCGACAGCAGCCCAAGAAGCAGTTTGAGACCTACACGCGCCTGCGAGAATATCAGAAGGAACTGGAGGAGTTGACTCATGGAGAAGATGAACATGCACACGCCTGACTTGGCGAAGGAAAACTACGAGAAGCTAGCTGCGCTCTTCCCGAACGCGGTGACGGAAACGAAGGACGAGAACGGCGAGACCGTCCGTGCGATCGACGCGGATGTGCTTAGGTCAGAGATCGCCGCCACTGTCGTTGAAGGCACGCAGGAACGCTACCAGTTCACGTGGCCGGACAAGCGAAAGTCCGTCGTGCTGGCCAACCAGCCGATTGCAAAGACGCTGCGCCTCGACCGGGAGAAATCCGTGGGACGCGACGGCACGCCCGGCAGCATCGACACTGAGAACATCTACATCGAGGGCGACAACCTGGACGCCCTCAAGCTCCTGCAGGAGACCTACCTCGGTAAGGTCAAAATGATATACATCGATCCACCGTACAACACGGGGTCGGATGCGTTTGTGTACGACGACGACAGCTCCATCAGCGGCGAGGAGTTCGCCGAGCGCAGCGGGCAGCGGGATGATGATGGCAACCTGCTGTTCGACATGCGAACCAACAACGAGTCAAACGGCAGGTTCCACACGGACTGGCTCAACATGCTGTATCCGAGGCTTCGGATTGCAAAGGATCTGTTGAGTGACGACGGTGTGATCTTCATCTCAATTGATGATTATGAACAGGAAAACCTCAAAAAAATATGCAGCGAGATATTCGGCGCAGAGAACTTTATTGCTCAATTAGTTTGGGAAAGAGCATTTGCTCCTAAAAATGATGCGAAATATGTCTCAAACAGTCATGACTATGTTTTGATGTTTGCAAAGAAGATAGACAATTTTAAAATAGGAAGACTACCGAGAACAGAAGAGGCAAACGAAAGATATTCCAATCCAGATAATGATCCGCGCGGGGTCTGGCAATCGGGTGACTTATCGGTGAAAACGTACAGTCCTTCTGGAGACTACCCTATCACGACCCCTTCGGGGCGTGTAGTTGAGCCTCCAGCAGGGCGCTGCTGGAGTCTCTCCAAAAATGCATTTTTGGAGAGACTCCGAGATAATAGAATCTGGTTTGGCGCAGATGGTAACGGAGTACCGAGACTAAAAAGGTTTTTGTCTGAACTCAAATTTGATGGCATGGCACCCACCTCGATCATGTTTTTTAAAGATGTCGGGCATAACCAGGAGGGCGCGAAAGAAGTAGCCGAACTTTTGGAAGGCGGCTATTTCAGCGGTCCCAAACCGGTGCGTTTATTAAGAAGATTACTGACACTCGCGAATCTCGGAGAAAATGATATCGTTCTAGATTTCTTTTCCGGTTCAGCTACGACTGCCCATGCTGTAATGCAAATGAACTCTGAGGATGGTAGCAACCGCAAGTTCATACTCGTTCAGCTTCCAGAAGTTTGTGATGAAAAGAGCGAGGTCTACAAGGCTGGCTACCGTACCATCTGCGAAATTGGCGAAGAGCGCATTCGTCGTGCGGGTAAGAAGATTAAGGAAGAGTCTCCTCTGACAACGACGAAATTGGACATTGGTTTTCGTGTCTTCAAAGTGGACAGCTCGAACATGGAGGATGTCTACTATCGTCCCGCCGACGTGAAGCAGGCGCAGCTGGACCTATTTGCGGACAACATCAAGCCGGACCGCACGCCGGAGGATCTGCTCTTTCAGGTGATGCTGGATCTTGGTATCACGCTGTCCTCATCGGTTGATGAGGAGATGCTCGACGGCCGGAAGGTGTTCTCGGTCGCCGACGGATATCTCATCGCCTGCTTCGATAAGGACGTTACGGATGAGACGGTCAAGGCCATCGCCAAGCGCCATCCCTTCTACGCCGTCTTCCGCGACAGCGGCATGGCAAATGACAGTGTAATGGCCAACTTCGAGCAGATTTTCGAGACGTATAGTCCCCAGACGCAAAGGAAGGTGCTGTGATGGCGGAAGAACTCATGCGGATCGCCTATCATAGATCGGACAATCTGGTGGCGGATTCGGAACGAATCATAGAGACGGCTCAAGGGAATGCTTATCAGGCTGTCAATCTGCTTCTTGTGGAGCGGAACTGGCTTCTCGGTAAGCGCATCTCCGAGGAGATCGCTAACGGGGATGGGCGCACGGAATATGGGTCCGAGGTCATGAAGAAGCTGGCGCGTGCGCTGACCGCGAAGTACGGCAGAGGGTTCACGATGACGAATCTGTACTATTATTTTTCGTTCTATCGTGCCTTCCCGGAGATTTTCCACTCACTGCGTGGAAAATCTTCCGCGCCGCTTTTGTCGTGGACGCATTATCGGACGCTTCTCCAGGTGAACGACGAGAAGGCGCGGCAGTGGTACGCGCAGGAGGCGGCAACTGAGAACTGGAGCACCCGTACCCTGCAGCGCAACATCTCGTCGCAGTACTACTACCGGATGCTGAAGACGCAGAGTCAGGATGCCGTCAAACGTGAGATGCAGGAGCTGACGGCGGAGTACCAGAAAAAGCTCGAGTTCATCAAGAGCCCGGTCATCGCCGAGTTTCTTGGCATGCAGGAGGACACGTCGTATCTGGAGTCGGACCTCGAGCAGAGCATTATCAACAACCTGCAGAAGTTCCTCATGGAGCTCGGCAAGGGGTACGCATTCGTCGCCAGACAGCAGCGCATCCACACCGAGAAAGAAGACTACTTCATCGACTTGGTGTTCTACAACTACATCCTGAAGTGCTTCGTCCTGATTGACCTGAAGACGAAAAAGATCACGCATCAGGACGTCGGCCAGATGGACATGTACATCCGCATGTACGACGAGCGGAAAAAGCAGCCGGACGACCATCCGACCATCGGCATCATCCTGTGCGCGGACACGGATTCCGACATCGCTCGCTACTCGATCATGAACGAGAGCGATCAGCTCTTCGCGTCGAAGTACAAGCTGTACCTGCCGACGGAGGAGGAACTGCGCACGGAGATCGAGACGCAAAAGGAGCTGTTCTATCTGCAGCACGCGGACAAGGAAGGAGGGCCGACGGATGAGATTTAAATTTTCCATACAGCCCTTCCAGACGGATGCCGTGGAGAGCGTGGCGGACGTGTTCGCGGGGCAGCCGTACAACGACCGGTTCACCTACCGCAGGGACGTGGAGGTCCACCGCGACATCATGAACTGGTCGAAGTCCGACGAGGAGCTGACCATGGGCTTCGCCAACGCCAGGGTGCAGATAGGCGAAGCGCAGATCCTCGCGAACGTCCGGCGGATTCAGATGAGGAACAACATTCACGTGTCCGACGCTCTGACACAGACCAATCTTGGCGCGTGTTCGCTCGACGTGGAGATGGAGACGGGCACGGGCAAGACCTACGTCTACATCAAGACGATGTTCGAGCTGAACAAGCGCTACGGCTGGAGCAAGTTCATCGTCGTGGTGCCGTCCATCGCCATCCGCGAGGGCGTGCGCAAGAGCTTTGACACCATGTCGGACCATTTCATGGAGCAGTACGGCAAGAAGGCGCGCGTCTTCATCTACGACTCCAAGCGCCTCTCCGACATCGATTCCTTCAGCCAGAGTGCCGACGTTCAGGTCATGATCATCAACACGCAGGCGTTCAACACGTCCTTCAACAAGGACAAGAACGTGGAGGGGCGTAAGGGCAACGACGCGGCGAGGATCATCTTCTCCCGGCGCGACTCGTTCGGAAGCCGCCGCCCAATAGACGTGATCGCTGCCGTACTGCCACCCGCCCCAGGGTGATCAGGGAGGAGCCGCAGAAGATGGGCGGCAAGGCGACCCAGAAGGCGCTTGAGGCGTTCAACCCGCTGTTCTGCCTGAACTATTCGGCCACGCACAAGGAGCATCACGACCTCGTGTACGTGCTGGACGCGCTGGACGCCTACAACAAGCGACTGGTCAAGCGAATCGAGGTCAAGGGCTTTGACATCAAGAACCTGCGCGGCACGGACAGCTACCTGTATCTGGAGAGAATCGTGATCTCGCCGAGAAAGCCGCCGATGGCACGGCTGGAGTTCGAGATCGCCTACCAGAAGTCCATCAACCGGGAGACCCGGCAGGTAGGCGTGGACGACGACCTGTACGCGCTGTCAAAGGGCATGGAGCAGTATCGCGGCTACCACGTCAGCGCAATCGACCCGATCCGGGGCGAGGTGAGCTTCACCAACGGCGTGACGATTCACGCGGGCGAGGTCACCGGCGACGTGTCGGAGGCGGACATGCGACGCGTTGAGATCCGTGAGACAATCCGCTCGCACTTCGAGAAGGAGAAGGCGCTCTTCGACCGGGGCGTCAAGTGCCTGTCCCTGTTCTTCATCGACGAGGTGGCGAAGTACCGCAAGTACGACGAGGACGGCAACGAGACGAACTCCGAGTACGGCGACATCTTTGAGCAGGAGTACACGGACATCCTGAACGAGTACCTGACGCTGTTCGACACGCCCTACGAGCGCTACCTCAGGTCCATCGACGTGCACAGCACGCATGCGGGCTACTTCAGCATCGACAAGAAGGGCCGCAAGGTCGACAGCAAGCTCAAGCGCGGCAGCGACGAGAGCGACGACACGTCCGCCTACGACCTGATATTGAAGGACAAGGAGCGGCTGCTCTCCTTCGACAATCCCGTGCGCTTCATCTTCTCGCACTCGGCCCTGAGGGAAGGATGGGACAACCCGAACGTCTTCCAGATCTGCACGCTCAAGCACGGCGGCAACTCGCCGACGCAGAAGCGGCAGGAGGTCGGACGGGGACTCAGGCTCTGCGTGAACCAGAATGGCGACCGGATGGATACGGCCATGCTGGGAGACGCGGTGCAGCAGGTCAACCAACTGACCGTCATCGCAAGCGACGGCTACAAGGACTTCGTTGCCGACCTTCAGCGCGGCATACGCGAGGACCTCTATGACCGCCCGACCAAGGCGACCGAGGATTACTTCGCTGGAAAGACCATCGTTCTGGACGGTGTCGAGAAAACGGTCAGCGACAGGCAGGCGCACGACATCTACCGCTACCTCATCAAGAACGACTACATCGACGACGATGACCACGTCTCGGACCAGTACCGGACGGACCTTGCGAACAACGCACTCGCCCCGCTTCCCGATAGCTGCAGGGAGATTGCGGACGGCGTGCACGCGCTGATCCAAAGCGTGTTCGATGAGCACGCGCTCGACGGCATGGTAAGCGACGGCCACGAGACCAAGGTCCGTGAGAACGCGCTCAACGACAACTTCTACAAGAAGGAGTTCCAGACCCTCTGGGGTTACATCAACCACAAGTACGCGTACACCGTCTCGTTCGACGGCGAGGAGCTCATCGCCAAGGCAATCCGGCACATCGACGAGAAGATGTTCGTCGCCAAGCTGCAATACACCGTGACCCAAGGCGAGCAGGGACAGGACTGGAGCACCGAGAAGGTCAAAGCCGGGATCGGCTTCGTGGCGGAAACCAGCGTGACCTACAACCTCGACCGAGCGGAGGGCAGCTCCGTTCGCTACGATCTGGTCGGCAAGGTGGCCCAAGGAGCCAAGCTCACGCGCCGGACAACCGCCCGAATCCTCAAGGGCATCAAGCCCCAGACCTTCGCCATGTACCAGAACAACCCGGAGGAGTTCATCGCCAAAGCCATCCGTCTGATCGACGAGGAGAAGGCCACGATGATCGTGGAGCAGATCCAGTACAACCAGACGGAAGGCACCTACGACAGCGCCATCTTCACGGCCGAGAAGAACACGGACTTCGCCCGCGCAATCGAGGCCAAGAAGAACGTGCAAGACTACGTGTTCCCGGACTCGGATGGCGAGAAGGCCTTTGCCGGAGAGCTGGAACTGGACGAGAAGGTCGTGGTCTACGCCAAGCTGCCGCGCGGCTTCCAGATACCGACGCCCGTCGGCAACTATGCGCCTGACTGGGCAATCGCCTTCAGCAAGGGAAGCGTGAAGCACATCTTCTTCATCGCGGAGACCAAGGGCACGATGGAAAGCCTGAACCTGAAGCCCATCGAGCAGGCAAAAATCAGCTGCGCAAAGCAACTGTTCAAGACCCTATCCAACAAGGACGTCGTCTACCACGACGTCGACACGTATCAGCACCTGCTCGACGTGATGGAGGCCATATAAGACAGTCGGCTGAACAGCGTATTAAACCTTTTAGCGGTAGCAGACAGGAGGTGTCACTTTTGACTCGAACAGCAGGAGGACTTTCAAAATGGCTGTAAAAATCCTATTTGTGTGCCATGGCAATATTTGTAGAAGCCCCGTTGCGGAGTTTGTTTTTAGGGATATAGCCAAAAAGGCCGGTCAGGAGGCAGATTTCCTCATTGCTTCCGCGGCAACGACAACGGACGAAATTGCTGGCGGTGTAGGAAATCCTGTCTATCCGCCGGCTCGGGAGACACTTCTGCGTCATGGCATTGACCCTGTAGGAAAGCGGGCAGTCCTGTTGACGCGGGCTGATTATGCTTTCTATGATCATCTCATCGGCATGGACGCGGAAAACCTCCATGACATGCGGCGCATCTGTGGTGGGGATAGGGACCATAAACTATCGCTGCTCCTTGATTATACGGATCATCCCCGGGATGTAGCCGATCCTTGGTATACCCGGGACTTTGAAGCAAGCTATCGTGATATTGTGGCTGGCTGCAGGGCTCTTTGGTCATTTCTTCAAAAAAATGCCCTCTCAGCTGACAGAAAGGACTTATTGTGAAACTTGATCCTCTCTATTTTTTCCTACCCATGATTGAGGCCCTTGACCGGGAGGAACATGACCTTGTCGGCGCCACGGTCGGGCATGGTAAGCGAGTTGCCTATCTGTCCTACCTGATGACGCGCAGCCTTCCGTGGTCCCCTGATGAGCGGCTGGCCTTTGTCCTTGCTGCTTTGCTCCATGACTGCGGGTCTGTAGAGACCATTCGGGAAATGCGGGATGCTGCCCGAAATAGGAAACCCTTCAGCGGCACTTTTTCCAATGGTCGGGTTGTAGATGACGCCAGTATCCATGCCCAAAAAGGGAAGGACCTTTTGCAGGATATGCCTTTTTATTCCCAAATCAAAGGGGTTGTCATGATGCACCACGAATGGGCCAATGGAACAGGCCCCATGGGGCTTAGGGAAGATGCCATTGACAAGCGAGCCCAAGTGCTCTACCTTGCTGACCGCATGGATATCCGTTACGATTTATTGTCCCTGTCGGAAAGCGGATTTAGGGAGATGGTCCGTGATCTGCTTGGGCTCGAACATATCGAATTTTCCCATGATGCCTTGGTCCTTCTTGAAAAGAACCTGACCTATGAGGCTGTACAAAAACTCCAGGAGATTCCTCTAAATAGGCTCCTCAAATCGGTCGTACCAAGCCATGCCTGTGAGTACAGCCTAAAAGATATGCTTACCATCACCCGGTTTTTTGAGCGGATTGTCGATAATAAGTCCTCCTTTACGAAGGACCATTCTCACGGAATTGCCATGAAGGCCCTTGCCATGGCCCAAAAATATGGATGGAATGAAGAAAAGCAGGAACGTTTTCTTCTGGCGGCGAGCCTCCATGATTATGGAAAATTGCAGGTGCCTTCTTCCATCCTTGAAAAAGCAGGGCCGTTGACTGCAGAAGAGTTCCAAATCATGAAGAACCATGTCCGCTGGACCTATGAAGTCCTTGATGAAATCCCTGGGTTTGAAGATATCCGGGACTGGGCCTCTTTCCATCATGAGAAACTGGATGGAAGCGGTTACGTAAAGGGCCTTTGCAGCAAGGAACTTTCCTTTGAAGACCGCCTCATGGCCTGTCTCGATATTTATCAGGCCCTGACGGAAAAAAGGCCGTATAAAGAGGGATTCTCACATGAAAAGACCATTGCCATCATGAGGGAACTAGCCTGTAAAGGAAAAATTGACGGCGCCATCGTGAGGGATCTCGACGCCTTTTTTGAGCCGACTAGGCTTCCTTCCTAATGAAATAAAAGGCAGGGAGCAGAAAGATACTCCAACAAGGTAGGGAGGATTGATGATGGATCTGATTCGAAAGGTACAGGAACAAGACTGGACTGCTATTGAGGACCTAGTAAAGCAGGCTTTTGCCACGGCTTCTTATTCGGATGGGACGGAAGCCGCGCTTGTGGCCCGGCTGCGGCAAGGGCCTGCCTTTCTCCCAGACTTAGCCCTTATGGCTGAACGGGAAGCTAAGCCCGCAGGGTTTATCCTTTTTACAAAAGCAAGGGTATCCCAAGAAACCATCCTTGCCTTGGCGCCCCTTGCTGTGAAGCCTTGTTTTCAAAAAAGCGGGATTGGGACCGCTCTTGTAAAAAAAGGTCATACGCTTGCCGCAAAGGCGGGATTTGCTTATGCAGCCGTTTTGGGGGATCCTGCATTTTATGGCCGGTTGGGTTATGAAGCGGCAGAAAAATGGGGAATTACGCCGCCAGCAGCTTTTCCTAAAGAATATTTTATGGCCATAAAGCTCATTCCTGATGCGGCTCCGCTTGCAGGGACCATTGTCTACGACAGGGCGTTTGGCCTTTAGGAAACAGAGCAGAAAATGAGACTGGAAAGAAAAGGGACGGAATCATGAAAGAAGCCATCAAGGTCCGCGGTGCGCGGGTCCATAATCTTAAAAATATTGATGTCGATATTCCTCTTGGAAAAATTGTCGGCATTGCCGGTGTGTCGGGATCGGGCAAATCATCCCTTGCCTTAGGCGTCCTCTATGCGGAAGGGTCCCGGCGCTACCTCGATTCCCTGTCGACGTACACAAGGCGGCGCATGAGCTTTTCCCCCAAGGCGGACGTGGATGAAGTCCTTTACGTTCCGGCTGCCCTTGCCATGCACCAGCGTCCCAGTGTTCCTGGCATGCGCAGTACCTTTGGGACAGGAACGGAGCTTCTTAGTAGTCTGCGTCTCCTTTTTTCCCGTCTTGCGGTGCACCGCTGCCCAAACGGTCATGAGGTCCCACCGTCCCTTGCCGTCGCGGCGGAAAAAGAACTTATCTGCCCGACCTGCGGAGCCCATTTTTACGCTCCCTCTGCAGAAGAACTGTCTTTCAACAGCCAAGGCGCCTGCCCGCGCTGTGAGGGGACGGGAAAGGTCAAGACCGTCAATGTGGATGCCCTCGTCCCTGACGAGACCTTAACCATTGATGAAGGGGCCGTCCTTCCTTGGCAGACCCTGATGTGGTCCCTGATGAAGGAGGTTGCCCGCGCCATGGGCGTGCGGACCGATGTTCCTTTTAAGGATCTTACAGCAAAGGAAAAGGACATCGTCTATCATGGTCCTGCCGTGAAGAAACATATCTTTTACAAGGCTAAAAGTACGAACGTTGCCGGTGAACTTGACTTCACGTACTATAATGCCATCTATACCGTCGAAAATGCGCTTGCCAAAGTAAAGGACGAAAAGGGCATGAAGAAAGTCGAACGCTTCCTGACCCAGGAAACCTGCCCGGAGTGCCATGGCACCCGTCTTTCCGAAAAGGCGCGGGCCCCGAAAGTGCGCGGGATCTCCCTTGCCGACGCGACGCATATGACCTTGAAGGACCTCGTCTTGTGGGTCAAAGGAGTTCCCGAAAGTCTTCCTGAAACCATGCGCCCCATGGCCCAAAGCATTTGCGATGCTTTTCTCGAAAACGCCAAGCGTCTTATGGATCTGGGCCTTTCTTATTTGACCTTGGACCGGGAAGCTGCGACCTTATCAAACGGAGAGAGGCAGCGGATGCAGCTGGCTCGGGCTGTACGGAACCGAACGACGGGTGTCCTCTATATCCTTGATGAGCCATCCATTGGTCTTCATCCGGAGAATCTCAAAGGCCTCATGGGTGTCATGCAGGACCTTATCCGCGACGGAAACTCCATCGTTCTTGTAGACCATGATACGCAGGTCCTGTCTACGTGTGATTGGCTCATTGAAATGGGGCCCGGCGCCGGCTCCAAAGGAGGTCGCGTCATCGGAACGGGGACTGTGGCTGATACGGCAAAGCGTCACACTTCAAAGATCGGCCCTTTCCTTCAAAAAGGCGGTCACCACTTAGTCCGTGATGCCTGCGGGAAAAAAGCACTTTTTGAAAAGGGCACCATCCATATGGAAACAAGTGGAATCCATACCGTAAAACCCCTCAGTGTGACCTTTCCCAAAGGCCGTCTTACGGTGGTCACCGGTGTTTCCGGCTCAGGCAAGACAACCATGGTTCTTGAAAGTCTTATCCCGGCCGTCCTTGCCCAAACGAAAGGGGAGGCACTTCCGCCCCATGTGACACGTCTTGACGCGTCAGGCATTCACGGGATTAAACTCATCGACGCATCGCCCATAGGAATCAATGTCCGCTCTACGGTGGCAACGTACGCCGATGTCCATGATGAACTGCGCAAAGTCTACGGCCGCCTGCCGGAGGCAAAGGCACAGGGCCTTAAAGCAGGGGACTTTTCCTATAATACGGGGAGCCTGCGCTGCCCGCTCTGCGATGGCACGGGGGAAATCAACCTTGACGTCCAGTTCCTGCCTGATGTGATCATTACCTGTCCGGAGTGTCATGGAACGAGGTACCGAAAAGAAGCGGACCTTGTGAAAAAGAAGATGCAGAAAAGCAACGCGGCATATTCCTTGCCGGAACTCATGGCTATGGATATCGATGATGCCCTTGAGGCTGCCAAGGGGCTCAAGAAGGTCTCGGAAAAACTGCGCATCCTGAAAGACTTGGGCCTGGGGTATCTGACGCTGAAAGAAGCAACGCCCCGCCTTTCCGGCGGTGAAGCGCAGCGGCTGAAACTTGCCAGCGACATGGGGAAGGGGCAGGAAGATACAATCTTTGTCTTTGATGAACCGACCATCGGCCTTCATCCCCTTGATACGGAGACACTCCTTCACGTCTTTGATGAGCTTGTTTCGCAAGGAGCGACCGTTGTTGTTATTGAGCATGACCTCGACGTCATCCGCAATGCCGACTATCTCATTGACATGGGTCCCGGCGGTGGGGCAGAAGGCGGCACCATCGTTACGTGCGGTACGCCGGGAGAAGTGGCCCAATGCAAGGAAAGTAAAACAGGAAAGTACATCTAAAGAAAGAGCAAAGCAGTTTCCACGAAGTCCTTATGGCTTTAGGGGAACTGCTTTTTTAGAAAGGAGAAAGGATCAAAGGCCCGACCTGATTCTTGTGTCAAAAATGTATTGATAAATCGAAAATTATAGATATCATAAAACCATGAATCAGGTAGAACTTTTTAAAGCCCTTTCCAATCCCATACGGCTCCAGATCCTCACCTGGCTGAAAGACCCCTCTGCCTATTTTCCTCCTCAGGGTCTTCATATCCCCGAAGGGGACAGCTTCGAGAACGCTGTCTGTGTTGGAAGCATCCAAGAAAAGCTGGGCATTTCCCAATCGACTGTTTCCCATTACCTCGATCTGATGCAGCGTTCAGGCCTTTTGGAGTCTGCCCGTTTTGGAAAGTGGACCTATTACCGAAGAAATGAAGCGAATATCCAAGCCTTAGCCGAGTTTATCAAGACAGAACTATAAAGGAGGGAAAAGAGCAAGACCATGTAAACTGTCCTCGCAGGCAGTTTATTTTTTACCCTAATATATCGAAAATAAGCGATATATAGATTTAAAAGGAGACACTTTTAGGCATTTTCATGGCCCTGTCATTCGCCCGCCAATAGATGCGGACAGTCCTTTTATCGAAGTCACAGCAGGCTCAACGCATAATGCCCGTACGTTTTGCAATTTCTATCACGATACACCCTTTATGGTGGCGCCTTTATCCCAAATTGAGGCCGATCTCAAAGAAGCAAAGGAGAAATGGCCTGATGCAAGAAAAATCTGGGCGTCCGGCGGTGATTCCTTTGCTCTCAGCACGGAAAAGCAGATTGCTGTCTGGGATCTCATGCGGACCTATTACCCGAAGGCACGGATTTCCACGTATGCCATCATTTCTGATTTTAAGCACAAAAGCGTCGAAGAGATTTGCAAAATCAAGGCCCATGGACTTGATGAAATCATGATCGGTATCGAGAGCGGGGACGATGAAGTCCTTTCCTTTGTCAATAAGGGCTGCACATCGGAAGAAATCATCGAAGCGGGCCTTCCATATGAAGTGATTTTCTTCAGCGGATTGGGGGGCGCGGCTACGGTCTCGGACACGCCCAAAAGAGTGCTGACATCCTCAATCAGCTGCACCCTTACAGGATCCTTATTGCAGGACTCACCCTATTCCCCGATACGCCGCTCATGAAGGACGTGAGAAGCGGTGTATTCAAGGAGGCAACAGAAGAAGAACGCGTTTTGGAACTGAAGGAATTCCTGACACGTCTTAAGAATCCGACGCTGATTGACGCAACAAATGCCTCCATCATCACCCCTATCTATGGGAGGATTCCTGAATAAAAGGATAAGATGATTGCCCAGCTTGACGCCATCTTTATCTGCTATGGGGAAGCGGGTCTGCGTCAGGCCCGTGAATCCCTGTCTGCCAGTTAAGATTTTCTGCTTCCAGACGGCAGAAGCCATCCCGCCTTGGCAAGGCAATTTGGAAAAGTTTCGTCATGGTTTTTCTTTCTTTTGAGCAAAGGCCCAACAGCCAATATTGGCTGTTGG
>OGQW01000334.1_pt1 | contig 38028 bp, 29 predicted proteins | sample 1553301 | NCBI WGS metagenome assembly OGQW01 (sample SAMEA2579974, study PRJEB22360) | human gut metagenome
AGGGCCGTGGTGCGGGCCCGTGCGATGTCCTGCAAGGCGGTGGTGTGCTCCGTCTGTGTGTCCTTCAGGGCCTGCTTGGCGGCGGTCTCACTTGTCTTGGCGTTCTTCTCGCTGGCGGCGGACTTGGTCTCGCTGCTCTTGGCCGCATTCTCACTGGCTTTGGCGTTTGTCTCACTCGCCTTTGCCGCATTCTCACTGGCCTTGGCATTGGTCTCCGATGTTTTTGCATTGGTCTCGCTGGTCTTGGCTCTTACCGCACTTGCTTCGGCCTCCTTGGCCTTTGTGGTGCAGGTGGCCACACTCGTATCCATGCTGTCGGCACTGGCCTTCGCCTTATCCGCGCTGGCCTTTGCGTTGGTTTCGGATGTTTTTGCGTTGGTCTCACTGGCCTTAGCCGCGTTCATGCTCTCCAGCGCCTGCTTGGCGTACTTCGTTACCTCGGCCACGAACTGTTCATAGATGCTCGGCGTAATGTTCTCGGTGGTCGTGTCGGTGTCGATGGTGTCATAGCAGGTGTACTTGCCGGGCTTGGTCATGGCAATGTAGCCGCTGTCGTTGATAGCCAGCAGCATCCAGGTGCCCTCTTTTTCCAGTGTCCACCGCCGGTCTACCAGTGCGCTGTTGTTCTCGTCCAGGATCTGCGGGTCCGGCAGGGTGCCGCTCAGCCGCCGCACATGCAGCGAGATGGTGCACGCCTTCCACTCCTCCGGCACTTCAAAGTGCAGCCGGTCCACCTTGGCGCTCCGCACACCGCCCAGATACAGCGTCTCAATGTTTGCCCGAAACGTCGAACCATTGTCCTGCAGCTTTCTGATCTTTATATCCAGTTGGCTCACAATTTCACTCCCTTCACCAATCTGACGCACTCCGCCACTTTTGTGCGCCCTTCCTGACCCTATCCTATCACGCCCCGCCGGATGCAACTACCCCGGACATACAAAAGGGAGACCGTTCGGGGTGAACGGTCTCCCTTTCTTCTAAGCAGAGCTCCCCCCTCGGGGGAGCTGTAAGCAACTCCGCCTTTGGCGGATTGCGCACTGAGAGGGTATCACCTCACCCCTGCCCACTCATCCTTGCTGTTTTTTGCCTGTTCCTCCTTCTTTGCCGCTTCCTTCACCCACTGGGCAAAGTTCTTCTCTTCGTACATCTGGCTGCCATCGGCCTTTTCCAGCTTCAGCAGCATCTGTTCCAGCTGTTCCCGGTCGCGGTCGTTGCCCTCCAGATACTCCTCCTTCACCGCATCGGTGATCTTGCTCTTGATCTGGCTGTCCGCTTTGCCCGTCGTCCGCAGCCGCCGGATCTCATCCTGCACGTCGCTGGTCCTGCCGGTGTCCACCGCTTCAGTCAGGTCATCGTACACGCTGCCCTCGGTGCCGCCCGCCAGCAGCTCGTCTGCCTTGCTGTCGATGGCACCGGTCACAAGGTCAATCACCCATGCCCGCTTTTCCGCGTCAGCTTTCACACCCTCCCGGATGCCCAGGGTCTCGTACATTTCCCGCACAAGCTGCTTTGTCAGCTCCTGGCGCTGGCTGTCTTTGCCCTCGTTCCGGGCCCTGGCCGCCTGCTCTACTTCCGGGCTGTATTTCTTCAGCCGGTTCTTCAGCTGGCTGGCAATGGTCTTTTCGTCCTTGCCCATGGCTTCCAGCTTCGCCATAGCACCGCTGGCGTTGTCCGTGTCCCCCTCGGCAATGGCGTTGTACAGCCGGTCATACTGCCCGGTGGCGCTTGTCGGGGTCGAGCTGAACGAAAAGCCGCTTCCGCTTGCAATGTCTCGTGCATCTTCCACATAGGCATCAAAGGCATCCAGCATTTTCCGGGCGTTCCCCATAGGCACACCCGCAATTTCAAACCCGTACTGCATCAGGTTCACGCCTGCCTTTCGCAGTTTCTGATGATACGCTTCCAGCTGTTCCTCCGTCATGTCACCGGTGTCCTGCCGGACAAGGCTGGAAAACTTCGTTACTGCTGCAAAAAGATCATTCACAGCGCTGATGTTGGTTGCACTCACCACATCGTAATCCGTACCGTTCACTGCATTTCCCACAGCGCTGTACAGCTCGCTGCCATACAGGAAGTTGCCCGCAAAGCTTTCCGTGTACAGATTCAGGAATCGCTTGCTCACGCTGGCCGCGGTCACATCTCCGTTCTCGTCCTGCTCTCTGTCCCACCGGTGCAGCAGGAAGTCCGCACCGATCTTCATCAGTGCAAACACAGCAGTCTGGGTGATCTGGCTCACAATGGCCCGGTTCAGGTTCTTTCCGGCCCGCTTCACTTCTTCTGCTGTCTCGCTGCTGTGTGCAGCCTTGTCCCGTGCTTTCTGGGCGTTGTAGTCCATCACCGCATCGGCCAGGATGCCGTAGTTCTGGAAACGCTGGGTCGTGAACATGGTCAGGGTCTTGGTCATTTGATCCGGATTTCGCTGGATCCCCGCCCGCTGCATGGTGGTGTAGTTGGGCTGGGTCTCCTCAATGACCCGCTGATACATCTTGTTCACGGCTTCCCAGTAGGCTTCGCTGTCTTTCGTGGCTGCACCCTCTGCAAACTCATTGGTATGGTGCTCCACATACCGCTTGGAGCCTTCCCACAGTGCCGCTACCGTGATCTCGTCCATGCTGTTGATCCAGCCGGTCACCCACTTGGGCAGCTTGTCCATGGCCTTTTCTGCCGCGCCCTGGCTCACGCCAATGCTGGCCAGTTCACCGCGCTGGCTGCCCCGCAGTCTGTATTGCAGCAGCACATCCCCATGCTGGGCAATTTCCTGTTCCAGCGCTGCCCGCTGCTTGCCGGAGAGGTTCTTCACAAACGGCACCACCGCCGCCATGGTATCCGCACCCAGTACCGCGCCCGCCGTTGGCAGAGATGCCGCCTGCGCAATGGCCACACCAGGGTTCAGCGTCAGGATCGCGCCCGCATAGTTGCCGCGCAACCTGTCCAGCACTTTGGTCATTGTGGTCGAGCGCTTTCTTTGCGTGGTCTGCAGGTCGGTCAGCAGGTCATCGATGTAGTTCGTCGCGCTCTGGCCCCACTGCTCTTTCAGGATACCATTTTTCAGCATCTTGATGCCGTCCTCGGTCTCAATGCCACTGTTCAGCACCTTCTGCACATCCCGGATGGGTGCCGCCAGTCCGGCGTAGGCTGCCGTATCCCGCAGGCTTCGCTGGACCACGTTGCTGCATTCCTCCAGCAGGATGGGCAGCTGGCTCTTGACACGGTTCTTCAGGAAGCCCCGGCCCTCAATGGTGGCATCCAGCTTCACGCCCTCGATCTGGGTTGCCAGCGCCGTCTTGTCCACTGCAATGGGGTAGTAGCTTTTCACGGTGGCCCGCTGGTAGCCCAGCAGCTTCATGCTCGTCTCGTTGATCAGATTCGTGGTGTAGCTGCCAAAGAATTGCTTCATGTCCTCGCACCAGGCCCGGTCGTAGTCGGTCATGGCCTTCTCCACGGCCTGGATCACGGTGTCGGCCATGGGGTTTCCCGTGCTATCCGTCAGCATTCCGATCTTCACGGTCTGGCCCTTCTGGTAAGCCTTCTCAATGTCGCCCCTGTTGTACTCCTCCGCATCCGGGATCGTCAGGCCACCGTTCAGCAGGTGCTCCCGGCTGTCGGCGTTCTGCAGGTGCATGTACAGGCTGCACAGCTGGGCGTGGGTCAACGGTGCAGCCCGACCCTTGCTGTCCTTCAGGCCAATGTCCACCAGCTCTGCGCCGGGTCCCGCAAAGGTTTCCATCTGCTTCAGGTTCTTCTTTCCCGTCACATTGTCAAAGAGCTTTGTTCCCTCCACCGTGATCCGGGTCTGTTCCCGCTGGCCGTCGTTCAGCATGGTGCCCAGCTTCTCCATCTGGCTGTTCTTTGCGTAGCCGCCCAGCATCCGGAACACACGGCCAGCCCCCAGCATGTCCAGGTTGTACCTGGTCAGGGCGCTCCGCAGCTTTCCATCGTTGCCCTTGCTCTGGCGCACCTCTGCAGCCGCCTCGTTGGCGATCTTGTCCACCGCTTCGGCTTTCTGCAAGCTCAGGGTCTTGTTTGCCGTCCGGATCACATGCAGCGTGCTGGCCGTAATGGCTTTCAGCATCCGCATCTGGTCCACCGTCATGGGCAGATAGGTGCGGTTCTCGGTCTCCCGGATCCGCTTTCTCAGCCGGTCGCGCAGCATCTCGGCCTTTTCGCTGTCCGGCAGTGCCTCGGCCTCTGTCAGCTGCTGGTTCAGCCGGTCAAGCTGGGCCTGCTTGCTGGCATTCAGGTCAGCCTGCAGCGCGTCGATGAGCTCCGGCACCTTGCTCAGCTTCCAGTCCTCGCTGATGCCGTTGGAGCTGTTCTCGGCTCCCACCGACTGCATGATGCTGGTGCGCAGGGCCGTCAGCCGGGCCACGGCGTGGTCGTTCAGCAGGGTCATATCCGCCAGCTTTGCCACCTCTGCCGCCTGCTGGATCAGGTAGGGCTGCACATACCGGTCCTTGCTGGGCCGCAGGATCATCTGGTTCAGCTGGGCAGCATTGGCCCGGATGCCTCGCCGCAGCTCGTCCTTCTGCCGACCGTCCCGGGCTTTCTGTACCCGCTTCTCAGCCAGCTTCTTGGCAATGGCAATGTCCTCGTCCCGCTGCTGCTGGGCTGCAGTGATTGCAATTGCATTCCTCTCTGCCTGCTTTTCCTGCCATTCCTGAGCCTTGCGCTGATTTTCCTGTTCCCATTCCATGATCTCGTTTTCCTGGTGGATCAGCTGCCACTCGGCCCGATCAGCCCGGCGCTGTTCTCCTGCCACCTGGTGCGAAAGGTTCCAGTTCTCCCGCTTCAACTGTTTGTTTTCCAGCCGGATCTCGTCCAGCATCTGCTGGCGTTCTTCCTTCAGCCGCTTCTTTTCGGCCTTCCACTCCCGTTCGTAGGCTTCCTTCAGCACGTCCAGCTTTTCGGCCATGTCGCCGCAGTTGGTGATGTCCAGCCCCAGCGTATCCAGATTCTGATCCAGCAGCTTTTCTGCTTTTTCATTCCGCTTCTGCTGTTCTGTCCACTGCCGCAGTGCTTCATCTCGGCTTCCGTTCCGGCTGTTCTCATACATCCTCCGGTTGAACTCCCGGTTCTGCTCCTTCTGCACCCTCCGCAGGTCCTTCAGCGCCTGCTCCGCGTTCTCCTCGCCCACGGCAGCAGCCACAGCCTGGCGCTGCCAGCGCTGGAACCCGTCAAAGATGGCCTGTGCATCGGTCATCTCCGGCACGTTCAGGATATCACCCAGCATCCGGTCGGCCAGCTCCACTTTGGCATCCTCGTACTCGGCAGCATCCGCAAAGCGGCTCATCATCCTGGGCTTGATGGCATCGTGCACGTTCATCAGCACATCCAGCCACTCGGTGCTCTCCATGCTGGCCGCGCCGTCCACGCCCGCTGCCTTGGCCGCGCCCCGGAACAATTCCGCTGCGCCCTGCTTTGTGCCGCCCATGGCCCGGGTGTCGTTGACGATGGCTTCATACACTTCCGCCGGGTTGCCGTCCCGCACCCCCTCTGCCTGCCGCAGCTTCACACCGTGCCGCCGGGCCTCCGCCACCGCTTCGCTCCACGTCCCGTACCGCTTCACCAGCTCCGCCTTGGCCGGGCCGTCCTTGTTCACCGTGTAGCTCAGGTCGTGGTATTCCGGGTACTCGTCCCACAGCTCGGTGTTCCGGTAGGTCGCCCCGCTCAGAATCTCATCTGCAATGGTCTCAGACAGCGCGCTGGCCTTGCTCATGCTGGCCCCGTCCGCCGTCATGTACTCCACCAGCGCCCGGGTCTCTCCGGCAATCTTTGTCCGGTCGGCCCTGCTGCCGTTGGCCTTTGTCCACCGCACCGCCAGCCCGTCAATGGAATCCTGGCTGATCCTCACACCGTGGGTCACACCCATCATCTGGGCCAGCGTTTCCATCGCTGCGCTGTTGTCCGCAATGGCCCGGCTTGCCTGCCGCTGGGTGTTCTTCCGCGCGTCACGTTCCGCCTGTTCGGCCAGCTGGAAACGGACGTTCGGCACCTTGTTCAGCAGGGCCGTGCGCTGGGCATCGTCCCCGGCTTTGTAGAGCTTCACGTCAATGCCGGTCTCTTTCAGGCTGTCGATCAGGGTGCTGCTGGTGTTGTCGGGCAGGATCGCCGCCCGCACCTCATCAAAGCCCACGGCCCGCTGGGGCTTCGCTTCAAAGTACCCGGTGGGAATAGCAGCCACGTTCTTGTACAGGTTCAGGATCATCTGGGCCGTGTCCTTGCCAATGGTATACCCCTCTTTTGCAAAGGCCTTTCCAATGGCTGCCGCCGTCTGTTTTCCCTGTGCGGCCTGCATCAGGATGCCGCCCAGGATTTCCCGCTCTTCAAAGCTGTTGTCTGCATGGGGCGTAGTCTCTCTCCGCAGCTTATCAAGGATATCGCTGATCTGGTCATCTGCCTTTTCCAGCAGCGCCTTGTACTCTTCTTTCGGCATCTGCTGCAAGCGGCCCTTGTCCGCCCGCACTTCGTCCAGGTTCTGGTACTCCGCCGTGGCCGTGCTCATCAGGGTGCTGGCCGAAAGGCCCCATGCGCCTTCTCCGCGTGCATTTTGCTGGTTCATGGCCTCCACCAGATTCTGCAACGTGTAGGGGTTGTGCAGTTGGGCAAAACTGCGCCGGTTGCCGTTCCGGGTGTAAACTTCTTTTCCGTTGTAGATTCCCTTCTCACCCAGAATTTTCTCCACCTTCGGCAGGATCCATTCCTCCACATCCTGATCTGGTGCTTTCTCTTGCACTTCCTTCAGCATGGCATCGGTATCTCGCACCAGTTTTCCGCCTTTGTCCTCTGTCACCATGTAATCATAAGCGTTATTCAGCAGTATCAGCAACTTCGGGGGGATTACTCTCTCGGCTTTTTTCTGAGCCTTTTCTTCGCTCCACCCGAACTCTTCCATCGCCCAGGCCTTTTCTGCTTCCCGCACCTTTTCCAGCACGGTATGGGCCAGATCATGGTTATCATTGGCCCGGTCGGTCTCAATGATGTTCCGCAGCGCTTCTTCACCGCCCACTGCTTCAATTGTCTTTTCGCTTCTCCGCACCTGTGAAGCAGTAAACCGTTCCTCCTGCTTCATGGCAACATCCACTGTCTCCCCGATGTCAGCCAGATATGCGGCCTTCACGCTGGGATTCTGGGCCAGCTTCTCTGCCAGCTGTTTCGGGCTCTTATCGGATGCTTCCATGTCCATGATTCCGGTGATGGCATTGCTCCGCGCAAACTCGCCGCCTGCCGTTTTCCGGCTCAGTTCGGCCAGTTCAGTGTTCAGTGCTCTGGCCTTATCCGGTTTCACCTTGTACTCCACATTGGGCCGGGTGGGTGTCCAGGCATCCGAACCATAGATACGGTTTGCCCGGTTCACCATGGGGTCAATGGTATCGGAGTTGAACACCAGCGAGATGGGGCCATACTTGGTGTGACCTTCCTGGGCTTTCACCACCGCAATAGACGGAGAGGGCATCCCACCCAGCTCCAGCGCTTCCTGCAGGTTTTCGGCGGTCAGGTTGTGCACGGCCACAAGGTCTTTGTTCTTGTCCACCTCCACCGGAGCACTCAGCTGGAACCGCACCGATTTCTTCACAGGTTCGCTGTTTCTCTTGCTTTCGGCATTTTCTTGTGCTATACTGTTTTTAGAAAGCAGCTTAGGGGCTTCATCGCCCTGCTCGGTTTTGAGTACCGTGGTAAGGCTGCTTTCTTTTTTTGTTATTTTCCCATTCTCAATGGTCAGCAAGCTGCCATCAGAACCACATACCTCATGGACATAGAATTTGCTCGCCGCATTCGGAACAGTATACTCATTTACAATAACAGCCTCATAGATTTTGATACCGTCCACCACAACCGGAGCCACAAAGGTATGAGTGTTGTACCCCCGTCCTTTCCAGTTTTCCACGAAACCAATTTGTTCACCGTACCGGATTACGTTGGGAATGGCCGCTGCAGCGATCTGCTTCACCGGGCCGTTTCCATGCTGCACGGTTGCCTTGGCTCCCTTGCGGGTCAGTTCCACCACACCAAATCCATCACGCTCTACTTTTCCGCCAATGGATTCAAAGAATCGGACGATATTTTCAGCATTTTCTTTGCTGGTAGCACCGTACTCAATTTCTTTTCCAGTGATTTCAGCCGCCGGTGTCATCTGTTCCAACCGGCCAAGATTACGGTTCAGCTGCTTTTCAAGGGTTTCCTCCCCCTCCTGCAGCTGGAACCGCATACTGCGTCCTTCCGCCGCGCTCTCTGTCTTGGGGGCAGCGGCGTTTTCTTTTGCACTGCGCAGGTTGTCCATCGCTTTTTCAGCGTGGGCAAAGTATTCGTCCTGCAAAATTTTGCGCTCGTTCTCGGCCAGACGCTGGGCCTTCAGGGCAGCCCGGTTGTCGGGGTCAAGGGTCAGCACTTCCTTGGCCCGGCTGATGATGCCGCCCAGCATCTCCTTCACCCGGTTCATCACGGTGCGGATGGTTCCGGCCCTGCCGCTGTTCTTCTCGGCCTGCCCGCGCTGGAACTCTACCCAGCGCTTGAAATCGGATTCATTGGAGAAGATGCCCCGCCAAGCATCGCCCACCAGTTCCTCGGCAGCTTCCTCATAGGTCAGATTCTGCTGGGCATAGTCGGTCATCTTCTCCCGGATCATCTCGTCCACGGTCTCAAAGCCGCTGCTCCTGGCCAGATACAGCAGGGCATGGTCCTGCAAAGTCTTTGCTCCCTCGCTGTCCAGAGCGTTATACCAATGGTAGTCCTCATGCAGCACCGTGCCGAACGTATCCTGTGTACTGTCCCCAAAGAAGATCCGGGCCGTCTCCGTGTCCACATAGGCCCGCACCCGGCTGTCTGCCTGTCCGGCACCGTTCTGCAGCACGTTTTTCAGAACCGCCGTGGTGCCGGTTGCTGCCGCGTTCAGCTCGATCACCTGGCTGCCAGCGTCGTTCGCGTTGCGCAGGGTCCCCTTGTAGATGGTCTCACCCCGGCCCGTCAGGCTCTGTTCCGTCAGAGTGCCGCCCAGCTGGCTCTTGGCCCACCGGGTCTCTGCCGCATCCCTGCCGTAGGTGTAGGCGATCTCCAGCGCGTTCCTGCCCTTGAGGTTGCCCAGCACATAGTTCACGTTGGCCGCCATGCCGCTGCCGGTGCCCGCCAGCTCCAGCGCCTGGTCAAAGGTCTTCACGTCCTCCATCTGGCCCAGCCGGTACAGGGTGGATGCTGCCGCCGCATAGCGGTCACTGTCCACGCCTTCCGGCTGTTTCCGGCTGATCTCCTGCGCCGCCTTTTCGCCCACCTTCCAGCTCCGCAGCACCTGCTCCGTCCGGGCCTGCTTCTGGCCCTCCGTCCTCGGTACTTCCATGCCGTAGGTCTCCCGCATCTGGCTGTTGCTGCTGTCCATCCCGTCAAGGGTGCTTTCTTCCACAGGGACCGACTGCATCACAGCCTGCCGGTCAGCGCCATTCTGCGCAGTCAGACCAGTGTTTTCCGCACTGCCAAGGGCTAACGGGTTGCGGCTGTCAGCGCTTATGCGCTGACTGAGGGGTTCTGCGCTGTCCGCCACTGTTTCCGTGGGGCTTTCCACACTTTCCCCAGCGTTCTCAACCATCGCCTGTCGGTTCGTGGCTGTTTCTGCCGTGTGTACCGCAGGGTCATCGTTCACCTGCGTCTCGTTCACAATGCCGCTGCCCTCAGCCGCAGGGCCCGCCGCTTTCAGGTCAGCAGAGCCTTTTTCAGTCCCATCAGACTCCACCGACATGCCAAGGGCCCCCATACTAGGGGGGCTGTCAGCGCTCACGCGCTGACTGAGGGGTTCCGGTTCCCGCGCCAGCTCCTCCCGACGCTGGTGTTCCTTCAGCACCTGCTCGTATTCGTCCTGAGCGGCATACCGCTCCACGTTGCCCCGCAGGCTGGAATCTCCCGCGTTCATCCTGGAAAGCCCTGTGCCCACAGCGCCGCCCAGCGCGCCGGACGCGCCGCCGGAAAGGCCCGCTTCCAGTGCTGTAAGGAACGTATCCTTGTTGAACAGCGTCTTGGCCGCTTCCTGGTCGCCCATCACAGCGTCAATGGCTTTGTCGGCGTAGGTCTCCACAAAGGCCTGCATAGCATTGTCCGCACCGCCGGAAATGGCGTTGGCAATGGCTGGGTAGGCTTCCCGGAACGCCTGATTGCCTACCTGTCGGCGCACCCAGTCCGCAATGGTACCGGCCACCGTGTCCTTGGCGTAATCCGAGCCCATGGTCTTGGCAAGGTCGGCCACACCCACGCTGTTGATGGCCCATCCTGCGCCAAACTTTGCCGTTGCTTTCAAAATAGCTTTTTCCGGGCTCTCCCCCGCTTCGTCACTGGCAGCCATGCTGTCGCCTGCGCCGTGGGCACTCAGCACCGGCAGCACCAGCGCTGGGTTGATGGCACTCACGATCAGGTTCTCAGCCGCGCTGGAAGTAGCCCCGTGGAAGAACCGCCCCACATTGCTCTCGCCTGCCATAGCGTCCGCAGTCAGGTTTTCTCCGGCCTTGTGGGCATCCCGGCCCCACTCATACAACCCTTTCATGCGGTTGCTGTCGTCATCCGCCTTGTCGTAGAGCTCACCACTCCGGATTCGTTCGTGGGCTGTCCGGATGAGCTCCGGGTCATATCCTGCCGCTTCCAGCTGCTCGTCGGTGTAACGCCCGCTCTGAACACGCCGGATCATCTGCTCTTCGGCACTGGCCGTCAGGGCCGGGGACAGTGCGCCCGCGTACTGCCCGATCATACCTTTGATATTTTCCTTGTTTCCCTCCAGATCGCTCTCCACACGCCGTCCGGCCCGTTCGCCAAGGCTCAGGTCATTGTACGCCTTCATGTAAAGCCGGGCCCGGTTGATTTCGTCCTGGGTGTAGCCCATCTTTTTCAAATCGCTGTCCATGTACCTGGTGTTTTCCAGCACCGGCATTATACCCATGCCGCCCGTGTCCGCTGCCAAGTAGTCCACGCCCGCCGGAAGGTCTGCTGCGCTTACAGCCCCGCGTGGCAGCGTGGGCTCTGTCACCAGCCTCGCCAGCTCACGGTTTCGCTCGGAAGCATCCTTCCAGTTGTTCACCGTGCTGTAAACGTCCATTCGGATACCGTTGTTCCGCTGTTCCCGCAGCTTCTGCACGGTACTGGCATTCTGCTCCATCTTCTCCGCCGGGCTCACTGTCACCTTCTGCCGGTTCAGCTCGTCGCTCCGGCTGTCCATGGCATCCGCAAAGCCCAGGTTGTTCCTTGTCCTGTAATCCTCCAGCGCCGTGGAATACAGGTCGGTGCCCGTCTGCTGCTTCTGGGTTTGCAGTGCCGCACGTTTTTCGGCCATTTTTTCCGCCGTCCATGTATTGCTTTTATTGTCCGACACAGAGTTTCCCGTACTGCCAAGGGCCCCACTATCAGGGGGGCTGTCAGCGCTCTTGCGCTGACTGAGGGGTTCTGCCCCGCCAGCAGCGGCATTGGTTTTTTTCTGAAGTTTGGCCCGCTTTTGGGCCATCTGTTCTGCTGTCCATGCCATTTTTGTTCTCCTTACCATCCCATCGCATTCCAGACCTTGGCCGCCACGTCATCATTTATACCCATGTTGACCAGCCGGGCATAGATCGTATCCGAATCCACCCCTTCTGCACTCCACCCCTTTGCATAGCTCAGGGCGTTGCTGTACGGCATTCCGGTACTCTTACCCGTGCTCCCTCCCGTGGTTCCCCCGGGCAGGGCCCACTTGTTCGGATTCGCCAGCGGGGCGATCAGCCCGCTGCCAGTTCCGGTCGCTGCTGTTGTGCCCGTGTCACCGTCCGGCAGCATTCCGGCGCTGGCCAGAATGTTCGCATAGACGCTCTTGGTCGGGTCATCATCCTTCAGGCTCTGATACTTACCCAGCGCCGTCAGCAGTTGGCTGTTTGTCCACCCGCTTCCGCTCTTGCTGGAGCCGTCGGAACTCCGTCCGGAGCTGCCGGAACCGCCGCCGGACAGGGCCTTTGTAAAACTCTGCTTTCGTGCATAGTCATTGAATGCCCAATCTGCCACATCATCACGGGTAGCGATTGAATTCGGATCCATGCCCAGAATGTTCAGAATCGTCTGTGCACCCTTCTGGTCACCGTTTGCCGTCATGCTGGATGCGCTCTGGATCCATTTGAGTTTATCCTCCCACGTCATCTGCTTTCCGTTGTAACTGTCCAGCAGCGTCGGATCCATTCCGGCATCCTGCATCATTGCCTTTGCCAGATCAATACCCCCGGCATCAGCGAGATTCATTGCCACCTGTGCCGTTTGCTGCCGTGCCGCCTGCTTCTGCAGCGCCAGCTGCTCTTCCTGATAGGTGTACCCCTTGTACCCATCGTAGGCCGTCAGGGCCGCCGAGCCGATGTTCTTTACCGTGTTCCAGAGGTTGTTCCAGTAGTTGTCGTTCTCGTTCCGGGCCTGTTCGCTCTGGTTGGCAAGGAAATTCTGCCACGCCGTGTAGTTGGCAAAGTTGCTGCCGTAGGCACTGCGGTCCAGCGCCTCGGTGTTGGCCATGCCGGAAAGGGCACTCAGCAGGTCGTTCTGCTGGTTCTTGTATTCGCTCAGTGCCTGGCCTCTCAGGCCGGGTACCGCATTGTCAATGCCGCTCAGCGCCTGCTGCTGGCCCTGCTTTGCCACGCTGTCGGCGTAGCTGCTGCCATACCCGCCCGCCAGCATCGCCGCGTTGGCCTGGGCGTTCTCCGCGCTGGCGGCAGCATTGGCCTGGGCCTGGGCGCGGTACTGCTGGTAGGCTTTGCTGCCGGTGTCCCAGTCGAACCCGCTGCCGATCTGCCCGGTCAGGCTGTCCATTGCGTCCTTGTTCCGGCTCACATAGTCCGCCGGGCGGTTGGCATTCCATTCCCGCTCTTCCTGTTCCGCCTGGTTCTTTTTCCGTAAGGTATCAAATAACATGTCGTTCTCCTTTTCTTCTGCCACACACCGGTCTTCAGATCGCGGCAAGCGCTTTCAGCACCCACGGCAGCATGCTTGCGCCGACCTGCAAAACGTTCCCCCAGAAGTTGGTGTTGTTCGCATCCTTCTGCTGGGCCGCTGCCACCGCGTTGGCATATTCGGTGTTGGCATTGTTCAGCTGGCCATGGTAATTGTTCAGCTTGGTGTTGTAATCGTTGATCGCCAGCTGCTTCTGCTGCTGTAAAGAGCTCAGCCGGTTGCCCAGGTCACTCTTCCTGGTGGCATATTCGTTGTAAGCCTGGTTGTATAAGCTGTCTGCCACGTCCGAAAGCCCGTTCATGGTGCTCTGGTAGGCCGTCTGCCCGCTGGAAGTGCCCCAGCTGTTGCCGTAGCCGCCGCTGCGGGCCGAAGCGTTGGCGGCAGCGTTTTCACTGGCCAGCTCCGCACCCCGGGTGTACTGGTTCTTGTACTGCTGGTAAGCCGCGTCCTTGGTGTAGTCGTAGGAAAAGCCGTCTCGGTTCATCTTGTCCAGCTGGCTCTGCGTGTCGCTGATCTGACTGTCATACTGGCCCGTCTTGTCCTCCGGCTGCTGTCCCTTCCAGTAATCCAGATTGTTCTTTGCCGTGGTCACCCGGTCATTGCTCTGGGCGTACTGGTAGCTGTTGGAATCGTTCTTTCTGGTTCCAAACACGCCGGTGCCCGCATTCTTTTCGCTGTTGCCGGTAATGCTGTCATACACATCCCCTACCATCAGCCCCACATTGTGGCCCGGAATCAGGTACTCCCACCACTTTCCTCTTGCCATCTTCTCACTGTCTCCTTTCGTTTACTCCACCTTCAGCCCCATGGCCACCAGCTTGTCCCGCATGGTGTCGCTGAAGTTCGTCTCGTCCAGGTTCTGCATCATGTACATCATCTGGTCCCGCAGCTGCATCAGGTAGTTGTTGATGCTTCTCCTGTCCTCCGGGGCCATGTTGTCACTCAGTTTCGGCATGGCGATCTCGCCAAGCCTCGTAATATCTGCCATATAAAATCTCCTTCCTCTAAGCAGGGTTCCACCTTCGGGGGAGCTCCGCGACACGCCGCCACTAGGCGGATGGAGCGGTGAGAGGGCTATCGTTTCGGTTCCCCTCCGGCCACCCGGTTGCCCCGGCTCTCTGCCATGCTGAACGCAATGCTCCGCACCGCGATCTGCCCGGTGCCCTTGATCCGCAGCCGCATGGTGTCGTGCCGCTCCGGCACAAAGGGCAGGTTGACCCGGGTGTATTTGTTCAGAACGGCTGCCTGGCCCAGCGTCTCCCAGGCCCCGCCCTCATAGCTGGCCTGCAGCTCCACAACGCTGTACGTCAGGGCATCCACCCGCAGAAACACCCGGTTGATGTACTTGTCCGCCGGGATGTTCAACCCAATGTCGCCGCTCACAGCCTCAAAGCCCACCTTCTGTTCCAGATTCGCCTTTGCCGTGTCGGTGTCCCGGTCGGCCTCCCGTTCCGGTTCGGTGGCCCACAGGTTTACGCCGTCCCACTGGTAGAGCTGCCGCCCCGTGGAGCACATCGCCCAGCCGGAAGCATTCTCTTCTGCCGCCGTGTCCTCCTCGTGCCAGAGCCGCCGTTCGGTGTCGTAGACCAGCAGCCGGGTCTCGTTCCGGCCCGGCACCCGCAGATGCAGGTAATACCGGGTGTCCAGCACACCGCCCACCGCCCCGCGCACGTTCATCAGCCAGGTGTTGTCCAGTCCGCCGCTGATCTTCACCGGCAGGCTGCCGTCCCAGGCCATCACGCCGTCAGGGGAAAGGTAGTACAGCACCTCTGCCAGCACGCACATGCTCTTGCTGGCCTGCTTGGCCACGCCCCGGCACTGTACGCTCACCAGCTGATAGTCCGCCGGGCGGCTGCCGTAGAGCTTGTGCAGGCAGTTCTCCTTGAAGAACAGCACATAGCCCATACAGGTGGCTGCACCGGTAAAGGGGCCGTCACTGCCCACGTTCACGGCGTAACTGTCCGAAGCAATGCCCCGGTAGCTGTACCAGTTGGTGGGGTCGCCCAGCTTGCAGCTGTAGATCACGTTCTCCTCGCTGTTGCAGCCCCATACCCGGTTAGCGTTCTCGGTCACATATTCCAGCCGGGGCACCCGCCGCCGTGCGGTAATGGTGGTGCCGCCCACTGTGGCGCTCTCGCTGCCGTTCATGCTCTTCCAGGTGGTACCGCCTGCCGTCACGGTAAAGCTGCCGTAATAGCGTGCGCTCTCGGTCCTTGGGCTGCCGGTCAGCACAATGCTGTCCCCGTCCATCTGCTCAATGGTCACCTCGCCGTTCACACCCTCGGCCAGATACTCTTCCACCAGCCCGGGCACCTGCTCCACCGTGATGGTATCCCCCTTCTTGAAGCCCGCAGCGGCCAGCCCGGGCAGGGTCATCTTCACGCTGTTCAAAAGGATCTCCGCCCACTTGCCGCTCTTGGCATCGTACTGTTCCAGCACGTTCACATAGGCCCACTTGCTGGAAGAGGAGTTCTGTTTCAGAAACAGCGTCCCGTCCGCCGGGCCAGAAGGTTCCGTGGTGCCCACGCTGCTCACGGTGTAGGTCTTGCCGCCCGCGTCGCAGGGGGCAATGGTCACCGTGCCGGTCTGGCTCCATGCGGCGCTCAGGGCTTCCAGCTTTCCGGTGGCCGTGTCAAAGCTCTTGGCATCCGGCCAGATCAGGATCTTCGTGCCCATGCCGATCATAATTTTCTCGCTGTCCGTCACGGCGTTTTCCAGCACGATCTCCCCGCCCGCAGCCGCGGTGGCCACGTCGTCCTCGCTGTCCTCGGTGTAGCGCAGGGTGGTGCCCTCGCACAGCAGCAGACCGTTCATGTGGTACATCCCGTTGCAGCGGCCCATGGCCCGCATGGTGCGCCGGGGTGTCCGGGTCTGCAGTGCGGGGTATCCCCGGCTGGAAAAGTTCTTCATCTCGGTAAATTCTGCCTCGGCGCAGGCATAGCTTTCGTTCAGGCCGCCAAAGGCCGTCTGGATGCTCTTCCCCGTCGAGATGCTGTATAAACTCGGCAGTGCCATCTCAGTACCTCCACTTCGTGGCCATCCTGGGCAGGTAGGTGTGCCTGCACCAGGCTGCAAACTCCTGCTGGTTCTCGTTGGCCAGCTGCATCTCGTTGGCATAGCGGTCGGTCTCGCCCAGGGCCGCGTCCATCTGGGCCGCCAGATAGTGGGTATAGTAGCTGTCGTAGGGCTCCGGCAGCAGCAGCTCCGCGTCCTGCCGCAAAAGTTCCTGCTCCCGGTCGTATAAAATATCCGCACCCACGGCATCAAAATCGGTGGTGTCGCTCTTGTCCACCACGCTCTTTCTCAGCCCCGCATCCGCCTGCCGCAGCCATAAGATCTTCAGCTCGCGGTCAAACCCGTTGTTGGGCCGCAGCTTGTCAGCGGTTTCGATTGCTTTTCCTACTGTCACGCTTATCCCATCCTTTCACATCTGCAACCCGGGTTGCGGCTCCCAGCGTCCACTTCGCACAAAGCTTTGTGCTCGTGTTCTGCTGGCCGCGGCCCCAACAACTCCTCCCTGTTTCCGCCACTGGCGGCGGTCGTCGTCGTTGCAATTGCCTTTCCTACTGTCATAAAAGACCTCCAAACAAATAACCCCCGGCACAGCGTGTGCCGCCGGGCCGGGGGGATACATCTAAGCAGCTCCGGCCATGCCGGACTGCGCACTGAGAGGGTTAAAATTACGCCTTATTCGCCAGCTCTTCCATGCGGGCAGCGGTCTGGTCGTCCTGTTCCTGGCTGTGGCGGATGACCTCCGCCACCTCCGGGGGCACCTCAATGTTCTTGCCGCGCTGCAACTGGTAGTTCACACCGTTCACGCTCACGAACAGGTCACCCTTGTACTTCCCGCCGTCCGAAAACAGCCGGATCGTCTCAGTCTTTTTCTTTGCTTCTGCCATATCCATCAACCTTTCCCGTAACTTATTTCAAATCGGCGCAGAGCAAAAATGCGGTTAAGAGATCTTCGCGCGTATGCGCGAATCTCCAGCATTTTTGCTTGGAGCCTTCTTCTTCGGGGTTACTAGGGGCGAGCAGCCCCTAGTTCGTGCCTCCCGCGCTTCGAAAGTAGCGGGTGCTTTTCTGGTTCTCTTTTGGCACGCAAAAGAGAATAACCCTTTTAGTTCGCCTCAGCCGTTGCGCTGTACCGTGCGCTGCAGCTCTCAATGCGCACCATGTACTGCTCCACCAGGCGCTCAGCGGTCTTGTGTGCCTTCCAGCCCACAGATGCGCGCTGGTTCAGGGGGTCATCACCATAGCCCAGCTGCTTCACGATGTGCTCCAGGCCGCCGCCCTCGATCTCGGTGGAACCGTAGGCGTGGGCACCCAGGATCAGGGTGCTGAACACGGCCAGACCCGCCGGGCAGCCGGTGCCCTTCCAGATCTTTGCCTCGCTGGTCTCCACAAAGCGCACACCGTGCAGCGTGCCGATCTCGCCGTTGTAGATCTCGTCCGGCTGGGCGTACTTGTGCACATCGATCCAGTCCGGGTCGCGGCGCAGTTCATAGGCCACATAAGGGTGGATGATGCCCACAAAGCTGGTGCCGATGGGGTCAGCGTTCATGGCCTTCAGCTGGGTGGCCGCACGGGCGATCAGGTCGCTGGTCAGCTGGCAGGTCGCGTCCAGGGTGGCGCGGCTGGTCACAGCGGTCTCCACGCCGCCTTCGCCGATCTTGGGCGCATAGATCACATTGGTGCCGCCCGCCAGCACATCACGCACGATGGTGTCCAGGGTGCGGCCCGCCTGGCTGGCAATGATCTTGGTTGCCTGCACGATGTTGTTGTCAATGGAGGTCAGCTGCAGCGTGTCGGTAATGGGCACCCAGCCGCCGTACTGCCTGACTTCAGCGGTAACGGTGGAAACGTTCATGGTCTGGCCGTCCGGGGTCACACCCTCGGTCAGCGGAGTAGTGGCCTTGGGCAGGCTGTCATACTTGCGGAACTCAATGTTCTTGCCGCCGTTGGCCGGAATGGGATACGGGTCACCGAACTGGTCATGCACCAGGGCAGGCTCTGCCTGGTCGATCAGGCGCTTCTCGTAAAAGGTTTTCATCTCGGCACTCATGCCGGATGCGCCGGTGGTGTTCTGGTTCTGGGTGCTGGCCGTTGCAAACATCTGCAGATCCAGCTTCATGGTCTTGTCTTTCATAGCTTCCTCCTGTTAAAGTGTAATAACTTCACCCCGCATGGCCCGCCTCTCCATCTCTTCCATTTCCTTGCGGCTCATGTGGGATACGTCGATCTTGGTCTGCACCGCGCCGCCGGGACGGGTGCCATTCTCGCCGGGCCGGGCATTGCGCTGCTGCATCCGGGTCACCACACCCTGCTCCACCTGCCGGGCCGTGGCGGCCTGCTGCTGTTTCAGGATGTGATCAAAGTAGGCGCTGCGGTAGGCGTTTGTCATGGAAACGCCCGACCGCATCATCTTCTCCACCTCCGGGTTCGCCAGCACCTCAGCCATGTTGAAGTCGGGATACTGGGCTTTCAGCTGCTCCGCTTCCCGGTCCCATCCGGCCTGCAGCTCGGCAATGCGGGCCTGCTGGACACGCTGACGCTCCATCTGCTGGATCATCTGCTGCTGTTCGGTCAGGTGCTTGTTCTGGCTTTCCAGCTTGTCCAGCTCCCGGGCCGTCCTGGTGGAAACACCCTTCTCCATGGCCAGCTTCTCGTAGTAGGCATCGTCCTTCACCGCGCCGTTCCGCACAGCCTCGGTCAGGGCCACCAGATCGTTGGCATCCGTGCCGTACTTTTCCTGCAGCGCCTGCATCAGACCCTTCATGGCCGGGCTTGCTTCCAGCCGCCGGGTCGCTTCGGTCACGGCGTTCTGCATCAGCTCCTCGGTCAGGTCGGCATACTCTCCGCGCAGCAGCTCACCAAAGGCTTTCCGCCGCTCCTCCGGGCTCTTGGTCTTGCCTTCGCCCTTCTCCTCGCCGTCCTTGCCCTCGGCTTCGTTCTGGTTCTCTTCCGCTTCCTCGTCCAGCTCAGACTTTTCCTCACTGCCAAGGGCTCCCCCCTCGGGGGAGCTGGCGGCGCTCTGCGCCGACTGAGAGGGTGAGCCCTCTTCCCGGCTGCTCCGCTTCAGCACCCCGCTCCGCCGGGCCAGCCGCTCTTCTGCCGGCCGCAGGGCGGGCAGCTCAATGGCATTGCCTTCCCCGTTCGCTGCCCCTGCAGATGCGTTGGCTCTCCCGTTGGGAGAGCTGTCCGCGCCAGCGGACTGAGAGGTTCCGTCCCCGCCCGCAGCACCACCGTCTGCAAACATCTGCAGATCAATGGCATCTGCCTTGTCTGCGTGCATGTTGATGTACCGCACATGCTCCGGGTAGGCATCCGCCAGCAGGATCAGACCGTCTGTCACCAGCTCAAATTTTGCCAGGCTGTCAGTGCCCTGCTTTGCCTGTACCACCATCAGGTTCCGGTCATCGGCACAGGTCACGGTCCCGCTGTCCAGACTGTAGGCCAGCGTCTGCATCAGCGCGCTCACGGCAGCACATACAATGTCCTGCCCCTTGGGTGCAAACTCCGCGTGCCCCTCGGCCCGCAGGAACATCATGTCTCCCATCTCGTTGTAAGTGATCTGGATCATTCTATCGCTCCTTCCAAAATTTCCTCTAAGCAGGGCTCCCCTTTCGGGGGAGCTGCAAGCAACTGCGTCGTCAGACGCATTGCGCGCTGAGATGGTCACTTATTCGGATTATTCACGTTCATGGCCCGCTGTGCCGCCTGGGTGGCCAGGCTGTTGCCTCCGCCGCCCACCACAGCCCCCAGGCCGTTGGTCGCTGTCTTTGCGGTGGTCTGTCTGCCGCTGCTGCCGCCCGTGGTTCCTGCCGCCTGTGCAGCGGCCCCGGCCATGGCGCTCATGTTGGTGCCGTTCTGCTGGTCAATGATGGCGCTCAGCTTCTGCAGCTGCTCCATGGCCTGCTGCAGCTGGGTGTACAGGGTACCGTTCTGCTGCACCCGTTCCCGCACCTTTTCGATGCCCTCAAAGTCCATCATGTCCAGCACCGCCAGCGCCGCGTCAGCGTTGGCCGGGGCAAACAGCCCCATCTGGTAGCACTCCTTTGCCGTCTCGTTCTGGGAAAGGCGGCTGAAGGTGCTCTTCTTGGCAGCCGATACCGTGATGTCGAACACCGGCTCGTGGCTGCCCAGCTCCACCCCGCCGATCATGCCAACCGGCTGGGGCTGCAGCATTGCCCCGGAGAACTGCACATACTCCGGCTGGCCGCTGTCGCCGGTAATGCGGTAGACCCGGCTCTCGTCGTAGAACTGCCGCATCAGGTCGATGATGAAATAGCATTCCTTTGCAAAGGCCCGGTAAGCGCTTTTCAGCATGTCCCGGGAGAGCTTCGAGCCCGCTTCCTGCAGCGCCGCAATGGCAGAAGCCGCGGTCAGGCCGCTGGTGGTTCCGCCCTGGGAAACGTCCCGGTTGCCGCTGATCTCCTTCAGCTCTGCCACTCTCGCGTCCCGGTAGGTGATCAGGTTGCCCGCCAGTCCCGCTGTCTGTAAGGGCCGCAGGGTCTCGTCCGTCACCCGCCCTGCCGCGTGGACGATGTCCTTGCCAAAATCGGCCAGCTCCTGCTCGTTGATGCCCGCCCCGTCCTGGATGATGTACCGCGCCTTGGCCGAAAGCTTCACGTTCTCGTCCATGGCCGCGTTCATTTCGTCAATGGCGGTCTGGGTGTCCTTCATCACGTCGATGTACCCAAAGCCCGCCGGGCTGTCCTCTTCCACAAACAGGGTATCGAACACAAAGGGGTACTTTCCGTGGTCGTAGAATCCCCTGTCTGCCAGGGCCGGGTCGTTCTCGCTGGCGTAGAGCACCACACCGTTGCAGAACTTGCAGTAGTGCAGCACAGGCCGCCCGTCCTCCCGGGCCTTTTTGTAGTACCAGTCCACCACCACGCTCTTGTCGGAGGTGTCAATGCTCTGGTCGTGGATGTACTTTGCCACTTCCAGCGTGCTGCCGGTGTGGCCTTCCAGCTGGGGGTACTGGGCCTTCAGCTGTTCGTTGTCGGCCACCGCCAGACTGAACAGGTGGGGGCTGTCCTGGATGTCCATCACGCCGGGCTCCCAGTACATCATCAGCAGATCCATGCTCTTGATGGAGATGTCCCCCACGCCGTTCCGTAGGCCTGGGTCCCAGAAGATGCCCTTCACGCCAGTGCCCTGCTTGAGCTTGCGCCACCAGGTATCGCTGTACACCTGCTCGTATTCCGCCTGTTCCAGCAGCACCGGCAGGATCTTGGAAAGCACCTTGGCGGTCTGCTCGTCGTCCGCTGCCCGGGGCAGCACGTTGGGTTCCGGGTAGTTGTCCATGGCATCCGCGTGCTTATTGGCAATGCTGTTGAACAGCCACCCGCTGGAAGGTTTGGGCTTGCCCTCCATCATCTCGTTCTGGTAGTTGGCCCAGTGCTGCATCCGAAACCACAGCTCGTTGTCCACGATCCGCTTGTCCAGCGCCGCCTTGCCGGTCTTGTATCTCTGTAACAGCGCCGTGGCCTTCGCCACCTGCTCTGTGCCGATCACGTCGGTCATACTCTAAAAAACCTCGCTTTCTTCCCCAGCTCCAGCGGGTCATCCGGCATGGGCTGCACCGGCTCTGTCCGTGGCGGGCTGAGGGGATTCTCCATCAGCACATACCGGCACTCGTCGTAGATGTGATCCTCCTGGTCGGTGTTAATGTCCTCCACGTTGCTCTCGCTGTATACCAGGTTCGGAATGGTGCGGATAAAGTGCTTGCAGGTGTTGAACACCTGCAGCATGGGCCGCCCGTCCGCCTGGAACGCCAGCCGGTAGTGGAACTGCATCTTGCCCGCCAGCCGGGTGTGGTCGCCGGGAGCCCAGTGCAGAAAGTTCGGGCTCTTTTCCTGCATGGCAGCAATGCTCTCGCCCTGGCTCTCGTTGAAGATGGCCGGGTCGGCCACGCCCAGAATGGTGCGGCCCCGGAGCATGGGGTCGTTCTCTTCTGCTTCCCGGATCATCCTTGCCTGCTTCACAGGGTCAGCCTTGATGCCCTCGTTGGGGGTTCCGGTGCAGCCGTACAGCTCCCGGATGCGGTAAAGCCTGCCCTCTTCGTCCGCCGCATACCACCCCACGGAAAAGGGCTTCGAGTAGCCGAAATCGTACCCCCGCCAGATCTTCCAGTGTCCCGGGATGCGGAACGGGCGGATCACATGTGTCCACCGCTGGTCGTCGTAGTGGGCCGGGTCGTTCTTCCACTCGGTGAACACCTGCCCGGTAAAGCTGTCCCAGTCGCCGTAGAGCAGGGCTTTCTTCTCCGCTTCCGGCAACGCAGCCAACGTGCCCAGGTATCCCGGGTCATTTTCCAGCAGGGCCGCGTTGTCAAACACGGTGCTGGGGATAAAGATGCGGGTCCGCCGCTGCACGATCTCCCGTCCGTCCGGGGCCCTGGCCTTTACCATCTGCACCATCCGGGTGCCGGGCGGGGCCGGGCTGACGAACCTTGCCTTCACCCATCCGTGGCCGATGCCGCCGGGGTTGGCCGTGGCCCGGGTGTAGACCCGGGTATCGGGGCCGTTGGGTCGGTTTCGGCTCAGCAGGTAGCTGTACTCTTCCCAGGTGAAATGGGTCAGCTCGTCAAAGCCGATAAAGTCGTAGGCCTGGCCCTGATAGTTGTACTTGTCCTGGGCGTGGTTCAGGCTGCCAAAATAGATCTTTGCCCCGCTGGGAAAGGTCCAGCAGTGTGTGCTGCTGTTGTACCGGGCTTTTGGGAATACTGGCTTGTAATACCGCATTGTCTTGTCAATGAGCTCCCGCAGCTGGGGAAACGTCTTTCGGATGATGAGCCCCCGGTAGTGAGGGATCTCCACCTGCCGCAGGGCCTCGATCACCAGCGCGTCGCTCTTTCCGCCGCCTGCGGCCCCGCCATACAGCACTTCGTTCTCGGTACGCTGCATGAACCGTGCCTGGGCAGGCTGTGGCGACCAGATCACCGGTCTGCCGTCACGCATCCTCTGTGCCGCCATCCACTTCCACCTCCTGCTGGCCGTCCGTCTCACTGGCTGCCGCGATCTCCACCATCGGCGGGCCGCTCACGCTGTCGGTACTCTCCGCCGGGGCCATGGCAGCAGCCTTTTCGGCCACTTCCATCAGCACCTTGGCCACACCGGCCGCGTTCTTGTCGCTCATCACCCGGCCCTCGTACCGTTCCAGTTCGGCGTTTAACAGGTTCCGCTCGTCCTCGTAGAGCCGCAAGTTCCGGGTTCCGGCCCCTCCATACACCACAAGGCCGGTCTCGGTGGCATCGGCCAGCTCCTCCGGGTCATCCTTCAGCAGGGTGCCCACGGCAAAGTCCCGGGCCCGGGTGTCCTCGTCCAAACGCCGGTGCAGCTTCTCAGTGATCTGCGCCGCCCGCTGGCTCTCAGCGGCCCGGCCCTGCAAAAAGGTCACCTGTGCCCGCACGCCCAGGCTTGCCCGGATGGCGATCTCGCGTGCGGCTTCCTGCCGGGCCTTTGCAAAGGCATCACTGCGGCCTGCTTCCTCGCTCATCCAGCTGCGAATGGTCGATTCCGGCACGCCGTACCGCTTCGCCACAGCGCAGATGGAGTTGGAGCCCAGCATGGCCATCACCACCTCGGCCCGGAACGCCGCAGGGTATTTCTTTCCCCGCTGCTTCCCGGCCACCGTGTTCTTGCAGTACGCCCGCTTCTTGGTCACACATCCACCTTCCCTCTGTCGCAAGGCCCAACCGTTCCCAGTTTCGTAAAACTTTGCTCAGTCAGCAGGGTCAAAACCGGTCTGCCAAGGGCTCCCCTACTAGGGGAGCTGGCGCAAAGCGCCTGAGAGGTTCTTTCCCTTTCGCTGCTCTGAGTTAATGCTACCATGTCTTTCTCGCTCAAAATACCCCGGACATTTGCCCGCCGGGCAGCAGCCCTGCATCCGCTGCACACACTGCCACGGTGCTCAGGGCTTCCAGCTCTTTGGTGTAATAGGTCGTCCGCCCCACATACAGCCGGGCGATCACCTTTTCCTCGGGCAGCCCTTGCAGGTAGCGCAGCCGTAGCAGCTGGGCGCATACCGGGTCATTGCGGTCGTACCAGGCCAGCACCGCCCCGATTACCTGCGCCCAGGCAGCACAAACAGACCCCTCGCCATATCGGCGCAGAGCCTGCCGGGTCGCTTTCTTCTGCTCTTTTGTCACCGCCCCACCTTCTTTTCGCATGGGTATAACGCGCAAAATACCGGTGTTTTATCTGTCAGGTGCGAAGAATCGCAGCCTCCCGCCGACGCAGGATCACATAGCATTGCGGTTCCAGCCGTTCCCAGCCGGTTCCTTCCCGCTTCGGACTCTCATGCAGCCCGCCGGGCTCCAGCACGATGCACTTTTCCATCTTCCAGCCGGGAAACCGCTGCTCCCACCACTTGGCATCGTTCTGCTTTTCCCCGCAGGCGGCCCGCAGCTGTTTCCGGCTCCACCTGCCATCGTTGGGGGCCTGCTCAATGGCCGGGCGCAGGTTGGCCGTTTCCACCCACAGCCGCTCCTTGTGGCCGTAGAGGTAGCCCACCGTGCCGTATTCGCCCTGCCCGCTCTTGCCCAGCAGCTTTTTCATATCGATCCGATCCACGTTCATGGTTCCCAGCGGCTCAAACTCGTTGGAGCCGGGGATACGCCGCCGCCACAGATCCTCCAGCATCTCCCGCCACTCCCGGCGCTGGGCCGCGGTCAGGCCCGGGCATTCCGCAAAACCGTGCATGTGCAGCCGTCCTGCTTCTCCCTTGCGCACCGCCACCAGCATCAGGCGGATGTCCTCCCGCCTTACCCCGAACCGCTTGCAGGTGGCCGCCATCACCCGCCGCTTGTAGTTCTCCACGTCTCTCCGGCAGGCCAGAATGTCCTCCGGCAGAAATGGATCCTCGTATGTACCGGTCAGGAACATTCCCGCCGGACTGAAATTGGTCAGCGCCTTTCTCTGGCGCTTGCGCAGGGAATCCATTTTGTTCTTCGCCTTCTGCCCCTCGCTGGATTCCTTCCGCTTCTTGCCCCGGCCCCGGTGTTCCTGGGGGATGATGGAGAACACTCCGACTGCCATGTAGTCATCCCCGCACTGGTATTTTTTCTCTCGGATGTAGTTACAGCGCATCCCGGTGCCCTCCTGCTGGCTTTCACTTTCTGCTGATATTCTCTTTCCCGTGACCCCACCGTCACAGAAATAACGGGTATACTAGCTCCCCAAAGAGGGCCCTTCCCCCTCTTTCTTTATAAAGGTATTATGAAACGTAACGGATACGGTGGACGTGTCAGGTCCATCGTATCCGTTGCTCTTCATAATAGATTAAGGTGTTTAAGGTGTGGCGGGCTTTCCTTTTTCCGCCCAGTATCCGTAGGTCAGTTCCGGCTTTCCAATTTTCCGGGCCTTCTCGTTGTAGATCATCAGGTCGTGCACGTCGTAGGCCAGGGCGCTGGGGTCGATCACGCCGCCAATGGGCTTGCGCTTCACCTTTGCTGGCTGATCCGGCAGCTTCATGGGGTGCCGGATCCGTTTCTGGCACAGCTCCATCTCCATCCGCGTAACGCCGCCGGGCTTGTACACGCCGCCCCGCTTGCGGTAGCACTCGTGCACCGTGCCCTCGCTGCCAAACAATCCCTTGTCCTTCAGCTCTGCCGCCGTGCCCTTGCCCAGCAGGGTGCCGTCCGCACCGTAGCAGCTGTACACCCGCACCATCCGGGTCTCGGCCCGCTCGTCCGCACTCAGGCCTTCTGCCCGGGCCCTCTCCACCCGGTCGTCCTTGGTGCTCTTCCGCTCCATCTTCCACCGGTAGTTCTTCGGGCTGGGGTTCTTGCATTTTTCCAGATTATTCCAAACGCTGCTCAGCTTGTTCACATCTGGAAAATATCCCTGCTCCACCAGCTCCACGCTGGTGCCCTTGGCCACCACCTCGCCGGTGTCCCAGTCCATCAGGGTGTATACCCATCTGCATCCACTCTGCATCTTATCGTCCTCCTTGATCCTTGGCTCCCATATCATGGGAGCTCTGCAATGCGCTGGCATAGCCAGACCGCAGCGGTGAGAGGTTGCTTCCGGTAGCCGCTGCCATGGCAGCTGCACATTTCTGCCGAACACTCTCTTCGTTCAGCACATTCAGGCTCTGGCGGCAGGCCTTGCGGCCCGCTGCCATCATCACGGCCCGCTTCAGAAACTCTGTTTCCTGCTCCTTGTAGCTTCGGCTCAGGGTCTGCACTGTCTTTTCATCGTCCACGTTCTCCACCACGATGTCCTCAGTCTGCAAGGCATCGCATGCGCAACGCCGCAGCTTTTCCATGGCCACGTCCAGCCCGTCCGTCTTGCCCCACTCATTCAGCTGCTCGTAGTTGTGGCGCATCTCTGCATACAGCCTGTTCAGCCGGTCTGCTCCAAACCCCAGCTCCTGCACACAGGCCAGCGCCATCAGCTGCCAGGCCATGGTCGCTGCCCGGTCGCCCACCATTTTCAGCTGCTGCTCCCGCCGGTTGCGGGGTGTCCGCAACGCAGGCACCCGGAATTCCGTCGGCACACCCTTGGGGATCGCCTCCGCCCGCAGCCGCCGGGCCTTCTCCGTCTGGGGCATCCCGTTCTTGTCTGGCTGCATCACCACAGCCAGGCTCTGGCTGCCCAGCAGCTCCTTCCGTCTGGTGATTCGGTCAAGCCGGGTGCGGCCCAGCCCCCACAGCTCATGTAAGGCGATCTGCCCGCACCAGCAGGTCAGCTGCACCACGCTGTCCTGGGTCAGGTCCATCTCCGCCGAAAGGCTCATCTTTGTTCTCATGGTAACTTCTCCGTTCTTCATATTCCCCGCACGCCCGGTTCCGGCCCCCACAGCTCAGGCACCGGCTCCGGGTGATCTCAAACACATGTACACACTGGGTCTTATCCATCAGGGTTCCCCGGTCTCAGCCATCATGGCGGTCAGGTCGCCCAGCATCCCGCTCACCGTGCGGGAAAGAACGTTGATCGCATCCTCCTGCAGGTCGCCGGGCAGGGCACGCACGGCAAATCCCGCGTTCACCATCTCGTCCTTCAACCGGGTGTTGATCCGGCTCACCTCCGCCCAGAGCTTTGCCTCGTCCGGGGTCATCTTCCGCCGCCCGGGCCGCACAACGCCCTTGATCATGGCTGTCAGCTCGTGGAACTCCTCGTCGGTCAGGCTCCTGTCGTTCCCGGCCTCGGCAATGGCCCGCGCCCGGTCACTCGGTGTCCCGGTAATCAAAATGTTCTTGTACTCTTCCAGCGTCATTTCTGTTTCCCCGCATTCATACCGTTCAGCGCGGCAATAAATTTAGCTTCTTTGCCGCTGTACCCTTCGGTCACCTTAAAGCCTTCCATATCCATCAGCATGTCTTTGATCAGCCTTGCCGCTTCATCGGCAAACTCCTGGCTGGCAGAAATCGGGCCGCACAATTTCCGGGCCGTTCCCACAAAACACCGGGCAGCGCACATCAGTACTTCTTCCAGTTCCTCGTGCTCAGCTTCCATAGCCAGCATCATCTGACCCTTGACCGTCTTTTTAATTTCAATCCGTACCATTCTTACCCCGCCTTTCTGCCGCAGACGGCTTTCTTCACCGTGTTCTCCGGCACCTTGTGGATCTTCTGCGGCTCCTTCCGCTGCTCTGCCACCAGGCCCAGCCCGGCCAGCGCCAGGGCTGCACACCCCAGCACAATGGCCAGCAGCGTGTAGCCCAGCATTGCCCAGCCGTCGGCCGCGTTCTCAATGGCCCCGCCGCAGCCTGCGGCAGCCAGTCCCAGCACAATGGCACCGGCGCTCAGCACGCTGCCCGTGATCTTCTTTTTCATTTGCAAATCCTCCAACTCTGTGTTAAACTTCTGGTGATGTGTTGTCAAACCATCACCCTGGTTGGCTCGTCGGTGTTCCCGCACCGGCGGGCCTTTTTGCTTTTCTTGCATCTCTGACCACCTTCCACTCTTGAAACGCAGCCTCATTCTCCGGTTTTGAGTAAAAGTCCTGTGCGATGTGCAGCAATTCAATAATTTGCCAGTGCTCAAAAGGCAGCTCCTGCTTTTTCCTTCGGCCCATGGCAGCACCTCACAACCACTCGGCGCAGATGGTCTCCACCACAGGCTTTGCAAAGCCGATCAGCTCATCGCCGCGCTTTGCAGCCACGACTGCCGGGCCCACCAGCTCTGCCGCCGTCATCTCACTGGCGCGCTGGTTCGTCAGGGGGCGCTCCTTCATCAGCCCTTCCTCGTTCACCAGCAGCAGAATACCGTCCACGTCCTTCTCCCGCGCCCACTCGGCGCTCAGCAAGGCGGGCACCGGCTTGATCGGCCCGCCCACCAGCTTCTGCAGGGTCTCCAGCTTCATGCTGTCACCATCATCACACTTCATGTTGAATGCCCGGTTCTTCGCCGGGATCACGATCATATAACGGTCCATCGTTCGTTGCTCCTTTCATGTGTCCTTCTTCGGGTCGGCAGGGTTTGTGCGGTGCTGACAAAAGAGATATTCCATTCTCAGCCAACCTGTGCCGCTTCTTCCACGCTCACCTGATCAAAACAGGCTTCCAGTTCCCGCAGAACCTTCCGCTGGGTACACTCGTCCACTCCGGCGTTCTGCATTGCCATCCGGCAGTAGCCCATACAGGCGGCATTGCTCCAAGGGCCGTTGATATTCTGGATGCACGCCATAATTTCTTCGTACTTCATAATTTCTCCATTTTCCCCCGGCTCCCCGCCGGGGCTTTTTCATGCGCTTTTCTTCGGGTCAGGGGTTGAAAGTCTGAAATCTGCAATTGCCTGTTGAATCTTTCGGGTCGGTGGGCTGGGGACGGCTGCTCGCTACCAGCGCTGCCCCCTCGATCATATACCCGATCTTCATCTGCACGTCCTCCGGCAGGCTTTGGATTTTGTCCAGCAGCATTCCGGTGTTCTTCTCATTGGCTGACATTGTGTTGCCTCCTTTCGATTGCAGCATTGTCCAAAGTGTATCTAGGACACTTTCCGTATCAAGTATAGTGTCTTTTCGCCACAATGTCAAGTGCTTTTTATCTTTTCGAGTTGATTTTCGCCACTTTTGTGCTATAATGGGATTCAGAAAGGAGGTGATACCGATGAATGAACGGATCAAAGCCGTCCGCAAGGCGCTGGGCTTGACCATGGAGCAGTTTGGTGAAAAAATCGGCATGGGCAAATCGTCTGTCAGTAAAATCGAAAAAGGTCTCAACAGCACAACCGAGCAGACCATCAAGTCCATCTGCCGGGAGTTCGGGGTCAACGAAACGTGGCTGCGCACCGGCAGCGGGGAAATGTTTAACCAGAGCGAGGACTCCGTGCTGAACCGTCTGGCCGAGGAATACCATCTGGATGACCGCAAAAAAGCCGTTGTCGCTGCATTCCTCAAGCTCAGCACCGCCGATCAGGAAGCGATCCTTCGCTATGTAGATACCCTCTCCGCCGAGCTGGCCACTTCTCCCCCTGCGCTGGATGTGGATGCCGAGGTGGAAGCCTACCGGCAGGAGTTGCTTTCCCAAAAGAGAGCGCAGGACGCTGCATCTCTCTCCGCTGGCATCGCCGACACCGGCTGATCTGACGCAAAAAGGCCCCCGTGCAGCCTGCACAGGAGCCTTTTTATGTTGCAAAAGCAACAAAACAAAATTTTCTTTGATTTTATGGTGATTTTGATACTTCCTTTTTCTGTTTTCTTCCCCTAATATTGAATTATGTGTAATATTTAGGGGGATTTTGCATGGAGTATTATCAGATTGCTGGGATTTGCCTGTTTCTTTGTGTTGTAACCTATCTGCTTGGAAATGCGCACGGTAAAAAAGCCGAGCGAGAAGGCAAAACAGTCCAGTCCAAACAACTAGCTGAAGAAATTTCCACCCAGAAAGCTGAAATCGAAAAACAAAAAGCCAAAATTTACGAAAATCAAGATCAGCTTAAAGCGCTTCACGAATCCGTTAATAAAATGGAGTATCTTCGTCTGCAAAGGGAGCGTGCTTCTGATGATGAAACCAATGCTCTAGCAAAAAGGCGTGCCGAAAAATTGTTGGTTGCCGAACAGCAGTACCAACAGCGGCTCGATCAATTAACACAACGGCATGATATCCTTCAAAGTCAAACTAAAACTTTGGAAAAGCAGTATCAGGAAAAAGAGAAAGAATTGGAGAGAAGTTTCTCTCACATGAAAAAAAGCTTAGAAGCTGAAGTCAACCAGCTCGAAGAATCTAAAGCAAATATTGAAAAATCTCTCGATTCAGAGAAAGCAAAATACCTTCATGACCGTGAAGTAGCTCTCAGTTCTTTTGAGAGGACTCTCAATGCTCGAAAACTCTCTCTTGATAATAGAGAACACTCTATTCAGGCCGTTATAAATACATCTATCGCTTACAATCCATTTCTTGCACAGCAATTTGCTGATTGTCTTTATATGGCTGATCTAAAAGATGCCGACTATCTCAAGTACAAAAAGCGCCCCGCTCTGACAGCTGCTGAAAAAGTACAGGAGATTGCCGCTCAAAAGCGGTTGCTTCAAGAACAGTGCAAATTACAGGAGTATCAGCTGAATCTGTATGAAAGTTCTTTCCCCTGGCTGGCAGAGTTCAAAGAAATCAGCACAGAAGATTTGCAGCAACTCAAATCCGTAGATTCTGCACCGGACAGTGAATATAGTTCTTTGAGAAATTGGCTTTCTCCGCAGGAATATCAGTCCTTGTCGTCTGTCGAAAGGCTTCAACTTGCATTGGATAGATATTCAAAGCGTCAAAAATCCAATTGGCAAATTGGCATTGAATACGAACGTTATGTTGGATATTGCTATGAAAAGAAAGGTTATCGTGTACTGTATAATGGAGCCATGGAAGGGCTTGAAGATATGGGACGTGATCTTATTGTTTCCAGAAATAAGAGTATGTTCGTAATTCAGTGCAAACGCTGGGCCGTAGAGAAAACCATTCACGAAAAGCACATTTTCCAGCTATTTGGAACAACCATTCTCCAAAAGCTGGAACATCCCGACTATAATGTTGGCGGTTTATTTGTTACCACTACAACATTATCCGATTTGGCAAAATCCTGTGCGGAATATCTTCATATCACTGTTATTGAAAGCTTTCCTCTGAAAGCGTACCCTCTTATTAAATGCAATATTTCCAAGAATGGCGATAAAATCTATCATCTTCCTTTCGACCAGCAATACGATCGCGTAATTATCGATCCTGATGATGGAGATTTTTATGCTTCCACTGTTGAAGAAGCTGAAACCAAAGGTTTCCGCCACGCTTGGCGATGGACTGGCTCATAAAACAATCGCTTCCATTTTGGAAACAGTTCCACGCACAAAAATAACCCCGCCAGTGCGCCAACACCAGCGGGGTTCCTCATAAGAAAACATTCCACCGTCTTGCTTTGTGAGGAGGTGCGGCCGGGGACTTCACGACCCGGTCTGCACTTTTATTGTAGCATGATCCCCCTCAGAACACAATCCGACAAAAAAGAATCCCCGGCAGCTCTGTACGATAGAGCCGCCGGGGCCAGATGGGGAATCTGTCTGTCGGAGAATAATCATAGAATAAGAAAACACGCCTGCTGAGCAATTTCATTGTACCATGATCCTGCTCAGCGCACAAGGAGCAATCATGGCAAGAAAAAAGAAAGTATCTCCCGGGAACCGTCTGGTTGCCTACTACCGTTACAGCGGCGGTTCCCAGCAGACCGAGCAGAGCATCGAGGGCCAGCGCCGGGACTGCGAAGCCTACGCCCGGCAGCATGGCTTGACAATCGTGCATGAATACATTGACCGGCACATTTCGGGCCGTGGTGTTGAATCCAGGCTGGCTTTTCAGCAGATGATCGCAGATAGCAGCAAACATCTGTTCGATCTCGTGATCTGCTGGAAAACTGACCGTTTTGCCCGCAATCGCTATGATAGTGCGGTCTACAAAAAGAAGCTGCGAGATAACGGAGTTCGTATTCTTTATGCAGCCGAAAGCTCTGTGGAAGGACCAGAGGGCATTATTTTGGAAGGTCTGATGGAATCCCTGGCCGAATACTATTCCGCTGAGCTGGCTCAAAAGATGCGGCGTGGTATGCGGGAATCCGCACTCAAGGGGAAGGCAATCAATCCTAACCGCCCCCTGGGGCTTACCACAGATGAACACAAGCGTTTTATTATTGACGAGAAAAATGCCCCCACTATCCGGTTCATCTTTGAGCATTATGCGGCCGGAGAAAGCAGCGCTTCCATCGTGGATCAGCTGAACGCTGCCGGGCTCCGTACCAGTAAGGGCAATTCTTTCAACAAATGCAGCATTCCTCGCATCATCCAGAATGAAGCCTATCATGGTGTCTATATCTGCAAAGCCTACGATGTCCGTATTGACGGGGCAATCCCCGCCATCATCGACGATGATTTATGGAAGAGGGCGCAGAAAATGCTCACGCTCAATAAACAGCACCGTGCACCACATAGTTCCCATGCTGATTACTTGCTCTCTGGCAAGCTTTTCTGCGGTTGCTGCCACAGTCTGATGCGGGGCATCTCCGGCCACAACTGCCGCAACGATGTTTACTATTACTATGCTTGCGGGAATAAAGCTGATGGCGGTACCTGCAAAAAGAAAAACATCCCAAAAGATGTTGCCGAGAATCTTGTGGTCAATGCCATCTGTGAAAATATCCTTCGTCCAGACACTCTTGAAGATCTGGCCGACGCTATTGCCGCTGCACAGCAGGCAGAAGTCAACCAGCCCGATCCAGAGCGTGCAATGTTAGAGCAAAACCTGGCTGATGTGCACCGAAAAATCAACAATATCATTGAATCCATTGAAAACGGTACTGCCAGCTCTCGTCTGTCCGCCCGCCTTGCTGACTTGGAGCAGCAGGAAAGCACCCTCAACTATCAATTAGAATCCCTGAAAGAAGTTCATCCACCCGTTCTGGATCGTGAGCGCATCCTCTTCCTATTGGAGCAGTTCCTTATCTCTCCCAATGAACGTACCGAGGATTATAACCGCAGGATCATTGATACCTTTGTAAATCGCATCGAGATCACAGACACGGAAATGCTTATTTATTTTAATCTTTCCGAAGCGTCTGCTTCCGAAAAACAAAAAAATTCCCAGCCGAACAGTTGTTCGACTGGGAATCATCTGGTCCGAGTGGCGAGAATCGAACTCACGGCCTCTTGAACCCCATTCAAGCGCGCTACCAAAACTGCGCTACACCCGGATATCGTCCTCCGCCTCCCTACCGAAGCATTGGCGACAACAAATATTATACGCATCTTTCCGGGTTTTGTCAACACTTTTCTGCATCTTTTTCTGATTTTTTCAAGAAAAGTATGATTTTTGTCGTATGAGCGCCGCTTTACTTTTTTGCTTTTGCAGCAGTTTCCGCTTCCGCGGCCCGCAACTGCCTGTCCTTTTCCAGCAGGGGCTTGAGGTACTGGCCGGTAAAGCTGCCGGGTACTTCGGCCACCTGCTCGGGCGTACCCTCGGCAATCACCAGGCCGCCGGCGCTGCCGCCTTCAGGGCCAAGGTCAATGATGTGATCGGCACACTTGATGAGATCCAGGTTGTGCTCGATGACAATGACCGTGTTGCCCGCATCCACCAGCTTCTGCAGCACCTCGATCAGGCGATGCACGTCCGCAATGTGCAGGCCTGTGGTAGGCTCATCGAGGATATACACCGTCTTGCCGGTGCTGCGTCGGGCTAGCTCATTGGCCAGTTTGACACGCTGGGCCTCGCCGCCGGACAGGGTGGTGGCGCTCTGACCCAGGGTCACATAGCCAAGGCCCACATCCAGCAGGGTCTGCAGCTTGCGGGCGATCTTGGGCTGGTTTGCAAAGAACACCACCGCCTCTTCCACGGTCATGTTCAGCACGTCGGAGATGGTCTTTTCCTTATACTTTACCTCCAGCGTCTCGCGGTTATAGCGCGCGCCCTTGCATACCTCGCAGGGGACATAGACATCCGGCAGGAAGTGCATCTCGATCTGCAGGATGCCGTTGCCCTCACAAGCCTCACAGCGGCCGCCCTTGACGTTGAAGCTGAACCGGCCCGGGCCATAGCCGCGCATCTTTGCATCCTGGGTCTCGGCAAAGACGGCGCGGATATCGTTGAACACGCCGGTATAGGTGGCCGGGTTGGAGCGGGGCGTGCGGCCGATGGGCTGCTGGTCGATGCCAATGACCTTATCCACGAACTCAAGACCCTCCACCCCGTCGCACTTGCCCGCACGGCTGCGGGCACCGTTCAGCTCACAGGCCAGCGTCTTGTACAGGATCTCATTGATCAGGCTGGACTTGCCGGAACCGGAAATGCCGGTCACACAGACGAACTCCCCCAGCGGGAACCGGACATCAATGTTGCGCAGGTTGTTTTCCCGGGCACCTTTCACGGTCAGGAAGTTTCCATTGCCGGTGCGGCGGGTCTGGGGCACAGCAATGCGCTTGCGGCCGGAAAGGTAATCGCCGGTGATGCTTCGCTTGGCCTTACAGATATCCTTCACGGAGCCCGCCGCCACGATCTCGCCGCCGTGAACGCCCGCGCCGGGGCCCACATCCACGATATAGTCCGCGCTGCGCATGGTATCCTCGTCGTGCTCAACCACGATGACGGTATTACCGAGGTCCCGCAGGTTCTTCAGGGTCGCAATGAGCTTATCGTTGTCACGCTGGTGCAGGCCAATGCTGGGCTCGTCCAGCACATAGAGCACGCCGGACAGCGCACTGCCGATCTGGGTGGTGAGGCGGATGCGCTGGCTCTCGCCGCCGGACAGGGTGCCAGCCGCACGGGCCAGGGTCAGGTAATCCAGACCCACGCTCTGCAAAAACTGCAGGCGGTTCCGGATCTCCTTCATGATCTGACCGCCGATCTGCCTCTGCTTCTCGGTCAGGTTCGGCTCGTTTTCGGCAATAAATTTCAGCTCATCCCGGATGGACATTTCGCAGAACTCGCTGATGTTCTTATCCCCAACGGTCACTGCCAGCACCACCGGCTTCAGGCGCTTGCCGTGGCAGTCCGGGCACTCCACGCCGGACATGAAGCTGCCGATCTCTTCCTTCATCCACTCGCTGTTGGTCTCCCGGAAGCGGCGCTCCAGGTTCTCCACAATGCCCTCAAACGTATTATAGTAGACACCGCTGCCGAACTCATTGGTTCGGTGCATCTCGATCTTTTCGCCGTTGGTGCCGTAGAGCAGGGCGTTCACCGCCTCGGTGCTCATATCCTTGATGGGCGTGTCCAGCGTAAAGCCGTATTTTTTACCCAGACCAAGGTAGTACATTTCGCTGACAGAGCCCTCGGCGTAGTACCAGCCGCTGGCCTTGATGGCTCCCTGCCGGATGGACAGGTTCTTATTGGGCAGGATGCGTTCCTCGTCCACCCGCATAAACGTACCAAGGCCCGTGCACTTCTCACAGGCACCCTGGGGGTTGTTGAAGGAGAAGAGCCGGGGCGACAGATCCCCGATGGAGATGCCGTGCTCTGGGCAGGCAAAGTTCTGGCTGAAGGTCATGCATTCCCCACCGATGACATCGACCTCAGCGATGCCGCCGGTCAGAGCCAGCGCAGTTTCCAGCGAATCCGCCAGACGGCCCCGGATGCCCTTGCGCATGGCAAGGCGGTCCACCACGATCTCCACTGTGTGCTTGATGTTCTTTTCCAGCGTGATCTCCTCGTCCAGGTCATACAGATTGCCATCGATCCTCACACGGGAGTAGCCGCCCCGCCGGGCGGCATCCAGCTCCTTCTGCTGCGTGCCCTTGCGCTGGCGTACCACAGGAGCCAGCACCTGGAATTTGGTGCCGTCCTCCAGCTTGAGCACGGCATCCACCATCTCATCCACGGTCTGTTGGCTGATGACACGGCCGCACACCGGGCAGTGGGGCACGCCCACCCGGGCATACAGCAGGCGCAGGTAATCGTAGATCTCGGTCACGGTGCCCACGGTAGAGCGGGGGTTGTGGCTGGTGGTCTTCTGGTCAATGGAAATGGCCGGCGACAGGCCGGTGATCTCATCCACATCGGGCTTGTCCATCCGGCCCAGAAACATCCGGGCGTAGCTGGAAAGGCTCTCCACATAGCGGCGCTGGCCATCGGCATAAATGGTATCGAAGGCAAGGCTCGACTTGCCGGAACCGGACAGGCCGGTCATAACAATGAATTTTTCGCGCGGGAGGGTCAGATCAATATTCTTCAGGTTGTGCTCCCGTGCGCCTTTGATGACGATCTTATCGTTTGCCAAGGTACTTTCTCCCTCTTCTCTGTGTCTGTGCATGGTTCTGCCTGCGCTCGGTCTCGGCATCCGAGTCCACGGTGGGGTTCTCGCCCCGGCGCAGGCGGTCGATCTGGTCACGCAGGAAGGCCGCATGCTCAAATTCCAGCAGCTTGGCGGCCTCCTTCATCTCCCGGGTCAGGCGCTCGATAGCAGCTTCCCGCTCCAGTTTGCCCATGCGGCGGGTATTCCGCTTTGCGTTCTCCGCCTTATCGCTGATCTCAATGCTGTCCGCAATGGCCTTGACGATGGTCTTAGGCACGATGCCGTGTTCTTCATTGTAGGCCATCTGGATAGCGCGGCGGCGCTCGGTCTCGGTGATGGCGCGTTCCATGCTGTCCGTCACCTCATCGGCGTACATAATGACCAGACCCTCGGCGTTGCGGGCCGCGCGGCCAATGGTCTGGATGAGGCTGGTCTCACTGCGCAGGAAGCCTTCCTTGTCGGCATCCAGGATCGCCACAAGGCTGACCTCGGGCAGATCCAGGCCCTCGCGCAGGAGGTTGATGCCCACCACCACATCGATGGAGCCCAGACGCAGATCTTTGATGATCTCCATCCGTTCAAAGGTATCCACCTCGTGATGCATATATTTGACCTTGATGCCCTGCTCGGTCAAGAAGTCGGTCAGGTCCTCGGCCATCTTCTTGGTCAGGGTGGTCACAAGAACACGCTCGTTCTTCGCCGTGCGGGCGTTGATCTCGCCCAGCAGGTCAGTCACCTGCCCCTCCACAGGCCGCACCGAGATCAGCGGGTCCAGCAGGCCGGTGGGCCGGATGACCTGCTGCGCGATCCGGGTGCTGTTCCGGCGCTCGTACTCGCCCGGCGTGGCCGAGACGAACACCATCTGGTTCAGTTTGCTTTCCACCTCCTCAAACTTGAGGGGACGGTTGTCAAAGGCCGACGGCAGACGGAAGCCGTATTCCACCAGCGTCTTTTTGCGGGCGTAGTCGCCGCCATACATAGCACGCACCTGCGGCAGGGGCACATGGCTCTCATCCACAAAAAGCAGAAAAACCTCCGGGAAATAATCTGTATTTATTGTAGCATGTCTGTGCGGAAATACAATGCGGTTTCTTTATCTATTCCCGCAATTTCATGCTATGATAGAGACAAAGGAGAGCGTAAAAATGAAAAATGTACTGTTTTACGGCGATTCCAACACCTGGGGTTATCAGGGCGACGATCCCATGCACCGTCTGGACGCGGACAAGCGTTACACCGGTGTGGTTGCGGCTCAGTTCCCGGACGTGCACTTTATCGAGGAAGGTCTGTGCGGACGCACCATCTGCAGCACCGACCCGATTGATTACGGCCGAAACGGCATGGCAATGCTGCCTGCCCTGCTGGCAACGCACGATCCGCTCGACGTGATCGTTATCATGCTCGGCACAAACGACAGCAAGGCAATGTACGGCCACTCGCCGTTCACCATCAGCGATGCCATGGACCGCACGATCAAGCTGATGCAAAGTCCGCTTTTATGGTCAACTACCATGCAGAAACCGCAGATTCTTCTGGTTGCACCGCCGAAAATGGGCGAAAACCTTGCAGACAGCGTCTACTACGGCATGTTTGACGAAAGCAGTGCCGCACTCATCCGTGCTCTGCCCGCACGGTTCCGCACGCTGGCAGAAAAGTACGGCTGCGCCTTCGTGGACGGCTCGGCTGTCACGGCGGCAAAGTGCTCGGACCAGATTCATCTGACCGCAGAGGAGCACGCCGTGCTCGGCAGGCTCATTGCGGACAAGCTGCGCGAGCTGCTTTAACCCCCTGTTCGAAATCATTTATCATCTTTTTCCCTGCCTTGATACCGCAAACGCGGTAAAATACAAGCACAATCCGTTTTAGCGGAATGCAGGGCGCCAGCCATGGCA
>OGQW01000371.1_pt1 | contig 35075 bp, 38 predicted proteins | sample 1553301 | NCBI WGS metagenome assembly OGQW01 (sample SAMEA2579974, study PRJEB22360) | human gut metagenome
AAAAGCACAAATGGAAAGTCCGATATCTTATTAAAAACAAGAAAAGCCGGTGATTAACCGGCTTTTTCATTTTCGTGTTTCAGGTAGTTCCGTTAAATACGTTCTTACTTTCGTTTCTTTTAGTTTAAGGAGATCACGCTCACACAGGATAGTTTTAGGTGATTTCGCACGCTCTTATTTATTGTTATATAAATATCTGTAATCCTACTGCAAATATATATCGTACCGTTCTATTATGCAACCTATTATACGTTTTTATTTCTTTTCGGCTCGATGATATCGGCCTTGTTCTTGAACCATTTGAAGATATTGATCCGAAACTTGCTGCCTCTTGATTCGAAATAATTATTGAAGCAGGAATTTATTTCACAGCCGTAGATCACGAACAGGACAACAGCCGGAAGTATGGGAATACCGAAAGGTTGACCGAATGCAGCTCCGAAACTGGTAGCTACCAATATCCAACATATATAATCGATCATCTTGTTGACGGTGCGTCTGATCGCACGACTCCTCCGTATAGTTTCGCCTCTCTTTTTGGAGGCTTCTATCCCAAACTTGAAATCGGCGATAATCAAACAGAGAGCGGCCACGATGAACCATTTCACCGGCTCTACGAACTCGATAAACGAGGTTAGCCAACTGGCCAACATGCCGGAGATTACATTTCTTTCCTGCATATATATGTTATTAAGCATTATTTCCCTGTTCTGTTTCCTCTTGCAAAGCCTGTTCTTTGGCTTTTTGGTAGCTTAGATGTTCTTCCGGGGTAATCTCCCGCACGGTTGAAGCGTCGAAGTCTGCCGGAGTGTACATCGCTTTTACACCTTCGTAAGTCTTTATATCATCGCCTTCTTGGTAGGTAGTCAGGTAATTACCTTCCGTTGCAGGAGTAATCTTTTGATAGGTTTTTTCTTCTATATTCATGGGTATTTGTTTTTTATGTGGTTTTGTTCGATTGTGTTCTTTTCTCACTTACATTGAATCGGCGAAATTAACTGTCCAATTCTCCTCCGTCAGTTTCGCTATGATACCTTCCGATTCTAAGGAGGTTTGCGCCGCCGTGTTAAATGTCAACGCAGCAGCCGGTAGTCCCAACGTTTTTAAAGGAGCTACACCGCTTTCTCCGGCAGCATAGGCAAATACTCCTAACAGTTTTAAAGTTGCTTCATCGATATTCGGGGAATCTGCCAGCGATAGAGCGGTATGTAAGAAGATCACATCGCCGATCGACGATAAAGCCGAGCAGCCCTTGAACATGTTTGTCGCTTCTGTTACGTTCGAAAAATCCCAGTATTCAAGAGATTGCATAGATTGGTTATTATAGAATATAAAGCTACAATTAGCAATTTTCGGAATATTTATCTTCGGGAAATGAACGATAGGAATATTTGAAAAAGCGTATGTTGCGGTGACGATATCCGGTAAATCGATATTGCCTATTTCCGTTAGTTTTGAACTTTCAAAGGCGTTAAATGCGGTATATGCACTTTGAACGGATAAATTTAAGATCTTACTTATATTACTTCTCTGAAAAATTCCTTCTAATGACGGCACATCTAACGGCTCTATATTTACTTCATCATTTAGACTTTTTGTGCCACGAAAAGCCGCCACAACATTAGTCATTTTCCCCCAATTTAAGTTTGAAGGTAAAGAAATTAGAGATTTGCAGGTGTCAAAAATGTATGACAAATCCGTCACATTCGAGAAATCGAATACTTCGGGTACTTCCTCGAATGTAGAATAAGAGAATTTAATCCCCTCCGCCGCCACGTCGATTTTGGTAACGGGTACGAGTGTGCCCGTCAACTTCTCGCCTCGTGCATACGCCGTTTTTCCTTCGACAATATCGGCAGCCGTGGCCGTGGCGTCAGCCGTCATCTCTGCCAACGTAGGGCACTGTTTCGATGGTTGCCCGGCTTGTATCAATCCCAATCTTCCTAAACTCATGGCTTACCGCATTTTATTGATGTTAAGATGCAAATCTTCATCACCGACACTAACAGTCGTTCCAGCAGGGAAATAGAAACTGATAATCGTTCCGGTAGCCAAGACCAACCGGCTGTCCGTGCCGTCCGGATAATCGATTTGTATGACTTTTCCGTTTTCAACGCTCAACATATACACACCGGCTTCGGGCAATTCCACCGAATCCCCGCTTCCTTCAATGTAATATTGCTTTCCGGGCTGCAAAACCCCGATCGGGTTCCTATTTATATCTAATGGTTGATATTCGTTCATAACAGAAATGTTTTTAATCTTTATAATATCCGCGAATAACGGCTAAATTGTTTTCCAAGCCGGGAACCGAGGTGTCGAATGTCACCGTAAAGCTGTTTTCGATCACGATGCCGGGATCGTTTTTCAACTGCCACGATTCGCCGGGGAATATCTTCACATTTCCTAATACATAGGCAATCGATGTGCCTTGATTACGGAATATGATAATTGACGGGGAATTTGTGCCCTCGTTCTCGATCGTCCCGTTCGACGTTCGGATCGTGTTCTTATATATGATTTTTAGAGGTTTAATCATCGTTATCTCGTTTAAAAATGTACCACAATATTATACCGGCGCAAATGATGGATCCGGCAATGAAAAAGACGTTGAAACCAGTTTCTAACCCCATACTTTTTTTTTTAGATCAATCCACCTCTTAAATTCTCCTACGGTGATACGGTCGTCATGATCCAAATCTATACCGGGGTTTGCGTCGGCTATCACCTTCGCCGGGAGTGTCGATGTTTGCAACACATAGCTGTCCGGTTTTCCGAGAGCGGCGGGGAAGAAGGTAACGAGGTAAAGATCATACAAGGAGTTCATCTTTCCCCGATACGGATAAAAATATTTATATACGTAGTCGAGTTGGGCGACATTCGACATCTTCCGTAGGGCTTCGGTCGTCGTGCCTAACCCCTTCGCGGTGTCCGGCATGAACTGGATAAGGCCCGACGCTCCGCCATTCGGATTATAAGCCGCCGGATTCAACCCGCTCTCCGAGTTCATGACGAACATAAGCCAATCGGGCTCTATACCCAGTTTTGCGCAGATTAGTCGTACCTTCTGCAAGAATGCTTCCTTATTGCTTGTAACTTTATTTTCGAACCACATGATATATAGCTATTTATATTGTTATTCTTCCTGAATGACTAAAAACCAAACGAGGGCTACCGCTCCGATCGCAACGGCCCACTTCTTCCAGCGCAAATCCTGACCGGTGACTACCACGTCATCGAACCCGCCGCCGTCAAGGGCGCCATCGTCCGATGTTTCCGGGGATTGAAGCGCGGAATTTTGACGGGCCGGCATGATGATTCTTTTTTTTCTGTCTTTCCGTTCCATACGCTACATATTATTTTTCAACAACAACAGACCGAGAGCCAATACACCGGCTCCGGCCAATACGTTTTTCTCGACGACTTCCGTAGATGGGTTATGGTCCGAAGTCCCGTTCTCGATATCCATATTGGCTTTGATTTCGTCGGCCCAATCCTCCATAAATCCGGGGTCGCCTCCATTGGGGTAAGCGTTGACACGATTACGGGGGTTATCTTCATTGAAAAGAGCTATATAACTATCATTTTTCAAATGCTTCAAATCATAAGCCGGTAACAAATTGTACAGATAAGAATAACCTTTATCTTCGTTCTCGTAATATTCAAATTCATATTCATAATATCCCGGATATTGATGTCCCGGATAAAGTTCTCGGAAAAAATCTAATCGTTCCCGATAAGATAGTAATTCATAGGAGTTTCCTGTTACTATCTTAAATATTTCTTGTGCCCAATCTCCACGAGTACGGGATTGTTTTCTTACCAGATAAGCCGGTTCCCCAGCTGGTTTCCAATATCCCGGATAGTGAGAGAACGTGGCAGCCAATGATTGTCTTTGAGATTTGATATTTTTTCGATCGGATTTTGGAAGCAAAGATAATGCCAGATCATCTATGTTAAGGATCTCAGCCCCATATTCGTCATAGGTTATTTCTATTGCATCTTTTCTTTCCCAATATGGATATTCCTTATATAAATAATCAATCCAGTTACCGGCATCCTCCAACACGGAAGAATCGATAAATTGGCTTAAATATTCACTATCGAAAAATTCGGGATAAATAAGTTTTCCGATAAGATCTTCCCGGACGAAAGCGAATTTAAATCCGACAGAAGAATTTTTTTGTGCTTCTATTTCGTCGGAAGTGGGTTTACGACCAACAATATCTTCAAATTCTTTGATAAATACATTTTCCACAAAATCCCGTTTAAGGAATCTCCATGAAAACAAAGATGTATTAAGCCGTAATTCTTCTTTGATAAATACATAATGCCAACGGCCGTCCGGCATATCGACAAATTGACCGGTTAGCTGTATTTGATAAGGTACGTCCCATTCCGATGCAAATCCTTTTTGATGGTTGTACATGTGCGAAATCATTTGATTCGCATGTATGGTATATATAGATATAGATTCAGCCGTAGGACGAGCCCGGAGATTTAAGTAAGAACAGAGGCGCGTTACATCTTTACCGACAAGCTCTTTCGAAAATCCTTTTGCCGCATTCTTATAGGAAGATTCGATATATTTCCAAAACGGAGTACTGTCCGGCCATTCATGATCTAAATCGTCATCTGTCAAATGGGGAACATTTTCGGCGGAATAATTCCAAGTATTTATTTTAAAATTCTGATTAGTTAACTTGGGTGGATTAGCAGAAGCCAATAAGGATTGTAATTCTTTCTCACTGAAAAAATCACACCAAACAGAATCATATATTTTATCGGAATAGACCATATCAAAAATTGTTTTTAATCCACTTCACCGCCCAAATAGCACCTACGGCAATGGCTCCATATTTCAGTATAGAAAACCATGTTATATTGGTTGCACTCTTCCAATACCCCGTTGTAAAAGCCCCTTTCATCTGTCGGTTTATATCGTCTTCCAATATTTGTATTTGTTCTTCGGTCAGATCGACATAAACCTTTTTGATAACTTTATCCGATGCCTTGTAGGTGACATTCGAATTGGATGCGAGAGTCTTAGTCTTGTCATAGACATAATATGCTGCACCCAATGAAAGCGAAACTATGGCAGCAATAACAAGTACGGGAACCCACGCTATACCTACCGCATTTTGTGTTACGATATTCCGAAGGTCAGAAGCGAATTTATCTAAAACAGGCTCACCGTAAACCTTATCGTCCAAGTTGGGCATTGACGCGATTATGTTATTCCGGTTAACGATATCGATATACAGATTGCGAATCTCATTTTTTATAGAAGATACATTTCTACCGGAACTTTCAAGCATAGAACAACCACGAGAGGCAACTAATAGATTGATCATGCTATTTTTATCGTTCTCTATAATAAGATTTAATTGAGATTGCGCCGCTTCGTTATTGATAGGGTCGACCGTCTTTAACTCCACATAATCCTCACGTACCCAACCCCACACATGAACACCGTCGATAGAGCCGAGTCGATACCAGTTCCAGCCGTCCACATTTTCATAATTTCCGTCTGTCATTCCGGCAAAACCTTTTATTTCGTACAGGACATCTGAACTATACGAAGGTTTTGCATACACCGTTACACTGGTAAATCGAGGAAATACCCCTTTATTGAATATGTTAGGATTGTATTTCATATCATGCGAATTGTTTAATCATGCCCAAGAGAGCGGGGTTTTCTTCCAATTTGTCACACAGTTTTTCCAACAGATTCAAGTAGTCCGGCTCGATGGCTTCCAGACGTTCGGCTATTCGCAATATCCGGGAGTTGTCGTCGGTATTCGATTCCGGTGCAGGAACCCGGATAGGCTGCGAAGTTCCGGCTACGCCTACCTGCATGCCCGGACGACCGAAGAACCTTTCGAGGATAGCCGGAAGATAAGGGGCTACACGGCCGATCGCTGACTGCAAAGGGCTTTCCCTTTCCTCTAATTCTTCCTCGTATTCCTTTACCTTCGATTCGAGCTCGGCGATACGGAACTCTTTCTTTTGTGCGTCGAGAGCCGCGGCGATTCTCCGGTCCACTTCATCGGAAGGCACCGATATTCGCCGCTCCCGGCTGGAAAGAAACAGCCGATGCATCATCTTCCAGCACGAAATAATCCCGATACCAGTTTCTCCGGGAATTTCCATCGGACATCTCGATGTAATATTTTCCCGGCTCCAAATAATCGAGGGTACGGGACAATCGATCTTCCATCGTCTTTTTATTCTCGCCTTCCTCGCTCTGGAACTGGAAAGCGTCAGCGCCGGGAGAGGTACGAATCTGTATCTGTTTCACGTTCGGCGTCGATTTCACCCATTCGATTAGATTTTCTTTTCCGCGTATCATATCTGTCAGTTTTTAATCTTCGTATTCAAAGTTCAAGAAAACGACCTTATCCCCTACCGTCTGGGCAATATTTTGGGAGAGCTCTATATAGGAACTCGGTAAGTCGGCTTGCAGGTTATCCATATTCAGCCTGAAAGGGAAATTCCATTGTGAGAGATATAATACCGGGAAACGGTATAATATGATATCCGATCGCAGAATAAGAGTCAAGAACGAATTATCCGGCGCTACGATTTCCTTTACAGTGGGTGTCGTCGTGTTCACAAAAACCGACGTGGAGTAAATGTTTCTGAATTTCTTATCGACCAGAACCCGGTTGTCCGGCAAGTAATACCTATTCGCCGAATTGGAATATACGGGAACGCTCATCGATTGGATTCTCAATTTTCCGGCGGGAGAAAGCTCGTTATTGCCGACCTTCGAGGTATAGAAGAAGGTAAGCATGACATGATTAGCCGGGCTTTCGGCATAATTGTTCGTAATATAGCAGTTCGGCAGTACAAGGTAGCGGTTTACGGGAATCTGGCGACCTCCGAAGGAGAAATAAACCAGAGGAACATTCGATATAAAATCGTCGTTCTCCAAATCGACCAGAGTAAGGTTCATATAATAAAGCCTGTTTCCGTCTATAAGATTTCCATCTGGATCCTGTATGTTACCATCATACGACCAAAAGGCAAAAACGCCGGTAATAAACTTATCGGACAAAACAGGTGTGTCCGGTAAATACACGCGCTCGCCGGGTTTAGCTTGGCTCATATCCACAACAATGGAATAAGCTCCGGTAAAGGGAAGATATGATAAACCGATATTATTCATAATAGAAAGATAAATTTAGGGTTTGTATAGTTTCGTCCGTGGATCGTATCAAAATTTTACTTCGGTTGAAATCGATCTCTACCGGATCTATGAATTTTCGTTGCAAAGAAATCGGCGTATAGTTCTCATAAATCGAGGTAAAAGACATTCCATCTATAAATTGTAACGGAATGTAATTTATATATCTGGTTTTATCTTTCGGAACTAAATACAGATATCCGTTTATGGTTCCGAATACTTGATCCGGCTTACCTGTTGTAGATCCGACCATCGCATATACGCCGGTTATTTTTTCGTCTTTCAATGCCTGAACCTTCCGGAAAAGGGATATTTCCATAATTCCGGCAACGTGAAAGGTTAAATTGTACAGGTTCTTTTGAGAGGGAGCAGGAAGATTATCCTCTCCGATATATACCGAAAAGAACAAGACAGAGGTCTGTTGTACCGAGACAGGAACGGAAATAAACGATCTTTCCCAATCTATCTCACTGTCTATTCTCGGCAAGTCGTTTCCGGTGTAGGTAGAAAAATAGTTGATAAAGAGGGTATCGACAATTAAATTCCCGGAAGTGTCATACAGCGTTACGAATAAACTGTCGAGCGATAAAATGGGATATCGTCCGGAAAGGTCCAAGCCCTTATCCGGATTAAGGACTTCCAAATATAAAACCTTCTTTCCCTGCAAATGGGTAGACACGGGAAAATAAACCCGATCTTCGCCCGGATTTACAGTTAATTGTATAAAGTCTACATTCTGTATAACGTATTCCCTCATTTCATTTCTTTTTAAGATTTCCCGGAGATAGAGGCCACTCCGGGAAATCGATTGTCTGACACTATTATGGAATCATCACGCGGGGGCGAGGAAGTCGTTCGCGTCGCCCTTGTAGTTTTCGAGCAACAGGGCTCCATTCTTCACGAGGAAGCCGAGCATAATGAGGCTCAATCCTACGACGCCCTTCGGAGAGCTTGCCGGCTGGAATACCGACGTGTTGGCACACGGGAATTTCAGATTGAAAGTCTGTTCTTTCGTTCCGGCGAAAGCAATCATTTCCGGGGTATAGAAAAGCTCGTCGAGTACGGAACTGTCGAGCGATACGACTGCGGCATCGGTTGTTCCGCTATTGGCAGCTTGGTGCGATACGTTGAAGATAGAGGTTTCCAACGCCTCGAACGTTACCGTCGTTCCTGTTTGCAAACGAAGCGAACCGCCATAAACGCATTGAACATCTACGGGGATCGTGTCGGTCGAACCCATTCCCTTCGCTTTTGCAACGAGATCGGATAATGAAGTAGCGAGTACGGCGGCTCCCGGATTGGCTGTCAGCTCGTAAATCAGGAACAAACCCATACCATAGGCAAGGAATAAATCGTTACGATTCAACAACTGCCCGTATGTGCCCTGCTGTCCATTCTGGCGCATGGGATCGAAAACATAGTTGCCTACTCCGTTTACCAAAGTCTGGTCAATACGGAGATAGGAAGATTGGGGGAAAAGTTCGGGACTCAGCTTCTGCACTTTTTTTCTTGCGTCCTCCCAACGTTTGCGAAGGTGAGGAGCTATAATTTGATTATTCATGATTTACCTTGTTTTAAAATAAGACATTTTTAAACGGCGTCCCTTTTACATCAAGACGCTGTTTTGATTTTTTTTTTGACCCTTGCCGGAAAGAAGGCTTTGGCGATAAGCCGCACCCGCACCGTACAGGGCATTATTGAACCGGCTGAACGGAGTACCGGCCAACGAGGGGACCGAGCTTGCGATCACGCCTGCCGCTCCCGCACCTATCATGCCTGCGCCCAATTCTCCGATACCGTCCATCTTCACAAGGGCAGGAAGGATCGCACCGACGGCGATCGCACCCAAATCGGTATATAAAGAACTCTTTCCTTTCATGATGGTCCCTTTCACCACCTGACAGATGGCGCCGCCTGCGGCTCCACCGAGGACAGTTTTAACGATTCTGTCCGTTTTCATTTTCTTTTTCATAAAACAATCTTTTTTACCTGTTAATTACTTCATTTTACGCACTTTGTCGATGATGCGTTTCTTCTCCGCTTCCTTACGTTTGAGTTCGTTGTTGTAGCGGTCAACTTCCCGACAACGTTCTTCGTAGCGTTTCCAAACCTCTACCGAGCTTTTCATCTTCGGCTGTTTGGGGTACTTTTTCTGTTTTGCCATTTTCTTTATTTTTTAGGGGTTTATAAAAGTTATTTTTTCTTCTTTTTCTTGTCTCCGCTTCCGCCGAATATCAAAGCCATCAATACGCCGCCTACCAGTAGAATACCGAGAAGATTCGAGCTGGCGACTGTTCCGGTCGGTTTGCTGAAATCGAGCAGAGGGTTGTCGGTGCTTCCGCTTCCTGTATCTGGAATGATAATGTCGTCTGGATTTTGAATGATACCGGCAAATCCGTCTGTCGTGGAAGGTGCATTGATTTTAAATTTTTCATTTGTTTCTTCTTCGCTGTCACCGAATATGACATTAAAGACTTTCGCAAGCGCAGCAAGGGCGGTAAGAATTACACTAACAACGGCAATCCAACCTGAAACAACAGGTATCTCACCGGTCTTAACTTTATACAGGAACAATTCACCGGATATACCATTATGGCGAGAAGCAATCGCATTATTGATAATTTGAAGACATTTAGATTCAGCCATTGCTCCTGATTTTTTAATATCTTGATATACCGATTTATAATAACCTCGCTTCTCTCCGACAATAGCTGGGTATTCTCCTATCTTCGAATCGGGAATAAATGAATACATAAAGTATTCCGCCGATTCTTCGAGAGTCTTTTGAATACTATTGATTTGATCTTGCGTTATTGAAGCACCGGACAAAGCCGACGACCGCATCTGTCTGTACGAAGCCCTTCCGACGGAGATATCGGATCCGAGGTATTTTGTAGCGTCGAATCCCGGTGTACTGATGCCGGTAGCTTCGAGCAGGTAATCGATATCGTCCTCGTTAGCCGTGACAGAGGGCGATTGCTGGATAACCGCTCCGAGAATAATGTTCATCATTTGTGAACGTTGCTCGTTGGTCGTGCCGACAGGCTGGTCAAAGGCCCCTTCGTCGTACATCACCCGGAGGCAGGAGATGCCTTTCTCCGCATCTACTATTCCGTTTTCCGCATTCTCGTATAGCATGATAGCCACCGTCGCCACGTCCATAAGGTTCTCAATACGGTTGGCAAATGCTGCGTCTTTCGCTGCGACGGCTCCCTTATACAAAGTGTTCAACGCATTCAGATTGATTAAGAAGTCTTGCTCCACACGGGGCAAATATTCCTTGCCCTGTATCTCGATCATTTCGGTTTCCGTGAAGTAACCGATGCCGGGACCGGATAACCGGCTTATTTCTGTGGTTCCTTTCATATCTATTTTTTTTGTATATGGACATTCTTTGTTAAAGACGGCTTTTCCGCTTTCGTCTCGATAAACGGGATCAACTATTATCTCTTTTCCGCTTTCGTCGATGGCTACCGCATAGACGTGCGTAGGATCGCTGTTGCCCTCATAAGCGGCGAATCGGAACAAGTGAGGAATACCCATGCACCGAAGGCACGAGCAAATGAAGATCGAAAAGCTCTTGCAATCCCCCTCGCCATCGCTCCATAACCTCGCCGGGGTTCTGATCCATTGCTTTTGCAAAGGGTCGATCTGGTACTTGATGTTTTTATCGACGAAATCGAAAACAGCCCGGCAACGGGAAAGGGTATCATTCCCCGGAAGGTTATCGGCCAACTCCTGAACTTGTGCATAGTCGGAGTTGTAACAGTCGACGACTGCCTGCATGATATCCTTCGTTTTGCCCTGACGATTGATAATCGTATCTTTATGTTCTGCTTGTGCTATCATTCCGTAGTAGAGGTTATTTCGGTTACTTCCGCGTCTTTGTCATGGGCGACATCGGTAACTTTGTCGCCGCTCGAAAACAGGTTCTTTATCATTTCCACAAGGGAAACCAGCGAAGGAATACGCACGTAGAAAGAAGGGGTAAACTGGTAACTGGTTCCGTTAGCGCCGAGCCGTCCGTTTATCGATACATCGATGTGGTATTTGCTTGCGTTCGTGGCTAAATAAGCATTCAGGAGGCTAAGCAGCTTAGAGGTTTTCAGGCTTACCCGGGCCCGTACCGTTACAGTCTGGTAAGATTCCAACACTACATTATTGAGGCTTTGGCTCGACGATCCGACAAACGTACCGTTCAAATACAGACTAAACTGTATGCCATTCAGGACGACCCTGTTCTGCGAAAGGTTTTGCAGTTGGAAATCTATGTCTACCGTGGTATAATCCCATTTGATAGAGAAAAATCGGAATCCCACGACTTCGATGTTCGTTTTCATCAATGCCGTAGCCGTGGAAAACTTGTTATATAAATAAAGAAGGGCAGCGCCTCCGATAAGCCATTTTAGAGCACTCATTATTCGTTCTTCATTATCATGCGGAACGAATATTGGTATCTTCTTACCGGAGGCTGCAAGAATTGCAATTTATGAAATTTTTGACCGTCTTTTAACTTGGTTTAACTTCCAGACCGAGGAAATCGCAGAACTTGACCCATTCGACCGGCGAATATTTGGGCAAAGAATATGCATCGCGGTACAGCCGGACCAACCGGCAAGCCTTGCTCTCGCTGATCTTCAACCGACGCGCTATCTCTTTGTTCGTCACAATATCGATTTGCATGTCTATTTGTTTTTTTAATGTTTTATTTATGTCCGAAAATGGTTGCAAAAATCAACTTAATTTTTAAATGGCTAATAATAAAGCCATTACGATTTTTCAAATTTAATGAATTTATTGAGAAAATCAATGTAATCTATTGAAAATCTTTTGTGTTTTTATCGTTATATTCTCTTTTCGTCCAAAAAAAATCCTGTGACTTGCGCGAAAAACCTGTTACATTTGTTGCACGATGGGATAAATCTTTCAAAAGGGCGATGTGCAAAGCGTTTCACGGTGTAACAAACTTTTTTACAAGAGATGTTATCGTAAAAAAAATTTGTTACAATCCGGGAACGCAAAAATCTATTTGTTACAGTTTCCGATTTTGTTACAAGATTTGTTACAGCTTTTTTATTATATAATGCCTTTATTATCATATTATTATCTTTATTTTGTAACAAATGTAATAAATGTAACAAAGTTTCAGTCAAAAAATTTTTTTATCCTTTTCTCGGACTTATCCGAATTAGCAAAATGACAAGAAAAAGAACGATTACCAATCCTATTGCTTCCATTATCTTTTTGAAAACGTTGTTTTCTTTTTCCTCCACATATTTGTTTTCTACGGTGGTCGAGGAGGTGACGACGGGGATATTCTTCTCCTCAGTCCGTGTTTCCACTTTCATCGTGTCGCCGCTGATGGAGACGGTGGTCTCGATCCCCGGCGTTTGTTTTTGGTCTATTCCAGTAAAGACTATTCCGGTTCCGGGTATATACGACAAAGTACCGGTAAGCGTGGAACGCTCGGCCGGTACTTGTATCGTGTCGATGGTTTGTTTCTCGATAAACTCGGACTTGACTAACTTCTGTTTGCTCTTACAGCCTGCCACTGCCACCAGCAGCGCGAGGCAAAAAAAAATCTGTGTTTCATCTTACATTATCTTTATTTTGAACTTTAATTCTATTTCCTATTTTTAATATATACACTGGATATTCGGGAGCTCCCCATTCTCTTATTCCTATTCCTCTTTTTATTTCTATTAAATTAAAATACATAACTTTTTCTGTATATCCATATCGAAACCTGACAGCATCATATTTATGTCTTTCAAATCTTTTTATCCAATATGGTTTTATCTCCCGATATTCTTCTCTTTTTTCCCCAGATTCTATCATGTAATACCATTCCTTCTTTAAGGGCAAATCGATAATTTTCATGATTAGAATAATTGTGTTTGTCGTTTATGAAATTCTTTATCCTCCCATTCTTTTATTAGCAGGTCAACGTCTTTCTCGGCCTGTCGCCTCGTGTCTTGAAGCTGATAATCATTTCTTTTACTTGCGGCTCTCTTCTGGTAAGACCGCATCCTGCGTACCGCTTTCATGATTTCGTTTACTTCCATATCTCAATTTTTTACGTGTTAAGTAATAAGGTAATAAGTGTTCGAGCCCTTATTTTATTTTTGCAGCGATCCTTTCGTCCGCCATCTTGACCGGCCAACAACTACTTCCATAAGCATATACCGTCACCATTCCTATTATGGTTTGATTTTTCAACCATACCCTCGATACATATGGAAATCTATGAGCTTTTTTTGCTTCACACAATGTATGATGATATGTTTTAGTTCTTTCTTCAAAAAACATTTTTTTTATTTCCTTTTCTTTCATGGCTTATCTCCTTTCTCATATCTTTTTTATATTTCCGACGAAAAATAAATCTACATTTACCCAATCGTAAGCATATAACCAATCCTTATTCCGCGATTCTTCATGAATCCCTATTATTACATAAGTAGCTATAACTTTCTTTTTTGCGAAAAAAACATTAACAGTAACTCCTACTTTGGGGACGATATATTTTCCATTGTCATCAAATATCTGTATATGATCTGTTGTTTTCGCTTCACTTTCTGTCATCATCGCCCTATAATTATACCATTTGTCTTTAATATATAATGGTATACCGTTTTTCTTTGCTTTTATCCATTTTAAAATAAACATCTCTTATTCCTCCTATTTATTGGTTAATAAATCTTCTATGTATGCCCACTTATCAATACTGAAATCTTTCAATGTATTTAAATCGATGTAGTGTGGGCCTCTTATTATCGGTATAGATTCACAAAAAGCCAAACTTAACCTGCCGGCTTCTGGCTTATTGCTTGCTTCATTCCACACTGAATCAATACGCCATATTGCACCACGCGTAAAACCATCTATATATGCAGGTAGTAAGTCGGGGTTATAATAACTATCATCAAATAGGGCACATTCTAATGCAGCATTTTTAATATCCTCTATTTTCATCTTTTATTCCTCCTTTATAAAATCCTCCCGTATAAATTTATAGGGCCTTCCGGTCTTGGTTCCGCCCTTTTCCGGCCTTATTATCCCTGTGTTAGGATCCATTTTCATCACATAGTAGTCATATCGCGTTATGGGTTCCGGCCTCATGTTAAGATCGTATTTCAGGAAATCGATGATCGTAGATTTCGAGATGGTGAATCCTCCCACTTGGTTTATTTCTATCGCAAGATCTTTCGGAGAGTAATATAATTCAACGGCTTCATAATCGATAAAGCTCTGCCGGATAAAGTCCTTTATCTCTTTAACAGCTTTGTTTTCCGTGCGTTCCTGTACACGGATTAGACTCTCCGTCATATATACTTCCGGATTGAATCCCATTCTCGACTCCCCGCATTCGTAATGATACTCCCTTTTCGAAAGGTAATAGAGAAAAGCCCCTATCTCTTTCTCCATCTTACTCATGATAAAAGGATCGTCTTTTTCCAGTACGCCTACTTTGAGTACGGCATAACGGTTTTCCCCTTCGTCTATCTGCATGAAGTTCGTTTCGTTGTTCGAGCATACGATGATGTGCATGTAGTTTTTTATCTCGCTGGCATCTTTCCCTTTCTGCTCCATTAACATGTTGGGGTTGGTCGCCCAGTTCTTTATCTTTTCCTTTATTTCCGTCCTTTTTTCACTCACGAAGGCTTCCTCTATACCTACAATCAATTTATCGGAATATACGCTTGAAAATTGGCTGTTTAACCGGTCAGAGTCAACGACGATAACATTCTCTTGGAATATAGCCCGCATAAGATAGAGGAAAGTCGATTTTCCTGTATTCCGTTCTTTCGACACGAAACAGAGTACCGGCATTTTCTTTCGGGGTTCGAAAAAGGTGTGCTGTATGTAATCTAATCCGAACTCATACATCGTTTCCCCCGCTAAATTGGTATCGGAAAAGATATGCCGCAAAAAGGATTCTATCGTTTTCCAGCTACCCGGTTTTATGTCGTGATATACCGGGTTATAGCGGTTATAGCTTACTGTCTCTATGCCTTCGAAAACTTCCCGCTTTATCCTCCTGTATTTATTCGTGTTCTCCGGTTCGTTAAAAAACATCTGGTAACGGGGTATAAGCGAAATATCCTTCACTTCCTGTTTTACGGTTCCTTCGTTATATCTTACCAGCTTCATAATGGGCTGTTTGTGCTCTTTGTCGTGGTCGTCGTCGAATACGATACATTTTCGGTAATACTGGTCGGCCACTTTGATAAACATCTTGGCTTTGGTGAGATTGTCCCGAACTACCTTGCTACCGTCGAAGTAATAAGAGGCTCCTTTCCACTTGAATATCCTGTCCTCCAATATGGCTTTGTAATTCTCGTAGAAATTTGCCACGTTGTCGAGGAAGAAGTATTTTTCGAGCTTGTATTTGATACCGGGCGAAAGAGCCATGCAGTTAATGAAATCCTTTCTCCCTGTAATCAAGTCGTTCAATTCCTCGACCAGCTTTGTTTTCTTCTTGGGTTTCAGCATGGCGATCAAATCGTCCAAACCTTTTGCCGATTCGCTGTATTTGGTGGCTATATGGGAGAAATACAAATCGACATCGAAGGGCTTCATATACTCCATAAAGTTTATGACGGCGGAGCAAAAGTTTTGCAGCCGGGTAGCCAGATCTTTATCCTCGGAATATTTCACATCGAGCAGGTCGGCGTCGAAAAGCAATGCCACGTTGTCGGGCTTACAACGATCGATAATCATTCGTATATAGTCGTCGATCGTGTTGTTCTCCTTATCCTTGATGTTTTGAATACCGCCTATCCCTATCATGGGAAGCCCCAGCACATCGCCGGAAAGGGCTTTGATTTCGCCCTCGACGATAAACAATGTTTTTATTTTCTCGGCTAACCGATATCTCCTGACTATGCCGGGCGTCATGTAGGTATATACACCGGTTTTCGGCGGCTGGCTGTACCGCATTGTCTTTTTCTTCCCGTCTTTGTCCTCGTACTCCTGCGGTTCCATGTACCGGAGCCGCTCGAAGGGAATTTGTCGGCCTTCGTATTCATAAGTGGCGACTTCTCCGTTCGGATCGCAATAGGGCAATGTAATGGCCTGCTTGCGCTCGTTCAGCCCGATAACGGGTACTTCCTTCGGTTGACCGGAGTAGTATAGGGTTCGTTTGTTTTCAGCGGCAGAGAGCCCGATATTAGCCAAACGGGTATTGAGATATTCTTCTAATCGTGTCATAACAGAATGGTATCGTTTTTAACGACAATTTCGGTCGTGTCTATGGTGATGTTCATTCCCGGACGTTCGTTGTCCGGCAAAGGCGGTTCTTCCGGTATTTCCTTCGGTATGCAGGAGGCGAGGAAAAGAAGGATAAATAGTGCTTTAATTCGCTTCATCGGTTGCTGTTGCCTGTTCCATTTTTAAGAACTTTAATCGTGAATGTTTCCGGTGATGATCATTCGCTTCAAGTCATAGCCGGATATCTGGTAAGTGGGGTTGTCGATTCCTTTGCCGACATACCCGGCTCCGTCTTTATCGTACTCGACTACGAATTTATATCCCTTGTATTCGAAAGTGTCGCCGGTGTAGATGGGGGTTCCTGTTTTATCTTCCACATCGATGGCTTTCCCAACGGTGGCGACGTCTACCTGTACGTATTTCTTTTCTATGCCGTAAATCCATTGTTCGACGAAATATCCGTAATGCCAGATTCCCGCGGCATCTCTACCTCTGTATAATTTCGATGGTTCCATATAATAGTGTCAGACAGTTAAGGGGTTAATAATCTATATCTTCTTCGTCAAAATCATCTTTAAATCGGTCGTAGATGTCTGGGTATTCCTCTCCCAGCTCTTCGAAATTCTCCTTCGACACTTCGAGTATCTCCCATTCTTTATCGCCGTATATGTCCGTCGAGTATCCATACGGTATTTTAGAACCGGTTCGCTTCACAAAATCTTTTGAGTTTTTTAAATTGTTCAACGACTTAATAAGGGCTTTGTCGTTGTTATCATAGGCCCAGTCTAAGATCTTCATGACAACATTGTCGTACATATTTTCTTCCCCGTAGTCGTAATCGATCATTCGGCTTGTCCTTCTTGGTAGATTCTTCTCGATCACCACATACCATTCATCATGGAAGCCTCTCAACCGGTGAGATCTTTTTGATTTGCGAGCCTGTCCGACTCTACTATCCGGCTTGATACCCCTACGCCTTGCTTCGTCTTTTAATACCGGCATATAAAAGTATTTTATAGCGATTTCTCTCATCGGATATTTTATAAAATCACTTCGGGTGTCATTAAATGCTATATGCCTAATAATCTCTTCCTTGAACTTATCTTCATTGTTGAATAAATAACCGTTTATATTCAGTTTTAGCATATCATCATTTAAGCGGTTTAATCCGTGCTCCCGATTATCGATAATTTCGTTTACTGTCTTTCTTTCTGCTCTTACAATTTTAGACGCAATCAATTCTCCTTCTCTTAATACAGATTCTAAATAACCTCTTTGATTGGGGTATTCGATTTTTAAATCCTCTATCGCATCTTTCAGATCGTCAAGAATTATTCTTTTCGCATCTTCTTCCTGTTCTTTCGCGCTCCTTGTAAAAGGTTTGCCTACATAATTTTTTCTCATACGTTTAATAATTTATGGGTTAGTAATTTGTTTGTTTAAAAGGGTAGATTATCATCTTCCGGCTTACAGGCCCCTATGATTATGATCTCTTTTTTGCATGAAGCGACGGTAGAAAGAATAAAAACCTCTTTACCGGTTGTTCCGGCCAAACGATAAGCCTCTTTCGATGCACTTTCGAATGAATCGTGCTTGTATGTGGGGCTGTTTCCTCCCTCTACATAAATCATATAAAATCCTGCTTGTTTCATATTCTTTTATTTTTATGGTTAGTATTCGAATATTCTTTTACCGGCGATTTCCTCTATTTTCTGCATGGCGAGATAGGGAATTTTCGTGCGTCCACTCAGCCAATAAGAGAGCACGTAGCGCGTTATTCCGCAGTCCCGCATGATCTGTTCCCGGATTTCCGGGAGTATGCCGACCGGGATTGTCGAAAGCCACGCTAACAGCCTGTCGTTGTTCGTTGTGTCTGTCGTCTTTTTCATATTTTTTTTGCTTGTTTTGTGTCGTTTTACTTATTTTGTGTAGGATTACACACAACAAAGAAAACTATTTTATCTACAAATAGATATTATTTTATAGTTAAAAATATTTATAAAACAAATTTTCATTTATAACAACATGGATTACAAGCTATTAAAAGAAAGAATAAAAAGCAGTAGAATTACTTTTAGAGAATGTGCTTCTTTTGTCGGATTAACAGAGGCTGGACTCCGTCAATCTATCGAAGGCGAAAGAATTACAGTTTCTGTGTTTGAAAAACTTTGTAAATTATTAGGTGATACTCCTTTATTATACTTAGATTCTATTGGCTATAATGTAACAGGAAATCAAAATCTAATTGGAGGAAATGGAAATCATTTAATTATATCCCAAGAAGCCGCTGAAATTTCTACTCTTAAACAAAGAATTTTCGATTTGGAAAAATTGGTTGAATCAAAAGAAAAAACTATCTCCATACAAGAAAAAACTATTGAATTACTAACCAACAAAAAATAACCATTATGAAAAAAGTATTTTTATTTTTATTTATATCTCTTGTTTTAATTAGTTGTGGAACGTCAAAAACAACGAGTGTATTGAACTATTCAACACCACTACCAGCAGGAACGCCGGTTGAAGTTTTTGGTATTGGTCAAAAATTACCGAATGATGTGAAGTTTATCGGCTCTATATCTATCGGAGATAGTGGATTTACAACGAAATGCTCTTATCAAGAAGTCATTAACGATGCTATAAATTTAGCTCGTGGAATGGGCGGAAATGTGATTCAAATAACAGAGCATAAAGAACCCAATATATTGTGTGATTGTCACCGCATTAAAGCCGATGTATATTACATACCTAAAAACTAATTTTTTACCTCTAAAATACCGGGAGAAATACGGGAGAAATGCCCTGTATTTCTTTTAAAATCATTATTGAGAATCAATCATTTATATAACCCTCTTCCCTTGAATAAGGTCCCGCTACCCCGACAAAATATAAACACTGATTATCAAATGATTTTCAGTGTTTTTTCTTTATATATTTCATCAAAAAATATACTTTCAATCGATAGACGTTTCGTATATTTTTGTTGTGCTTAGGTGCGTTTTGTTTCAAAACCGTGCAAATTCCGTGCAAAAAAACTTGGCAAATATGGCTTCTACAAATCGTACTTAGACACACATCAAAAAAGAAAGATTGAATATCACTACTCAAATAGAGACTAAACCATCGGAATAAACATGTAATTCAAAACTCCTGCCCGCTATTTTCTTCCATTTTATAAAATATACAAAGCCCACGTTTACAATCTCTTATAAAAGAAGAAAAATAAAATAATTTAGATTAGTAAAAATTCTAGGATTATTTTATAAAATAATCAAAAACAAATCGCTATATTTGTATCATACAGTGAATAAATTCGTGGTGGCGATTGCCATTTCGGTTGGTTTGACATAGGCCTCCGATCCATAATAAAATGCAAATAGAGTTTTGCATTTCACGAATTTATTCACTGTTCTTTTTAGTATCGTGTATTATGGTCGGAGGCTTTTATATAAAAAAGTTATGACTAAAATTAAATTGTTTCAACTTAGATTATTTAGAACAATTCGCCGTCAAATTTGTTCAATAGACATGATTGATATAGAAACATTTACAAATATATTCCGATTGCTCAACCACGTTGACCGGTCAATCATTGAAAAATATATACAAGGATATTCTATAAAATCTATTGCAGATGAATCCGAATATTCCAAAGCATTTGTGTCCGAAAGAATCTATGTATTCCAGAACGAATTAAAAAAAGAAATTTCCAAAAAACAGAGTAAAGTTAAGAATTAAAATAAATCTGTCCTATTTTTTTCTTATCAAGTTCATAAAAAGCGTATTAAAGCCTTTTCTTACCGATTTGCGACCCAGAAAATAAAAACGAATCGTGCATTCCGTTCCTTCTACTGTCGTATTATCGACCGTCATGATACATGAATCGACAAGGGGAATAAATTGTTTTCGAAAAACATAAAAAAAGAAAGGTTACCCGATATCACATCGGATAACCTTTCGAGAGAGGCAGTCTTTTCAGACTGTTATTAACCTGAAACAATCTTCTTTATTTCTTGAACATCTTCTGGCTACGTACCACATTGCCTTTCTGCATCTTCACTACATACATAGCAGAAGACAGATCGGAGACATTCACAGATTCGGGATTGTTGTTTACATATTTAACCAACTGTCCATCGACCGTATATATCCAAGCCTTATCTACATTGTTGAAATAGATTACATCGGTAGCTACCGTAGGATACAGCGAAGAAACAGACGATACACCGTTGCCGTTGCCATTTACGACATCTTCGATTCCAGATACATCTAATCCATCGGGTTCATCGGCAATACCTTGATCACGGTAGTCGGCATATGTTTTTTCCGGTTCACGTCCGGGATTCGATCCGGTTACTTCCACATCGAAATCGATCGAGAATCCTTTTGCCGTACCTCCCGTAGGTCCGGGGTGAGTAAACCAAGCATCAGAGAATACCATACGGAAACGACTTGTACCCACTGCCGCATCCTCGGGAACATTAAGAATGAAGGTACAACCTGTTGCGATAGAATCGGTTCCTGCATTTAACGTACCTACCTCCATTACTAATTCGTCTGTACTAGCATCGAATACATAATCGAGATTCCAATCTACATAGGCTTTACCCAAACACCACTTCAAACCATCGTCGCTACCGTTAACTCGTCCTGCAAACTTAACCGTTACTTTCTGGCCTTGTTCTACTTTCAGTTTTTGGTCAGTTACTCTCAAATAGTTATCACCTCCAACAGGTGTATTCGATGTATAGTTCAAATTTTCAGTTGCACCCGTAGTAACAAGCGATGAAACATAACGATATTTTTGAGCTGTCTCAACACCTTCCGATTCGAGATTCAAATAAGTTTTTCCATACAAATCGGTATCGGGCTCGGGTAAAGACCCCGTGGCACGCGGTACATGCGTCCACACCACCGGAGAATACGATTTCAAATCGACTGATACCGAACGAACACCGATATAGGGATCGTCGTTTTCATCTTCAAATTGAATATTACCTACATAAGCCGACCAAGTGGAAGTACGTCCTACTTCCGATACTCGTCCGTCTTCTCCATTCTTATACAAAATTTCAAAATGATCGATATTTACCTCGTCGTTGTAAACCATACCATAATCTTTGCGGACAGGACTAAATCCAGTATAATCGACACTCCAAGTCAATTTTACAGACATCGAAGAAGTCGTTTCTTCCTTCACTTCTGTAACTACACTCAAATCGTCGATATCAGCGGGTTTCATAGCAGAGCGGTCATCGCATAATTGCAACTGTCCTACGAGCATTTTATAGCTGTCCGATGCCGAACCTTTCACACGCAGACCGATATATTCGATTACATCGTTTTGGTTGATACCGCTGAGAGCTATTTCTTTTTCTTCCCAAGTAGCGCCTTTCAAGTCGCCCACAGGGAATTCCAACCATGCACTGTCATCAAATTTCTTCAAGATGAGATATAGATTGGAAGCATTACTTCCCTCGATACCCGATTTCACGGCCAGTTTGGCTGTTGCATTATTCCCAGAAACAGTCAGTTTGGCACGATAAAGCACTACATCAGATCCCGTCGAAGTAGGAGTTCCTTTCAAACGGAGGGCAGATCCACCGATATAAGCATCCTCATGAGTAAATTCAGCATCGATATCCGTCGAACGGTTCGTTGTCCCCGTTTGATAGATTAACCAACGATAGGTCGGTACATAGTCTTGTTGTCCCATGTTGTACCAGCTACCCAGTGTTTTTTTACCTTTATAAGCATAGAAATCTCCATTTCCCAATGAGAAATAGGTATTGAACGGCAGATCGCCTTGAATAGCCGTACGTTCCGGTATAAATTCGGCCAATCCGCAGAATTCGGCTAATTGCGTATCTGCTTCACTGGCATTTTCTACTTGGAATACATTAGTATAGGAAGGAGCCGGACGTTGGATCGGTGTGCGATACCCCCCCGAGAATCCTTTTTCCAACAACTTTTGATAGTTCGTTTGCATATCCATGGGGTCTTTTCCCACCACATATTGGAAGAAACGACTGATTTTGTGCTCTCCCCAAAGGCAAAGACCACATCTCTTCGTCGCTTCATCTTGATTCAAGAGAGGCCAGCTAAGATCCATGTGACGATACCAACCACCGGCATATAAACCGTCGGCCGTACCGTAAGCAGTTTCTGCCGCTTGAACCGACGAAGCCATATATTGTGTTGCAAAATCTCCTCCCGAATAATTCAACATTAAGTCAGCGGTTTTACCGTTCGCTTTTGTTCCATAAAGGGCATTTGCAGTACGTGTCGAAAGTGAAGAACTACTGGTGTACAAACCAATATGGAAACTGTCGAACCCTATCTCTTTCGCTCTTTTGTAAAGCGCTTGATGGAATCCGACAACGTCAGTCTGCTGATAGCCCGAATCCTCGAAATTGTAGTTTATACCGTCCAATCCCAAGAACAAAAGAGCATTCAAAAAGGCATCTACATACACGTATTCTCCTTTCTCGTTTTTCTTTGTAATAAGCTTGATATACTCACTTGAAGTTGTTCCCCAAGACTCGAAAAACTTAATACCCGAGAACATGTGCGTCCCATTCTTGTGAGCGGCATCGGCCCAAGAACCCGGAGCTTGTAATATAGTGTGGTTCCAAGCACCGTATAAATTCGTATAGTTCCACATAGAGAATACATCGCTATGGAATTCGGAGCTGGGATAGCCACCGACACTTTCACCTTGTCCGGTCGGTGTGTTCATCCACAACCGACGGGTGGGATATACATCGGCAACAATGTTTTTGGCTGCATCTTCCATAATAACTGCCGGGCGTACGTGCGAACGGGAGAATTCCAGATCGAGATTAAAACCGGCAGCTTCAAACTCTTCTTTGGTCGGGTACTTACGTCCTTCATCAGCCGCCTGAGCGAATAACAGCAATAACTTGTCATCATTCCACGGTGTAAAGTCAAAAACTTCTGTCGATGCAGACGCCGGATATTCCGGTTCTTGCGCCTGCACGTTGCCGGCCAGACAGCATAGAGCCACAGCCGCACCGCATACAGTAAACTTTTTCATGATAAAAAAAACATTAAATTATAAATTTTGTAACTATTATAAATAGTAGAGAGAAGAGGAGCGACAGCTCCCCTGCCCTCTAAACCATTTCATTAGAAATTGGAACCTTCTACGTCCCACCAAACACGAGTACCTTGTGTATCGGTCCCCCCCAAAGCCTCTATACCAGAGGTCTGAATATCGGACAAACCTGCACTCGTGTCCCTTCCCGGCAAAGGAATTTTCCGAATAAGGTCGCCTTGTACCAAACTGCCGTCACCGTCCTCGACATTCAATACGGGGAATATCTTCGGATAGCCCGTACGGCGCAAATCGTTCCATGCTTCATAGGAATAGGGGAACCCGGCAATATACTTCTGAGTGATGATTTTTTCCAATTTGGTTTCCGGCGTATCGCCTTCGTTCCATTTAACACCGATTTTGGTTACACTGGCTATATCATTGGTATGGTCCATCGGGTCGGTATACGCATAAGCGACCGGTTCTTCCACACTCATATACTCATCGACTTTCTCTCCATATTGCGAATTTGTACGTTGATCCAACTGAGCGCTACGAATGCCTGCTTCATAAAAAGATTGGGCAGAACCACCCATCGCCCAGTTACGCACTGCACCTTCCGCACGAAGGAACTGAACTTCTGAAAGTTTCATCAGGTATAACGGAGCCATACTGATACGATTGGAAGAAACTGCCGAATAAGCGATACGGGGGTTAACACTCACTGTTTGACCCGAAACCATGGATATACCAGCTCGTAGCCCTACAATCCGAGAATTGGTAGGTTCTATTTCCTCAGGATTTGTTTCATTGACAATCTGAGAAGAATTTTTCTCGAACAACGCATAATCGTCTTGTACATAAGGATGCTTCAAACTGAACAGTAAGCTCTCAAACGAAGCATTCAACCGGGAATCGCCCCATAATTTGCTAATATCGACCAATGGATGGGTAAACCCTGAAACGACTGGATCCAAAGCTATTTCTTGATTTTCCGTTTCGATTACACCTTCGGTAACAGCTTCTTGTGCCCATTTTTGAGCTTTTGTCCGATCAACTTTCACAATATGCATAGCCATACGAAGTTTTAACGAATTGGCAAAACGCCTCCACGTGTCAATACTAAAATCTTTCGTTACCCAGTCACTTTGTTGCAAGATACCATTCAAACGACTTTTGTACCACCCCGGACGTTGCTCATAATGTTTCAAACAAGCATTGATCGTATCCAGATTATCTACGATAGTTTCATAAATATCGGCCATCTTATTGAAGGTAAATGGATTCGTTTCCTTATTATTCTTGTGGTCCACATAGGGGATAGAGCCATACAGGTCGACCATCTCCTGTGCCGAATAATTGTAAAGCAATAGTCCTATCGCTTTCATCTCGGGGATAGAGTCGATATGAGGGTGATTCAACATGTTCACCAAATTGTTTTTCACCATGAGAAAAGCACCATAAGGGCCATCGCAATATCCTCGATTGTAATAGTAAGTAGAAGATAAAATACCGTCTCCCCCATGTGAGAAGTTATGAGGAACGCATAAATAGCCGGCATAGTTATCGACGGTTATATTATACACATATTGATATTGGTGAGCTCCGGGAAGCTGGCCTTCTTTTCCTCCTCTCATACAATATTGTACCGTTTGTAATTGAAAGAAATAATTGTTTAATTCTTTCTCGGCAAACGCAAAACCTTCTTCTGAAATCTCTTTTCTATAATCTATACTATCGGCTTTACCTTTGTAGACTATCGGATCCAATTCGGTATCACCACCAGTAAAGGTATCGGTGGGCATATCGAAATCTAAACATGAGTGCAAGCTCACAACAGAAAGCAATGCACCAAATGCCGCTAAAACAGTTTTTTTCATATATCTATTCATTATTTACTACTAAAAATCAATTTTCAAATTCACACCGACCGAACGGGTTGCCGGCATATTGAAGATATCGAACGCACCCAAACCGTTTTTGGTAGAGAGGGCGATATCGGGATCGACCGGAGCATCCTTATAGATGAAGAACAAGTTGCGGCCTACGACTGACAACGAGAGGTTACTGATAACTCCTCCAAAAAGATTATGGAAAGAATAACCTAACGAAAGTTCTGCCAGACGGAAATTGGTGGCATCATAAACATATTGCGAACCAAACATATTACCACCTACTGCTTTGTAATATTCTTCAATAGGAGCCAAATTACCGTCTGGCATTACCATAGCCGGCTTTCCGTTCCATTGTAAATCGGGATTTGCTTCGGCTGCCAAACGAGCATCTCCCACTCGCTTAGATACACCTTGATAATCGAGATAAGCCTCGGTCAATGAGATGACCTTGCCACCGATACGACCGCTCACCAAGAAATAAAGAGAAAGGTCTTTCCAAGAAATCGTATTTCCCCATCCCAATTGGAATTTAGAATTCATATTGCCCAAGTAGACATAACTATTGTTACTTAACTGAGGTGCTCCGTTAGAACTTAAATAAATACTACCATCGTCATTGCGACGAAAATCGAGGGCATACATATCGCCGTAAGAACCGCCTTCGTCGTACCTTACCACAATATTACCACCGGCAATTTTTTGTTCGAGCTTAGACGACTTTCCTTGCTCATCTTTGAATGTCTTTACAATCTTGTTGTCGTTGTACGAGAAATTCACCGAAGTACGCCACATCCAATCTTTGGCAAAGCCCAACGAATAGGAAACGGTGGTTTCGATACCTTGATTACGAATCAAACCGGTATTTACAGGTTTGGACTTACCTCCCGTAGTAGCTTGTAGGAAATAGTTATTATACAATCCCGTGTGATAATACGTCAAATCCCAGTTCAACGAACTATCGAAGAACGATACATCGAATCCGGCTTCGAATGATTTTGAAGTTTCGGGAATAGGATTATCGAAATAGCCATAGGTAGACGAAGCGATCGCTCCGGTTGCTAAATCAGCTTTACCTTTATTAAACACCTCATTAGGAATAGAGTTACCTACTTCGGAGTAAGAAGCACGGAGTTTCAAGTGTGTAATAAATTCGGGCAAAGAAATGTAGCGATGCATTAACGTATTGGCTCCGACCGAGAAATAGCCATAATTATCGGGAGTACCCCGATATTCGAATTGTTTGAAAGCCCGATACCAGTCTTGGCGATAGCTACCTTCCAAATAGACATAATCTTTGTATCCTACTTGTCCCGTAAAGAAAAGACCTTTATCCCAGTTGGAAGACAAGGAATACTCATTCATATTGCTTCCTCCCCATGACGCCAGAGGCTCAAAGAAGTTAATACGGGTCGGTAGCTGATTCATGTCGGTATAGGAGAAATAGGTGGCTCTCGTCCACAACTTTTGGGTCTCTCCTTTAACGGTGTGTCCCACCCAACCGGCCGATGCCGATACAGAGAAATCTTTGATTTCCTTGTTGTAACTCAACATGGCATCGACATAGACATCGTTGCTCCAAATGAGATCCTGTCCATACATACCATAGTCCTCGATAGCGGCTACGTTTTGCGTAGTGGCCATTCTCTTTGTAAATCCTTTATACTTGGCACGGTCCATGTTCAAACGGCCTTGTATCTTCAAGCCGGGAATGATTTCATAGCTTGCCGTAATATATCCATAGGCTCTTTCCTCCTCGGTCTGTCCTTTATTGGCATTCGTTATCCAATAGGGATTATTGTTACCCGGTGAAAAATAGGCCCATTGTTGCATCGGTCCAGATAACTCAATAGTACCATCGGGAACCCACTGTTTCTGATCATTATAATATCCGTAGATGTTTGAAGTCCACGTGCCTTCTCCTCGATAATTTTTCTTATAATAATCCATATCGATGTTACGCGGCATACGATACAAATCATATAACGGGTTCATGACCGTACCTCCGCCCGGACGATTCTTTGTCTGCGCATGCACATAGTTCAATGACAAATCGACATTCAACTTCTTGTTGAACAAAGAATAACTCTGACGGAATGAAAAAGTATTTCGTTGATAAGTATTATTGGGAACCATACCGTCGGCGTAGGAGTTGGCATAAGAGAAATAGGAACGTACTTTCTCAGTACCACCACTTACCGATACCGAGTTGTTGTAAGTCGCACCTGTCTCGAAAAAGTCGGAAATATCGTCTTTTGCATAATTACGCAACTTAGCTCCACTGTAATTGAGCTCCTCGGGTGTCATTTCAGAAATCTTTTTGCCCCAACTTTCAGTAGTAAGAGTACTGGCTGCCAGATTTACATTTGCACCATATACATTCTGTATCTGAGGAAGTACCAACGGATTTTCAAAAGTCACATTAGAATTGACACTTACCGATACACGACCCTCTTTACCTTTCTTGGTCGTAATCATAAGCACGCCGTTGGCCGCAGCACTACCGTAAAGAGCAGCCGCATTAGCACCCTTCAAAATGTTGATGCTCTCGATATCGTCGGGATTAATCAAGGAAAGAGCATCCCCACCCTCCGAAGAACTCGAATAAGTGAGGCTCTCGCCACCAGCCCAAGAAGAAGCCGCTCCACCGACTTGGTTAGTCATAGGTATACCGTCGATAACGATCAAGGGGCTGTTGTTACCCATAACCGACTTATTACCACGCAAAAGGATTTTTGAAGTACCACCGGCTCCACCGGCACTTTGAGTGATAGTTACACCGGCTGCTTTCCCTTGAAGCGAGTTCACGAAGTTGGCATCTTGCACCTTCATTAAATCATCTCCCTTAATTTCTTGGGTCGCATAGGTCAAAGACGATTCTTTACGGGTGATACCCATGGCGGTTACAACGACTTCGTCGAGCACCTCGGAATTGTCCTGCATAACTACATCTATCTTGCTCTGCCCGTTGATAGCGCGCTTGATGGTTTGATAACCGATGTAGGAAAACTCCAATTCGTTACTCCCCGCAGGAACCTTGATCGAGTAGTTACCATCGAGATCTGTCGCTACGGCCACATTTGTACCGGAAACTTTTACCGTGAGGCCGATAAGAGTCTCTCCCGACGGATCGGTAACTGTACCCGTTACCACTTTTGTCCCCGTGGCAACATTTTGATTTACACTCTTCGATTGTGCCGCTCCTTGTGGCGACATCGTATCAGCTGCGCTGACATGCGCAGCAGTACCGATTCCAAAACCAGAAACCAGTACGAAAGCTACAATAATTGCTTTTAGATTTCTTCTATACATACGTGTATTATAGGTATTCGAATACTAAAAAAATAATTCTCCTCTCTCATTTTAATTCTAAAAAATAGTCTCTCTTATTTCCATAGGCTAATGTTTTTTATATTAAAAATGGATAAACTTCAAAATGCTTCCTATAAACTGCGACGTAGTCGGGATTCTGATAAAACGACATGCCTCACCATTCGTAAATGATACTTCAAACTATCAAAAAAAACAGATATGTACTTTTTCATGGATCCTTTAATGTTTTTTCATGAATCAATAAGTATCTCTATAATTTTTTTGTTATATATTATATAACCCCAAATCAAAAACAATCCCTAGTGAAAAATGGAATTTTTTTTTTGCTCCCTTGAAGAAAATAGTAGTAGAACCAATTGGAGCAAGTATATATCTATTTGGTTTATAAACAAATACAAATCACTCCAAAGATTACACTTTTTAGAAACTATCTATGATTCCCTCCCAAACAGCATTTCTTATTTATTATCGGAATCCCTATCCGGCACAGAACCGTCCCCTTCCGCATTATGTTTAATATCTAAATATTGTCACAAAAAAGGCGTATTTGAAGAAAAAAGAGTACTTTTGCGGACTATTCCATTCTCATATCAGGATTATTGTGTATTTACTCCAAAAAGTTTCTTGACTTTATGATAAAAATTTCATTTGAAAATATTCGACAAGCCGCTAAAAATATCGGCAACTAAGCTTTACGGCTTAGTGAAAAGATTCGTCGTATTTCTCCCCGGGTATGGTTGTATGTGGGGGCAGGTATTCTCCTATTAAGCGGAGGATTATATTGGTTACTGCGTCCCGCACCTCCGGGGCCCGACCTACCGATAGTCGAAGTCGAGCCTGTTGTTACGGACGATGTGGAAATTTACGGGGAATATGTAGGCCGCATTCGTGCTCAGCAATTCGTTGAAATAAGGGCCCGGGTAGAAGGGTTCCTTGAAAAAATGCTTTTCGACGAGGGTACTTATGTAAAAAAAGGACAACCCCTTTTTATAATCGACCCCAAACAGTATCAAGCTCGAGCAAATAAAGCTAAAGCTCAGCTAAACAAAAACAAAGCGTTGGCATTGAAAGCCGAGAGAGACTTGGAGCGCATCAGACCTTTGTATCAACAAAATGCAGCCAGCCAACTCGATTTAGATAACGCCATCGCTTCTTATGAAAGTGCAAAAGCCGAAGTAGAGATGAGCGAGGCCGATTTAACCCAAGCCGAAACAGCATTGGGTTATACGACTGTGAGCTCCCCTATCTCGGGATATATATCGGAACGTAACGTCGATATAGGAACACTTGTCGGCCCCGGCGGGCAATCGTTACTGGCTACGGTTGTAAAGAGCGATACCGTTCGTGTCGATTTCAGTATGACCGGACTCGATTATTTGAAAAGCAAAGCCCGTAACGTTAATTTAGGGCAAAAAGACACGACCCGAACGTGGGAGCCTTACATTACTATTACTTTACCCGACAATTCGCCTTATCCTCAGCGGGGAATAGTTGATTTTGCCGATCCACAAGTCGATCCTCAAACCGGTACATTCTCAGTAAGAGCCGAAATGCCCAACCCCGAACATATATTATTACCGGGGCAGTTCACCAAAGTAAGGTTACTGCTCGATGTTCGGGAAGCGGCAGTCGTAGTCCCCAATAAAGCAATCGCGATTGAAAAGGGGGGCGCTTACATATTCGTCGTAAGAGCCGATAGTATTGCAGAAAGGCGTATGGTCGAATTGGGACCGGAAGTAGGAAACAATGTCATTATCGAACGAGGTTTGGTTCCCCACGAAAATATAGTGGTCGAAGGATTTCATAAACTCACTCATGGAGATAAAGTTATCCCCTCGACTTATCGGGCTGAACAAGAAGACCATTCTAAAAATTAGTATGTTATGAAATCGGACTTCTTTATCGACAGACCCATATTTTCAATTGTTATTTCAATTGTTATCGTTATCGTCGGTGTATTAGGTCTTTTTTTACTCCCGATAGACCAGTACCCCCAAATTGTTCCTCCGGTAGTCAAAGTATCGGCCTCTTATCCGGGAGCTAGCGCACAGACGGTCACCCAAGCTGTCGCCACTCCCATCGAGCAGGAATTGAATGGTACGCCCGGCATGCTTTACATGGAATCAACGAACAGCAATTCAGGAAGTTTTTCGGCAACAATCACATTCGACATATCGACCGACCCGGATTTAGCAGCCGTTGAGATACAAAACCGCGTGAAACAGGCCGAAGCTCGTCTCCCAGCCGAAGTAGTACAAAACGGAATTTCCGTGGAAAAACAGGCTTCCAGTCGATTAATGACTGTCACTTTACGCTCTAACGATCCGAAATTCGACGAAATATACCTCAGTAATTATGCCACGCTCAATGTGTTGGACATGTTGAGACGGGTCAAAGGAGTGGGTAGCGTATCGAATGTCGGTAGCCGTTATTACGCTATGCAGATATGGGTTCAACCCGACCGCTTGGCTAATCTGGGACTTACAGTGGACGATTTACAAAAGGCATTGAAAGACCAGAATCGGGAATCGGCCGCCGGAGTATTGGGTCAGCAACCGATTTCCGACATCGATATAACGACTCCTATCATAGCACAAGGGCGATTATCTTCCGTAGGAGAATTTGAGGACATTGTCATACGGGCTAATCCCGACGGTTCTTTGATTCGTTTGCGCGATGTCGCTCGCATCTCTCTCGAAGCACAATCTTACAACACGGAAAGCGGAATAAACGGAGGTAATGCGGCCGTGCTTAATATCAACATGCTACCGGGAGCCAACGCAATGGAGGTCGCTGAATCTGTGAAGAAAGAGATGGAGGAGATTAGTCGTAACTTCCCGGAGGGTATTACTTATGAAATTCCCTTCGATATGACCTCTTATATTTCCCAATCCATAAACGAGGTTTACCATACGCTTTTCGAAGCCCTGATTTTGGTTATCTTGGTTGTATTTCTCTCGCTACAAAATTGGAGAGCTACACTTATCCCGGTTATAGCTGTACCTATTTCGTTGATAGGAACATTCGGAATCATGCTTGCGTTCGGATTCTCACTCAATATGATGACCCTTTTGGGTTTAATCCTTGCTATCGGAATCGTGGTCGACGATGCCATAGTCGTAGTCGAGAATGTAGAACGAATCATGAATGAGGAACATCTTAGTCCCTACGAAGCTACCAAAAAAGCCATGCAAGGATTGGGTAGTGCCATTATCGCTACCTCGTTGGTGTTATGTGCCGTATTCGTCCCGGTCAGCTTTTTGGCCGGTATTACAGGTCAATTGTACCGTCAATTCACGATTACTATTGCCGTTTCGGTCCTTATTTCGACATTAGTCGCACTAACTTTGAGTCCCGCCATGTGTGCTTTACTGCTCAAACCGGATTCAGGCAAAAAGAAAAACAAACTTTTTCGTTACATAAACTTATGGTTAGCACGAGGCAATAGACTTTACGAGAAACTCATTCGAAAAGGATTGAAGCATGCTCGTAGAGTAGTAGCAGCTTTCGGTATATCTCTGATAGCGATATGGGTTCTTAACGAAATAGTTCCTCAAAGTTTTATGCCACAGGAAGATCAAGGGTATTTTACCGTTGAGTTAGAATTACCGGAAGGCGCTACATTGGAAAGGACACGCCATGTAACTGAACGAGCCATGAACTATTTAATGTCTCGTGAAGACGTAGAGTATATACTCAATGTGACAGGATCTAGTCCCCGTGTCGGTACGAACCAATCTCGAAGTCAATTAACGGTCATTCTAAAACCCTGGGAAGATCGCAAATCGTCGAATCTCCGAGATATTATGGAGGAAATTCGTGAAGAATTAAAAAAATATCCCGAAAGTAAAGTTTATTTGAGTACTCCTCCCGTTATTCCGGGATTAGGTAGTTCGGGCGGTTTCGAAATGGTGCTCGAAGCACGAAGCGATGCGAGTTATGCCGATTTACAACGAGCCGCCGACACATTACTTTATTATGCCTCTCAACGAAAAGAGATAAGCGGTTTATCGTCTTCTATTCAAAACGATATACCTCAGCTTTATTTTGATGTAGATCGGGACAAGGCCCAAATGCTCGGAGTAAAAATAGCCGATATTTTTTCTACGCTCAAAACATTTACGGGGTCGATCTATGTGAACGATTTCAATATGTTCAACAGAATCTACCGTGTATATATCCAAGCCGAAGCACCGTATAGAGCACATAAAGATAATTTGGGGCTCTTCTTCGTCAAAGGAAGCAATAACGCCATGATACCTATTACCGCTCTTGGTACAACCTCGTATACAACAGGTCCGGGGACTATTCGTCGGTTCAATATGTTCACCTCCACAACTATATCGGGAGAAGCGGCCCCGGGTTATAGTTCGGGACAAGCGATGGCTATACTCGAAGAAATAGCAAGCAAGCATTTGCCTAAAAACATTGGCGTCGAATGGAGCGGACTTTCCTATCAGGAAAAACATGTAAGTGGTCAGACAGCCTACATATTGGCCTTAGCATTACTTTTTGTCTTCTTATTCCTTGCAGCTCAATACGAAAGTTGGTCTATCCCAATAGCAGTTATATTATCTCTTCCGATAGCAGGAGTCGGAGCCTATTTAGGAAACTGGATATGTGGCCTTGAAAATAATATTTATTTCCAAATCGGCTTGGTTATGTTGGTGGGATTAGTCGCCAAAAATGCAATTCTTATCGTAGAATTTGCCAAAGACGAAGTTGAGAAAGGAAATAATGCAGTGGATGCTGTAATCAAAGCCGCACACTTACGATTCCGACCTATCGTAATGACCTCTTTGGCCTTTATATTAGGTATGTTACCTCTTGTCTTTGCCAGCGGTCCGGGATCGGCCAGTCGTCAAGGTATCGGTACAGGCGTATTTTTCGGTATGATTGTGGCAATTACCGTAGGCATTATTTTTGTTCCCCTTCTTTTCGTATGGGTTTACAAGTTAAAATCTAAAATGATGAAACGATGAAACAGATGAAAGTTTTCATATATATATTGGTGACAGCATTCATTTTAAGTAGTTGTTCTATACAAAAACGCTGTCAGGCTCCCGAACTGAATTTACCAGATGAAATTATTGCAGGAGAAAACGATACATTAACCATTGCCGATATGTCATGGTGGGAACTCTATTCCGATTCGACTCTTAGCAAATTAATTAAAAAGACGTTAAGAAATAATCGGAATATGCAGGCCGCAGAAGCTCATATCAGGCAAATGGAAGAATTATACCGCGTGAGTAAAGCATCTAGTTGGCCAACTATCGGAGCTCAACTTTTCGCAGATCACGAAACCAATGATTATTACGGTGAAAAGTTCACAAAAGATCCCGAATTTAGTCTTAAAGCCTCATTAGGTTGGGAAATAGACCTATGGGGGAGCCTACGTTGGGGAAAAAGAAAGGGTGCGGCGGAGTACTTAGCCTCCGTGGAAGCTGCACGAGCCATGCAAATGACCCTAATTGCCGAAACAGCGACCGCCTATTTCGAATTAGTTGCATTGGATCAAGAACTTGAAATTGTTTTACAAACCGTAAAAACTCGTGAAGAAAGTGTCAATCAAGCCCGATTACGATTCGAAGGTGGTCTCACTTCCGAGACAGCTTATCAACAAGCACAAGTAGAACTGGCCAGTGCTTCGGCTCTTATCCCCGAGTTGGAGCAAAAAATCGCATTGAAAGAAAATCAAATTGCGGTATTAGCCGGAGAATATCCGTCGAAAGTGGAACGAGGAGAATTCGACTTAAATGTAAGTTTACCCGAAAATATACCTATCGGGCTTCCCTCTACCCTACTGCAACGAAGGCCCGATGTGCGTCAAGCAGAGCAACAGCTACAAGCTGCTATGGCGGCAGTAGGGATTGCATATGCCGATCGGTTTCCACGATTAACTATAAGTTTAGTCGGAGGGCTTGAAAACGATGAATTAAAAGGTTTTTTCGAATCTCCATTCTCCTATGTGTCTGGCAATCTCGTAGCTCCTTTATTAACCTTTGGAAAGAAGAAAGCCCAATATAAAGCGTCATTGGCAGCCTATGACGAAAAACGTTTCGCCTATGAACAAAAGGTTCTTGAAGTTTTCCGAGAAGTAAATGATGCCGTGATAACTTATCAGAAAAAAAGACGAACATCGGAACTTCAACTCAATCTTTTTGAAGCAGCTCAAAAGTATGTAGATCTAGCACAATTACAATATTTCAACGGAGTTATTCGTTACATCGATGTTTTAGATGCCCATCGAAATTTTTTCGATGCTCAAATCGGTTTGAGTAATGCTGTAAGAGACGAGTATCTTGCTATGGTGAATTTGTATAAAGTATTAGGTGGCGGCTGGGGAACAAACCCAATTTAAGCGAGCAAATTTTTCTATAAATAAATAGAT